>Ga0247691_1000029_pt1 | contig 104878 bp, 162 predicted proteins | sample CNK32_metaG_FD_182721 | JGI IMG/M metagenome (GOLD analysis project Ga0247691, IMG submission 182721) | Soil microbial communities from Purdue University Martell Research Forest, Indiana, United States - CNK32 | ecosystem: Environmental > Terrestrial > Soil > Temperate forest > Bulk soil...
CGTGTTCGCCAAGGACATTCTTAACCTGACGTTCACCGCAGCGGCGGCTGAGAATATGGCGGACAAGGTCGGGCTGGTGGATGCTAAGAAGGTCTTCCGCACCTTCCACTCGTTCGCACTCGATCTGATCATGAAAGAGAAAGATCATCTGCCGTTCAAAGTTGGAGACTTCGTGCTGCCGACCTATGGACAGGACTTTCAGCTGTTGAAAGACCTGATGAAGATGTACCCGACCATCACCAGCTTCCGTTCGCTCAAGGACAAGCTGGCTGAGTGGAAGGCCTCGAACATCTCACCGGAGCAGGCTCTGGAAGAGACGTACAGCACGAACAAGAACGAGTTCTTCTACGCAGCGGCGTACAGGGACTACGAGAAGAAGTGCCGAGAGCAGGGCTGGCTGGATTTTGACTCTCTGATGAAAGAGACGGTCGCCCTATTGGAGACAAACGATGAGGTTCGTGGAAGACATCAACGGAAATACATCTCTGTCGATGAGTGTCAGGACACTGACGTGGTTCAATTCAGGCTGCTACAACTCATCTATGGCGGCAACATCTTTGTGGTGGGAGACGAAAACCAACTCATCTACGAATGGCGCAGTGCTGTGGCTGGAAACCTTACGAACTTTGCCACCCATTTCCCCGGAAGTCGAACGCTTTATCTCGGACAAAATTACCGAAGCACAAAATCTCTCGTTGACTTCTTCAAGCAAATCCTGCCGGTTGACAACGGGCTCGCATCGCACATGCTGTCCGACCGAGAAATCGGCACTCGACCAACAATCACATGCTACGCTGATGATTTACAGGAAGCGTATAAAGTGGTTGAAAAGATCGGAGACCGACTGAACGAATCGGTAGTGATTGCCCGGACTAACCGACAGCTCCGCAACTTCCAACGTGTCGTTATGACGCAAGGCAAGAAGAGCATGATTCTCGGCCAGAAGGATTTGTGGCAGACCAACGAGGTCAAGCACCTGATCGATCTGGCCAAGGAACACAAGGCTGACCCACGCCCAGCACACACAATTCTGGGCGAACTGATGGAGCGGCACAATCTGAACCACATCTACCGCAACGTCGGTGGACCGAACGAGAAGCCGCCGGTCGAAAATCTAGTTGACTTCATCAGGCTGGCAGCACCCAAGGCCGCAGGCGGCAAAGGCTTCAAGGGCGGCACGACGGCAGAGTTCTTGACATGGCTACGCAAGCTGACGTATGCTTGCGAGGCAGCCAAGGCACCGAACTACGAAGGCCGGGATAAGAATCCGTCTCTGGCTCTGAGCACAGTTCACCAAGCCAAGGGCCGTGAATGGAAGCACGTCTATGTGATCGGTGCGAAGCAAGGCCTGATGCCGCACAAGGACGGCGAGTGGCTTGAAGAGAAGCGCATCTTCTTCGTTGCATGCAGTCGTGCAGCCGATACTCTTGATATCAGTTACTACGGACTCCGCAGCGAGTTCTTGAATTTGGAGGAGCAAAATGGCGAACAAAGTTAAAGCGCCGCAACGTTACCGAATTATGGGCGACGACAGCGGACATGACTACTACGTACCAGTCGAGTTAGAAGAAAAGTTCGAGGAGTGGGCCAACTCTTTCGAGGAAGGGACCGAAGACGAATACGAGGGCCCGGACTTCCAAGAGAACCGAATCGACGGCCATTTCACGTTCACCGACCCGAGGCGCGGGTAGTGCCAAATAATCGTATAACATTGGCGGGTATGAAGAAGAAAATCCCAGCTATCATTAACATTAAGCATCGTGTGAAAAAGCCACGAGTTTTAATGTTCGTAACCTGTCCGATAAAGGATACTCGTGCGCGGCTTTAAAGCCTCGATGGATTGTATTTTATCCAAAGCTGATAAAAAGCCGAGGTGTGTGCCGACCATGCTCTCAATTTAAGGGCGGCTCTACTACTCCGCAGGGATATAAGATGATCAGAGTTGGCGAAGGAGCAGCAGTCCTAGAACATCGCTTTATCATGGAGAAAACGCTAGGTAGAAAACTTCGAAAAGGCGAGACGGTCCATCATAAAAACGGAAAACGAGCAGATAATCGAGAACATAATTTGGAGCTTCGCATGGCCGGAAGACACCCCCAAAGGATGGGGACTCCGTCAAATGCGAGAATATTTGAAGACAGTCCCTAAACGATTGGGAGGGCTAAAATAGTGGCTTACCTCTATATCAGTAGTTCTGGAAAACCTTGGAGAAAACACTCCTATTCGGCAGGAAATACGTTCGATCAGTGCCCGATGAAGTACTACCTGCAGAAGATCGAGGGCTGGAAAGAGAAGGACAACAAGGCCGCGTTCATGTTTGGCCGTGCGGTCGAGAACGCCATCCAGTGGTATCACGAGCACGACGGCAACAAGCAGTCAACACTCAACGTCTTCATCGAAGAGTGGGCCAAGCAGGCGGCTAACACCGAACTGCGCTACACCGCTGTCGAGAAGGACTGGGCCTCGCTTTACAAGGCTGGCCTAGAGATGCTAAAGTTATATTTCATCAAGCAGCCATCGCTACCAATTCCTCTGGGTGGACAGACGTTGTTTCAGAAAGAAGCAAAGAAGGAGGTCTTCCCAAATGACCCGAACTATGGAGAAATCGAAGACGCAGGTAAACTCGACATCATCGCCTATGTGGACCCTAACCATCCCATGCTCCCTAAACTTGATTGGAAAGCTGAATTTGGACCACTTCGCCCGGTCATTATCGACATCAAGACGTCGGGAGTTGACTTTCCAGAGGCTTATGGAATTGCAGCGTATGATACACAGCTTCGCCGCTATTCATGGCTGTCTGGAATCCGTGACGTTGCACTTCTCTGGTTCGTCAAGAAATCGCACAATATTCAAAAAGGTTCTTCGGTTACGCTCCTCGAAGACACCCGTACGCTGGCCGCAGGCCAAGAAGCGATAGTCGCTCAGATCGACGACAACGATAACCTCGTGCTGGTCGCCAACGAGTCCATGATCGAGATGATGGAGAAGGCGCAGGGAAGGAAAGAAGATGGAAAACTCGACACCACCAAAGCCGCCAAGCAGCGACGAGATGAGTGGCTTTCTCAATATGCGGAAATCGTTGCCCCAGCAGTTGTTACAAAACAACGTCTACAGTTCAATGCTGGATATGTTTCGGAGCAATCTGCTAACGATGCTGGGGAAATCGCCGCAAGACAAATCATCAACATCGTGAACGCATGGCAACGCAGGGCGTATCCGAACACATTCGGAATCCGCTTCCCACACGACGACAAGAACGACCCGTTCTTCATCGCCTTCGTTCTGGGCGACGAGAAGTATAAAGAGTTGAATTTTACAAAATCCAACGAGGAGAGTCTTGACGATCTCTTCGGAGACGAGGGTGAGCCGAATGGTTAAGATAACGAAGTTGCCGCCAGCACCGCAGACGGTATTTTTTCAAGAGCATCAGTTCGACGAAGAACTGACAGGAGCGGACCCACATCACTATGAGAGGTCTGGTTCTTTGGAGCGCCATCAATCCTTGACCCGACCGTACTCTGGAACAGATTCTGATGGTCGGGGAACCAAAACAAAAAGAAAGATGCTCAAAAAAGCCAAAAAGGCTTTGATTGGTCATGAAAATGCGGCAGAGATTCTAAAAATACTGAGGGCAGAGTAGACATGAAAACAGGAAAAAAGCTAAGACAGTCTCTGGACAGCAACGATACTTTCATGGGCGGGGGACACCAGATCGTTAAGCCCAGAACTTACAAATCACATGTTCGACGTCAGACACCCTCTTGGGTTTTCAAAGACAGCGAGGTTCAGAAAGTATTACTTCGCTCGTTTCCAAAATTGAAAACAAACGCTAAACAACGAGATGCAGCTGCTAGATGGGCTGCGGTAATCAATCTGTTTTTTAGATTGGGGTACACAGACACACAGGTTGCTCAAGAACTAGGGACGAGCCCACTCAAAATTGAGTGTGTTGTACGCAGCATTCGTCGGGCCTCCCAAGGTTTACGTACCGACGGTAGAGGCCTCCTAGGTGCGAGAAAACGAGGAAGACCCAAAAAGCATGCCGTATAATGCTGGACCTATGGGAGGGACGAGATGAAGGTCAGAATGCACTCAGGGTGTATCGGACAAGAGTTGGTGGCCATTGGGCTCTCAGAACCGCCAGCGCCCAAGTGCCAATGTAAGAAAATGATAGAATACGACGAGGCAAACGCCCTTGTTAAGGAGCGGGCCGCCAGATGGATCGCTATCGAGCGTATCAGAGAAAGTGTGGCTGTTAATTGCCCATTTTGTTGTTCTATGACTCCGCAAGAGAAAAAGACTTGCGATCTCTGCAAAGGCTCTGAAAAAGTATTAGAGTTCAGAGAACAAGACTTTCGTTACAGTAGCGATATCGTCTTGGTATCGTCTATCGGAGTTCAAAGAAAAGAACTTGAGCGAATCTTACCAGCGGCAACTAAACCGATCGACCTGAAAACAGAAAAGTATCGCATGGATATGCGAATGAGAACACCACGAGTCCCCACCATTGAGAAGCCACACATACATCGAGCATACGCCGGAAACGAGCCGCTCAGAGAAACCGAAGCATCGGCAACAGCGTTTTACAAAAAAGCATTCGATAGATCAGAAAAGTATAGAATAGCGCCATCAAACCCTCCTCGGATAACGCCTATTTCGGTGAGTGATGTAGAAAAATCTATGGACGGCGATTTTTCTGCTTTCGAGCGTATCGAAGAGTACGGGGTCGATATTCTTTTATTTCGAGTGAAAATAGGTATTAAACCCGAGCCTGTGAACGGTCGTTTGACACAGCAGGGCCGAGACTTCGATATGGGCGTGCCGATCATTTCTCAGATCGGTGGCGACGACGAGCCCGGCCTCGACCAAGAAGAGTTGGTCATGGACAGGGCACCGGTTGCATCATCCAAGGACCCGGCAGCAACAGATACGTACAGCGACCGCAATCAAGCGCTGCTGGCGTACTCGTTGAAGAAGATCGAAGAGGGCGACTATCAGGAGTGTGGTGACAGAATAGTTGCGGCAGGCATTAGCTGGTCGAGGAACGACCCAGCGATTTGGACGGAGGCGGTATGAGCGAAGAGTTCGAAAAAATCGAGAAGAGCGTCCGCAAGTACACCGAAGATGGCGTGACCGAGAACGTGGTTAGCCAATACGAGATCGTGCCCGGTGGCACCGTGCCGGAAGACAAGCCTGTATTCGTAGTCTCTCCAGAGGCTCAGAAGGCAGCAGACGCAGCCACGGCAGAGATCAGGGGCAAGTCATTCTCTGGCCGCCACCCGGAACTGGGCAAAATGATCAAATGCCTAGTGTGCGTATTACGCCATCGTGATTCGCAGAAGTGCGAACAGCGTTTCAAGGAACTGTGGATTGACGAAGATATCGAGACCGGCGAACGGACAACCGTCTACGCAACCGTGCCGCTGCACAATCAGAAGCCAACCATCAAGGCCATTGTCGGCGCAAAGCAGTTCGCAGGCAAGCGCAAGTTTCGTCGCCCGAATCCAAACATGTTGCAGGTCGTTGAACTGACCCGTGAATTATTCCCGACCTTGGCCGGGGCGTACGATAAGGAAGAGGACCAGATGCTGGCCGCCCGTGCCATCGCCATCCAACTCTTCAAGAAAGGGTATCGTCGTAAAGCAGACCGCAAGACCCGGCAACAGAAGGTCAGCCGTGGAATTAACCGAGGTCTGTACGTCAAGGGCCTTCGAGGAACCGATCGGAGTTTGAAGCATGCCCGTTGAGATGAGTAAGTTCGCACAAACGATTATGGAGCAGAAGTACTCCCATTTGAACAAGGAAGGGGAGAAGGAAACATGGGCCAACATAGCGTACAGAGTTTCAAAACATGTCCTACGTGCGGTTCACGCACCGAAATCGCAAGTGGAGGCGACACGCAAGATCATCGAAGAACGAAAGTTCGTGCCGGGCGGTCGATATCTCGCCGCAACGGGCCGCTTGTTCCATCAGGTCAACAACTGCTTTCTGTTTCGAGCGGAAGACTCCCGGGAAGGCTGGTCGGATTTGATGCAGAAGGCAACCTTGTCGCTTATGACGGGTGGTGGTATTGGGTCTGACTATAGCGACATCCGTCCTGAGGGCAAGCTGATTCGTAAGACGGGCGGCTACTCGACAGGTCCGATTGCGTTGATGAAGATGGTCAACGAGTCTGGCCGATACATCATGCAGGGCGGCAGCCGCCGGTCTGCAATCTGGGCCGGGCTGGCTTGGGACCACGCAGACATTCAAAAGTTTATCCGTCTGAAGGATTGGACGCCGGAAGTGCTGGCGCTCAAGGCCAAGGACTTCAACTTCCCGGCCACGATGGACATGACGAACATCTCAGTCCTTCTAAACGACGACTTCTTTGAGGCATACCACGATGAAAGTCACGAGAATCATACGCTTGCACAATCCGTATATTGGTCAACGGTACGACATATGCTGGAAACGGGCGAACCCGGTTTCTCTATTGACCTCGGGAAAAATAGTCGAGAGACACTACGCAACGCGTGCACAGAGGTTACAAGCCCAGACGACTCCGACGTGTGTAATCTTGGCTCCATTAACATGGCGAGAATTGAGTCTCTGGAAGAAATGGAAAAGGTTGTGGAATTGGCTACTGCCTTCCTCTTGGCAGGTACTGTCTACTCAGATATTCCTTTTGCCGGGGTGGACAAAGTTAGAAACAAAAATCGTAGACTTGGACTCGGCCTCATGGGACTCCACGAGTGGCTGCTTTGTCATAATCGGAAGTACGGCCCGGACGAAGAGCTAGCAAAGTACTTGCATATTTACGAGCAATCCGGCGCGTTTGCACGAAAGTATGCAAAGCAGTGGGAACTGAGCGTGCCGGTTAAAACCCGGGCAATCGCCCCGGTCGGCACCATCGGCATCGTTGCCGAGACAACGACCGGAATCGAACCGATCTTCGTGGCCGCGTATAAGCGCCGCTACTTGAAGGGTGATATGTGGATGTACCAATACGTTGTGGACCCGACCGCCAAGCGCTTGCTTGATAAGGGCGTCCCTCTGGAGTTGATCGAAGATGCCTATGACCTCGCTCAGGATGTTGAGAGGCGAGTGGCCTTTCAAGCGTGGGTCCAGAAGTTCGTGGACCACGGTATTTCAAGCACCATCAATCTACCCAAGTGGGGAACCGAATTTAACAATGACACCAGAGTGCGGGATTTCGGTAATATGCTCGTCAAGTACCTGCCCGGTCTGCGTGGCCTTACTGTCTACCCAGATCAGGCCCGTCCCGGCCAGCCGCTCAACCCGGTTCCGCTGTCTGTGGCGTTGGCTAACGAGGGACACATCTACGAAGAATCAGGCAGCACAGTCTGCGATTTGACCAAAGGAGGCGAATGTGGCGGATAACAAAATTCAAGCACGGGTAATCAACAAGCTGGCGCAGGAGGTTCACGCAGCCAACAAGAAGTGGTGGGTCGATCTCGAATCGGGCGCACCGCTCAAACGCAACAAGGCCGAGATGATGATGTTGATTGTTAGCGAGATCGCCGAGGCCATGGAAGGGCACCGCAAGAACCTGCCCGACGACAAGCTGCCGCACCGTTCGATGGAAGAGGTCGAGATGGCAGACGCACTCATCCGCATCCTCGACTACTGTGCCGGGCACGGTCTGGATTTGGGCGGCGCATACGTCGAGAAGATGGCTTTTAATGCGATTCGAAAAGATCATACAGTCGAACACCGGAAGGGAAAGAATGGAAAAAAGTTCTAAAATCATACTGACCGATTGGCCGAAGTATAAGCATGTCGAAGCCAATTATCGTGGCATGGAGACAGAAGAACTTTTGAAACTTCTGGATAAGATTTTCCACTTCATGATGTGCGGCTGGTCGTCTGAGCCAGTCGGCGGCTGGGTTGTGGATTACAAAACGAAAGGCATCAGAGAAGAGCTGGCGTTCCGAAAAATAAAAATTAACGAAGACGGCTGCACCTGCGGCCCAGAGGACAAGACATGGACATAATCATCTCACACGCAGCGTGCCCGGATGGGTTCTGTGCGGCATACATCGCAAAGAAGAAGTACCCGGATGCTGAGGTGATCTTCCGTGCCCATGGTCAGACGGGCATCGATGAACTGATCGAGCACTGCCGTGGTAAACGAGTTCTCATGACCGATTTTTCATTGCCGACCAAAGAGCAAAACATCGCTCTGATCGACGCAGCTTCGTACACGATGATTCTCGACCACCATAAAACGGCTGAATCGAAGATCGGTGGTCTGCCACAGGCCGCATGCGCCAAGATCGTATTTGACATGAAGCGAAGCGGCGCAGGTTTGACGTGGGATTACCTGTTCGGCAGGGACAGCGGCTTGCCAAACGCACGAGGCGAGAGACGCAATGACGGTGCAGAGCGTCCGTGGTACGTTGACTATGTCGAGGACCGTGATCTTTGGAACTGGAAGTTGACAAACTCGAAAGAGATCAATGCATACATCGGCACTTTGCCGTTCACGTTCGAAGCGTGGGACGTTCTTTTGGATTTGGATGAAAGCGATGCTGTCTCTCTGGGCGCAGGCGCACTGGCCCACATCGAACACTATGTTCGTGAAGCGGTAAAGCACACGCAGATGGGAACGCTTGACGGCGACACCGTGGCCGTGCTCAACGTCACTTATCTGAACTGCAGCGAAATCGGCAACGTGCTGGCCGGGCTGGCAGACTATGGCATGACGTGGTTCGAGCGTGGCGATGGCTTAGTTCAGTTCTCGCTCCGCAGCATCGGTGACTTCGATGTCAGCAAAATCGCTTCGTCACTGGATGGCGGTGGGCACAAGAATGCAGCCGGATTTACTTTACCGCTGCAGCAAGCCCGGACGCTAGTCGACGGCGTTCTTCGTAGAAATGAAAGTGTAATCATAGGCGTGGGCCCACGGCATGGCTGACCTCCACAAGCTTTCGATCGTCGTGACGGCATTCCACCGCACAGGTTATCTGGTGGAGTGCCTTCGTGGCATTCGGAAGAATTTGCCCGAGGTCGAGGTGATCGTTGCAGCAGATGATAAGGAAGAAAGTTACAACGCTGTTTGGCGTGTCGGCGAGGCTGTTCGAAAAAGCGGCCCGTACATAGGCAACACGCTGTACCACGAGTGGTTCGAACTGCCGTACGACAGCGGCCTGACCGCCAAGCGCAATGCTGGTGCTGGCGCAGTCAACGACGTGGCTGGTGATCGGTACACGATCGTGGCGTCGGACGACTATGATTTCAGTTTGAAGTATGTCCGCGAGGGCATCGAACGGATGGTCGATACGCTGGACGGCAACGATAACGTCGATCTGGTTGTCGGAACCTACGAGAACATGCGCTACGAAGGCCATCTTCTCTACGAGCCGAACGAGTACATCGCCCTGCAGCTTCTCGACCGTGGGTGGGAAAACCCGACCATCCTCAAGCCGTACCCGGCATGGCGGGTCGATATGGGCATTAATTATTTTATGGGCCGGTCCCAATTGTTCAAGGACGTACCGTGGGATGAGAACATTCGACCGATCGGTGGAGAGCACGCCGACTGGTTCCTCGATCTGAAACTGGCAGGCAAGCTGGTTGTCTGGATTGAGAACGCAAAGATCGAGACGATAAAGTCCGACAACGAGATTTATATACACCCGGACTATCACAAGTTGCGTGCCCGGGCGCAGCAGGGCCACAACCTTTTCATGCAGAAGAGAAACCTGAAAGAGTTCTATGGCTTTAATCAGCCGAGACCCAAGGAGGTCAAGCGTGTCACCCCTAATGGTTTGCGTTAAATCCTGCCAGCAAGATCGTGAGCGTGGCTACCACCAGATCATCCGCCAAACTTGGGGCCAGACCCTCAAGTCGCTCGGCGTCGAGACTCGCTTTTTCGTCGGCAAAAGTACGCACCCAACCAACATCATTCGCTACGAGAAAGACGAGGTGGCTGTCGATGCACCGGACGACTACAACGGGCTGCCGTACAAGACCCGTGCGATCGTTCGCTGGGCCAGCGGCAAAATGGTCGATAACATTTTTCTGTGCGACACCGATACCTACGTCAAGCGTGCGGTTCTCAAGACCGGATTCGAGAGCTACGACTACGCCGGGGTCTTCGGTCGCCAGTTCGGCACAACGTTTTACTACGATGCGCCTGACCGCAACGGCTTTGTCGAGAAGCACCCGAAGTGTTACGCTTGGGCCAGCGGCGGCTGGGGCTATTATCTGAGCCAGCGAGCCATCGGCCTGCTGCACTACGAAGCGCCGACCAGCTGGGCCGAAGACTTGTGGGTCGGTCAGGTGCTGTCACCGCTCATCATGGCAGGCGAGATCACAGGCAAGAGTTTCAACCACGGCGAATACTCGCTGCACTTCCCTCAGGCGAAATTCGGTGGCAGCACGTATGACCCGAAGTTCAAGTGGATGGAAGAGATGCACTCGGAGAATCGATGAGAACGGCACTGTGCGTCATAGCGACCGGCGATCGATATCAGAAGTTTATCGAGCCGCTGTTGGCGTCTGCCCGGAAGCACTTCGTTGAGCACGAGGTTGTGCTGTTCGTTGACCGTCCGGCAGTTGGTTGCCCGTACCGTGCCGAGCATGTGATCTACAAATCGGCGCTTGGCTTCCCGGACGAGACGCTGTGGCGCTACCGTACATTGATCGGTCAAGAGAAACGTGCGTTGGCGATGTACGACAATATCTTCTATTGCGATATCGACATGCTATTCGTCAACACGGTCGGCCCGGAAATCTTCGCCAGCGGCATCACGGCAACGCTGCACCCGGGTTACGTAGGAACGCCGGGCACGCCAGAGCGCAGATCAGAGTCGCAGGCTTGGATTCCCGAAGGCTCTAAGAATTGGTACTTCGCTGGCGGCTTTGTCGGCGGCAACCGTGCAAGCTTCTGGCACATGGCGCACACGATCGAGGCTAAGACTTACGTGGACTTGAACAACGGCATCACGGCGGTGTGGCACGACGAGTCGCACCTGAACCGTTATCTGTACGACAATCCGCCTGCCATGGTCTTGACCCCAGAGTATTGTTACCCGGAGAACGCTGGCGAACACTACAAGGCGAAGTGGCGTGAGTGGGGAATCGAAAACATGACTCCGAGACTCGTCTGCTTGGAAAAGAAGAACTACGAATGAACGTCACAGTGATCATCCCGACCCGCAACATGGCCGATATGCTCGATCGTGCGATTCGTAGTGTCATAGCCCAGACCCACGAGGTCGCCGACATCATCGTGGCCGACGATCACTCGACCGATCGCACGCTTGAAGTCTGCGGCGACCACGGCGTTATGTATCTGTACAACCCGAACGAGGAGCCGTGGGGAATCTGTGGTGGCAGGAACGCGGCGTTCGCCGAGGTCTATACCGATTACGTGCTGCCGCTTGATGCAGACGACTACATCGACCCAACCTACGTCGAGAAGACGATTGCGAGAATGGAGCCGAACGTCGGCATCGTGTCAACCGAGATGATCTACCACGGTAAACTCGAAGGCACGATCACGCCAGCATGGACACAGACCTACGAATCCGAACTGCAGGCGAACAACATCACGGTGACGTCGTTGGTTCGGTCGCAGGCGATTCTTATGGCCGGGCCTTGGGACCCTAACCTTCGTGGCTGGGAGGACTGGGACATGTGGCTTCGCATTCTCAAGCAGGGCTACAAGCACGAAGTTGTCCACGAGCCGTTGTTTCACTATCGACTCAACGACACAGGCATGAACAACTGGGCAGATAACAACAAGAAGTCGCTGTACAAATACTTGGCCGCCAAACACCCGGGCTTCGCAGCAATCAGGGCAAAAGGCGAGAAATGGAATGAGATATGAGGATTGTTTACACTATTAAAAATCTCAGAAACGGGAAAGTGTATGTTGGACAGACTCGTGATATGGCATCTCGATGGAGGGAGCATTGCTACGAAGCGAGACAAGAAACAAACCATCCTCTATATAGAGCGATGCGGAAATATGGCGTGGAGAACTTTGTTATCGGAGAAGAAAGTCGTTTTCGTACAAGAAAAGAAGCCTCTAAGTCTGAGATACTGTTAATTAAAAGCTTACAATCCCTATCCCATCAAAATGGATACAACGTCGATCTTGGTGGGCATCTCGCTGGGAAGCATTCGGCGCAAACAAGAAAGAAGATCGGAGATGCAAAACGGGGCACTAAGCACAGCGAAGAAACAAAACGGCTAATGAGCAAGTCTCAAAAAGGAAAACCTAAGCCAAAGGGATTCGGACTCAAAATCTCTGCTGCCTTGTTAGGTAGAAAGTTTTCTAAAGAAACCAAAAGAAAACTAAGATTGGCTTGGCTTCGTAGGAAGGGAGGAATCTCATGAGCATCACCGTGGTCCTTAAAGGTGGGATGGGAAATCAACTATTTCAATATAGCATGGGCTACGCACAAGCCAAGCGTCTAGGCGTCGAGATGCAGCTGGACATCAGCCGTGTGCCAGACGTCGAGAGCACAGATTTCAGACGTGTTTACATGCTTGGCCGTTGGGTTGGCGTTCGAGAGAAGATAGTAACGGGTGTTGCACCGACGCTATACGAAAGCGGCTTCTCGTACAACCCGAAGATCGACGAACGAGTTCACGACAACATGTGCATCGAGGGCTATTGGCAGTCTGAAAAGTATTTCAAAAACCACTCGACCGACATTCGACACATTTTCTTGCCCAAGACTCGACCAACGAGTGGACAGGTCGCCAAGGACATGTGGGATATCTGGGAAGCGGGTGAGCGTTCGACATTCTTGACCGTGCGCCGCACAGACTACATCGGCAACACATTCCACGGCGAGATGGACATGAACTACTATTTGGGTGCGCTTGAGTTGGTGGCGCAGCGTGTCAACCCGAAGGTCTTCGTATTCTCAGACGACCCGGCATGGGTTCAAGACAATTTTAAGCTACCGTACGAGTGGCGGGTAATCGGCGGCGACCGTCCGACAACAACGACCCACAATGGCCAAGAAGAGCACGATCTGACACTCATGGCTAGTTGCCAGCACGCTGTAATGGCAAACAGTTCATTCAGTTGGTGGGGCGCATGGCTCGGAGAAACAAAACAGGACCAAGTGATCGTTGCGCCGAAGCGTTGGTTCCTCGACAAGTCGATGGACACCAGCGATCTAATACCGGAGAGGTGGATACGGATATGAGTCAACAGTGGGAATACGAAAATTCCAAGGGTCGTCTGATACAGTGTGTCAGTGCTGCGGACCCGATGGGCAGATTCTACGTGGTCTGTCAAAAACACCCGGAGTTTAACACAGAGATCAAGTTGAGCCAACTAGCGTATGAGTTGGCCGTTGATAAGCGAATCGTGTTGGAGAGCGTGATCGAAGACGGTTTGAAGCAATGCTGGTTTTGTCGTGAGGAGAAAGAAAAAGAAGAAAAGCGACAAAAGGTTGCATTCAAAACTACGAGATTTCCAGAGGGGGCCGAACTATGACGTTCAAGTCGAACAGAAAGAAATTCAAGAAACTGACGAAGGAAGATATAGACAGGCTGCTTGACGTTTCGGCCAAGAAACCGAAGCGAGAAAAGCGCCATATCCTGAAAGAGAAGGACATGCAAATTCTGTTCCACGGCTTTAACGAAACGTTTTTCGGCAACCGAATCAACCGGACGGTCAAGGTCCGGCTGGTCAGCCCGGCCCAGCTTCGAAAGATCAACAAGTGCCACGAGGCTGACGCAGCGTGGCGACCGGCGGTCAACGAGATTTGGATTGACTCGACCTACGGACGGTCTGAGTCGATCGCTTGCCTGCTCTTGCTGCACGAGATGGCGCACGCAGCGCTAGAGAGCACTTATGTAGGGCATCCGACCCATAACCCCGGGCACGGCATGATCTACCAAGCTGAACTGTTCCGACTGTTCATGGCCGGGGCGTATGACGGACTTCTATAAAATTGGCGACTGGCACGACAGCTACATTGAGGATAGTGAAAATATGAACGTATACTTGATTGCAGATACGCATCTGAACCATGACAAAGAAGGCGGCGTCATGCTGACCTACTGTCAGCGTCCGGCCAATTTTACCGAACTGGTTTTGAATAACTGGAAACGTACCGTCAAGCCAGAGGATTTAGTTATCCACTTGGGCGACGTGCTGATCGGTAAACGGGAAGACCGTATCGCCGACCTGCCCGGCACCAAAATTCTCATCCGTGGTAACCACGACCGCTCGCAGTCAAACACATGGTGGATGCAGAAGGGCGGCTTTCAGTTCGCCTGCGACTCTTTGATGTTCCGCCAGATGTGGCTGACCCACGAGCCCTCAGCTATCCTGCCACCAGGCGCAATCTACAACATCCACGGACACCTGCACAATATCTGGGACGGCTTCCACAAGCCGGAACGATTGGAGCGGGACGCTGAACTGTTGTCATTCGACCCGACCAAGCAGTTGAAGAACCCGTGGCAGCGCCTGTTCGCACTTGAGTATACGAACTACTCGCCTGTAGAAATGCAAAAGTTTATTGCACATCCCGATAAATATCAGTCATGTGGTCCGAAAAAACAATGACAGCCAAAGATCGAGCAGCGAGAAAACGAAAGGATGCCACAAAACTAGGATTATGTCCGCAGTGTGGAAAGCGAAAACTGGCTAAGGATAGAAAGCAGTGTGCGTCTTGTATACGCTATCGGAGGCTATGGAGCGCTAAGAATAGAGTTAAACTGCGTGATTACACAAGAGCGTACGTCCGAGCACTGCGAAGACAAGTCTTGACTCTTTTGGGAGGAAAATGCGCTAACCCAAAGTGTCGTCACTTAAACGACGATGAGACGTTAGGCTGCAGAGATTTGAGAATTTTACATATAGATCATAAAAGAGGGAACGGAAACAAAGATCGGTTAAAATTGTGGAACCTGCAGATACTTAAAAAAGTTTTGAAACACCCGAAGCGATTTCAACTACTTTGCCCAACCTGCAATTGGATTAAGCGCATCGAAGAAAAGGAGTATTTTCGGGCAGTTGATAAGGACCCGATCACAAAGGAAACATACTATGGCAAACTTTCATGAAGCAGTTCTCAAGACTCTGGTCAACGAGGGCGGTTACCTCAACGACCCGTGCGACCCGGGCGGTGAAACGTACCGTGGCGTCAGTCGCAGAAACCACGCCAACTGGTCCGGCTGGCAGATCATCGACAATTACAAGAACAGCCCAGACTTCCCGAGGATTCTCGACACAGACGTCCCGCTGCAGAACATGGTAGAGGATGTGTACGCCGAGGGTTACTGGAAGACAGGCTATTCCCAGATCGACTCCCAGTTAATTGCGGAGAAGCTTTTCGACATGGGCGTGCTATTCGGCGTCGGCGTGGCAGTCCGTTTGTTGCAGGCAACGCTCAACCCGACCTACGGCACCGAGATCGATGGAAGTTTCGGACCAGATACGCTGAACGCAATCAACCAGTCCGAGGAGAACTCGTTGCTGAACTCATACAAGTCGGCGCTGGTTGCACACATTTTGAAAGTTGTGATGAACAAGCCACAGACCAACAAGTTTGCGGCTGGTTGGGGAAAGCGAGTAAACAGCTGATGCCATATAAAGATAAAGAAAAAGCCAGAGCGTACGATCGCATACGAGACAGAAAAGAGTACCGAAAAATCGCAGACAGAAGACGGAAAAGAGAATCGTATAGAAAAGACCCCGTAAAACAGGGCCGTTATCTAAAATACGTGTGCGGTATCACATTGGCCGACAAAGAAAGAATGTATAAAAATCAAGAAGGTTTGTGCGGATTGTGTGGGGAGCCGCTACCCGAAAATTTCAGAAAGGCTCACACAGACCACAACCATCAAAGTAAGAAAGTCCGGCAACTCATTCATTGGTATTGTAACTTCGCTGTTGGATTTGAAGAAAATCATCCGGGTCTTCTTCTAAAAGTTCTGGAGTATATTAAAAGGTGGAATTCTTGACATGATCGACAAAAATCGTTTCAAGACGTGGCGTATCGGAGAAGAGGGTGCGTCAGAAGTTTGCGATAAGAATGTGCAGTTCATGGCGGCGGTAGCCGAGAACTACAGCAAGAAGTGCAGCAACCCATACTGTCGTTGGCCGATATCGGCCTTGCGCGAAGAAAATTTTATTGTCCCCAAGGTCGGCGAGGTATGCGTCACCTGTCACTCGATGTTCGTGGCCGTCAGTTTTGTTAACAAAGAACTCAAGAATCAGTACTACTTCCACCATCTGCAAGAAGAGTGGGAGAAACAACGGGAAGAAGAGATCAAGAAGAAAAAGAAGACCATGGAAGGCGGATTATGAACTCACACAAACTCAGCACGGTTGTTTACGCCCAAGGCTGGCTGGACACCGAGATCAACGAGAAATACGGAAGCCCGGAGCCCGACCAGCAAGAGCACTTCGACAATGTCCTGCACATGTGGCAGATCGTATTCGAAGGTCTCGATCAACTCCGTAAAGAGAACGCCTCTTTACAAAACAAACTGACCCTGATAGACTTGGCTCGGAGCACAGAAACATGACCGAACGAGAATGGCGCGAATGGACCACCGATCTTGACAAACGAGAGCGGCAGTATCTTGAGAAGAACAAGGACAAGGCGACCGTGCCGATCGTTTCGGTCACGAAGGACGACAAGGTGCCGCCCAAGGCACCAGAAGGCGTTCGATTCTGTCTTCACTGCGGCAAGCAAATGTCTCCACACTCGGCCCAGTTGTGCATCATTGCGAACGGCTACTGTGTCGCCGAAGACCCCGAGCCAAAAACAGGCGTATCGAAAATTTGCTGTCGTTTGTGTGGCCAACTGATGTCTCCGACACTCATCAGACTTTGTTCAACAGGACCGGGATACTGTAAACTTTGATCATTCGCTACAACTCGGGCTGGAATCGATTCGAGGCGCAGTTCTCGACCGACTTCCACGGCGATCTGGCCGCTGTCAAAGCGGCTGGCTTCAAGACCGACGGGCCGCCAGCATGGGTCTGGTATACCGCCAAGGTGCCCGTGTTGCAGAAGCTTCGGGAAAACAAGCCACCGTCCGGCTTGGAGATCACCGAGGAAGCCTACGCCGTCTACGCACCCATGGCCGAGCGGTACGAGAAGAATCTGGCTGTCAAGAAAGAGGCCGCCGTTCTCGTAAAGAAGGCGAAAAAAGAGCAAAAGTTGGACGAGGAGCAGCCGCCGGTCATTATCCCCCACAAGCCCGGCGAGCTGTTCGACTACATCGGCCAAGCCGACATGCCTTACAAAGAATCTGTCGCTAAACCGCTCATAATCCACAAGTTGGACGGGCCGCCCTGCATCTCCTGCGGCGACCCGATTGCCTTTTACGAGCAGCAGAACCCACCTCTGTGTCTGTGGTGCGAGCTGCACCCGAAAAATGCGCTTGACACGAGCGCCGTCCTGTAGTAAAATGGTTCACGAAATGAGGGGTGGCCGGAACCAGCCTCTCTACCCCGGGATGCCCGGGCCTTAAATATGGTTCCGACTTTAATCTGGAGGATTATGACACGGACGTTCATCGTACTGGCAGGATATCTGGCTCTGGCGACCTCTTTCTGGTTCGTCACGCCAGCCCCCAAGCCGATCAAGTTCGTGCCTGTGACAGAGGCGCACATCAAAAGTGAGGTAAAGCGTGAGCAAAGCGAAAAAGCCCGTCAAGCGGCCAAGAAAAAATACGAGCGAGCTGTTGCTGCCGCCCGGATGGTATACCGGACGAATCACGTCCGTGAGACGTTCTCCGAGATCACGGCAAAAGTCGCAATCGAATATGGACTATCTCCGCGTCTCTTGGCAGGTGTGGTCACCGTCGAATCCCATGGTAACGTACAAGCTAAAGACGGTCTTGGCTCAGTTGGGCTCATGCAAGTTAACGCCAAAGTCTGGGGACACCGGGCCGACCTCACAGACCCCGAGAAAAACATCAGAATCGGTGCCAACATCCTATCCGCCTATGTACGAAAATACGGGCTGGTAGAAGGGCTCCATCACTACAACGGATATAGCGAAGTCCACGGACACATCTACGTCAACAAAGTTTTGACGGCGGCGCAAATCGTCGTATTCTAGGAGGATGAATGGCAACTCGAAAGAAGAACGTCAAAGATCATTTCGCACGTCGTAACGCAGGCAGCGCCGAGTTCTTCCGCAAGCAGCGGAAAGAACGCAACGCTCTTCGTGGTCCTCAGGAACTGATCACCGCGATCATCCACAACGCTGACGGCACTGACACCGTCAAGTACCAGAGAGTAAGGGACAATTAATGAAACCCAGCTACACATATTACGGTTTCATGCTAGGTCTGTTGCAGGGCACAGGGTCCGCATTCGCCATCGCAACCCACATGTCGTTACCGTGGCTTTTGATTCCTAATCTCGTGGGGTTCGTGATCTTCGCAGCCCTGACAACCAAAGAACACAGGGAGAAAATATGACTCAAAACCAAGACGGTACCGTAAACCATTTCGAAGTGCTGACGATGCAAGACAAGGCCCAGCGAGACGACATCTACCGTCGTTTCCGCACCGAGGGCGATGAGTTCGAGCGCCAAGCGATCAAGTTCTCGTCCAGCGAAATAGTGCTTGACAACGACGGCAACCCGGCGTATAATGTCGTTGAGAGTGGAAAGCGAAAGACTTTTCGGCCAGTTTACAGATCGACGTGGTCGGTGGCATATCCGACAGGAAGAGGGTAATATGTGGACATGTTTCATGGACATGCACTCGGGCGGCGGCACTAAGGAAGAGCCGTATGAGTACATCTACATCGAAGCCGGTGAGTCCGAAGCCGTGACGGTTTTCTACAACCGTTTCGGCCACAACCCAAACCGCGTCACCTGCACCTGCTGCGGCGAGGACTACTCGATCGCGGAAGATTCGACGCTCGAACAGGCAACCGCCTACGAGCGCGGCTGCGACTTCGACAACGCAACCAACGAGTACGTCGAGCGTCCAAGCACGAGCGGTTACAGTTTTTCGAAGGACTACCAGACGCTGAAAGAGTATGTCAAGAAGCCCAGCGTTCTGGTGATCTACGCAGATTCAATCAAGCCGGAAGAGCGTACTGGCGAAGTGCCCGTACAGGGCTACGTGTGGGAGGGCTAATGGCGAAGCGCAAACTCTACGTGCTGTGGTACCAAGGTTATTCGAGCGGCTGGCCGACAGCCAACAACTCGACCGTAGCGAGCGAGTACGTCTCTCAGGCGTACACCTCGTTGGCTGCGGCGAAAGATGGGTTGGCGAGACACAACAACATCTATCCAGAGGATGCCAAGAGCATGTCGATCAAGTCGTTTGTCGAAGTTCAAAAGACCAAGCGGAGGAAGTAATGGATTTCACATCAACAATTGCATACTCGTGCCGCTACGGCGACAACGCACTCAACGTATTCGGCAAGTACGACGTGCTGTGGGAAAACTCTGAGTCGGATTATCAGGGACACGCTCACTTCTTCGGCAAGAAAGACGGCGCATACGTTGCCTACGAGTGGTCTTACGGCTCGTGCTCTGGCTGCGATGGCTGGGAAGCCGACGGCTCGACAGACGAACAGATCGAAAAAGAGATGCACGACAGCGCAGTTTGGCTCGACAACGTCGAACAGTTGCGGACGTGGTACGAAATGCTGCAGACCGAGTTCGACAAGCGGATGTATCGTTGGGACAGCTACGACGAGTTTGGCCGTCTGAACGCAATCCGAAAGGAATTGGGCATGGAACCGCTGCCCAAGAAAGAGGACAACGATGAGTAAGCCGAATCGGCACCAAAAGCCACACAAAGCGGTGCCAGTACCCATGACGCCGGAAGAACAAGCGGCGGCACTCAAGGCCAAGGAAGAGGCGGCAGCCGCTGCCAAGGCCGAACGTGAACGCGTCGAGCTGTTCGGCAAATCCATCAAGGGCATGTCCCACCAGCAACTGCAGCGCACGCTAGACCGCACTGTGCGCCGGGAGCATGTCAAGGAAGGCCACAAGCGTCTGCCGGTGGCCGGTCTGACAATCGCGTGGGCGACCGTGCTGTCTGCGGTTCTCCGCAACACTCGGACAGCAGAAAAGAGCCTGCGTCCCGACCAAGTAAATCCAAAGGGTCGTTTGCACACGTACCCGCTCTAGGAGAGTTATGCGTTACAACTACTACACCAGAATCGAAGAACTGATCGGCAAGACGTTGAAGGCTGTCTACGTCACCGACATGGAGGACAAGATCACCTTCGCGGCTGACGACGGCACCGAGTTCTACATGTATCACTCACAGGACTGCTGCGAGCAGGTTACGCTCGAAGACGTCGCCGGGGACTGGAACGACCTGATCGGCTCTCCGATCGTTCGTGCCGAGGAAAACTCGAACAGCGGCACCCAGAGCGACGTTGCTAATTGGCCGAAGGATGTCGGGCCGATGAGTGATCGGTATGTCGAATGTTGGGAGTGGACCTTCTACCGCATCGGCACCGCCAAGGGCACGGTCGTGCTGCGCTGGTACGGCAACTCGAACGGCTACTACGGCACCGGGGTTACGATCGATCGAAAGGACCCAGAACCGAATGTTTGAAGCTCTTTTCTGCCCACAACACGGACTTCCTTCCATGCTGCCAGCGATTCTTCCTTTTATCGCTAGCATGTGGCTGGAAGTCCAAATTGTTTTGTGCCGAGTTATCGCGTTCGTAGGCAGATTCGTATGACCGATCTCGTCAACATTCAACCCGTCGAGAAGGGCTATAAAAAGTTTCGGATGAAAGATGGCAGCGGCACATTTGTCGCCAAGAAGTCAGACGGCGGTCGTTGGTACCACATCATTCTGAACGACGGCAGCCGCCAGCGAAATCTAGCTACCGCCGTCGAAATGCTCGCAGAAGAGGTGAAAGAGTGAAACTACGTTGGAAAATACTTCTAGCAATCGGTTTTGGAGTTTTGTACAGTTGCCTCACCCAAACTCACTCTGCCGCCTCCTATCCGAAGGTGGTCGGGAGGACCAGCGAGCGGTTGGAGGCCCATTACAAGATTATGAATCAGGATTATTTTTCCAACCGGTTGCCCGAGGATGTGAAAATAGTGGTGGTGGACAAATTGTTTGATGAAAATTTGGGCCGCCTTCTTGGCTCCACTATATGCAGCTCACCAGAGCATTGTCGGATAACTGTTGACCGAGAGATGAACGCTGCACCGGTCACGATGGAGTTAACGATAGATCACGAAATGTGCCACATCGAAAGCCACGGCAAGAATTTTGATGCGCACGGAGAAGCGTTCCAAGCCTGCATGTTGCACCTCGCGCTGGCCGATGCATTCAGGGAGGTGTGGTGATGTACGGACCTAATGAATACCCAATTTGTCTTGCGTGCGGAGCAACGGTGTTAGACCTTAAAGTTCACATGCGCCGGTGCAACCCGGGCTATTATCAAGCGAAGGACTTAGAGAGACAGTTCGAGAAAAAGAAGCACTTGGACGATATTGCAATTTTGAACCAGAATGCGAGAGGCAAATGAAGGCCGGAATCATATTTCGGTGGAAGAGCTTCTGGGTCGGGGTCCACATCTCCGACGTTCACAAGCGGATTTGCGTCAACCTAGTGCCGTGCATAACGATCTGGGTGACGGGAAAGGGCGGCGATGTGCCGCCAAGAGTACTTTAGGGGCCGAATGACAAAGCACGAATGGAAGATGATCGGGGCAGTCGCGGTCGTGATCACCGGCTTCATCGTTGTGGTTGCGAGACTCATTGAGTGGTTCAACAGCATACTTGCGAACGTGGTGGGGCGGTAGAATACACCATTTCGTAGCAGGAGGAAACGATGAAGCACAAAGTGAAACCCAAGCACTGCAATAAGTGCAACGAGGATTATTTTTGTGGTAAGTGCCCCAAGTGTGGAGCACGCTAAAGAACAGATTATCTATAACAGGAGGAAACAATGAGAACATTATCACGATTGATTTTTGGGCACTGGATGGACACTACCGAGTTTTTCTTGAAGGCTCTCGGTGTGCCGTACAAGCGCAATAAGTACGCTTGGATTATCGTGGGTGCTGATGAAACATCCAACGTCACAGTACGGTAAACAAGAAGAAACGATGGCGCAGGGCACTAAACAGGAGGGACGATGATTCGAACACAGGTAAGGGAAGCAGCAAACGGCACCTTCGAGGTCGTACTTGAGGGCAAGGTGATCAGCCGGACGAGAACATATCTCGGAGCGGAACAGCTGTCGAGGTTCATTAACGACGAGATCGGAAACTCTTACGATGAGGGATTCGGCGACGGGCACGGCGAAGGATACGACGAAGGTTTTTCTGACGGCAAGTCCGAGGGCGAGAACCTATGACGTCGGTATATCAACCACCGATCGACACAACGAAGTTACCGAAGCCCAAACCGGCTCCCCAGCGGCCACGGTTTCCGATTTAGACAGGAGGCAACATGGGACGTCATTGCAGGGCGTGTGGACAAGGCGAACGTTGGTGTTCGGTATACACAAGCTGTTCGCTCAACAAGGGCAAGGAGCATGATCTGACATTCTACTCGCCGGACCCATACAAGTCGGCGTGGGAAGAGATCAACATGTCCTACGATCGAGCCATAAAACTGTTAGGCCCCGAATATCTGGGCTGGAACTGGGTTCACGCACTCGTCGACAAACTCGAAAAACTGGAGAAGAAATGAACCCCGTAACCGTCAGAATCCGAGAGTTCGCAACCGGCGTGGTCGTTGACTACCGAACCACGGTCGAGGACGAGTACGTTGACAACCAAGCTTTCTACTACGAGATGGGCAACGGCTCGTGTGACTGCAACCGCAAGCTGATGTTTGGAGAGGCACAAGGCATCGAGTTCTCAGACGAAGAGACACCGTGCGGCGAATCGAATTTTGAAGTTCAGGTGTACGTCAACGGCAACCTCGTTCACAACGAGTGGAGGGAGACATGGTAATCGGGCCGGGCAAAGATGGCACCTTGGCATTGGTGATTTTGAACGACGGCGAATACCTGCCGCAAAATCTGAACGACGAGCGAGTGCTGGTATTCCGCCGAGGTGAGTCCACGGGCCGCCAGTTGAAGATCGTCAAGCCGGTCGGCGAGTTGGCCAGCGAAGACCTGCTTCGGCCAGCGCCAAAACCGGTCTGCGACTTCGTGCCGGACCCGGACCAGCCGGGCAACCCCATCCACGAACACGAGGACGGCTCTTGGTGGTTCTACGACGAGGCTTGGCAGATGGAGAACGGGCCGTTCACGACATTCGAAGAGGCGCTGGCAGCGCTGGAAGAGTACTGTCTTTTTCTCGAAAAAGGCTTGACACCCGGCGAGGACCGTGGTAAAATGGGTCATGATGAAACGCCTGAGACAAATTCCAACGACGTGGCTAGTAGCGACCCTGATTGAGATGGCAATCTTCGGCCTGATTCTTTATTGGCTGTCAGGCTGGAAAGTGACGGGTCTATGAATGATGACGTCTACTACCAAAAGGACTTTAATCTTATACCTCGTGGCATCCTTCGTGCTGTTATCGCTCGTGTGGACGGTGCGCCAATTCGAGCGGATATTGCGAAAGCTGCTATCAAAGATCGGATTGACACCATCAAGTGGGACCGAAAGAACACAGACGCCCAGTTCGAAACGTTCGCCAAAAACCCCCGGCTCTGGAAGGTGAAGGAATGAAACTGCGTTGGAAGATTCTGATCACGATCGGTGCCGCCATGCTCTACCTCGGCCTGACCCAGATGGGGCAGACCAAGCCGTCGATGGAGCCGTGGAGCACAAACGTCACCGACCTGAGAGCATTCTACGCAGGTGCGAACCAAGCGTACTTTGGCGGCCAGTTGCCGGAAGACATCACCATCGACTTGGCTGAAACAGACCCGAAGATTATGGCATCCACGACCAAGACGGCCAGCGGTGACTTCATCATACACCTGAACAAGCGCACCGTGCCCGTCCGGCGGACCTCGTACACGAGCCTGCTGCACGAGATGTGCCACGTCAAAACGTGGGACGAGACGATAAATTTCCATGGGCCGAAGTGGCAGGCCTGCATGTTGCAGGTGGACGCACAAGGCGCGAATCGCCGCATACTGATCGACGGATACGAGGGGAACTGATGAACGACGAACAAATTAAACACATGGTCAATCGTTTTCTTATGTGGCGATTGCCTGAAAACTTTAATCCTGACGGCGGTATTAGTTTTAAGCGTGTGGTCAACGAGAACACGGCGTATCCGAGAAAGAGTGAACCGGTAGGGACAAATCTGTTTGACTATACGCAAGCGAAAGAGATGGTCAGCCACATGATCGACGGCATGCCGTCAGCGAAATGGACCTGCCCCGACTGTGACTATGATTCGATGCCATATCCGCCGGAGGACTACAATATTTGTCCAAAGTGCATGGTTGAGTTCGGCAACGACGACAGGAAGAGCAAGCTACTTGAGCGGCTCGCCCCGCCAGCGGAGGACCAGAATTGCCCCCGCTGCGGTTCCCCGTGGAGCGAGCATCATGGGGACAAGCACGCACAAGGGTACGTTTGTCCAAAGCGCGCCGCACTCGCGGAGAAGCCTTTGCCGCTAGAAAATCAAGTTTCGATGCCTATGCGTGAGTGGCTGGAAGCAAAACGACTAACGCTTACACCCGAGCAGCTTTGGGCGGTGGAATCCTACATCGTGATGAATTTCGCCGCCCTCGCGGAGAAGCCAGCCGAGCGGCCCTTGCAAGACCTTGATAGTGAGTGCATGGGTGATTCTGACCACGATGCTTTCAACAAGTGGTGGGATTTAATAACGATTAGTCAAGGTCAGCGTCATGGTGGCATCTACAAAGATTGCGAGGTCGCCTTTTACGCAGGCACAAAACACGCTCGCGCCGAGCGGCCACAGCTATCGGCGGAGCCGGATGAGAACTGTAATCGCTGTGGATTTCCGTGGAGTGAACATCGTGGAGATAAGCACGCACAGGGATATGTTTGCCCGAAGCCTCGCGCCGAGCGGAGGAAGCCATGAAACCGCAGCGAACGAAGGCGAAGCAGGTGCGCGAGGCGACGATCACGATGCCCTTCAAACGCTACCAGGAGCGGCTACAGGCAGCATTCTGGCAAGGTATGCAGGTAGCAAGGGCGGAAAGTAAGAAGCCAGCCGAGTACGCGCAGAAGGTTGCGAGAGGGGGCATCTAATGAGAAGAGAAAAAAGATCGGTCACCAACTTTATCGAGGCCCTGACCATCTTGGCCCGATACATGGAAAAGGGCGTGGATACGCAGTACTTCATCGAGTCAGCCCACGATCAGATTTGGATTTCGACCAACGACGGCAACCCGGGCGTACTGACAAAGGATGGCCAGCGTCTGGACGAACTTGGATTCTTTTACGACGAAAGCGTCGGGTCATGGAGCCAATACACATGAACAAACTACCTGAGTTCTTCAAAAACTTCTTCCACACTCTAGGCATCTTTATCGGAGTGTGTGTCGGCGTGCCGCTGTACATGTGGTTCGCGGTCTTGTACCCGTTTATCGGTTTCCCGTTGCTCCTTCTGGCCATAGTCGCACTTATCGCATACGAGATGACATTCCGATGAACAAGCTTCCCGAGTTCTTCAAAAACTATACAATATTGTTGGGGTGTGTTGTTGGCGGCTCCGCGATTATCGCCGGACTGGGTTGGTTTACGCTCACGTTTCCGTTGTTTTCCGCCATCTCTGTGTTTTTTCTTCTCATTGGCTTCGGGGCCTATATGATGACCTATGACTGACGAAAAACGCATCTACGTTGTTGTGCCAGCTGTCGTTGAGGTACGTGATTGCAGGACTGTTGTCCAGCCATCGGGCCGCCAGATAGCGCAGGCCTGTCATGTCGCGGCCAAGCTGCGGCACGAGTCCGGTTTGACCACGCTTCCACACGGTCACCTCGCGTTGCCGCTCTACCAAGAGATCACAACGATCGTTTTGCAGGCCCGGGACTCCCGGGAAGTCGGCCACATTCTAAGCTTGGCAATCAAGAAGAAACTGGATTGGAGCACGTTCGCTGACGAGAACAAAGAAGTCTACGGTGACATCCGGCCAATTACCGGCTTGGCGGTCTACGCAACCAAGAAGCAGATCGAGGGCATTCTCGATTATCTTCCGCTGTGGGGTGCATAATGGACATCAAATTTGAAGTTGTCAAATCGACGCAAGAACGGGACGGCAAAGAGAAGGCGTCGTTCGACCTCGTCGTCAATGGGCACATAATCGGTACGAGCAAGACCGATTCGGACGCTCGTTTCCACATGTATTTTCTGCAGGATTTGCTCAAGCAGACTTGGAACGAAGGCTACGACGAAGGCCATCACACCGGATACAACGAGGGAGCCAATGGATAAACTGAACTCAATCAGACTTGCGATCTGGTATGACTTTCTGTCCGGGCATTATACGTACAACGAAGCCTGCGACTATCTTGAACTGTTACTCGTGGCCAAGAGTGCGCTACGAAAGGAAGGACTGAAATGATAAACCGAAACGTACCAAGCTGGCTGAGACAGTGGGCACGTAGCCCGAGACAGGACCGTCGAGTCGTTGTCGACGGCGAGTTTGTTGAGTTGACGCAGCCGATCATTCCGAAACCGGAAGAGCCGATCGACGCTGTCACCGAACACTACAAGGGTTCGCTAATGATAGCAGATATCGCCAAGGCGATGGAGGAATCCGATGAACAAACACGAAGCGCAGAGACAAATGAGCTGGCTACTGACCCGGCTGGACCAACTGGGACAGGAGCAGCACCGTCTGGGCCTGATGCGCCGGGAGATTCAAAAGATGATTCAGGAATTGCTGGACGAGCACCCGGAAGTGACGCTGTGGGCCCGGGAGAAATAGAGGAAGATCATGAACTCGTTACTGCGTTATCGGAGGCGTCGTCTGCGGTACTATCTGAAATCGGCCATTACACCGATGGCGAGGATGTACTGGTTGGGACGGTTGGACGAGATCAAGAAGTTGAGCGTCCTGACTCGGCGATCGACGAACAAGGCCACCAAGATATCGGCCTCGACGACATCCCGTTCTAAGGAGTGATCATGAGCGATAAAACCCCGGGCTTTGTATGGCGCTACGGCAAGCTGTCAGACAAGTGCGATCTGACAGACCTCGACAATAAATCGCCCGACGGGCTGTCGCCTTCAGGCGACAGGTGAGGGCGTTAAAGTACTTGACAAACAGGATAGAAGTATGGCAGACTTCTAACATGGAGATACAGCAACCGAAGGACAGTCGCTATACCAAGAACGCTGGAGCCGTCTTCAATCTGTCATATCACATCGTATTTTGCCCGAAGTATCGTCGCAGAGTTCTCGTTGGTGATGTGGAGACAAGGCTCAAGCACATCCTGTACGCCACGGCACAGCAGTACGGCGTGCTCATCGAAACTATGGAAGTGATGCCGGACCACGTACACCTGTTTGTCACATCTGACCCAACAAGGTGTGTAGCGGAAATCGTCAACCGTCTCAAGGGTGCCAGCAGCCGAATACTTCGGCAGGAGTTCCCGCACTTGGTGTCGAGGATGCCAACCTTGTGGAGTCGTTCGTACTACGCTGGCACAGTCGGTCATGTTTCAGAAGCAACGGTCAAGAAATATATTGAGAACCAAAAAGGACGCTAATGCGAAAGACGTTCAAATACAGACTGTACCCCACGGCAGTGCAACAAGAACTGCTGCGTGGACAGTTGTCAGAAGCGTGCCGTCTGTATAACGCAGCGTTGCAGGAACGTCGAGACGCATATCGTAGCCACCGCAAGTCGGTCAACCTGTTCGAGCAATGCCGCCAACTATCGGAAGTACGAGCAGCGGGAGACATCAACCTGCCCAACTGTCACTGTGGGCAGGACGTGCTCAAGCGTGTAGACAAAGCGTTCAAGGCATTCTTTCGCCGTGTGAAACAAGGTGGCAAGGCTGGCTACCCGAGGTTCAAATCGCATCGTCGCTATGACAGCATCACGTTTCCCTCGCACGGAGACGGCAACAAGTTGCGAGAGAAGCATCTGTTTGTGCAAGGCGTTGGTGAAATCAAAATCAAACTTCACCGTGCAGTGGATGGCAAAATTAAAACAGTCTCGGTCAAGCGTGAGGGCAATCACTGGTACGCATGTTTCAGTTGCGAAGTCTCGGCACAACCGTTGCCCGAGAACACGAACCAAGTCGGCATTGATGTTGGACTCGAATCATTCGCTACGTTGTCAACGGGTGAAATCGTAGATAACCCCCGTTGGTTCGCAACAGCACAGAAGCGTTTGCGTCGTGCCCAGCGTCGTGTATCACGTCGCAAGAAGTACTCAAAGCGTTGGCGCAAAGCGGTGCAGTTCGTACAGAACATTCACCGAGACATCGTGAACCAGCGTCGAGACTTTCAGCATAAACTGTCTCGTGAAATCGTAGACGCAAACGGCTTCATCGCCGTAGAAGATTTGAACGTCAAAGGTCTTGCTAGTGGAATGCTAGCGAAGTCAGTTGCTGATGTCGGATGGTCGTCTTTCCTAAACATGTTGGCGTACAAAGCAGAATACGCTGGTCGCCAACTGGTGAGAGTAGACCCCCGAGGAACCAGCCAGCGTTGCCCTAAGTGCGGCAAGAAGGCTCCGAAGAAACTTTCGGACAGGCTGCACAAATGTTCGTGCGGGTTGCGAACAACAAGAGACCACGCCAGCAGTTTAGAAATACTCAGGCTCGGACTGAGCCTTCAACCGTTAACGGCGGTGCAGTAATGCTGCCGTGGGTTGAGAAGCCGTCCCTTTCAGGGGACGGAGTACGTCACACGCTGTTGCGAGACGGCTACCCGCAAACGGAAATCGATTGGGGTGGCGCAGACTACGTTCGTTTTTGGACACAGGAAGTCGAGGAGAGTACTGGTACGAAATAGTTGTTGACACAAAACCGATCTCGTAGTAAAATGGGTTCATGAATGGAGCATATATGAACTTTCAAGAGCAGTCTGTGAAATTCATCGCCGAGATCGGCAGCCGCAAGCGTAACCCGGCCAAGCCCTCGACCGTTGCATCCTATCAGAACGCTCTCGATTGTCACATTTTGCCGGACCTCGGGTCTCTCGACCTCTCCAAGGTTGAGAACGGGGTCCTCAAGTCCTTCGTCGCAAAACTCGCAGGGAAGGGTTTGGCACCCGCCACCATCTCCCGGGTGGTTGCTGTAGTCAAGTCGGTCGTCTCATCGGCTGTGGACGCCAACGGTAACGAACTCTTCCCCCGCAAGTGGAACAACGACTTCATCGATTTGCCTGTCATACAGGACCAGAAGGCCCCTACGGTTAGCCCTGATCGCATACAGACCGCCATAGGAGAGGCGATCGGCCAAGATAAGGCTCTGATTGCCCTGCTGGCCGGAACCGGGCTTAGAATCGGCGAGGCGCTGGCTTTGACGTCCGAGGACTGGGACCAGCAAAACATGACAATTTCTGTCACTAAGACGGTCAGTTTGGGCGAGATACAGAACAGCACCAAGACGGCAGCTGGCAAGCGCACCGTTGACCTGTCGCCTGAACTCAACCAATACCTGCAGACATGGATTGGACAGCCGGAGCCCCAGAAGCCCCTGTTCCAGTCCGAGACCGGCGGCGTCTACCGCCGCATGACAGCCTACGAGCACTTGGCCAAGGTCGGCGTGCCGGGCTTCCACTCTCTGCGTCGTTTCCGTGTAACCCGCCTCCGTAAAACCGGTGTGCCCGAGGGCCTAGTGAAGTTCTGGACCGGGCACGCCGACAAGTCGATCACCGATTTGTATGATCGAATCGGCGAAGACGTCGAAGCACGCAAGGATTTCACCAAGAAGGCCGGACTCGGCTTTCGATTGGGGGCGGCATGAAGCATCTCAGGATTCTCGGCATCAAGCGGATTATTGCACTCTTTCTCTTCATGGCCGCCTGCTGCTACGCCACTGTCCAAGAGAATTTGAAGTACGAGGTGGCGCAGCAGCGAATCGTGGTGACCTGTCTCGATCACAAGGCACCGACCGTCCATGTGCTCAACCCGGCTTCCGGCCCGTACGTGGTTGTTGATTGCGAACGAGAAAAGTAGAAAGAGGATATATGAGCAAATTTCACGAAGACGTTCACGTAATCGCCGAGGCCTATCTGAAAGAGATCGGCGCTAATAACATCCCGGTAGTTCAGCACCATAACCGGTTCAAGCAGGTCTATTACGGCGAGACGGTTCAGCAGTTCACCAAGCGCATCGAGGTCGAGCGCCAACGCCGCTACGAGATCGAGGCCAAAACAGCCACCTACATTCTGCAGTCGGGCAAGAAATACTTCTATGGATTTAAGGGTGAGGATACCAAGTGGACCTACGAACCCCGGCTGGCGATGAAGTTGACCGACACCGATGTCGCCGAAATGGCCAACGATCTTGAGAATTTGGGATTCACAGTAACCAAGCTTGTGTCACCAGAATCTCTGTAGCAAACAGACCGCCCCAAAATAGGATTACCGGGCGGCTGCGACGAGTGAAGGATACGAACCTATGAATATCAAGGACAAATGTCTCGTACTAGCGGCTTCGTTTCTGTTGCTTGCTGGCGGCGCTTTGGCGCAAGAACCAGCGGGAGCAGGCACGCAGCCATCGGGCCCGGCAGTTGTAGCAAAATCGAAGCGGCCCAAGAAGCCGTTTATCGTCCGCGCGGCCATTGCAGGCGCAACGTGCGGAGTTGGAATTGGATTGGCAGCGAACCCGGCGACTGCAGCCGAGATCGGTCTTCCGATTTTGATCGGCGGCAACTATCTGGCGTACCGTCTGTACCAGAAACACCCTAAGCTGTCGGCCTTCATTCAGACCGTCAGCCCTCTTGGCTGTTTCTCTTACGGCACGCACCCGGGCGCACACAAGCCAACGGTCAAGCCCCCGAAGCCACCATCAGGTGGAGGCGGTGGTAACGGCGGTGGAAATGGCGGTGGCACAGGAGGCGGCAATGGTGGAGGAAACGGCGGTAGCGGTGGTGGAAGTGGGTCAGGAGGCGGCTCTGGCGGCAGCGGAGGCTCGGGAGGCGGTAATGGCGGCGGTGGCGGAACTGGAGGAGGTACTGGTGGAGGCGGGGGAAACCCACCTCCGGGCGGTCACTGTATTCAAGACTGCGGCATCCCCGGCAACGGTGGAGTGAACGGCGGACACGATGTCAACAAGCCGCCATTCCCCGGCAACGGTCCTAAGCAGACCCCGGGCACTGGCAGCGGCCAAAAACCGTAACTCGATTCGAGTGTCGAGGGTCCTCCCTACATGCTGGGGGCCTTCGGCGAACGACTCAAGTTCATAGGAGGGTGTATGGGAAAATCTCTATCGTTTGTTGATTTGTTCATGACGTTGGTGATCGCCACCGCTGTCTTTCTCGGTTTGTCACTGTTGCTTGGCTTCTTCACGGCTTGGGCGATCGGCTACATCTTCGCACCATCGGTCGTGCTGGCTGTCTTCGGGGCGACCAAGGTGACGTTCTGGCAGGGCTTCGTGCTCAACATGTTGGCTGGCGTGCTGTTCAGAAGCGGCAGCAACTCTAGTTCGAAAAAGAACTAATATGAGAAGCTTCACCATCAGAGTCAGAGTTGTTGACCACTGCTGGCACGGCTCGTCCATGCAGATACTGAACAGCGACAAGGCCGACTACTTCAAAGGTCGTGTGCGATAATGGAATCGGTAATCGTAATGCCCGTAGCTCACCGACCGGAGTTCCTTGCGTTGACCCTCGAACGACTAGACGTAATCCCCGACCTACCGCCGGTAATGGTCTTCCTCGACGACGTCAGTCAAGAAAAGAAAGACGAGGCGATGTGGGTCTTCGCAAGATACGCACCTCGGGGCGCAGGCGTATTCGAAAGAGAATCGCACATCCACGCACCAAGCGGCTGTTGGAACATCCTGCAGTCGTTGAAGAACGGCTACGAGATGGGCGCAGAGCGGGTCTTTCTGGTCGAGGAGGACGTGGCTGTGACGCCTGAATGGTTGGATTGGAGTTTGGAGACTTTGGCGACTGGTAAATATCTGGCTACGTGCGGACGCCGCTCAAAGTTCACTGAGATTTATGGGGACTACTACACGAACCCGGGCGCTTGTTTGACCCGTGAACTTTTGGAGAATCTGGTACCGCACATAAACGACGGCTACTTTATGTTTCTACGCAGCTATCTGGATACGTGCTTCCCACCGCAGTGGGACGAGATGAGCGATCTGGACGACGGATTAATTCGTAGGGTGATTCGCAGCATGCACGGCAAGGTTGCTTATCCGGCGCAGCCAGTTGTGGCACACCAAGGCTACTGGGCCTACGAGGAGCGGATGGCCGGTTATCATGTGACGGGAACGATCGAGGAAAGAATCGCCGGTCTGCGACGTCTGCTATCAACGTTGCCTACCGGCGATCGGTATACGAGGGATTTGGAGAGACTTTAACGGCTCTTACGAGTTGTTTCTTTGGTGCCTGATACCTTCGGCGCTTCGTTCTTGACGAACTTTTCCGCATCGAAACCTTCGAACATAGCTTCAAACTGCTTGTCCGTCAGCTTACGCTCGGCTGGTCCAAACTTTGCTCTTATAGCGCCCCTTGCAAGGGCGTCCCCGCCCCCGTTTTTTGTTGCTGGCATGTTATTGTCCTCCTTTCTGAGATTGTTTTACCACGGCCTTGCACAAATTTATAAACTCTTTTGATGTCATGGCTAGTTTAGCCCGATTGGCTTCGGCGCAACAAGGAACGCAATTTGATTTTTCGTATCCTCTGCGGTTGTTCAATCGATCTATACCACTATAGATCAGCACCTTCTGGCCTTTGTTACGACGAATTTTAAAAACGTTTGACGGTGGTCGTCCTGTGTAATAACACGGTTTAGAAATCAGAAAACAAAAATCTTTAAAAGACAAAGACCATCGGATGTTTCTAATCTTGGCTTTGAATCGATATTGAGAATACAGTACTCGCTGGGCCGATAGCGGCTTTCTACGAGAGCAGCCGCAGCTGGTCTGTCGTCCTCTACGAAGCGTGCTCCCCACAACCCACGTTTTTCTTCCACAGTCACACCGACACTTCCAAACCACTCGCTTTCCGTATCCATTAGCGAATGATTTCCTCATGAAGGTCAGAGCAACCAATTTACCGAATCTTCTATCTCTGATATCTGTGATACGATTGGGCATTGACCTATTTCTCAGATTTGAGATCAGAATGTTGCAGTTCTTCCGGCATCTCGGCTTCGAGTTCCGCAGGCAACGGCTGATTTGGGTCAGCCTGTCCCATCCAGTTCAACTCAATGTAGTTCTTACGAGTCACCGGGATGTCGTTTTTCTTCATGTAGTCTAGTACGTAGTCGGTCATAAATTCACCTTAGAGCCAGTATATCACTGTCCGGCCAATTTGTCAAGCCCCGACATCAGGGATAGGAAACGCTGCGCCGAAATTTTGCCCGGCTCTTCCTTGCCCTTGTTCGCAGGCTTGTTGGCCACCATGTCTGCGTAGGCCTTGGTTGCGTAGTCGCGGACTGCGTCCTGCGCCGCCTTCTGGGTGATCTCGCCGTCCTTGTAAGACTGCCAGATGTCGTTGATTGCGTCTTGATGCTTCTGGACGCGCTTCATCTCGTCAGGGAATTGCTTACGGATTTCTTCCCATACGATCGATTGAAGCTGGCGAGGCTGTAGACCGAGTTCCTTGGCTGCTTGGCGGTACGCTTCTGCGTTGACAGCGTACATGCCCTTCAAGCCGGTCTCAGCGGCGCTCAACTGACCGAAGTTCGCTCCGACCTCTGGGCTGTTGCCGCTCAACATGCGCTGATGTCCCGCAGCCACAGCGTGCGTGTCAACGGTGACGTGCCCAGCCGGGTTGTTTGGGTCTAGGATGTTGTTGTAGAAGTTGCGAACCTTGTGCGCTTCGCCGAGATTGTTCGAAATGTTCTCACGGCTGCCGTCGTCCAAGATCGAAACCGCCTTTGCGATTTCGTTCAAGCTGCCCCAAGCGACCTTGCGTGGGTTGCCCTTGTCTGTGCGAACAAAGTCACCCTCTTCGCCGGTGCCCGGGTCGATCGAACGGAAGTTGCGGCCCTCGCCGGTGTTGTGCGCTTCGTCGTATAAACGTACGAACGCCGCCTTCTCAAGCGGAGTCTGCAGTTCGTTGAAGGTCTTGCCCTTGATCTGTTCAGCAAGCTTGCCGAGTTTGTCGTTCTTACGGTTCTTTTTGCCGGTCTCTTCGTCGATCTGCTCTTCACCGACCAAGTCGCCTACCTTGGCCTCCATCTCAGGCGTCATTGTCATGTCGCCCTTGGTGTGGTAGATATCGTAGACACGCTTTGCAAGCGACACGTTCTGGTCCCAGTCCTTTTGCGGAGACAGCGCAGCCAGTACGCCAGCACCTTGCTTCAAGGTCTTGCCGAACTGTGTGGCCATGCGGTCTGCGATTCCGTTAGCGGACTCGTACCACTTTGCAGTGGCTTGGCGAGTCTGCTCTGGAACACGGTTGTAAACGTCTTTCAAGTTGTCAGCGAACTGACGGATGTAGGAGTTGACAACCTTGACTGGGTCCTTGAGATTCTTGGCGATACGGAAGCCGGGCATCTCCTTGACCTTGTCTGCGATCTTCTCCATCGCCTCTGGGGTTACGGATTTGATGCCGATGTGTACGTCGGATGTCAGCGGGTTTGCGATTGCTTTCTTGCCCTTCGGTAGCGCAGTAGAGATCAAACCCTTCTGCTGATCGGGAGTCTCATTTGTTGGCGCTGCTGGTTCAGCAACGTTGTGGCCGAAGTTAAAATCATTACGACCCGGGTTGAGTTCTTCCAAACGCTGTTCGAGCGGGTAGTTCGGGAACTGAGTCTGCTGGTTCTTGCCCTGCAGCGGCACGAGTTCTTTCTTCTCATTGTCCCACGCAGCTTCCTGATCTAGCTTGTTGCCAACAGCCGCAGCACGCTCTGGGTCGCCGTGTGCGGAGATGTTGAGTTCACCACCCTGCGAGCCATTGTAGCCGCCGATGTGAAGTTCTGGGTGCTCATCGAACAGGTCTTTGTTTTCGTTGTGGTACTGACGGACTGCGTCCTCGGTGATCGGACCTGACAGAATCTTACGACGCTCTGGCATCACTTCGATCTGATGGCCTTCGGTCGGAACTTGTCCGTTCGGGTGGATAGTAAATCCGCCGCCCTTGACGTAATCCACGGCCTTCTGTGCGAAGTCCCGGCCCTTGATCATGCCAAGCTTTTCAAGCATCGGCTGAACGTCGGACACCTTGGCAAATTCTTTCTGCTCTGAGCGGGGTGCCACGCCTTCTTTGCCTGCGGTTTCCAAAATCAGGTTTGCGTTTCTCCCGATCTGACCAGCGGCCATTCTGACCGCCTTGATCTGGGCTGGCGTGATACCATCTTCCGGCATCGACACGGCTAGCGTAGGACCGCCACGACCTTCTGTGTAGCGAGTACGAATTGCGCCTGTGTCGTTCAGGAAGTCGGGACGGTTGTCAACTGGGCCGCCTTGACGCTCTGCGTTGGCTCTTTCGATAACCTGTGGGTGCTGCTGGCCGGGCCGCATCATCGAGAACTGACCGTCCGGTGTGATGAATCCGCCGCCGTTCTTGATTCCCTCTGGGGTCTGGGATAGCGAACGTGTTTCCTTGATCACTGCCTGCAGGTCTGGGTGGTAGCCGCTTTTTTCGGTCAGCCAACGGTCAAGCAGGTGTTCGTGCTCTTCCGGCGCTACTGTTTCGGCCACGCCGAACTGCTTGCGGCTGGCGTCCATCTTCCGCTGAACCGCTTCCGGGGTAACCTCTTCGCCCGGCTTGAAGCCTAGCGTTGAGCCCGTCTTTGGGTCGTGGAACAGTTTGATCTCCGATTCTGGGTCGCCCGGAAAGGCCACGCCTGCAGGAATAGCACCAGCGCTTTCGATGATGCGGTCGTGCTCTGGGTTGCCGACTGAGCGGCGGTTCAGACCACGCTGCTCGGCAGCCTGTGCTACTTCTTTAGGAGTTGTTTCTGTAGGTGCTGGCGGATTGCCAGCTTCTGCTCTGGCGTTGAATTCTTGATTTCCTCGATCGCCTGCTTCGCCAGCTCCTCTGTTGATAGGGGCTTCTGTTTTGTTTCCTTCATTTGCTCTCCGTTGGGCCTCTTCACCCATCGACTTTAATCTCTCACCGCTGAAATGGTACTGCTTTGACAAGCCCGGTTCGCGCACGTCGGCATTCTCGTTAATTATATCCGAGACGTGCTGCTTTGTCAAGTGTTCTTTTGCTTGGTTAATGGCCTCGTTCATCATCTTCTTGGCCACATCATCGCTGAATCCGGCTTCTTTCATGATACGCAAAGCTAAACTGCCGTCTGAACTCGGGCGGCTCGGGTCTAGCTGGACGCCGTGCTCGTCGCGGCCTACACCAGAAAACACCTCGTCCGCAGCTACACCACCCATAATCATACGGATAAGTGCCGGGACTCTCTCGGGCGTTTTGTGGATTATGTTACGCGTGGTGTCCGGCAAATTCCACTGAATGGCTGCGTTAGCCGACTTCGGCATATCTGGGTGCGTGTGGCGCTCGATTGCGTCTGCCTCGAAGCCCTCATTGTGCCCGACCATGTAGTGGCCTAGCTCGTGTCGCATCGTCTTTTCGATCGGCATGCCACGGGTCATGCCCGGTGTGTTCAAATGCTTGCCTGTCGGAACCACGTAGCCCTGCTGTCTCGGTATCTGGGTTACGTCCGCAGCACCTAGCTCAATGCTCTTGGCGTCAGGGAACTTCTTCTGGCCAAGCTTCAACGCCTGCTTGAACGAGTGTGCGTCGATGGGCTCCTCGGTTCTGGTGCCGTCTGCGTGGTCCACGGTCATGTTATAGCGTTGCTGGAACTGAGTCTCAGGAGTTCTGCTCTGAGCGGTCTGCAGCTCGTCTTCATCTAGGTTGTCGCCTTCGACGCCCTCTTCGGTTTTCAGGTTCTCGCCCTTTGGTGTCTTGACCTCTCCGGTCTTCTTGAAGGATTCCGGCGTGGTCTTAACGTTGCTGCCTTCGTTTGCTTCGTCAAAAGCGGCCTTGTCCGCAGCAGCTTTGTCTGCCGCAGCTTTCTCGCCCGGCGTCTTCGCGCCTTTCACGAGTTCCTTGGCTGCGGGAACGTTTTCCTCGGCCTTGGTTTCGCCTTCTTCACCGATCTTCTCGACCGCCGCAGCCGCTTTCTTCTCTTCCTTGGCCGCATCGTCGAGCTTCTTCTGGTTTTCCTTCTGGCGTGCCGCCGCAGCATTCGCCTTCTCGGTGTTGAGCATCTTGTAAAGTTCTAGCTCTTCCGAGTTGTGAACGGAGCCGGTCTTGTCAAGCACTCTGCCGCCCTTACGGTTTGCGGCCAGCTTCTGCTGGAACATCGTCTCAAGTTCTTCCGGCGTATGATCGCCGACAGTCTTGTCGAGATAGGTTGACAGCCCGGCGTGCAGGTCTGGGCTCATGTCTGCGCCCAGTGGGCCGCCCGGTCCAAAGTTTACTGGCGCAGGCGCGGCACCCGGTGTCGGGGCCTCTTTACCTTCGCCCAGTTTGATTGCGTGTTCGGTCAGAACGTTCGGGTTCTTGTTGTAGCGTCTCAACAACTCTGCCCCGATTGCCAGCGCAGGAGCTACGCCGCCTGTGTACAGGCTGTGTGCCATCATGAGCGGAAGACCGACCGATGAACCAAGCAGGCCAGCTACACCCAGATGGCTCAACGATGCGGTTGCGTATGGATTTCTCTCCAGACGTCCAGCAGCTGACGTGATTGTGTCTTCTAGGCCGGATAGTGCGCCGTAGCGGATACGTGCATCACGGATTCCGTCCTCGCCTGCGTCCTCAAGGTGAGTCAACAACTGATCACGGATTGTGCGACGAGCGTTTTCCCACATCGCGGTCTCTGGGTTGGTTGACAGATCGACACGACGTGCGCCCGGGTTCTTTGCAAAGTACGAGTTCAGTTTGGCGTCGATGTACGTCAGAAGATCGGTTGCGTCCCCGACAGTGCGGCTCTTCCCGACTTTTTCTGCGAACTTTTCCGCAGCAGCTGTCTCGACCGGTTCGAACTCACGAACCTCGTCGGTGATTCCGTCAAGAACGGCGGTTTTGACCGGCGACATATCGACTTTTTCGCTCAAATGCTTGTTGGTCGCAGGCTCGACTTCCTTCGTCCAGATTGCATCCTTCATCTCAGGCACAGCTTCGTGCAGGTCGCCGACCGTGCTGATCTTCTGACCCTTCTCGTCGCTGTACGCCTTGATGTCTCCGACCGCAGTGTCCCAATCCTTCTTGAAGCGGTCAACAGACTTCGGGCCGGGCTTGAGAGCCTGAACCGCCGCGTCTGCCGATTCGTTCGGTTTCAGTATGCCGTGCTCCATAGCAACGTTTCTGATCTTGTCGAACACCGGCTTGCCGTTGAGTAGGCTCGGCTCTGTGCTCAAATTGCCTGCGTGCTGGCCTGCGCGGGTCGCCAACGCACCACTCAAAACTCCGTGCGTGAACTGGTAGAGTGCTTCCGGCTCGTTGCCCTCGTCCCACGCCTGCTTGAACGCGCCCATGTGCTGGTATGCGCCTTGGATTGCGGACGCGGTCCAACCAGCGGACAGCATTCTCGACATCATGCCTGCCTGCTTTGCAGATGCGATCATACCTAGGCCGTCGGTTGCGGCCATCAGGGCGATGTTCTCTGGACTGCTGAATCCTTCGGCATTTTCAGCAATTGCCTTGTAGACCGGGTGTGCATTCTTGTCGATGTACTGGCTGATGTTAACTGTCGGTAGCGCAGATGTGCGAGTGTGGTCCTCTTCCGGCATAGCCATGCCAGAGAAGTTCGGCAGGTAGTGACGAAACGCCTTCTCAACTTCTGAGCCCGGCACGATACTCTTGCCGATACCTGCGTTTGACGCAGCGGCGCTGACAACTTCTTTCAAGCCCTCGGCGTACTTTCCTTCCTTGATGTCGTTGAAGCCGCGAAGCATCGCTTCTGTGCGGGTGGCTGCGCCGACCGCAGTTTCGGTCAGTTCACCTGAGACAGCATGAACGGTGTGCTTCTTGGCTGCGTCCCAAATGTACTTGCCGATGTTGGTGACAGGCTCGTCGCCGCCGCTAACGATTTTGGACATACCTTGGTGGAAATCACCGTGCAGGATGTCCGACAGACCTTCGTATTCCTTGGCGACTTTGTCGTAGGTTGCTTTTTCCGCAGTGTTGTTCGTAACGATTCTGCCTAGAGAGCTACCGACATTTTCTGTGTCGAACGGCTTGTACGTCGTATCCGTTGACTGCTGGTCTTGTCCCTGATCTTGCGACTGAGCGTTGATGTCAACGGGCGTGCCGAATCCCGGTGGAGGTGCTAACGCAGCAGGTGCCGCAGCTGCCGATTTTGCAGGAGCAGATGCGATGCTAACCGGAGTACCAAATCCCGGCGGCGGTGCTAGCTGGTCATTGAGTCCCATTTTACTTCCCTGCCACGTATGGCTTGCCGTCAGCGGTTACCCACTGGTTGTTGACGTTGTAGATCGTTGTCTTGCCATCTGGTGTCGAAACATGCTGGCTGGCACCAAGCTTGCGCCCGATCACGTCCGGGTCCTGCTTGTTTGCATTTACCCCTGCATCCAACTCGTCGATCTGTTGACGGGTATCTCTTACAGCTTGGCGTTGTCCAGCAACGGTGTCAGCTGCGTCGATAGATGCCTGACCCGCTTCGAGAATCTGCTTCTTGGCTTGAATCTTCTTCTGCAGAAACTCGGATAGAGTACGAATCTGCTGACGCTGTTCGTCAGAGAACTTTTGACCAGACAGAATCTTTCTCATTTCCGCTTCGGTTGTTCCGAGCAACGAACGTGCTCCGAGCACCATGTTGATTTCGGCCTGAGTGATACGGACGCCGCCGCCTGCCACCAATGCCTTTAGCAACATAGGTGCGACGATCGCATCGCCTTCTGCGTTACGCATATCAAGGCCCATCTGCAGGTTCGTGTACTCGCCCAACTTCTCGGAGATCGGCTTACGCATCGTGTCGAACTCTTTGTTCTGAATCTGGTAAGACTGCGCCAGAGACTTGTCCACAGACTCTTTTCTCTCCATGGCCGCAGCACGACGATTCTGCCACGCTGCCTGCTCTTCTTCGAATCTCGCCTTCTGCTCGTCTTCGCGCATCTTGGCATCGACGCCGTAGATCATGAAGTGCTGCAGTGCGCCCAGCTCTGTCTGCTTGTTGGCGAGGTCCGACTGTATTTGAGCCAGTTGTGGGTCGTTCGGGTTCTTAGCGGAGATCGCAGCAATCTGTTGTTGGTCCTTCTTAATTGTCTGAACGTGCAGGTTATAATCATTCTGCAGACCTTGCAGAGGACGTGCCGTGTCCGCACTGATTGCGTGCTGGACGGCAGGCGACTCCATGTCCTGCTTGACCTGATCGAACTGTTCCTGTGTCAAGGCCTCTTCTCTCGCCTTGTTGGTTGCGTTCTTGACAAGCAAGATTCCGGTTGCACGATTGTTCAACGTGATCATGTCGTCGGCGCTAAGGTTTTGCTTCGGGTCAACTTCGATTCCCGCAGCCTTCCAGTCGGAAGCGGTCTTAGCATCCGGCTGAACATGTTGGTTCTTATCGAGTGGGTCTGCAGTAATAACATCCCACATCTGATCGAACTTGCCGGTCGGTTTGCCGCTACCATCAAGAATCTCTTCACGGCCAATCGGCAACGCACGATGCGTCTTCAAGTAGTCGGGGTTGGCCTTCAACATCTGGTCGAGCTGTGCTTGGCTGACACCCTTCTCGATGTGATGGTTCTTGGCTAGTTGATCGCTGACGGTCTTGTTCATGTTGTAGATGCCGTCCTGAACCTCGTTCTCAGCCTTGGTGACGTTGATTGCGTTCAAGCGGGTCTGACCCTGTAGTAAAGCAACGCGAGCTTCGTTCTCAAGGTGCTCGTCCGCAGCCTTGTCGGTCTTCAACTTATTCTCAAAGGTCTGCTGCTTCTCTGCCGCAGCACGTTGCTGTCCAGCACCTAGCGTTCTCAGCACGCCGGTCAACGCGCCACCGCCCTCGGGCACTGGTGCCGTGGCTGCTGCCGCGTCACCCAAATTGCCTAGCAATGCGCCGCCCTTACCAGACAGCGCATCCATGGTTGCACCGATCATCATCTTAGCCCATCCAGCAGGCTGTGCCATGACCGCAGGAGCCGCTGGCGACTTAATCACCGAGCGTAGGCTGTCCGATAGCTTATCACCGAACGACCCGGGACGCGGGAACGCGCCCGGTGACGGTGGTAGCTCTCCGACGCCGCCTGTTAGATCAGGCGCAGCACCATCTCCGCTCGGTTGACCCGGCGTGGTGGGCTGCATATACTTCTGCAATGCATCAACTGCATCCGTTTGACCATTCGACTGTGTGTCGAACGATTGCATACTGCCCGGAATTGATACTGGCATCTAACTTCTCCATGGGGCCTGTGCCCTTACTGAAATTGGTTGATCTGGGAACTACGATTATCCGGGCTGTCCTGTGCCACTGTCTCTAAAACTAGGAGTGCCGCCTCCACCGCCAAGTGCAGTCAGTGCGCCCTTCCAGCCGCCACTCAAACCGCCTGTTGCAACCGATGCGCCCGTCTTGACTAGGCCTGTTGCCAGACCCGCCAAATCCGACTGCCACTGGTTGTTCTCTTGGTTGATCTTGTTGGCCTGCTGGAACGCGATCTGGTTTTCGTTGATGGCCCCGGTCTCGCCCATGCCTGCCTCTGCGCCGTAGTCACCTGCCAGTGTGTTCAAGCCGCTGGCTGTCGTAACTGCGTTTGCACGGCCCTGCTCGTAATTCTGAATCATCTCTTGGTTGAGAAGATCAGATTCTTTGTTCTCAAGGTTGGATGTGACCTGTCCGGCTACCTGCTTATTGATAGCCGAAGTACGTCCCAAGCCACTCGAATCAGACTGGCCACCGAACACCTGTCCTGCAGAGCGGTCTTGGAGAGCCTGTTGAGTGTTTCTTTCTGCCGCAGCAGTCGTGGTCTTAATCTGGTTGACTCTGTCAGCTTGTTCTTGAGCCCCGTAGCCCGGACCCGTCATGCCTGTGCTGATTCTGTTGATGACTCCGGCGAGTTTCGAAAGGACGCCCTTCTGGGATTCCAGCGCAGTACCAAAAACTCCCTGCAGAGTCTTGGCGAATGCCGAGGATGAGCCCTCAAGACTCTTCTCTTCCCCCGAAGAACCGCAGCAACGGTCAACCGGCCCCTCGTAGTCGTAGGACTCGACGTGAATCCACTCCATTGTCTCCATGTCGAGAACTGCCTTGGTGATTACCTTCATGCGCCTTTGCTCCCCGCAACCTCGGTTGCGAAAACCAACTTGTAGTTGTCCGTCTGTTCAAAACGAACAAACTTTTGATACTTCATCAGCCACGCCGCTAGGAGTGGGAATTTCGTCATTGTGATCATGCCGTTGAAGCCGTCTTCTTTCAGCTGTGGCTTCATGATCTCGAAGGCCAACATCATGGCCTGAATCAAACGCTCTTTGCTGACCACACCAGCTGGCGCGAACTGAGCATGGAAGCGACACATGTCTGCGTCACCCTTATCCATGCGAACATAGACAATCGGACCCTTGTCGTCTGCCATTTTGAAGCATAGATAGGTGCCATACGCCCCGGTGTACCAGTAGTCGGCCCGAAGATCGTGATGATCTGGGTCAATGTCGAGTACAGACCATGACTCAAGAGTATCACGGTCTGTGTCGTTGACTTCGTCTATTCTAATCATTACATCGACTCCAATTTGATGTGAGGGTTGTACACGAGGACGTGTTGTTACGCCCTTCCGGGGGTGGCAAAGTAACTAACAAAATCAACTAACAGACTTTGAAATCCCTGCGTACCTCTGGATACATCTTGTAAGAACATAATCATGTCTTGGCTCGGTGGAACGTGAGACGTTGTTGTGTATTCGGTTCCGCCATCAACACTAAAACCTACGGTTCCAGACACAACGCTACGAATTTTGAAATGATGAAAATTAGCGTCAACGTTTATAGAATTGGTTACGCTAACCGTACTTACTGAGCTGTGTCTAGTCTCCCAAGTAAATTTTGTATCTCCTGCTGATGTGTCATAGCGTACCCAAAAACCGTCGGCTGATGGGTCTGCTGTTTGATCGCCTTGGTCACAGAAACCGACACGAATACAAACATCGGTATTCCCATTAACAGCAAAAATAAAATCGGCTTCCCACGGACTGTTTGCACCTAAAATACCAAAAGTTGTACCGTCGCCCGATGCTTTATACAAAACCGTGCCGTCGCCAGAAGAAATAGGGTTTCCCCATCCTACAGAAATAGTTCCGGGGTTTGCAAAAGTGGAACTACCGAAATTAACAGAAGAGTTTGAGCCGCCAGTTCCGACAATTCTATTAGCCAACCATCCCGTGTCGCACCCGACCGCAATCTCGGAAGTAACATTAGTATTAGCTAAGAAGTTTAGAAAGTCTTCTCTGAATCCAGTTTTGGTAACATCGTTAAAACCCGGCGCATTAACAGAAGTTTTTGGTTCCCAGTCTGAGTTTGCGCCTATATATGTAAGAACCTGACCATCCGTAGGAGTGGTCTCGGTGATGGGGACCCCTTGTATTCCAGATACCTTGATGTCCATCGTTTTCTCCTCTTATAAAGCTTCAAGCTTGATGTGCAAATTATACTGCATTGTTGCTGCTGCGTTCGACGCATAGGTGAACGCATACTGAATAGCTGTAGCCGAACGACAATTCAACATCACCGGCATGCCCAACATAACCGTAGTGGTTGTGTTTCCCGAATCTGAGGTCTCCATCGTCCCGGCGCTGTTTTGTGCGACCATCGTGATTGTTTGAAGAGTGTTGTCTGCATCGGTGTATGTGATCACCAGAGGTCCGATAGTTGAACTCGTCCCCGCGACGGTGGTCACTTTCGCATTCCAAGACAGTCTGTATTGGCCTGTTGACGGAACCGAGGCAATCAGATTGGTTGCTGCGATCGATGCTGTTTGTGCTGTTCGATCTACTGTTGCTATTTCTGACGGAATGCCGTTCGATACGAGAGCAACGTTGTTATACTTGGTTGCTTTCAGAATACCGGCGAGGTCGGAGAAGTCCGGCTGAGTAGGTGTAATAGCTGCACCTGCGCCCAGCTGCGACAGAAACAAACTCGCCCCACCTGTTGCACCCAAGTCAGAGCCCGTGCCGCCGTTTCCTACCTTCAAAATTCCCGACACACCACCGTTACCGAATGAGCCAAGATTAACCGGTGGCACGTCGCTAGAAAAGATGGGTTTGAATATCGGAATAGCCGGTGCTGCCGTCAGAGGTGGGTATTCAACGATCGTCAAGACACCCGAGCTTCCACCAGCCGCTGTTCCTGTGATAGCCGCGTGAACGGTGTTTGCACCAGCCGCGATGTTTGTAGCGATTGCGAGAAGCACAGACGGCTGCCACACACCACCTGTTTGAACGTATCCGATAGTGGTATACGTGTTGCCAGCCGTGTCCGATATGCTCAAAGAGAACGGGCCGTTAGTGTTGTTGATTGCGGAAACCATCACGATGATGGTGTTTCCCGCTGTGTTGTTCGATGTGAAAGCCTTGTTAAGGGGCGTGACGCCTACGAAAGCGGCAGATGCCTGTTGAACGATACCCGGAGCAGCGCCGTTGAAAATCGCAAATATGCCGTTAGCCGTTGAGTTCGCTGCAACCGCTTGCGAGATTGCAACAGCAGACGTTCCTGTGAAGCTGTTGAAAAATCCTGCGTTGTGCGAAGTTGCGCCCGAGTACGCAGTGAACCCTGACGGTGTCGTCAGAGTTCCGTTGTACGAAGCCAGATAGATTCCCCAAGACGTCGCCGTGGTTGGAGAAGCCGACAGACTTAACGTTCCGCTGACGCCTGCGCCCTCGGCCAGACCACCGGAAGTAACATTCTCCACGGCAGCCAATCCGCCGGAAGGAACAGAGAAGAATGTTCCGGCTGGCTCGGTTGCCAAAGAAAATACCAAAGGTCCCGGCAGTGTAACTGTTTGATCTGTCGGGGTGAATATGCCCGGAATCGTCAACTCGATCGTAGACGAGGTCGGTGTTGATGGAGTTGACGACGGGGTATTCTCGACGATCTTTGTGGCCGTGCTTGTTACGCCTGCGTTCGAGACCGGGTTTCCTTGAATGCCCAGAGGCATCAAAGAGAACCGAGGTGCGCTCGCAGTCATAGCCTCCGTTTCAACGAAGTGCGGACCCAGCTGAAACGATTGCGGGATGCTTCCCTGCAGGAATCTGTTCTCTGGGTTTGCTAGCGTCTCGGGTCTTGCGCCGGGTATGATCGGTTTCTGATCTACCGGAAGCCAGTTTTCACCAAGACCCGCCTCTACGTTAATCGGGTCAGTAGCCATTAAGTCTCAATCATCAAGCGACCGAAGATCGTCGCTGTCAACAACTCGTCTCCGGTTGAAGTCGTGCCAAAGTCCACCTTGAGACGAAGGTGACGGCATCTCGCCAAACTAGCGTTGCCCGAGAAGTAATAACGGTTCGGGCTGTATGAGGTCGGTGTGATCGTTGCGCCGTATAGTGACGGCGGGTCGAACTGTGGAGCCTTGGTGAACGGCGTAAACGTTCCGCTGACTTCGTTCAACAGATAGCTGATTGTCGGTCTAAAGTTCGTGGATGAGAAATCGAACTCGACAAACTTGAGTAGAGCCAACTGGCCCGGATGAGCCAACGTGATGTTGCCCATCTCAAAGCTTGCGCCGTACTGCGTGCCATTGTCTGTGTAGACGGTCTGATCGCGGTACAACAGCGGCTGGTTCTGAATCTGTGAACCGACCAAAAGCTTCTTGATGCCCGGCGCGGTTTCGACTGACTGAACCATCTGGCATCCGTTCGTGATAGATGCAAACGGAGACCACACAGGCTCAGGATTCGGCATAGCGCCTGCTTGGCGCGGGTTCAGACGATACCATCCGGTGTTGCCGTCCGCAACCATGATGCAGTTGTCGGTGCCGTTCTGGTGCGATGCCACGTAGACCTGTGCTGGGTCCCAAGTCGTGTCCGACACGCCGGACGTCGGTTGGTTGGCGAACTGATCACCCAACGGGAAGCCTGCGTTCTGAATGTTCAAAGACGGAGTCATGACGCGGAACTGGTTGTCGCTTGAGAAGAAGTAAATTTCTCCCGCAAACACATCGAGTGCGTTATACGACAGCAATCCGATGTTCGGTGCCCACGTTACTGAGAAGAACGACGACGTTGTCGGGCCGCCAGCGATCACTTCGATGCTGTCGGTCAGAAACGTTACGAGACCTTGCGGAGTCTTGACGAGACGAGTGACCGGCGCAAGGAACGGAAGCGAGTCAGAAACCGCGAACGCTTCGTCCGGGTTGCCGACGCCGATATCTGGGCCTGCAGAGAATGGAACGAACTGACCGTCTGCGCCCCAGATGCGCTGGAAGTTGTACGCCATCGGCAAGAAGGTCGAGAACGGCGGGTCGTTGACGCCGTTGATCGGCGCAGGTAGAAGAGTATTCAAACCCGGGAACGTGCTGGTCGCTACGCTCGGCAGGAAGTCGGTAAACTTCCACTTGACCACGCCTGCCAGCGCCGGAACGTTCGGGATTTCTGTCAACTCGAACATAGCGCCTGAGCCGGATGCGGCGTCAGCAGACCGCCAGATTACGATCGTATCAACCTGTGGGTCTGACGAATAATCGCCTTGAATCGTGTTGACCGAGCCTGTGTTCGCGCCAACGATCTGGTTGACCGGGGACGCAGATGAAATCGCGTTCGTTTCAGAGCCGAACGGTATGCCGAGATTCGGCGCGTTCGGAGGTGTGAAGCCGCCGCCAAGCGGAAGCGGTGAATAGAAGTCGTCTAGCGCACGAGCCTTGAAGCTGTACGCGTATGCCAAACCGAACGACCACGCAAGAGACTGAGTCGAGACCGCAGACGCAGTCTGCCAAGTTGGCTTCGGAGCCGTACCGGCTTCTGTTACCGTGCCACCGATTACAACCGGCCATGACGGTGCGCTTGCCGCAGATGTGCCGGAGTTGGTTACCGCTTGTACGAATCCGCTTTCTGCAACCTCAGAGCCGCCGAACGGTTCGCTCGGGCCCGGTGGCTGGAAGCCGACCGTTGGGAGATGCCAAATGCCTGTGGTTCCAGAGCCTGCAACCCAAGGCACGTTCTGGCCGACGCAGGTCCACACAAGACCGCCGTCAACTGTGGTGCCGCCGTACGTGGTTGCCCACGGGTTCAACGTGATTACGCCGACCGCTGACGTTTCCGGTGCGCCGGTGTTGGTGCTGACTATGATGGTGTTGGATGTTGCGGAAACGACTTTGAATGTTCCGTTGTTCGCCGCGTTCGCAAAACCCGAAGTGAATATCTGTTCTCCGGCAACAGGAGTGTAGGACCAACTTCCCGCATTTCTTGTAAACGTCGTGGTGGTGCTGGTGTTGGTGACCGTGATGCTGGTGGCTGTCGTAATTACGGTGCCCGGAATGTGAGAGCCGCTGGTTGCGCCGCCGCTACCTGTTACGCAGACTTGGAAGTTTGCGCCATCGTAGATGCAACCGAATGGGGTGCCTTGTACGACCCAAGGAGTGTACGCGAAGTTTGCCTGCCACAAAGAAGGGCCCAAGCAGAGCCACGTTAGTTGACCGTCGTCAACGGTCGTGCCGAACGTTCCCGTAGATGGAAATGGGTTGTAGCCGGAACCTGATGTGCCGCCGACCTTCGGGATGAACAGGTTAACAGTTGTACCGGATGCTGCAGGCAAGTTACCAGTCAGAACGAAGTTCGGTGTTCCCGCAATAGATGCGTTAGCGCCTGTAGGCGACCAAGTAGAGTACGCGTGCGTTGGCTTCCAGCGCATCGCGGCCATTTGGGTCGGCGTGTTGTAGCTGCCGATTGCACGCCATATGGTGTTACCGTTAGAGTAGCCGCTACCGCCCGGATACACGCCGCTGAACGCAGGAAGAGTCGAAGCGGTTTCGCCCAATCCGCCAGAGTTCTTGAAGTTTCCGTATACGGCGTTGACTGCTGTGCCTTGTCCCGGTCGAGAAAAGTTTTCCGCAGCATAGCCGCCGCCGATGCCAAGGTCTGTATAGAACGTGAGCGGTGTGATTGCGCTAACCGGACCCATGTTGAGCCACGTTACGCCGCTGTCAACAAGCGTCGTGCCCTCGGTCGCAGCAGCGCCCCAGTTCGGCTCACCGGTTCCCGCAGTTCCAAACTGCGACGTGGCGGTGTTCGTACCGTCCGCGTTGACGCTAATAAGCTGCCAGATCAAAGAAGGGCTGTTCGTGTCCTTCGTCAAGCCCATCGTTGTGAAGTTCGTGTTCGCCTGCCAGCGAGTCGCCGCAGAGCCAGACGGAGTCAGCGAAACTGACGGCTGAGTCGTTGGTGCGACAATGCCCCAGTTCCAGATCGTACCGTTGGTGTTGAGCGGGGTGTACTTGAATGTGTCAACGCCGTCGCCTGCGTATAGAATACCGCCAGACCCGATGAAGTGCGTTTGGCCTGCGGTGGCTGATTTAGCGAATAGAAGTTGTACTGTACCGTCTTGCTTATCCCAGTAGACCGCGCCACCAGACACCGCTGTGGCGTTCGCTGTTTCGGATATGCCGTTCGCATTCGCCAAAGTCAGCGTCGTCGTGCTCGATGCAGTGACGACAAAGGTGCCGTTGTTGGCGTTGCTTGTGAAACCAGCAATCAAAAACTTCATGCCGACAAACGCGTTGCTGCCGCCGTTGGTGATCGTGCCTGTGTAAACTGTTGTGCCGCCGCTGGCGTTTGCAACTGATGTCAGAACGATCGTTGCGGCCACTGCCGCGTGAGTCTCAGATACCGCAGATGTGTTGGCGAGAGTCAGGGTTGTGGCTGTGGATGCGGTGCAGGCGAAGACACCGTTGTTGGCGCTGTTTACGAAACCCGATACCGTGAAGCTGCTGCCGCGTAGACCGTTGCTTGCGCCGCCGGTGATCGTACCGGTATAAACTGCCACGCCGTTGACCGACGCAGCAACCGAGGTCAGAGTCTCGGATACCGACGGACCTGTGCCCTGCGTATCAACAATCAGTCTGATCGTGCCGTTTGATAGCTGAAACGAGTAAGAATACAACGGCTGGGTCGGGTAGTTATACGGGCTGACCGCGAACGCGACAAGGCCAGCACGACGTTGTAGAGTCAGACGGTTCGTCAACTCAACGTTCGAGCCCGTCCACAACGCGTCTGGACGACCACCGTAGTACTTCGAGGTGTAGATGTCGGACGGGTCGTGCAGAGGTGAGCGCTGTGTGAAGACTCCCGTAAAGCTACGGTCCATGAAGATCGGCGTGTACTTCGGCTGCTTCTGTGGACCACCACCGTTCTGTTCTATCAATGATGCCATGTTTTATATAGCCTTGGCCTGCGTACTGATCTGCGTTGTCATAGCCCCTACCATCCGTTCGGTATCACGGGCCAGCCACTGCTGAATGAATGCGTTCTTCTGAGTATCCGTCAAGCCCTGAGACTTGGTCAGGAATGCGGCCACGCCGCGCTGGCGGTACATCTGCGACCGAGCGTCGTCTACAGTGGATAGCATTTCGCTCAAGAACAAGTTATTGTAGATATCGATGAACCAGTCTGGGATTGGTGCCCAGTCGAAATTGTTTGCGTACGCCGATATGGTTTCTGCCACACCCGCGCCGTTGACAAGCACCAACGAGGTCGCGGTGCACGACACCACAACGAACGAGCCGTTGTTACCGGTGTGCGTCACAAAGCCGGTGATCTGGGCTGTAGAGCCAGCCGGGAACGACAGCGGGTCGAATACGCCGGTGTATGTCGTGTTGCCAGCTGCGGCGGTTCCGCAGGCGCTAATAAAGAACGGCCCGAACGCCTGAGGCTTCTTTTGATAGATCAGGGTCGCGGTGTATACCGCGTTCGGCGCTCCAACAAAACGAACCGTATACGCAGTGCTCGATGTCTTCTGGAATCCAATCGCGTCTGGTCTCTGTTGATCGGATGCCACACCCAACGGGTCGCTGTTGTAAACGTCTTTGATTTCCCATACCTTGCCGGTCGAGTCCGTCAGGGTCGCCTTTTCAAGATAGCCGAAATCGGGGATAGCCGTGAACAGAACCGTGTAGTCCTGCTGGCCCTTGACGGTCTGAAACGTGTATTCGGCGCGGTTGAAGTCCCATGTTTGTGGAGGTCCAAGCATTGTGCTTCTGATCATGGATGCCACGGACACCGCAGGCTCTTGGCCAAGACCCGCAGTAATAGGAGAATACTGAATGAACGTCTGTGCCCAGTTGATCGACTGTTGTAGCGTGTATGACATGGTGCTCCGTTATGGTCTCGGGTAATTGAATGGCCACGCTGCGCCTTGGAAGGTGCTGCGACGGCGACCAGACCCCATGACACCACGGTCTGGAATGAATGAGTACTCTTCGAGTTCACGGTCTTGTGCGACTCTCATGTCGGTCAAAGACTTGAGCCACAGCGGCCACTCTTCCTTGAACTTGGCACGAATCTTCGCCTCAGGCGAATAGCGGTAGCACTGTGCGATGAAGCCTGCGCGGAAGAACGGCTCGTACTTGTCTGGCAACGGTGCCAAGGACTGGTCGAGCGACGTGAAGCGAACTGGCGGCATCTGGCCGAACAGGTTGAACTGCCACGTTACGCCGGTCTGTGACGGAACGTTGAGAATGCGAATGCCTAGGCCGATCGGGTCTACGACGGTCCAGACAGTGCTTGCGCCCGTGCCTGATACTGTCGTGCCGGGCAGTGCGCCGACCGAGGCCAGCGGTGCCGTTGAGCCCTCGGTACCATAGCCGGTCAGCACAAGAAGGTTTCCGTTTGCATCTACGATCTGGTTGATCGGGTTAGCTGGCTGGTTCACGGCGGTCAAAGGATTGGTGTAGACAGAACCTGCGACCGGGTTGTTTCCGAGCGTAGAGTTGCCGTTGTTGGCATCGCCCCACACGCCGTAGTACAACTGATCGTTTGGCAAACTTGATGCCAAGTACGCAGGGTCGCCGAGCATCGTGCCCGAGTTCATCGAGTACGTGCCTGTACGCATCGGCAGGCTGCGTCCGCACTCAACGCGGCACCATGGCTTCGGAATCGACGTGCTGCTGATGTTGATAGCCGTGCCATCTTCGAGCCATTCGATGTTGTAGACCGAAGAGCCGTCCGGGTTGACCAGAGCGTAGTCCTGTTGCCAAGACCACGTATAGAACAGAGGTAGTCCGACTGAGTTCCACTTGTGCGGGAACGGGGTGGCACAGATTGCGTTCATGACGTCGTTTGCAATCGTCAGCGCAGGCTCCAAAGAGAAGCCACCGACATTCAGAACGGGTTCGATGTCGCCGAAGCTCTGTACGCGATCGATGATGTTTTGAATGGTGTAGGTCGAGCCTTGTGAGCCGACTGACTGGCCGAGAAAGTTTACGCCGGTGATGTCGGTAGCAACGATCGTTTGATTAGACGAGGTTGGGGTGAACTTTATGCCGGTCTTGGTCGGGGTTATGACGTATGCGCCTGCGGCCAGACCTGAGAAGCTGTACTGACCTAGCGGGTTCGCAGTCGTCGTGGCTGACGCCGTGCCGGACAGCGTAATCGTTGCGCCTGCTAGCGCTTGTCCTGAAATGCTGTTTGCCATGGTTCCTCTTTACGACGCTATCGGGTATTCCGATACTTCCGACCAATGAACTTCCACAATCAATACCCCGGTACCTGCCGCTGGCCAGACGGTACGATTGCGGATTACAAAACCCTCGTTTTGAGCCAGCACGAGAGGCGTATCCAAGAAACCGTCCGCGTAAAAATCGATATCGGCCCCGACCGGCTGAATGGTTTCTTCCGTTGCCGATGCGGGATTGACGCGGTTACCTTTGCGAATGCTCTGGCAGAACGGCTGAGAGTCCAGAGTGGTTGCCGGGGTCAACGCCGCCGTGGTTGAGATGTTGATCGCTGCCAACGATGTGTTCATGTTGGTACGCATCTTCGCGTTGTTGCCCGTTAGGGTTAGTGCCGTTCCGCCGCCACCGCCTGCGTGCGCTCGTGCCACAAAGGCATCAAACGATGTGTGATCTGTCAGTGTCGCCGCAGTGAACGGCGTCAATGGCTGGAAATAGGTTCTGATTCTGTTTATAACAGCCAATTTAGACGCATCGGTCCACTTGAACTGGAACACCTGAGCACCTGCGGCCAGCGCAGCTGCCAATGTTCCAGTAGCGACTGAGACGCGGTAAGAGTTTTGCATCAAGCACTCCAGCCGGTGATTGAGTCGTCAAACACGTTGGCTAGAAAGCCGGGCCCAACACCGTTTAACTGAGTGTTTCTGTTGGTCCAGTACTGCAGCAGAAATGCTTTGGTGTTTACTGAACCGAAGCCGACAGGGATTTGGAAAGAACCCGTTTCTTCCAACACCGAGCCATTCTGAATAGCAGCATTCTCCGCAGCCGATGCGCCGGGCCATGCGCTGATGCCGGACACCGCCTTTGCAGATGACGTGATCGGATACCAGAAGACGCAGTTGATGTTATTAAGAAGAGGCGACGTAGAGACGCCCAAAATTATGATCTGTTTTGCCATATATCTCCTAAGTCCCGCAACCCATCAACATTAAAGCATTTGACAGTGACGGCTGTGCGATCGCAACTCCAAAAGCGATAATGCCGTTGGATGATGCAGCTGTAACCCAAGTTCCGTTTTCATTATACGTGCCTGCTGCACCCGGCAGATGATAGCCGCAATTAAGGTTCGCCGTCCCTGTTGCCGTTTTTGTGAATGGCGCTGTATAGGTGCTTGACGTGATTGAGTTTGTTCCGCTCACAATTTCAATAGCAAAAATGACTTCATTAGCGTGGTTGGTTACGAACGTCAGTGTCGGGAACGCATAGGTTCCGGCAGCGCCGCCAGCCGATGTTGCGAATACACCAGAGTCGATCGTAGCTGTGGTGCCGGTCCACCCGGAAAACTCAGAAGTGCATAGCATGCTCAGCCCGACAGTACCGCTGGCGTTGTACGTTAGCGTCACGGTGTTTGCACCGGACGATTTGGTCACACAACACCAACCTTGGACGGATACTTTCGGGGTGACACCTGTGACGTTTTGAATGCTGCCGTACACAGGAATCCACACATTGCCGATCGTGTCAGATATAGACACAGTGGTTGGCTGAGTCAGTGCCGTTCCTTGAATTTCCCAAAGAACAACCAATAAGTTACCGGATGTGACGTTACTCGCGTACGCGCCAGCTATCGTCGTCGTGCTTGTATTGCTGTTAACTTTGCTTTGAACGTGCGCAAGTGCCATCAGCGCACCTTACTTGTTCTTCGCGTAGACCGCGATGTAGTCGCAAGCAACCGTTGCGGAGTTACCAATTGTCCACGCAGTGGCAGACGATGTTGCAGGGAGTGGCGTTGGGAAATTGATCACGATACCGCCATTTCCGGCGATAGCGAAAGTGTACGACGCAGTGCCGTCAGTCAAAGTGATAACTGTTGCAGTCGAGGAGCGGTTGGTTGCAATAAATGTGATGATGTCGTTGAACACACCAGATGCGCCTGCTCCGATGAAGCTGACGCCCGACGCCGTAGAGTTATTAGATACGACCGCAGTACCGATCAAATCACGGGGTGCGTTCGCTACCACAACCGAACGTCCGGCCTTGTCTGACATCGAGGCGACCATCTGGCCGTCTGTGCCTGCTGTCGGATATGTGGTTGCGGCACGCAAGCCTTGGTAGACAGCGTTGGCTGGGGCCGTGCCTGTTACAGGTGCGTCAAACGCTGCGCCTGCGTTGCCTACGACGCCGACTTTCTGAACGCCTGTGGCTGCGGTCACAACGTTGCTACCGCCGACCTGCTTAATGTTCTCGTCAACTTGGTTGGTGATGCTCGTCACAGCGGTCAGCGTTCCGGTAACCGGAAGCGGGTTCGTGATACCGCTCTTGATGTTTACGTCGAGAGCCGCGCCTGTGCTGGTGATCGCATTCCCGCTGCCGTCTGTTAGACCGACTTTCTGAATGCCGGACGCTGCTGTCGCTACAGTCGCACCTGCTACCTGTGCAAGATTTTCTTTCAATACGCCGTCTGTGCCAGTGACTAGCGCACGCAGATTGGTACCGTCAGAGCCGCCAACTTGTATCGCAAGAGATGGAACTGCAGAAGCTGGGGTGCCGTCCGCGCCATCTTGAGTGGCCAACGTACCAGACGGGTTGACCTTTACGTCAACGTAGGTGCCGCCGCCAGCCGTTGTCTTTCCGTGAATGATGGACATTGTTTCAAGAGCAAAGTCTGCATCAAGCGGTTGACGACTTAGAAGATTGACAGAAGCTACTTGAAGGTTTCCGGTAGCGTCTATACCGCCGGTTTCGGTCGCACTTGCCGGTGCTGCTGCGCCTCGTGTACCAACCGATGCGTTCGAACCACCGCCAGATAGAACATTGACGCTTAGTGGATTTCCTGCCGTGCCGAACGCAGCTGCGCCGTCAGATAGTTCTACGAACAGAGGATTCGTGACTGATGGTGCCACGCTGTTGATGCCTGTTAGATTGACGTTGCCGCCGCCTCCACCGCCGCCAGCGACAACATTGACCATCAAGTTGCCTTGGCTGTCCATCTGGAAGCCGAGTGCTTGACCGTTTGATGGCGCAGGAGGTGTGGCGTTGTAAATTCCGCACAGCACCATGCCCGGGTTCGGTGATGGACTTACAAGTGAATTGTTCATAGGTTAAAACAGTTTGTCCACTCGACGCACCAAAGCCGATACTTCGCTGATGTGTCTTGCGTCAGTCTCCGCTATCATCTTCTTCAATTCTGCGCGAATCGCTATAAGTTTCGCGGCTTGTTCGGTGATAACACCTGCGTCTGACAACGCGGCTATCACAACCTGTCTAATCTGTTCTTCGGTCATACCCTGCGGCCCACGTTCGCCTTGAGGACCACGATCGCCTTGGTTGCCGGTCAGACCTGTGTCGCCCTTTTCGCCTTTCTCGCCGCGAGGTCCGGCTTCACCACGATCGCCCTGCGGACCTTTGAAGCCACGCTCACCTGTCAGACCTTGCGGACCTTTGTCGCCTTTCGGACCTTGCGGCCCACGCTCGCCACGCTCGCCCTGCGGACCCGGTTCGCCTTTCTCGCCACGAGGACCTTCTGGCCCTTGTTCGCCCTTGGGACCGCGATCGCCCTTGGGACCTATTTCGCCTATCGGGCCGGTTGCGCCCTGCTCGCCTTGTATTCCGCGAGGACCTTGTGGCCCTTCTTCGCCCTGATGTCCGGTCTCTCCACGCAAGCCCATCGGGCCTCTTTCGCCTCGTGGTCCTTGGAGCCCCTGTTCACCTCTAGGGCCTTGCGGTCCACGGATGTTGTCTTGTTGCCGTTGCTCAAGAGCCTCTTTCGCTCTGACTATCGCTCCGAATGCCGAATTAAGATCGACGGGTTTTTCTACTGCCATTGTATTCCTCACTACTATCTGAACTGCGAATTAAATCTACTCTCCGGGCCCATATGTGCCGGGCGTTCTGCTATTTCCGGGCACGATACTCGATACTCGACAATCTTGTGGTGCCCCGGCTGTGCGACTATCCACTGGCGGAACTGTTGGGTTGCTGCTGATCTGAACATCGTAGATCATCGTGTCTTGCGACACGCGAAGATAATTTGATTTTACTCGACTGTCAGGCTGGCTATACGCGCTCAACTCGACGGTGCCTGCCTTGAAATTTATAATCCCGAGATCGTTCAATCCGGCGTCGTACAAATTATCTTCGCCGAGCCAAATGCTGGCCGCCTTGCCTGCGAGAGCGCCTACACCAAAACTTCCGGTGCCATACTCAACGCCATTCAAGAAGAGCCACCACGTCGTTCCAACCACGGCCATCCGCCACACGTCACCTACCTGTGGCATGTATGGACGCCAGTACTTGAATCCGTAATAGCCTTGCGGATTATCTGGCGGCGGGTTCGCGTCGTAGGTGTCTGTCGTGCTGTCGAGAACGGCCACGTTCATCTGCTGGCTAACATCAAAGTACCCGGCGTACACTTCAAACCCTGCATATGATGTGGGATACTCGAAATTGGGGTCTGTGTACAAATAAAATGTGATCGTAGAGTCGGTTATGGCTGGCCAGTTGCCCGTCATGAACTTTCCGATTTCAAACTCCATCCATCTGCCGCCCGTTTCCGGCAGTGGGTTGACGAAAGTTCCGTATCCCCAAAAACGCGTCGGGTCCGATGGCGTTAGAATGTTATTCTTAACGACCAACGGTAGAACCGGTTGGTCCGCGAAGGTGACGCTCTTCAATACTCCGTCACCTGTGGTGGTGTTTAGAGTTGAGTCCGGGCCGTTCAACGCATCAGTGTGAGTCGTGTGAAATACAAGGGGCATTTACTCTCCCGGCCCAAAGGTTCCGGGCGTTCTGCTGTTCTGGGGTATGTTTGATGCAGTACGGCTGTCTACTGGTGCTCCTGCTGTCCGTGAGTCCGTTGGCGGTATGGCTGCGTTGTTGCTGGTCTCGACATCGTAGATCACGGTGCCTTGAACGGTTCTGTTTCCGTTCGGGTATATGTGAGTTGTCTGTACCAAGCCGCAATAAGAGTTGCGGCAGTCTGGTACGCTGTAAGCAAGAGCGGCGACCGCTGCGCTTCCGGCCACGAAGCTATTAGCCTTAACGTCCGTTAGAGCAGAAAAGGGTATGGTTCCCAGCATGACAAAACCAGACGAATACAAGCTGCTGACCACGCTGCCAATCACCACTCCGTTTTGAATCGCGTACACGGTCGTCCCTACAACCGCGATGGTAAACACATCCCCGACAGAATAAGCAACGGACGGATTTTCAAAAAGAGTGTTGCTCGCAGCATCTGCGATTATCAAATCCAAATGCCCTGCCGTGTTGCCGTTATCGAAAACTTCTAAAAAGTATCCATGAGACGCGTCTGCGTTGCACCGCGCACCTACAAGAAGGGTGCCGCCTGAGCCCAGCGGAATTGCACTGGTGATTTTGATTGAGCCGTACTGGTCGTTCGGGAAGACACCGTTGCTCCAGTATTCTGCGTTAAAAGCGCCTACTGACGTTCCTTCGCAGTTGCCGCCGGTAACCTGCAAGTTCGTTGCCCCGACCTGTGTGGACTTGGTCCAATTTGTCGGGTTCAACGGGTTCGCAGTTGTCGTCAAAACATCCGAAAAGAGAGGAGTCAGAACAAGGCTCATATATTAAAACACCTGTAGCGCAGTTTGAAAGAGCGCAATAATGTGATAAGAAATGCAGCCGTGGGAAATTGGCTGTGTTGTAGGTGTGTTCGAGACGGAGTTCATTTTTAATTGAGAGGGGGCAGTTGCCTGCCCCCGAATGTGCCTTACAACTCGACGTTATCGACTAGGTTGCCTTCTAGGTCGGTGACTCTGTTGTTGGTGGTGTTACCGAATGCGTCTGTGAACTGCGCCGCTCCGGTCGGATTTGCGTTCGGAATTGCTTCCGACTTCGACATCGTGTCGGTCGAAGCGTCTGTCATAGCAACCGCTTCGCGCCAGCCGATCTTCGTGTGGTTAGAAATCTTCTTACCGTTTCTCATCAAATAATCGATTGTGTCTTGCGGGAACCACTTCATACCGCAAATACGGCAACGGATGTACGTTGTGAACGCGATGAAAACGTGCTGATAGACGGCGTAGTCCTTGTTCTGTGTCTTAGGACCTTTCTTGCCGCCCTTCAAGTGCTTACAACGCGCCTGCTTGACAAGGGACTTTGCGTCTTGGTCCTTAGCGTTGCGGTCGCGCTGCTTCTGACGGGCCTTCTCTCTGACCAACTGCTCTTCTGCCGCCGCTGCCTCACGTCCTTCTTTCAGGATGAGGTAGTTGAGCAACTGAGCTAGGACGTTGCTGTCAACGCCTGTCGGTGCTGCAACTGGTGCGGGTGCTACTGGTACTGCTGTCGCCTCGGTGGTCGGAGCAGTGCCTTCGGCAAGCTGATCGAAGACCGACTTCGGCTTCTTTACGTCTGACATGTATTTTGTCCTTTTGCACGGCCAAGCGTTGGACGTGCGTCATGTATTGTTGCCGTAACTTTTGAGGCCAACGGCTAGCCTTTAGAGGACATCCTTCTCTTCCACAGCCACGTCGGTGAACTTCTTGCCGTTGCGGATTTCCCACAACGTGCGTTGATACCGGGCGTAGCACGGGTGTTGAGAAGCGTGTCCAAAAACTTGATGTGCCTGATATTCGGTCAGGATATCTTTCTTGATCAGTTCGGTAATGACCGTGCGCCATCCACGGAACTTCTCACCGATCGGGATGCCGTGACGATCTACACGAAGAACAGACCACTCGTACATTGCCGGGTCCTGCACGTAGCAGATGTACCGTGCAACGCTGGTCCGTTTGGGAGGGATGCACCACAGACCCAAGGTCTGAGGCAATCCGTTGTAGACAGTGAAGCATTTGATGCCAGCCTGACGGAGTTTGTACAAAAACTGGTCGGTGGACATCGGATTAATCTTGCGAGCTACCTCGTTTGTCAGGTGCTCTTGGTCTTCGATCTGGTACTGCTCGGCCATCTCATCGGAGATTGCTTTTTCGGCTGCGAAAGCTTCACGAGCGTACTCTTTATAGTCTTCGGGCCACTTCACCCAGTTGGGTGTGCCGCCAGCCAAGATTTCTTGGATGGTTGCCCGGGTCGTAGGGAGATCATGATGCTCTCTGATCGGGTCCTCGACGTGTTTCAAACCTGCTACTGTTTCAATTCTATTGTCTACACCCATTTTATTGTCCTTGTGCTTCTACGTATTCTAAAACTTTTCTAATCTCAGCGACAGTAGCGTCTGTTTTAATTCTGTTGGCTCGATGCGAAATGAAAACAAGATTATCTCTGTGCTTTTTAAGATAGGGAAGATTTGTGTTTTTTCTGTCTATCGACGGGGATGCGTTCTTGTCTTTCAATGAGCCTCGATTATATTTTATACCCAACACAGGACAGAACGCCGTTAGCTCTGGAAGGTCTTCGACCGTCAAATCGGAATCGTAGCCTCTGCGTCTGGCTCTTTCTTTTATGTTCACAAGGGCTTGGTGTTTAACTTGCTCTTCGTATGTAGCAGATGCGGAATATCCGCCATGTTTGGTGTTGGCCCACCCCAACTTTCTAGTGCTTTCTCGTTGTAAACAACCACATGATTTTGTTTTATTTTCAACCAATGAGTTGGACGAAACGGATATCGCTGTACCACACATGCATTTGCAGAGCCACATCACCACCGAGTTGCCCCCAGACGTGGTATGGTTAGGGAGTCTTTTTTCTACAGTTAGCCGACCAAAAATGCGTGCGGTCAAATCGTTTAATTGCGTCATACGCTCTCCTAGAAAGAGTGAGTCGGAGGATGCGTTCTAGGCGCACCCTCCTACTCTTAATCTTAGCACAGGTTGCAACCCGTGTCAAGAAATTGTTATGGCTATTGAATAGCCGGAACGCTATCGATGTAGCGGATGCGCTGGGTGTTGGTACCCGTTGCAGGCGGAAGGGTAACCGTCTGGTGGAAGCGGTAAGATGCCCAGCCACCGATGGTTGCCGTCGGGTCGAACGAAGACGGAGGAGCGTCGGTCACGACTTTGCAGTCGATCGTACGCCAGTCGCCTTCATCAAGGTCCGTGTCGCCCGGAACCTGCAGCCACACACCGATCATCGCGTAGTTGCCGAAGATGTAGGTGCGGTATGCGGTCTTGCCCGAGGACTGGTAGTTAGCCGTCTTCGTGACAAACGGGGTCTGACGGAACATGATGTTCGTGCCCGGCAGTTCGATTTCCTTCGTCTGGTCAGAGCCAGCGATTTCGTCGAACTTCTTCATGCCGCCGTCTGTGCGCTTGAACAAATCAACGATCGAGTTGTTGACGGTCGTTGCGTTGTAGATGTCGCCCAGAACGTTCGGCGAGATGACGCCGTAGAACATGCCCTTTTTGCAAGGAAGCACGTCGTTCGACACCAGCTGCTGCTTCATCTCGCGGATGGTCGCAAGATCAAGCGTGTACGGCGAAGACAGAAGCGAGTTCTGCGAAACGTTGCCGTCCACAGAAGATGCGCTGTCTGCTACTGCGCTGTACAGTTCGGAAATCGACTGACCGGCCTGATAGCCGAGTTCGACTGCCGAGTTCCCGACCAATTCGTCAATCGACGAAGCGATTGCGAATGCCGAGAAGTTGGAGTAGTTGTTCCACTCGCCGACCTGCGCCGGGGCGCTGATCTGGGAGATAACTTCTGGTGCTCCAACGTTGCCGTCAGCGGCCTGTACAGTGTCACCCGATAGGGTGTTGTACTGGAAGAACTGACGGTTGATGCCCATGTGCAATCCCTGCACACGGCGTTCTGCTACGGCCACAAATGCGTCCGTCTCACCCTTTCTTTATTTGTTACCTCTTTCGAGGGGTTGATCATTTCTGTCAACCTCTGTTGGTTCATGTTACCAACAGAACGGACTATCGCATCGCCTTTCGGCGTTTTCTCATTTAGTCTCTCACGCTGCTTTCGCTTGCGCCTTGTTCTCAGTCTCAGAGTTCAAGTCCATTAGAGAAAATTCTCATCCTCGCGGATGACCCAAAGTTAATTTAGGTTAGGAATAAGTTCCTTGTCGAACAGGATAGCCTGTGCGGTGAGTACATTTGATACGTTTGATGCTGAGGGAGTTGGTCCGCTCATTTCGGTTCTCTACCTAGAGTTTCACCGTTGAGGTGTTATGAACCGACTACTTTGATTCCAGCCGCATTCAACTTCTTGACGTAATTTGGGTCACGAAGCTTCTTGCGGTATTCCTGCGCTGGCATCTTTGCAATCTCTTTCAGTAGTGTGGCTCTGGTGTCAGTCGGTTGTGCTTGTACCGTGGGACGTGCTGCAGACATCGTTCCCGGCATAACACTGCCGTTCACCCCCGGTCTACGGGCAGCTTCTGCGGATTTGTCCGCTGCTACAGGCGTAGAGTTCGAGGCGGGAGCCGCTGCGGTAGGTATCACCGCTGGCGGGTTCGCTGTTGGTTCTGTCACCGCTGGCTCTGCGGCAGGCGGCGTGATTAACACCGGGGCTGCGGCTGGCGTTGCGGGTGTTACTTCGGGCGGATTGTCCACCTTTGTAACAGGGGTTGGTTCGACTGCTGGTTGTTTCTCGACCTTTGGCAGTCGAGTTTTCGTGGCCTCGAAGGCCTTCTCAAGATTCTCATAAGTGAGTGAAAGATTGTTAGCTTTCATGTACTCACCTATGATGTTTGAGGATGCCAAACAAGGTACAAAGTCTTCTTTGTGGTCTTCCATCCAAGTGTCAGCAATGATCTTGCCGTGCTGTCTGGCGGTTTCTTCGGCGATGCGAGCTTCGCGCTCTGCCTGAACCGATTTTTCGACCGACTCCCGCATTTTAACGGGGTCTTTTTCTGCGACGGCCTCAGCAGCGAGCTTTTCGCTCTCTTGCTTCATCTGCTTTGCTACTTGGGTCGTCTCAATGACTGCAACGGCTTCGGCAGATTGCTTGAAGCGGTTGGTTTTGACACGCTCTGCGTATCGGACGGCGTTGATGTGCGCCGCTTTCAATTTTTCTACGACTTCTTCGTTGGTCCAGCCCTCGATGTGCGTCGGGCGGCCAATCGGTTTGCCATTTTCGTCGGTTGCTTGATAGTCAACGACGATCTTTTTGCGCTCTTCGACCTTCGGGGCGGCTGCTGCAGCGGCCTTGGCGGCCTCTTCTGCTGCGGCGGCTGCACGAGCGGCCTCTTGCTCTGCTGCCTGAGCGGTGGCGGTGGCGATATCAGCTGCGATCTGCTCCGCTTCCTCAGGAGTTGGCTCACGCTTTGAGACTGGGACGTAGTCCGGGTCGTTCAGCATGTCGCTGGCGATCTTTTTGCCCTCTTCTGACGACAGAACGGCGTTTAGCTCGGCGAGTTCCTGAGAACCCTGCTGAATTTTGCGTGCTTCGGCCATAAACTCGGCCTGCGTGACTGACTTTAGCCAGTCGAGAGTAAATTTACTCATTTTGTCCTCTTGGTTCATTCATTCTACAGCGTCCCTGTCGGGATTTTACTGCTTCTTGGCCGAACGCGGCTTCGGTTTGGCCGGGTGGATGCCGTAAATGCTCTTGACGGCTTCCGGTGGTGTGGTGTGGATGCCGAAGCGGTTTGCAACGGCATCCACAGCCTCTTTTTCCTCTGTCGCGTTGTGTTTCACGATCGAATCTTTGTGACCAAAGGCCGATCTCATAAACAAATCGCTGAACTCCGTGATGTTGCGAGCACGACGCTGTCTTTCGACTGCGATTCGCTCGTAATCTGCGGATTCTGGGTCAAGTTTTATACAGTCCTGCGTGGCTCGAAGACAAGCCTCGTTTGCCATCTTGATCACAACCTGCCAGCCCGGGGTCATGACGGTATGTGCAAGCGCCGTCTTCTCCGCAAGTGACAAATCTGGACACAGTATGGTTACTAGTTCTTTCTTCTCAGCCATTGGAACTCCCTATTATAGAGTCGTTGTCGAACCAAACCCTTTATTGCCCGGTTCGCCATTCATTAGCTCTGGTTCTGTTGCGTGCTCGATTGAGGCACGGAATGCTTCGTTGCCTGCCTTACCCAGTTGCTTCTGGTTTTCCAACTGTTGTTCCTGTTCGAACTTCTGTTGGGCCATCTTCTGGGTGGCTGCGGCCTGCGAGGCCTGCAACGCTGCTGGTGAATTTGCTTGGTGACGCTTCTGTTCGTCTGGTGTCATCGGACGTAGGAACGACTGACTGAACTTCCAGCCTGCTGCGTCGGTGAACGCCTTGAAGATTGCCGGTGCGTCGAACTGATAGCCTGCGTCGTTGGCGTTTGCCACGAACGTTGGGTTGTTCAACAACTGGATGACGATCGGGAGGGCCTGAGCCATCTCTTTCTTGGCACCCAAGTGTGCGCCTGCCAAAACTTCGTACTCGATCTTGGCGTTACGGAAGTCAACGTGGTCAACCAAGTACGGTTCACCAAGTTCTTCTCCCAATATGTCTCTGATTACCGATGTCGGCAACAGCAAGTTGTTCAACTCGTCCATCATGTACAACCATGGAACGAAACACTGTCTGATGAAACGGCTCGTCGGGCCGTCAAGACGGCTGGCGTTTGCCTGAATGACTGCCGCCGCTCCGGTACCCGAGCGCATGCCGAGCGATTTAACGCCTGCGGCACCCGCACCCTGAATCACCTGTTCGTTAGCGCCCGATGTTGCTGCGCCAGCGGACTGTGCTTGTGAAATGAACTGCCATGCTTCACCCGGCACTGGTGGCATCTGCAGGAACTTGAAAGCCTTGTCAACGTCTTCTTCAACGTCGATAATGCCGCCCTGCCGCCATCTTACGTCCTGCGTCGGTGTTTGGAACCCTTTCTTGCGAACCGCTGTCGGCTGCAATCCGTAGTTCAGCAGGTCGAGAGCTAGGTTGGTTACACCCTGCTCAACGATCTGCTCAGAACCGATCAACAAGCCAAGCCCTTGACCATAGAAGTTGTCAGGAATATTGCGCCAGTTGAAGGACAGAAACGGAATCTTCCCATACGGGTTGGCTTCGTTTCGAATCAAAATGTTGTGACCGTTGTAGCAGAGCACGACAATTACCCTGTCGTTGTCCCAACGCTCAAGAATCTCAAGCGGGGCCTGCATTGGGTCGGTTGATGTCTTGTAGTTGCGTGGCATCGAGTGCTGCAAATAGCCCATCATGCCCTCTGGGAGAGTCATGGTGATGTTGTCTGCGCCGCTCGTAATTCCGTTCAGGAAGATATCCTTTAGGATTTCTTCTGACGGGATGTTGTAGCCTGCAACGTCACGTAGGAGGTTCAGATCGTCGTAGGTTGCGTAGTCTCTGTAGACGACCCAGCCTGCACGGCGAATGTCGCCCACGCGGCAGCCCGGGTTAACGAGAACGGTACGGATATCCGTCCACTTAATCCACGGGTGTGAAATTTTCTTGTCGTAGAACTCGACCTCGTACTCGTCTGAGGCCGGGGTGTCGATCATCTTGATCTTGCCGTCTGCCTGCGTCAGCGGAGTCTTGTCTGCCGTGCGACGATAGCGGCGCATCTTCTTGGTGTACTCGACGTATCCCCACTTGAGGATGCCGGTACCTAGCAGGGCGCACTGCTCAAGCGCACGCTCGACCTCTTCCTCGAAGTGCATAGCATCGAGTTGAGCAGAGAAGATCGCGGTCTTGGCCGTAACGACTTCCTGCTTGGTGTTCGGACGTGGGCGAAGAAGGAACGGCGGCTCTTCGTAGAAGATGCCCTCCATAACCTTCGGCACGATCGAACTGATGTGGTTCGATACCATGTACTTCGGTACCGATGCCTGCCCTTGGTTGCCGCCGTCGAATGCCGACTGCGTTGCCGGGCTCTGGTACAATAGGTCGGCCATGGTCCAGCCGTTAGCCCACTGCTGAATGTTCAGATAGGTGTCTACTCTCTCAGCGTCGTCAATGACAAGCTTGACTGCAGCAGAATCATTGTACGTGATCGTATTCGTCTCTTCGTCAATCGATGTGTTGTCTGCGGTGATCTGCGCCGCCGGTTCGATGTAGAGATCGTGAATCTTCTGCGCTATACGCTGGTCTTGGTCAGACATTTATATTCTCATCCCGGGCGGTAGAATCTTTCCTATCAGTCGCCGTAATTGATCACGACGGGGGTCGGTAGGTGGTGGTTCCGGTGCCTGCACAGTTGGTTTCTGTGCTGTAGGCGATGGTCCGCCGTGCATACGATTATAGACAGCCATCATTGCTTCCTTCTGCTGTCTCTTCTCGTGTTCCTGTTCTACTACCTTCGGGTCGGGGTTGCTGGTCAGTGCCGTGGGCGACATTCTTTCGGTTACGATTGCGATAGCATCTGGCCCGTCGTCCTTTCGGTACGCCGTGCTCTTGCCGCCGCGATATTTCGTAAACTGTTTGAAGATTTCATCGTTCCACGAGCCTGATACGAACCACAAACGTTCTTGGCCGAGCAAGAACTCAAGGTTCTTGATTCTGTTTCTTTTGGCGTTGGCCTTTGTTGACATCGGCACGACCATGATCTTAGATGAATAGTCCAGACCACGAATCTTGCAAAAGTTGCTAATGTTGTTGATCAGGAATCTGACGCCCAATGCCTCTTCGATGTAAACCTTCTGGATGCCCAGATGTTTGTGCTTCTCGTAAAATGCCGCCATTTGCATCGGTAGCTCTGACGACTTCCACTTGTCGAGAACCACGTCGAGAATGACGATCGCTTCCTGTTTCTGCTTGGTCAGGTAGATTCCTGCTGTGACGCCGACGGAGAAATCGGATGTCTTACGCTTACCGTATGCGATATCCCATGTCTGGATAACACGCATCTCTGTGAAGTCCGGTGCTGCGGTGCGAGCATACGTGTGCGCCCGGAGAACGTCCAGATTAAACTGGTTGATGTAGACGTCTTCGGTCGCTTCGTCTGTCGCTTCGTTGAGCTGCTGGTTCTTGAAGCCGCGCAGCTTTTTCTTTTTAAGAATCTTGTCGAGTTCGGCCCACGTTAGCTTATATGGGTGAACGAGTTTAGCACGCCGCTGCTTGATGATGTCGCGGCAGGTCAATTCCCCACGATCGTAGGCGAACTGGTCCTCTTGATTCAGTATCCACGAACCACGGCAGCTGTACCGTATCGGTGCCACGTCCTTGGAGTCTTCCTCCTGAGGGAGTTGGCGGGTGCCGTAATAGTCCATCGTGAAATAGCGGGTTCCACAGAAGTCTGTGAATCCCCACGGGTCACGAACGTCGTCGTAGCCGTCGATCTTGAAGCGCAATTTCTCACGCATCTCTTCATCGGCAGAGTTCTTGGGGTCGACAGCGTCGTCAAACTTACAAATATCGCAGTGCTTACCAGTCGAGGACGATTCCATCGACGTGGCCCAAACGCTTGCTTGCGGCTGCGGGTGGTTTCGCGCCGGACACTCCATGTCCTGCTCAGACGTTCCATCAATGCCCCGGAGAATGTGCTCGGGGAACAACATCTGGAACGCAGACGGCTCGGCACTCAACGGCAGCCAGAAGTGTTCCTTCTTGATGCTGACCGCAAACTCTTTCGCCAAGTCTTTGAACGCCGTGATGAACATGATACGGATGTCAGGACAGTTGATCAGCCACTGAACCGTGTCGATACGATTGATCGTTGACTTGTACGAAGAACGAGGCTCAAGCAAGAGCATTTCTCGGGTTTCCATGTTGCACAATTCAACGCCTGACGGCGGTGTGCCCATGTTAGCCAAGCGCTTCTGTTGGCGCATCGCCTTATGGAAGTCATCTAGCGTGTAGCCCGGGAAATACTTGCCTTCAAAATCTTTCTGCACGAACTGATCGCAGACATACTGGTGGGACATGTGATACAGCCCGTAGCCCAGTAGGCGGCCCAGCCAAAACAGGTCCTTACGTGCCTTGGCACGAAGGTCCAGCCAGTGCTGGAACGAAACGACGTAATCGACTTCCTTATCACGGCGATGATCATGGCCACAGTTGACGTGGTCGCAATCGTCGATGCAATCCGGCTCGATCGGCTTGGTCACCTTGACCTTGACGCCGTTACCGATCTCCATCTCTTGTTCGTAGACCACGGCTTTGATCGTGATCTTGTTCTTGGATGGGTTCGGGATGTTCTTCTTTTTCTTTTTGGCCTTCTTCTTTTCCGCCGGGTCCTCTTCCTCAACGGACTCTTTGTCCGTGATGTCAGCACCCTCGTAGATAGCTAGAAGGTCAACGCAACTACGAGCTTCGCTCTTGTAAAAGTTGCCTGTGGCGTCCTGTGCCAGCGCCCATTCCATATCACGTTGGTGCTGCGTGATGCGGACTTCGATCTCTTCCCGTGACGGCTTGACCTCCCGCTTGTACGTCTCTGGGAGTCCCGCGTCTCGATCACGTTGATTCTGCTTTCTCTGGGCATCTGTCAGTGCCATTGGAAACCTCTGTTATTGCTTCCGGGCCGCTCGGGCGATCTTGTATTTCGCCATGGGAAATGCTGTCGGCTGGAAGGACTGGGTGGGATTACCGACCACAGTCTGTGTCGTGTTGCTGGCTTGCGCCAAATTCTGCTTTGCTTGCTCGATCGTCTTTTGAACTAGATCGTCGTTCATTATTCTAGCGACTTGTACGCTGCGTCAGCAGTGGCCCGGCGATTGTTGATTTCTTGCGCCGTTGTGCCACCGATCGGTTCGTGTCCGCCTGAGTGCGCCATATGATACGGCGCGTTCGACGTCTGTGCGTGCGACACTCCGGTATCCTTGGGAGCGTAGGTTGGGTTGTCGCCAAAATGCTTGTGCGATTCGGCCAACGCCGCCTTGGCTGATGCAACTGCCTTGGCTGCGCCTTCTGGTCCTGCTGTGTCGTTCGGCATAATTATCCTAGGTGAAACTTGTTGAGAATGCGCTGCCACAACTGCTGGGCGAGTTCCCAGATCGTGGGAACGTGAACCTTGGGCTCTGGTGTCCAACGGACAGCCGGACCCATCGGCTTCTCTGGCTTCAAACCAGCGGAAGCGTCGTCCATGAAGTTAATGAATTGATCTCCCAGCGGTACAACGACCGTTGCCATCTGGGTGCCCGGGAAGACAGCTTCTGTAATCCCGATGATCTTATGCGTCTTCTTGTCAACGATGGCCGAACCGGATGCGCCCGGGCCTACGCCGATGCTAACAAAGAAACGCCCCTGCAAATCTCTGTGCTCTTCTGCCTCGTAGCCAGTGATCTGGTTCGAGACGATCTTGCCATCTACCACCTGCTTGACGACGCCGAGCGAGAAGTTAACGTTCTCGATTTCGGTACCGAGCGGTGGTGCCACACCTTCTCTCTGGAACTCGATGGGCGTGTACTGCTTCAAACTTCTGAACTCAAAAATTGCGTAGTCGTAACGCGGTTCGTTAGCGAACTTGATGAGATGAATCTCGTTGAGAACGGGATTCTCACTCAGGCTGTCGGACACGTAATACTTGAATCCCTTATCCATCATCTTGTAAGAGAAGCAGTGTCCTGCCGTCAGACCTGCATACTCGCCGCCGCCGGGAGCTTCAATCACGGTTGCGGTGCATGTGAATTGAGACTTGAACTCACACGACCAGACATCGATGCCGCCGAAGAACGTTTGCACGGTCTTGTAGGCGCACTCCTGTCTTCCGACGTACACGGCCAAGGTTGACTTAGACAGCGTGTCGCTGGATGTCGGGGCTGGTGTTGCTGCAAAGACTGGTACGGTTGACAACAGCAATAGTGCTGCAGCCAAGAGCATCTTTTTCATCGTCTTTCTCTAAGCGGCCCTTGGCAAGGCACCACCGCTTATCCCGGCTCCCCCGTGGGACCCCCTGCTCCGGGTACTAAACTTTGTTCTGCGTGTTCTGTGCGTTCTGCGTTGGGTCGATGTTCTGGTCGGGCTTGTCCTTCTTCTGTCCGCCGAACATGTTGGTTCCACGATTGACCGCATAGTGGACTGTCGCAAATGCGCCGAGTCCTGTTGCTTCATCGAGGCCGGGATAGTGCCCGGTCTTGATGGTCAGATAGATCAAAACGAATATCGCAGCTAGACTGTGAGGCACTGTCAGCAAGCGAGACGAACTTGGTTGGCCGTTGTCGCTGAACGCCTTTGCGAGGTATTCAGAGCGTGCCTTGAGAAAGTCTGTGATCTTGACACAGACGCCCATTACTTCTTAAAGCCTTTGAGCGTAGACGCAAAATTGGCCATGTGAACGACATGGGGGTTCGATGAGTGCTTCGCTGCGGCCAACTTCTCAGCCGGGATGTTCTCACCCTCGGGTACGCCAAGAGCGCGGTGCAAACCACCCTTACGCATGTGGTGAATCGCTCTGTAGAGCGAAGGATTCTTTGCCATGTTAGGCTCCTGCCGGTCCTGCTGCCGGGGCTGGCATCGGCAATCCTGCCGGTGCAGCCTGCGCTGCCGGAACTCCGTGGTCGCCAGCGTCTGCCGCTGCTTCGCCCGGGTTCGGTGTGCCGAGATGGTCCTGCATGCTGTCATGCAAGTGGTCGAGGCTCATCGCTGCGTGCTTCACACTCTTGTGATCACCCTCGTGGTGCATGTGGTGAACGGTGTGTGAACCGTCGGCGTGGTGCTCGATGTGGGTTGTGTGGAACCCGTGATGTGCGTGCTTTTTCATGCCTTCCATGTTAGTCCTCTAGGAGTTCTTCCATCTTCTCGTGAATGCCGGGCGAAATTGCTTCCTCGACTTTCTCCGGGTCGATGCCCTTCTTTTCAAGGGCTTCTTCGATCTCCTCGGGGTCACGTAGGTGATCTTCGAGGCTGTCGTGCAGTTCGTCGAGGTCCATTACGGCGTGCTTGACGCCCATGCCCTCGCCGTCTTCGTGGTTGTGCTCGATCGTTGCGCTACCATCGGCGTGGTGTTCGATGGTCGTGCTGCCAAACTTGTGCTTCTTCATGACGTCTTCCTTCTCTTTCGGCATCAACTTCTGGGCCTCGCGCCAAGATATGTTCTCGCCTTCGTGTCCATCACAGCAATCATCCCAATCAACGCTCTGTCCTTTGTGCTCCGACATCGCATCGCTGGCTTCATCTTGGTCTTTGGACATCAAGAGACAGATACCATCTTCACCCTTCCCATCCGTCACATGGAAGTGTTTGCATGGTGCCCCTTGCTTAAATCCACCGCAATTAGTTCCGGTAGAACTCTTGGCCCACTCTAGCCCAGTTTGATCTGCCGCTTTCTCACCCAGAGTATTGACATTATAGACGACCTCGTCATCTCCGACTGCGAGAGGCGTACCACCACGCTGATAAACGCACACAGGCGTGTAAACTTCGCCGTCCTTCATGACCCGATCAATAACGATGTCCGGGCCGTGAATTTGACAACGTTTCTGGTTTATATAAAGAAACGGGCAGTTAAAACAAGACTTAGGCTGATCACCCGTGTCTTTGCCACCGACAAAAGCCAACGCCCATCTTTGTACACCAGAGGAGATTTGTACAAGCCCATCAGCCATTTTTATTCGCCTTGTTGCGTGCTTCGTGCGCCGTCTTGTAAGACGGCTTGCCTTTATGAACGTGCTCGGGTAGGTTGTGTGACCCTTTGGTCGCAGCATCGAACTCGGCTAGATTCTTTTTACCGAACTCTTCCGGGTGAGCGTGTGCCCATCCTTGTTGTGCCCTCGAAACAAATGGCATAACTACTCCGTTTCTGTCTGATCAAACTTATCGTACGCATCTTGTTCGGAGTCTGTCGCCCGAACCTGATACCGTGCTACTCGATTCAAATCCTGTTGAATATGGGCCAAGTGGTTGTTCAACAGCTTTTCCATTCCAGTTTCCATCACGGCCATGTGCGTTGTCAGACGGTTGAAAAAATCCCTACCGCCCTCGTACAGACCTCTGGACTTCCAAGTGATAGTAACCAAAACTCCAATAACTGTGAAATCCCGAAGTGTTGATGATATTTGGCCCAGAGTGAGACTGGCTGGGTCGAACATGGGTTCCCTTTGAATAAGAGGTCCGGCTGTAACGGGCCATGCTGTGGCTTTCACACGGTATTGCAGGGGTCGTCGAATCGTGTTGTTGACAGGCCGCCATGCAAAAATTTTGCGAGGGCTGCCTCTCGGCAACCCCCGCGTTGAGGTACCGATTACGCTTCGATGTTGAACTCGTACAACTTGGCTGCGTTGCCAGAGTTCGATACGGAGAAGGTCACGCCAACCACGAGTCCGAACGGAGCCGCCTGATACAGCGACGTGTTGCCCGAACCGAAGTTGATGCCCGTCAGCGAGCTAGCAAGTGCGGCCACTGCTGTTGCGACGTTGTCAATCACGGTGTACTGCACACCGCCGACGATGCCGCTGTCCGTGTTGCCGAACAAGTCAGCAACGATCGAGAAGTTGTGCTGCACGCCGTCGACCGCCGGGGTCAGAACCGCCGCCGAGTTCAACAGAGTGTAGGTCGGAGAAGCCAGCGACCCGGTCACAGCATACAGACCGAAGGTAACTGTTTCCGAACCTGCCGAAGAGCCTGCGATTGCCGAGCCAGATGCGTTGACACGGAAATGCTGACCGTTCAGCTTGTTGTCGCCCGGAACCCAGAGTGCGCCGACCGGTGAGGTCGAGGACGGGGTTGCAGGTGCTGCGACCCACGAAGCGCCAGCGGTGCTGGCTACGTTACGCGGGAAGTACTTTACGGTCGTTCCGGTGCCACCAACGGCGGACGGGAACAAACCATTTACTTGAAAATCTGCTACTACTTGCATTTGGTTTTCCTTATGTGTACACCCCGCCGATAGGTTCGCCACCTGCGGGATGCTTTTTGGGAAGACGCTTTGAACGTGCTAGCGAATTACCATTGTCTGTGGTTGAACCACAGAAACTTTTACTGAAAAATTTGATACTGGCCTGAGTCTTTCGACGTTTAGACGTTCGTGCCGCATGTGATCGGCGTGTATCCCGGCATGCCCGGAACCGGGTCGCCGATGTACGGCAACGTCGGATACGACGGCATATACGGAACGTTTGGCACAGTCAGTGGTTGCAGCTGCGGTGCCGGAACGAAGACGTACTCTTTGTTCTGGCGCAAAGATAAAGCGAGCATCGCAGAGGTTAGCTCTGCGACTTTCGCTTCGAGGTCTGCAACTTTTTTCTCAAGCTCTTTCTTAGTCATTTCCATATCCAACCGCACAGACACACGAGAATGTCTGCCGGGTTCAACTTTCGAAGTTCACGCCCACAACGAGGACAACGACGCTGCCACGACATGGGAATAGCGCAGCTTAGTGAGAAACGCCGAGATAGTCGATGTACTTGGGAACGTTGCCGCCCGGGGAAACAACTTGGAGGATGTCAGAGTTGTCCGGGTTTGTGAATGCGTTGGCGAAGAGTGCTGCTGTGGTACCTGAGCCTAGGGTTGTTGCGAACACGCCGCAGCGGGTGCCGTTGGTAGCACCGGACGCCGGGTTATGAACCGCGCCGAGATAATCGACGTTCAACAGGACGTTCTGTCCGGTGATATCGACGATCTGCAGGATGTCAAGATTCTGAGGGGCTACACCATTGGGCGTCACTTGCGGCAGTGCCGTGGCCCAAGATGTACCGCCGAGTTGTCCGAGAATTGCTTCACGAGTGGCTGCCATGCTGTTCTCCAAAAAGAAAAGCCCCGGCTATGCCGAGGCTTGTGATGCTGCTTTATAAAATGGTTGCCTGATTTGGATTCGGACCAAAACTTCCGCTTTCAGAGAGCGGCGTGCTACCGGTTGCACTATCGGGCAATAAACTTTTTCTTCGTTCGTGTGTTCGACGTCTGTGGTCGTTGGCGCAACGAACTTCGCATTTAGCGATCTCTTCTTTGAGAGATTCTAAGCTGTGTCCTTGATTCACCATGTTTGCGACGTTGTTTACCTTCTCGCCTCTAACATGGTCAAAATCAAGAACAACGATGTCTGCCTCTCCGCAATCCACACAAGGGTGAGACATTAGATGATCTCTAACAAAGTCTTTGTTACGTTTTATGTGCTCTTTGTTGCTTTCTCGCACAGACTCTTTTTGTTTCGGCTTGGTGTGGTAACTACGTCTGTCGTGTTCTCTTTTGCATTTCTTGCACCAAGATCGGGGACGGCCATTCGTTCTGAAACCGAAATAACGAACGTGTTTTGGGACGCCGCATCTCGAACATATCTTCATTTGACTCTCCTATAAGAGCGACAGGGAGAGTATAGGCTCTCCCCATCTAGTTCTCGGGAGCTACCCGAAAACCTAAATTGGTTGCTCATGAAGGATTCGAACCTTCATTCACGGTTTCAAAGACCGTTGTCCTGCCAGTTGAACGAGAGAGCAACAGAAATAGTCCCGGGATTTTTAGGCCCCGGGGATTTTGTTTACGCCTTAGCTACGGGTGTGACCGCTTTTGCGGGTGCCGTCGCCTGAACGTAGAAAGCTGCTACCATCGCTCCGATTGAAGCCCAGAGTGCAATGTGTGGATGGTTCGTGAAGAAGTTCGATAGCGTTGGGCTGTATTGATTCCAGACCGCTAGAACGACTCCGAGGATACCACCCCAGTTCGCAGTCAATGACTGCGTACTGATGTTGAGCGTTGCCATTTTAGGCTACGGTGAAGGCGAATGCATTACTGTCTACGCCATTCACGTTCACAACCAAGCCACCGCTCGTAGCGCCGTTAGGCACGTCGATGGTGATCTGGGTGTCGCTCCACTTGCTGTTCGCGTCCGGCGCGGTTGCCATACCGTTGAACTTCACGGTGCTGCTACCTGCCGATGCGCCGAAGCCGGAACCGTCGATTGTGATCTGGGTTCCTACTGGGGCTGACGAAGGCGACACGTTGCTGATTTGCGGTGCGCCCGGGTTTGAAGCCGGAAGCAAAGCATTCAGACGAGCCGTCTGCGCGTTCACGCCGTCGATTGCTGACTGTACGTTCGCGTCAGAAACGCTGAACCCAGACTGCGGTCCACCGTTACCGATACGAGCCGACAGTTGATCAACCGCTGTTGCCAACGTACTGATCGATGCTGCTAGGTCTTGAGTAAGTGCCATCAAGAGCCTCCGTATGAACTCTCTGTCCTCGTGGGACAAAGAGATTATATGATCTCTCATAGATACTCCTTGTGAGATTCTCATATTTAGGAGGTCCTGACCGCAAACCCCCTAAATGGGATTCACGGGTCGGGGGCCTTGGCCTCGACTAGCTGCCGTTAAAATTTTAGTGCCGTGTTCTGCAACATGGCTTGCACACGCGCTTTCTAAAGCGGTGACAGTAAATCAAAAACGCTTTTGGCTGTTTGCACACGGGACATAGCATGATGGTACTCCATCATGCCGAGGGCCATGTACCGCACCTCGGAACAACCCACTTGGGTTGAGCACAACTTCGGCGTACCGTGCGCCCCGCATAAGCGGTAAAGATTGGTTGAGTGAAAAGGATTCGAACCTTTATCTGATGGGTTCAAAGCCCACCGTGTTGCCAGTTACACCATCGCTCAACAGAAATTTTATTGCGGCGAGAGCGACGTTGCGAAGTGTGTCAAGCCTTCAACGATAGTGTCGCTAAAGCGCCCGGTGCCAACGGTACACTGCTCTCTTGACAGGCTGGCTAGGCCGTCCGCAAAATTGGTCCCGAGCCGTGGATTCGAACCACGTCCTGCCGAGTTTCAGTCGGAGGTGCAACCATCGCACCTGCAGGGGAAATGGAGGAGGAGAACTGAATTGAACAGTTACCCCTTTCAGGGTAGCACGGTGTTCGAAACCGTTTGCAGACCGTCTGCGCTGTCCTCCGAAACTTTGCCGTATCGAATGCGGTCTTTGTATTTCTTTTCGCACTCTTTACAATCTCGCTTGATGCCGTTCCAAGTTTGATTGTGCTTACTGAATCTGTTCTCAAGTAGAAACTGTTTGTGCGTTCGGCACCAAGACATCCCATCGGGGCACTTAATGCGCTGACGAGACGGTTTTCCTTTATATGGTTTTCTTGCTGCGCCACAATTACAACTCAAATGAGAAAAAGCAATGTTTGTCAAATCCCAAAACAACTTCACATCTATTTTTTCCCAAGGTTGTTTGTGCTCTATACTAAGCTCATCAGCAGAAACAATCAAACTTCCGCATCGATAGCAGTTGTTCTCTTTGTGTCTTTGGAGCACGTCAAACAAAACCAGCTTTCTAAGCCTGTTTGCTGCGGTACCCCGAGGCATTCCTAGTTGAGCAGACATATTTCTATGTCTATCCACTTCGTGGTCTTTCATAAGTCATCCTTTGGGCCTGTGGCCTCTGATGTACTTGTTTCAAATGGCAGAGGACCCCGGAGTCGAACCGAGTCACGCGGTGAAACGTGTCGCTGTTTTCAAGACAGATGAGCACCGTTGCTCGCTGTCCTCTGTAGAACTTGGCGGTGTGTGAAGGACTTGAACCTCCACAGCCTCTCGGCTGCATGTTTAGCAAACATGTGCGGCTACCGTTTCGCCAACACACCGTTGATACTTTGTGGTCTGTGCGTTGCCTGCCGGGCAACATTCTCAGCACGAACTATAATTTGGCAGGAGAAGATGGATTTGAACCACCGTAGGCGGGTTTGGAGTCCGCCGTCCTAGGCCGCTAGACGATTCTCCTGCTGAAAATTGGCTGGGGCAGAAGGATTCGAACCTTCAATTCGCTTGCGCGATGGACGAGTAACAGTCGTCTGCTGTACCAGATTGAGCCACACCCCAGTAGGAAATTGGTGGATGATGAAGGACTCGAACCTTCGAAGGTCGCTTGGACCGTCTGGTTTACAGCCAGATGTCGTTGCCGCTTGAGCTAACCATCCACGAAAAATTGGAGCCAGAAGAAGGAATCGAACCTTCGGAGAACTCTTTACGAAAGAGGTGCCCTGCCATCGGGCGCTCCCGGCTTTGAAACGGTACATCTAAATTGGAGCCGAGTGAGTTAATCGAAAACTCGCCTGCGAGGTACAAGCTCGCCGTTCTACCACTAAACTAACCGGGCTTTGAAACTGGAGCTACGTGATGGAAGTCGAACCATCGTTTCAGCCTTACCAAGGCCGCGTCTTGCCATTAGACGAACGAAGCTTAAAACTGGAGCGGGTTAGGAGAATCGGACTCCTGCCTTAACCTTGGCAAGGTTACGTACACGCCACTATACGAAACCCGCGTGACATCAAACTCGTTTTCTCTGTGAGTTTCTTTCGCTTTTGCAAGAAGAACACTCACCTTTTGCGCCTGCTGTAAATAAGTGCTTGGAAACAAAATGTTTTTTCGCCCCACACCACTCTCTGCCTTGAGGAGCTACGATCTTTCTAGGAGACCCGCCTCGATACGTGTGAGGCTTATTACACTGCGTGTGAGAGAACGCTATGTTCGTCAAATCCCAAAATAGTTCAGCCGACACACCTTCCCACGGTTTCTTGTGCTCTATGCTTAACTCACCAGATGTTAAAATTTCCGACCCACAAACATGGCAAGTATTCTCTTTGTGCCGACGAAGAAGATCAAACAGGATCATCTTTCTCAACCGATGACTCGCTGTACCGTACGGGACACCCAGAGTTGCTGATTTCTTTTCGTTGCTGCTCATAATCACCCGACCTTAGTCTCGGATTAAGTTAAATTCTACCAAAACTTTCAAATGCTTGTTCCAACTTGTTCTCGTCGACCAGTTGTTGGAAGTAAGAAAATCTTTGCATCGCCCAGAAATTGATATCGTCTTTGATCTCGACCCGGTCGCCGTTCGGCTTGCGAACAAACAAACGGAGGCCGTCGGGCAAATCGAGCCTGTATCCAGAGAACGTTCGTTGTACTATTCTTCCCATAAAATTCACCAACCGTCACGCCGCATGACGCTCACCCGGGTTTTCAGGCCGGGACGCGGAGTCGAACCGCGCTCGTTGGGTTATCGGACGTGTGGCTGGCCATGTCACAGCCCTTTGGGCTCACGCTACCCGATTGAAACTTGGAAGTTACCCTCGGCTATGCCGATATTTGATTCGGGGCAACCAGAAACTGGAGCGGGTGAACCGACTCGAACGGTCACACTCAACTTGGAAGGATGAGGTGCTGCCATTACACCACACCCGCTCTGAAAAGGTCCCGAGGCTTAAACCTCGGGGAAATTGCTTAGTCTGACTACGCCTATACCGTTGGTGCTGGCGGTGCCAGCGCTGCTACCACGGTTGCGTCAACTGCATCGACTGCTGCTGCGTCCTGTGCGTCCTTGGCTGCAACTGCGGCTGCCACTGCGCCCGGGCCGTTCTCAGCGATCAACTGCGCTACATCCTTCTGCAACTTTGCGATCGAGTCTGCGAAAGCCATCAGTATCTCCTCTATCTCTAAGATGAAGTGCTCGTCAAAACGGTTGTGATGCAATCGTTCTATTCGGTCCTTCATGGTCCCTCTTTTGGGCTGGTGGCCCCGGGGCATTAAATTGGTAGCGGAGGCCGGAATCGAACCGTGCCTATATCGGCTTATGAGACCGAGGAGTTCACCAGAACTGCCTACTCCGCAACTGAAACTTGGTACCTCACCGTGGACTCGAACCACGATAACACGCCTATCAAGCATGCGTCCTGCCATTGGACGAGCGAGGTACAGAAACTATTTACGACGAATCTTCTTATCCCACTTCTCGAACCGTGCCAGACGGTCCTTGTGGCGTTCGATCGATTCGTCTTCCGTCCACTTACAGTATCTGTTGCAGTAGAACGGATTGTCGAGATTATGCCAACGACCACCCTCGTATCTCGCATGGCCGTCCCCGGCCCACGAGTAGATGTTGTTGTGCGTTGCCTCGTAACGGTGAGGGGTCAGGAGTTCGTCCCAGTCCTCACAGTTGCGGAGATCGAGATTCGCCATATGGCGGAAGCAGCGTGATGCAACCTGCTTGTCGCTCTTGTGGCTTTCACGAACGCCCTTCGTGATGTAGACGTAGGGTTTGCGATATGACTTTCCCATGGTACCTCCAGAGGTTACCTAATGAGTACTTGTCATGTCACTCTCCTTCGATATTGCTGGCCCGACTCTTGTCGGTATAAAATTGGTGGACCTCGGGGGAATCGAACCCCCATCCCATCGGTGCAAGCGAAGTATCCTCCCGTTGAACGAGAGGCCCACGGTGGTGTTTCCTATGGCAGTTAGCACACAAGATTTCACACTTACCAATCTCTTCTTTCAGTTTCTCTAGTGCGACACCGCGCCGCGCCAAGAAACTAACCAACCCAACTTTTATTGCTGGGTCCTTGTGATGAAAATCAAGACATCGTACATCTGACTCACCACAGTGAACGCACGGATTACTTTGTTTGTATTCTTGCACGAATACGAGCAACCCACAACGTCTTGCTTTTATTTCTGCTTTCCTTCTGACCTTATGCTTCTGGTAACAGCGTTTGCTATATTCTGCTTGCTTACTCATAGTCCCTCCGGGGAGGGGCCGTTAGTAATCAGGGAACTAATCCACCACTCGGTTTACGACCGAGAACGTTTTACTACTTCGTCGGTTTGCCTCCGACTGAAATTGGTACCCGGTAACAGACTCGCACTGTTTTAGCCGCCTTGAAAGGGCGACGGCTTACTCATAGCCGAACTGGGCACTGAAACTTTATTGCGCCTTGCGTTTTTGTCTTGCCATCGAATAGCCCGGCTTCGATCTGATCACCAGTTCCGGCAATCTACGCTCGGACTCAGGCAAACCGTTCGGTGCCAGCTCGTCGTCTTTTTCGTTACGACGATCTTCGATGTCTGGACTGACAGGGTAGTCCTTTGGAACTACGTTATGAAAGGCTCCCATGGCGCTCCTAAACTTGGTACTCGGTGGGGGATTTGAACCCCCGTTACTGCCGTGAGAGGGCAGCGTCCTAGGCCACTAGACGAACTGAGCACTGAAAATCGGTCTTCCTCATCGGCGCATTCCAGCCGAATCGCCCGAGGCATTTCCACCATGCGGGTCACCGCGCGATGTCGCCACTTCGTGTCCTGCCTTAGTAGGCGTCTCATCCGGTAGATGCCCGGAATCGGAAGTTTGGTTGTCGATCTAGGAATCGAACCTAGTCAGCGCACTAATCTGGTGCTCAGGCTTTATAAGGGCCAGCGGCACGTCCCGTGCTATCGACAGAACTCTTAGCGTGGTGTCGTACTCGGTGACAGTTGGAGCATCGCACACCACACTTAAAAATCTCTTCAAACAAAACAGGTAAAGCAACCATGCTTCGAATCATAGACGAGACATCTCTATGCTTATTTTTCGGTTCACGATGGTCAAAATCCAAGGCCACAGCGTGTTCTCGATAGCCACAGTCTGCACAGCCCGTCGCTATTTTATAGGCATCTACGATTCTTCTAAATCTTAAAACTCTTCTTTCACGAGATTTTTTTTTTTTAATCTGCTCTCGTCTTTCTTTCGACGTACGGTACCATTCTTTAGAATAGTCCCTGTAATACGCAAGTTTTTCTTTTCTGTTCATTTTACTCTCCGTGAAAGAGTTGGGGGAGTTCACGGCTCCCCCGACCGATGATGCATCAAAATTGGTACCCCGTAGAGGAATCGAACCTCTCCCATTCGGGTGTAGGCCGAAGGCACACTGCCAGTATACCAACAGGGTACAGAAACTTTTGCGGTGTATCGAAGACCGCTAACTCGTTCCTCTGCATTATTTCGCTCTCGGCTTGGAATTGCCGTTTATAAAATTGGTGGACCCAGAAGGAATCGAACCTTCATCCCTCGCTTTAAGAGAGCGGTACTTTAGCCGTTAAGCTACGAGTCCACAAAACTTGGTGGGCCGCCCGAGGCTCGAACTCGGACATTGGGCTTAAAAGGCCCCATTGCTGCCGCTCGCATCCGCAGCCCACTATCATGGCCATGTTAATTATCTTGGCCATGTTAATATCTTTGGTCGTCCGATAGCCGGGATTCTGTCTCGTCCAATCGGCTTTCGCCAGATACAGACGATGACGTTCATTCCTCTAAGCTCGCTACCCGGTCTTCGTCATGCTCAACGAGCACTCAGACCCTATGTGCGATTGCACCCGTGTGGAGTTCCCTCGCTTGAATGACCTATATGGCGGCTGTTTGAGACTTAAAACTCCGCTATATGGGTACAAGGCCTTACCCGTACACTTGCGTGTCCCGCAACTTCCACGGCACGGCGTTGAGATGTGTCCCGAACTTTCCTCCAACCTTACGGTCAGCGAACGTCTGGACTACCAAACTGGAGCACGAAAGTGGAATCGAACCACTGATGGCTGCTTTGCAGGCAGCTAACTTACCATTTGTCGATTCGTGCAAACTCTAAACTCTTCCCACGTCATGACCTTGATACGACGGCCTGCGTCAGGGAACGTCCAAGGCTTCATGATCTTTTCGACCGTGAAACCTAGATCGACTGCGATATCGAGCCAGCCCTCGAACTTGCCTGCGAGGTGTAGAAGATCACGTTCCCACAAAGTGAGGTGTGTCTTCCACGGTTGAAGGTCTTCCTTCTGCTGTTTCGATAGAGCCATAATTGCTATCGTACCGTCGTCGTTCACTCCCCGATATATTTACAGACAGGACCCTCGGGGTTAGCGGGGTGGACGTTCTTAGGCGTCCTACGAATCTTGGTGCGCGTAGAAGGATTCGGACCTTCACACCCAAAGGGGTAGCGCGTTTTAAGTGCGCCGCGTATGCCATTCCGCCACACGCGCAAAATTTTTGTACGTCCATCCGCTTCGCAAGCTGTTGCTCGAAACCAAACGCTAGATTCTCAGTCCTACGTTTTAAGGTCGAGACAGTCGATGGCAATCAGCGCGGCAAGCTGAGACTCACCATGTAGCATTTTTCGATGCCGTACAAACTTGGTCGCCCGCAAAGGAGTTGAACCTTTACGCCCTCTCGGGCACGGGGTTTTGAATCCCGCGTGTCTGCCAATTCCACCAGCAGGCGATAAAACTTGGGGGCCTCGGTGAGACTCGAACTCACAGTGGAGCCTTCGGAGGGCTCTGCTTTGTCCATTAAGCGACAAGGCCAAACTTGGTAGGCCGTATAGGACTCGAACCTATATTGCTGGTTTCGTAGACCAGCGTCCTGTCCGGTTGAACGAACAGCCCACATAAACTGGAGGCCCTAGAGAGAATCGAACTCTCATTCGCTGTTTAGAAGACAGCCGTCCTGTCCATTGAACGACAGGGCCAAACTTGGTACCCCACACAGGAGTCGAACCTGCACGCCACTGGGACATAGAGGTCTAAGCTCTACGCGTCTGCCAATTCCGCCAATGGGGCACTGAAACTTTCTATAGCGTGACAGTTGGGACAAAGAACCATCAGGTTCTCTAATCTACAATCGTTGTGCACGCCGTTGATGTGATGCAACTCAAGAGGAATCGATTGCCCTAGCCACTCTATGTTGTTGCACTTCTCACATCTGGAATCTTTCAAACCAGCCGCTATAAGCTTCTTTCTCAGAGCAGCGGAGCCTATGCTGGACTCTTCTGTCAAATAAAACTCTACGGGTTTCTTAACCGTCGGTTTACGGGCCGCCAAATAGCTTTTGCCTTGGAAATGACTAAAATCTATTCCTAGACGCTCTGCCGTTTTCCTCAAATGACTTTGAGAACCTGTCATAGGAACTAAGCCTAACTTCCTGCACACATCGGCCCACGTAAAATTTTCTGCTATAACAGGAGCAAGTCGCTCCATAACATACTTTCTTGGCTTTCCCATTCTCACTCTCCCTTAAAGAGTGGGTTGGGGTGTTAAGGGCACCCCACCCTTGTAGCTACAAAAGCTGGTGGGTTTTTATAAAGCCGCCCCACCATACGGCGTATGAATCGCTTCCCCTAAACCAGCATGCGAGGAAATAACCGCTCAGAGACGGCTGCGATTCTCTTCATGAAGTTGTCCCTTGGGAGGGACTAGTCTCCCGTTCGCTTGGCGGGAGAAACTTGGTAGGGGAACTCGGATTTGAACCGAGGGTCTCATGCTTCCAAAGCACGCGGGAACGGCCAGACTTCCCCATTCCCCTACAGAAAACTGTGCGGTGCGTTCAGTGGTCTTGACACGCCTTGTGTCGCCTTTCGGCTTTTACCGCACTAAAATTGGCAGTCCCGACGAGATTTGAACTCGCGGTCTCCTCCGTGACAGGGAGGCGGCCACTCCAGACTGGCCCACGAGACTGCAGAAACTTTGAGCATGCCCGTTGCACCATCCAAGTACTGGTCTCTCTTCGGCTGATCAAGGCCTACTGGGAGGTGCTTCCTTGGTGACAGGAGTCGAACCTGTCTCCGCTCTGTGGTGCCCTTTTCATAAGCCGTCAGTTATAGGCACCACGCCGACGACCGCCCCGCTTTGCTCTGGGCCGAGCAGGCCCAAGCGGTTTGAAACTTTGTGCGGCACAAGATTGAGATTGCGGCCTCAACTTGCGACCCCCGCACTAAACTTGGTCGAGGAAGCTGGATTCGAACCAGCGATCTCTTCTTTCCGAAAGAAGCGGGAACGGCCAGCCTTCCCTACTCCTCGACTGAAAACTTTATCCTTGCTGCCCTGCGCCTTCTGTTGCTTCGACGGTGCCACCGAAGGTGACGATTACGCCACGACCCATGCTCACTGTGTCCTTCATCGCTTTCTCCATCGGTGTCGCTCTTCCCGATTGTATCGGTCTCGCTGTCTTCATCGTGACCCCATTTTACTACAGGTCTGGGTGTTTGTCAAGCACTTTCTAAAACTTTATACTCCAACTCGCACTGCCGGGCCCATCGAGGAACCGCCAAAGGTGACGACGATCACTGTGTCCTTCATTATTTTCTCCATCGTGAACCCATTTTACTACAGGTCCGGGTCTTTGTCAAGCACTTTCTAAAACTTTTTTTTCAGGGGCGACTTTGGTTCGTACTAGCCGCCCCTTAGGAGGTGCAACCATGTGTACAACGCCGCTACTGCAAAACTTGGGGAGATGAGAGGGATTCGAACCCTCGCTGTCGGATTCACAGTCCAACGTGCTAACCGCTACACTATCGACTCCACTGAAATCTTATGAACCCACTATATCATGGGTTCGGACTTATGTCAAGAACTATTTTACAGTTTCTTTGCGTCGGCTACTGCCTTCTCGGCTGCGGCCTTCATAGCCTCGGCATCCGCCTTGGACTTGGAGAAGAAACCCTTGACGTTCTTGATGCGGCCTAGGCCGAAGCCCACGCCCAGAGACAAAACGATTATGACTAGAGTAGACATTGTCACTCCTTGGTTTTTCTTAAAACTTCGATCAAATCTTCGATGTGATCGGTGACGTCGATAGATGTGCCGTCGACGAAGTGAATGTAGCTGCCCACATCCTTTTGGCCGATTCGACATACCGTGTCGAGGTTGATCACATTCTTGACCAAGCCGTCCGGCACAATGATTTCAACGCTAGCCCACGCCATGTTAGTTCTGCGGGTCTGCGTCGTAGTGTTCAGCCGAGATGTTGCCTACGTTGCCGGTCCACTGCTTCTTGGCGGCACGCTTGCATGCGCCCTTCTCGTCTTTGGCTTCGCGGACAGCTTCTGCCTTGGGCAGGCTGCTCTTGCGAAGTGTTGCTTCTGCGTCGTTTGACTTTGCCATGTTAATCCTCAGAAACTCTTCTTGCTTTAACGAGCGTGACTGTCCAGCCCAGAACTTTGAACAGCGGTCTGGCCGTGATCTGCCACATGGCGTCACGGATACGAAGGCGGAACTGTTTCACGATTCACCCCTGTGGGTGAGATGCCGACAAGCTACTTGCTTGGCTTGTCGTGCCGGATGAGCCTTCCGCTCAACTGGCCCGGGTCCGTGCCACGCTTTAACGCTCTGGCCGAGGAGCCTTTGTACTCGTAGGTCATTTTGCCGTTGGTGGTCTCGAAGGTCACATGGACCGAACTGCCGACATCGGTTTTGGAAACAATATTCTTTTTAGACACAGATCAACCAGCTCGGAAAATATTGGCGAACGAACGCGGCGTTGTTACAGCAAGAGCCTTGACAGATCGTTCTCATACGTCGTAGGTCGCCATGTAGAGTTCTTCGATCGACTGGCTGGCTCGGCGTCCGAGTTCGGCAGCTGATTCCTGAACGATCTGATCTATCGACGTTGTGGCAGCCAGATTTGAAAAACTGGTGTACTCCGCGTACTCACCGATGGTTGCGACAATCGGCTGCGGCATGAACGGTTCCGACAGCAAGGTCGGTGCTACCGCAAGAGCCGCTGCGCTAATGGCCGCGCGCTTGAAGAAGCTTCGACGGTTCATGACAATCCTTTCAAATCTGCGTAGACGTATGGGTGAACGATGCCAGCGAACTGGTTCTTGCCGAACGGCATAACCTCCGAAGACACCAGCTGCCGTTTCATTTCACGAATCGTTTCAATGTTGAGGACGGCGTCCGAACCCATAACGTAGGTTGAGTACGTCTGGGGCTTCGTCGCAATATCCGCAAGCACGGTGGGGGTGACTGCGACCACCACAGCTCCCACGGCTAGCTTTTTGAAAAATGAGCGGCGGTTCATACGATCGAACTCACGCTGTCAATGTAACGAATCCGGTATGCGCCTGTTGGCGGCATCGTGGTCGTCGTGTGAAACTTGTACGAAACCCATCCGGCGATCGGGTTGTCCGGGTCAGAAGGTCCGGCCTCAGCTTTCTTCCGGCGGTAGTAGTCGATGTCGCTCTCTGGTTCCGGGTTCGTGAACAGCTTCGGAAGCAACGGCAACGCAGCCGATGCTGCCACGCCTGCTCCGAGAAATTTTAGAAAACCACGACGATTCATTATTTGTTCCTGTGCCACACGCACGCCGTGAACATGATTGACGGCTTGGGGGCGGGTACGACCCGGCAGGTACGCCGGGTCTACAATTTCTGATTTAGTTCCTTACATCGAACGTCCACATACCTCGTGATCGTTCGGCACACCGCACAGGCCATGTTGAGCCGTGGGTGGCGTTCGTGAATCAACTTCTCTTCGGCAGCCGAACTATCGGACTCTGTGTCGTAGAACGAAACTCGGATGTTGTCTGCTTCGTTGAACGCCCGGTCTCGGTTGTAGTGAGCGCTGGGAAACTGATAGATTCTGGAAAACCCGTGAGCCGCGTGCCCGACATAAACGCACTCGTCTCCGATGAACACCTCGTAAACGGCAGGTTTCTGGTTCTGTGCGTACTCGTGTTTGGAAATCTCAACAACTCTCATAGTGCCTCCTCGAAAGGTGCCGGGCGGCGATTCGAGGTCACCGCCCAGCGCACAACGGGAGCTACCCGGTGTGTTCCTAATTCTCAATTACTTTACCGCACAGTTCCGACTATGTTAAGCACTATCTACAACTTACAAACCGTCACGTGACGTATGTCCTTTTGTTTCAATAGGTTACGTATATGTCTGCTTGCTTCGGCCCGGCCTTGGGGCGACCACGACCCGGCAGGTACCGGGGGGTTGGATTTTGGCCATCAACGTGCTGGGGGAGCAAGTCGAATGCCATTCGCTAAACCCTTTGTTATCAATGCGTGTTTGCTGATGGCCGAGCGAGGCCAGCGCCTGTCGCCGACGATCAGGTCGAATCGTTGCATCGTTGCGTTGCATCGTTGCGCCTGTTGCCGAGCGGATGCGAGGCATAAGACGAGCGTTATCAATGTGTTGCAGCCTGAGTCGACGCCGATACAGAACTAACTATTCTGTACCGGGTGAGTTTGGCTATCGAATTGCTGGGGGAGCACGTCGCGTGCCAAACTTTTTGGGGCTTTCGCCCGAAACTTTTGCCGCCAACTTGTGCGACTGATTCACTCGATCATTCACCCGTTCGCTCGCGGTGTCTGCAAGTGATTGATTCTGTTTTGTTTAGAGGTGATGTTGCTGCGTCGTTGTTGATCTTGTTCGATCACCCAAGCGTCACGCCGCTGTCACCGTTGATAGGGATAACCCTACCCATAGCTCCACGGTTATACGGCAGTATTTTTATCTCGTGCGTTATCAGTATGTTATAGCGCTGCGCTCGATGCGCTGGCTTCGCACGCGCCTGCACTGACTCACAGCTGGCCGATATGGCTGCGCTGGCTCTGTCACCACTCGAATTGGTGACACTTCTCCACCCATATAGCTATACAGCTGTAATGCATATGCACTTACAGCCGTATATCGCGTGTGGTGACACTTCCGGTCTGTCACCACTGTCACCACATGTGTCACCACCCAATGGTGACAGACAACTTGATCATTCTGCTGGCTTTAAGTAGAAGTGTCACCAAAAAATGGCCTATGTGGGGGTGATAAAGGGAAATTTAGATGTGCACACATGTTCCCGGGAGTGTACGGAACAAAGTTTTAATACTAAAATGTTCCTGGACTCATTCATTTCATTGATTTTATATAATAATTAAGAAAGGTTTTGTGACATTATAGAATCTTTGTCCTTGTGTATTACCCACATAGGCTGTTTTTTGGTGACACTTCTACTTAAAACCTGTCAAATCAACACATTGTCTGTCACCATTGACTGGTGACACACATGGTGACATGGTGACACTTCGAATGTCTGTCACCAAACGCTGTTTTCGGGGTTAAGCCCAATACCTTCATAAGATTACATGTGTCACCAAAAAATTGGGAGGGGAGGGGGTGCATTTTCTTGTTGACGCAATCCGGGTTTGTGGTATAATCGGTCGATGAAGCTTTCGAAACAACTGCGAGACATTCGAGCAAAATGTTGTGGTGTCTGTCAACTGTGCGGCGTCACTGCGCGGCGATTGGTCTGCGACCACTGCCACGTAACCGAAACCGTTCGCGGATTCGTTTGCGACGAATGTAACCTGTACCTGATTCCAGCAGGCGAACACAAACCGAGCCACGTTTCGGACGCTGTCAGGCGCTATCTCAGCGACCCACCGCTGAGCTCGTTGGCGATACGGTATACAAACACCAAAACTCAAGAGCGTATAACCTGCAGGCTGGGTGATTATCGGGAAGTCTGGATAGGTAAAACGATGATCGCAAAAGCACGCATTGTTGTGGCATCTCACAGCCCGTACAGAGCGCAGACGCACATCAGTTTGGTCAGCAGGACGGGCAACGAGGCGCAACCAGTTGAGATCGAAGGATATCACGGCGAAGAGTGGTTGATCGAGCAGGTCAAACAAATGCGCCGAGGCCTGACCTCTGGTAGTTACCGACCCAAACTCTAAATTCAGTACTAAAGTACTATTGCAACCCGGCCCGGGACCTGTCATGATCACAACATGGGAACCATGAGAGAATCACTCAAGCAACGCCGCCCGATACCTATGACCCGCGCAGAAGCCAAGCGCTTCCGCAAGATGGTGTTTGGGTTCATCCATTCAGACATTCAACGGATGCGGATTGCAGCATCTGGCCAGTACGACGACACGCAGCTGGCCCAGATCGACCGCATCGAATCTCATGCCTTTGCTGCTGTACTCGAATCCTACCGTGGAGAGGTGAGATAATGAAGTGCGACAATTGCAGAGCTGAACTCGGCACCATGGCGGCCCGGCTGAACAAGGTCAACGCTGCGCTGCACCAGATTGGCCTGACCTATCACACAATCTTGCCAGTCTATCATATCGACAGGATACTGATCGACAATGGCTTCGTGCCGACCGAGTGGACAGGCATCTCGACCCGTCTGCACCGAGAAGTCGGCGACGGCAAGTGGCTGTCGGTTGTCTGCCACCGCATGGAGTCTGGAAGCTGGGAGGTCGTGGCATATGTTAATTAAATATCAGGTCATAGAGATCGGTACTGGCCGCGTCATCGCCGAGTACTCTACGCGCAAGCGTGCCTCGACAAAGTCGGACAAACTGGACTTGGAATACGGAGCGATCAAGTACGGCGTCAAGGTGGTGGAGCGTGCCTAATCTCGTTTACGAGGGACTGATGCGGCGCAAAGATGCGCTGGCATTCAAACGTTATTGGGAACAGTACGGGCACAGCGTTACACTCGACTCAGCCGGGCACAAGGACCACTACCACGTCTACCGCCGACCCAACGAGCGCCATGGAGTTAATCTTCAATCTTGATGACGCATGGGTCGGATTCAAGCAGGAATCAGCACCTGCCGTACACTACGTGCGGTTAGTGATGGGGAACGACACAGACGTTGTGTCCGATTGGAATTACAAGCAAGGCGACCCGGACGGTTTCAGCGCCACGATGGAAAAATTCGATGCCGAGGAGTTCGCATGAGCGAAGCAATCAAAGTTATGCTGGCAGGCAAGTGTGAATATATCAAGACGCTGACCTATCCGGTCATGGCGTCGTATAAACTCGACGGCATTCGATGCGTCGTACAGGACGGCGTGCTCTACAGCCGCAACTGGAAGCCGATACCCAACGCACATGTGCAGCGCATGTTCAACGGCCTGCCTGATGGCACAGACGGTGAACTGTTGCTGGGCAATCCAACAGACGAGGACGCATACCGCCGGACTGTCAGCGCAGTCATGAGCGAAGACGGCCAGCCCGACGTCACATTTTGGGTATTCGACAACCATACGCTGGAATCTGGTTACTTCCGCCGTTATCAAATCCTAGCCACTGGCATGCTGAGTGAGATCAAGAACGTCAAGGTGCTGCCGCATGTACTGATTCACACCGTTGACACTCTGGCCGACTACGAAGCCGAGGCGGTCGAAGCTGGTCATGAAGGCATCATGGTGAACTCGGACACGCCATACAAACACGGTCGCAGCGGCAACAAGAAAAACTGGCAGCTGCTAAAGATCAAACGTTTCGAAGACGCCGAAGCCAAGGTCACTGATACATACGAGTGGCAGACCAACAACAACGAAGCCACCAAGAACGCACTCGGCAGGACTGAGCGCACATCGCACAAGGACAACAAAGTCGGCGCTGGCGTGCTAGGCGGCCTGAACGTGATCGGCATCAACGGCCCATACGAGGGTGTAGAGTTTGAGATCGGCACAGGATTCAAGGGCGCAGACGACCCCGCAGGCGAACGTGGTGAGTTGTGGCGCAAGCGCAACAAGCTGGTCGGCAGTATCGTTAAGTACAAATTCTTTCCGACCGGCAGCAAAGACAAACCACGCTTCCCGGTATTCTTGGGTTGGCGAGATAAGGCGGACATGTGAGAGAAAAACCCATAAAGGTGAAGATCGACAAGCATCTCGAAATCCCGGTGATCACCCACGACGGCGGAATGGAAGCCGAGGGATTCGCTAAGATCGAGGTAAACAACGTCGATTGTGCAGTCCGAGCCATTGCAATAGCGGCAGGCATGGAGTACCCTGAAGCGCACAAGATGCTCAAGAAAGCCGGACGCAGGGACGACAACGTGTTCCGCACAGCCGAGTTTATGAAGCACAAGCGCCGCATCAACGGCTACAAGGTCACGAAAGTCGAGAGCACTCTGATAGAACTCAAATGTTATTTTGTCAGTGACTTTGTCAAACAGTACAATAAAGGCCGCTATCTTGTGCGCTATCCCGGCCACGTCTTCGCAGTCATCGACGGCGTGCTGATCGACAGCGCACCGACGTTCCGTCATTTTATCGGCGAGCACGTATCTCACGCTTGGAAGTTCCAGTACTAAAGTACTATTGCAACCGGGTTGGGCAGAGCGTAGCATGGTTTTAGGAGGAAGTCATGGCGAGATATGATGTCGAGTTACTGAACAAGGCTATTGCGGAAGCCACAGCCTATGCGATTGAGGTGGCTGGCGAATCCGAGGACGGCGGCAGCTGCAACTTTGACGCCTGCACCATTCCAGTGCCGGGCATGCAGAAGAAGATCGCCGACAAGATCACAGGCGCGCACCTCATGACATCCGGTTTCTGGGGACGTCGTTTGCACCTCAGCGGATGCCGAGGCCAAGCGAATCGCCACACCCGCATGGCCGAGGCGCAGAATAAATTTCTCAAGGAACACTATCCACAGTTCAATGTGGGTATGTATTACCAACTAGACTAGGAGGCATCATGAGCTGGAAGGACATGTTTAGGGCAACGCTGTCGGTCAAGATCAAGGTCAACGACCGAGTCAAGCACCGGGATACCGCCCGGCTGGGCACGGTTTACCAGACCGCCACGGTGGACGACGTACCAACGCTGTCGGTCAAGCACGACGACGGCACCGAGTCGCAGCTGGTTCCATCGGAGGAGTATTTCAAAGTTCACCGGGCCACACAGATATGGGCAGGCCGTGGTATCGGCAGACAAATCGAACAGTAGGAGGACGCGATGGCAAACGCACCCATCAAGGTCAAGAGTACACTGACGGGCACCACGACCACTCTGACACGCTGGAGAGCCACGCCGGACGGTTGGTACGACGGTTTCGGCATGTTCTTCTCAGATAAAATCTATCAGGTTGTGGAGGACCCACGGGAAGTGTGGCTTGATAGTCGCAGACTCGTAACCACTGAATAGTACGTTAGTACCATTGACGCCTTTCGAGCATTCTGTCACACTCTGAACATGGAAAAGATGAGCAGCGGCGAGCGTTACAAAGTCCGGGTTCAAATCTCGGTGTTGTACCGGGAAGCGAACCAGCACGAGGACCGTCAAACGGAAGAAGGACGCATCCGGGCCATGGAATGCCGCCACCGGGCCATTGAACTGAACGAAATGTTAAAGCGGAGGAAGTCGTGATTACGCTGATCAAAATTCTGTGGTTCATTCTCAAGTGCAAGGTCTATCAGGTTGTGACGGGCAAGAATCCGCTGGCATAACGGAGGAATCATGATCGACTTCGACATCAAAGCCGCAACGAAGGGCGAACTCCTCTACAAGATCGCCGCGCTGCAGCTGGCACTCGACTGCACCCGCAACGAAGACAAGGCCGAATATTGCAGGCCTGATCGTGGCGCTGCGCTGGGAACTGAAAACGAGGAGGCCTAATGGCTTACTGGTACATCATGACCGTGATCGTTTTCCTTTTTGGGCTTGACTTGGTCTGGGATGATTTGGTAGGATGGTTTCGGAGGAAATAATGGCCACACTCAAAGCGAATGGACCCGAGTTGCTGCGAATCTCCCGCGAGGCGAATACGCCGGACGACACGTCTGTGTCATGGCGTCGGACCACGGTGGCGTACTTCAAGAATGGCGCTATCCTGTCCAAGTCTGACGCACGCTTCCGGCCCACCGCCAGCTTCGACCCACCTGCAGGACGTTTCTACTCGTGGGGCTGGAAGAAAATCCGTGCGGTCAAGGACAATCCTCAGCCTGTCGAGCGTGCCAAGAAGGTGCTGGCGTCGATTTCGCCGGACTCCGGCTGGCAAGTCGAGTTCGTTGCACAGGAGGTGCAAAAATGAAGGACGAAGCGATCAAGAATGCTCTAGAAGTCCTGCGTGGGAAGCGGGGAGATAGAATTGTGAGCAGGCGTCGTTTCTATGTCGATTGGTTCCTAGTGAAGATGGCCATAGGCTTCGCTGGGCTCATGTGCTGGTGGTATTACATCTGCGAACACGTCATAGTGATTCATTAATTTCGTTCGATAGTCAGAAACGAAAAAAATTTTGTTCTCAAATCTTGGAGGTGTAAAGTGAATAAGCAAGAGAAGATTCGCAAACTGCAGCAGGATAACATGGCCAAATTTCTGGGCCACACCAAGCCAGAGAACTTGCCGACGTTGGACGAACTGCCGCAGCCCGACTTGAGTGACATTCTCAAGGTCGCCGAGTACGACCGCCAGTCCGATCAGTACTAGGCTGTTCGTACTACGAAGTACTATTGACGGTGTCCGGGCCATGTCGTAGAATGGTTTCACTATGAACAACGAACAACGCAACGACATCCACCGCCCGAGCGAAATCGTTCCGGCAGACTATCAATACGTGGCCATCTGGACCATGAACATTCAAGGTATCAGCGACGCCGAGTTCATGCTTCGTGAGCGTGAAATTTCCAAGGCCCACATGGCCAAGACCGGTGGCCAGCTTCGCCATTACTCGCACGGTTCTTGCGGCATCTGCGGCAACGTCCAAGCTATCTACTTGGTTCTGTTCTACCACGCCAAGTCAAACGAGTACATCGTCGTGGGCGTCAATTGCGCCACCAAGCTGGACATGGCGTTCGACGAAAACGGCATGAACGCATTCAAGCGCAAGGTCTTCGATGCCCGGGAAGCGGTCGCTGGCAAGAAAAAGGCGATTGCGACCCTGTCCGACGCTGGCCTGATCGACGCATGGGAAATCTTCACGCAGGTTTTCCCGAACCACACTGAGGACTGCAAGGCCGCAGGCTGCAACGAACACGGCGATGACAACGGCGTCGAGCACGCCTGCACCTGCGAAATTGAAAAGCGCGTCAGGGAGTTCGATCAGTACGAAGAGCGCACCATTCGGGACATCGTCGGCAAGCTGGTCAAGTATGGTTCGATCAGCGATGCTCAGAAGGGTTTCATCAGTAAGTTGCTGGGCAACATCGCACGCCGTCCGATTATCGCAGCCGAGCGTGCAGCAGAACGGGAAGCGGCAGCACCTGTCGAAGCTGGCCGCCAGACGGTACAGGGCACGGTCCTGAGCCTCAAGGAAGTTGATGCCCCCCGTTTCAGCTACTACAGCGCAGACACGGCGTGGAAAGTTCTCATCCGCTTGGACAACGGCGCAAAGGTCTGGGGCAGCCGCTTCGACAACATCGAAAAAGGCAGCCGGGTCCACTTTACCGCAAGCTTCGAGCAGTCGAAGGACGACCCAAAATTTGGATTCTTCAAGCGGCCCCGGCCATTCGTTCCGAAGCCGAGCAAGGAAGAAGTTAAGGCCGCCAAGGAATTGGCGAAACTAATCAAGACGATAGCATGGGGCTGATATGAAACACTTCGACAAGGGCACCGAGGCACGCCGCCAAGCACGCAACAAAGCCGCCAAGGCCCCAGCGACCCGTAAGATCGGCGACAAGCGACACAAGCAGCCGAAGCACAAGAAACCGCTGAGAGGTGACGAATGAAAGTTTATCTGAGAGACGGCGTACTACACGACGAAGAGGGCTATGTGGCATATCAAGACGCCGACTATTTCTATTCTGTGGAGGACGCGAAACGTTGGTTGGCGGAAAATAAGATTGATGCGGAAGTGATCGAGGATTGGTAAGAATAATTTGATCGACGGAGGAACAATCATGATGGATTTTGTCGCAATGCTAGCGTTTATTGGTTTTCTAGTCGGATTCTACGGACTCATTCTGTGCGCCACCGCAGCCAAGAAGACCCCGAAGCCCGGCAAGGACTTCGATGAGCGTGGCCCGTACAATGATTAAGAGGCTGGCGCTGTCTTTACTCGTGGCCAGCGCTGTGATGGCGCAGCAGCCTAGTGTGTTGCCATTGCATACACTCAGGCCCGAGATCGGGCTGCACGGTATCGGCGCACAAGTCAGCTACGGCACGTCGTTTTGTTTGTCAGCCGATTGCCGCTACCTGTTGACGAATAAGCACGTCGTCAAGGCGCTGTCACTCAAGAACGTAGAGCACACCGCTGTTGTCAGCACGCACACAAGCGGCGAGGTAGACCTAGGTCTGATCGAGTTGCGGCATCCGTTGACGAAATATCACGGCGGAAAATTTCGCCAATCCGAAGTTCTGCTGGGCGAATCTCTGACCATTCAATCGTACCCGAAGGAAAGGGCTCTGCGCCGTTCTGTCAGAACGTATCAAGGCACCTACGCAGGCCTAGATCAGCACGGCAACATGGTGATCGAAGCGGATGCCGTAATTCTCGGCGGCGCATCTGGCGGTCTGGTCACAGACTCCAAAGGTTTGGTTGTCGGCATTCTATTCGGCTACGACCGAGCGAAACCGAATCGCGCCATGGTTGTCAGCGCCGCAGAGATCGAAAAGTTTTTGCAGACCTTGCCGATTCTACACGACTCGCTGTTTACCGCTTCGAAGCTGTCGCCGACCCAGCCGGACTACTACGACCGCTACGTGCCAGAGCACACGAGCGCGCTTGGCCACCATGTCCCAGAGCCTGCAGAAGTTCAGCGCCTGCGCGAGGTGGCGGATGAGTTATCTCAGCGGATGGTAAACTTGATCGCACAGGAAGATGTGGCGTGGAGCAAAGGCGGCCAGCACCAGTTCGCAGACAGCTTCGAGCTGCAGATTGCAGATGGTTTTCTCCGCTTCAAGGACTCCGAGGGCAAGATGCACGACAATTATCCGTGGCCGCCTATCAACACTGTGCTGCGACCGGGCGACGAATGGTCCGACCTGCCCCGCATGGTGTCCGCAGAGCGTAAGCTTCACGTCAAGCAGATGCCAGACAAAGACGGCCTGCACATTTTTGTGTGGGCTGCGAGTGTAGAAGATCAGGTGTGCGAGTTTATGGAAGGCGGACAACTGGCTCCGTTCACCAGAGCCACGGCGCAGTTCAATGCCTGCTGGGGCGAGGTCTGGACGACGCAGGAATTTCAGATTGTCCGCGCGACAGAAAACGATGAGTTGCAGAGAACGTGGAAGCGCTACCGCAGCGTCATGACGTACACCAACGGACTGCCCGAGGCGATCATCACCACGGCAGACTTTCACGGCAAGACGTTCCGGGTAGACGGCACCTTCTACGATTACCGGGAGTTCACGTCTAAGGTCAAAATCGGTACTATCCAAAAATAGTACTAAAGTACTATTGCAGCAAAACCGAAACGGGAGTATGATAGTTTCATGATGAACACTAAAGTAGACGTCAACGTCATCAACCACGGCAGCCTTATCGCCTTCCACCTCTTGACCGAAGCGGCGACCGACTTTGTCGCTGAAACGTTTCGGACGAATCCCAGTTTTTCGGCAACGCTCTGATGGTCGAGCCCCGTTATGCTCAGGACCTGCTGTACGGCATGCAGGACTCCGGTCTGGTGGTGCTCTAGTGTATACCGTCTTCGCCAACGCCACTAAGTTTGAGAAGTATATCATCCGGCTGCAGATGACTGGCAGAGACGATTCGCACCCGGGCACTTTCCAGATCGTTGAAACGACCAACGGCAAGGAAACTGCGTTTGCGAATCTCGGCAGCAAGACGGCATCCGAAGCCACCCGCGAATACAATCGGCGCATCACCGACGCGGCCAAGTACGACGGCATTTTCTACATCAAGGACCTAAAACCCATCCTGAATGGGGGCGTACTCTAATGGCCGCCAGCCCGAGTAAGAGCCAAATCAATGTGGCACTTCGCCGTCTGCAGAAGAAGCATCCCGGCGTCGAGTTCGTCGTGCTGCGAGCAAGCAACGGCGAAGTGGCGATTCTCGAAAAGGACAAGGACGCCGCAGGCTGCTGGTTGCCCGGTACGCCCGGCCACATCAAAAGTTTAGAATCCCACTCCAGTGGCTGCACCTGCCGCTGGTGTGACGAAAAGAGGAGAAGCAATGAAAATACAACGCAGCCATAATCGAAACGGTAACGTCAAGGTCTACGCGGTCGTGCCCAGTGCGACCCGTGGCGACGTGATGCACCGAGTGGTTTACATTCGCAGCAAGAACTTTCGTGGTTGCATCTGCACCTGCGAAAACTTCCTTTTCGACAAGCTGGCCAAAGGCCGGAATTGCATTCACATCAAGCAGCTGCGCCAGCAGTATGGGCGCTACTTCACGGCAGTGCCCCGCTAATGGGTGTCGACCCAACACTCGTGCCGTTCAGCGTCTGGGCGATTGTTGGCGGCATTCTTCTTATGGTCGCCGCCAGCATCACCGACATGGCATTGACAGCGTACAGGGAGGGCAAACGTGGACGATAGCCCCTACCGCCCTTTCGCATTTGGCCAACTCTTTCGAGAACTCGTGGCCATGAATGTCCCGGTTATCGATGTCGAGACGATTCAGTGGGAGGACAACTTTTTCTTGCACGAGATGAAGATCGGCCCGATTGAGTTCGACGAGAAAGGACGCATCCGTGAATGAAGAACACGCCGGACCCTATGACCGGGACACCTGTCACTGGTGCAGGCGTAGGAAGCAAGGACCTGCAGGCATTGCAGGCTATCAGCGCAGACAAACGTATGCCAACGTAGGACCGTGGTTCGATGCGTGCGAGGAGCATGCCCGGGCCGAGTACGATCAGCCGAAACAATTTCAAAAAGAGGAGAGTCATGAGCAAGTCGAACCAGAACCTGCTGGACAACTATCGTGATAAGTCCGTGCTGACCCGCAGGGAGCGCCTAGCACGAGTCGAGGACCAAGACACCGAGAAGCTAATTCGCTTCGCCCTAGCGTCTCGTAACGCCAGCGAAGTGGCACAGGAGGCAGAGTAATGGACGCACGCCAGCGACAGGACTTAGACAACTACATCACCGGCCACTACGGCGAGGACGACCCCGGCAACATCGAAATCAACTCAGCGCACGAGGAGTATGTTGGCCGCTGGCTTATGGACACCTACTGCTACGACCCAGCCGAGGACGGCCCCGAGGTCGAGATCATTCGGTTAGTGAATGGGCTGGGGTGGCGCTAATGCTGGCTTACATCCTAAGCAAGACATTCCCACCCCGGGCAGACAAGCTTGGCAAGATACACGACGTCGACGCCGTGCTAAGGCTGTACGCAATCCGGGCAGGCACTCTCAAGGTCGAAGAGCCAGAACCGGCGGACACCGGCGTCGGCAGACTTTTCGAATGGCCAGACGGCAGGCACCGCAAGGGCCGCCGTGTCTGGCGAAAGGGCGAAAGGGGCGAAAGCCCGAACCCTAATTTGGTTTCGAAACCAGATTTACAAAAATTTCGGGTTTCGAATCCGAAATCGGGGATTTTGGAACTCGGGGTACTGTCTATGTGCCAGCGCAACGCATCGTGAAGTCTGACTCAAAACAAAAAGCGTGGGCCAAGCGACTACTCGACAACTACAAGTTGACGATCGAGCAGTGGTCCAAAATCTTTGCGTATCAGGGTGAGTGTTGCGTTGCGTGCGGCCAGCTGAATAAATCTGGCGTCCGTCTGAGCGTCGATCACGATCACAAGACTGGACTCATCCGTGGCCTGCTGTGCCACCGATGCAACCGACTGCTGGGCAAGATCGAGTCGCCGCGCTGGCAGGCGACCCCGGCGCTGCTGCGTAAACTCGCAGACTACTGGGAGAACCCGTCCGCGCCGCAGGCGCTGGGCGCAGCGCACCACGGATACGCAGGCAGAGTCGGCACCAAAACCCACCGCAAGCTATTGAAGAAGCTGGCCCGGCAGGCCGACAGATTAAAGCGGAGATCGAGATGAGCAAGTACAAAGCGTGGGTGTATAGGCTGTGGTACAGGTTTAAATTGACGCCCGAGCAGTGGACAGCTATTGCCACATATCAAAATAACGTTTGTGCTTTCTGTGGTGCAAATTATGCCAATGGGAGGCGACTAGCTGTGGACCACGATCATGAAACTGGCTTAATTCGTGGCCTGCTGTGCCACCGATGCAACTTTGTGGTTGCTCCAATTTTTGAGAAGAACCGAGATCGTATAATCGGATATTACACGAGCCCACCGGCGGTCGCTACTATCGGTGAACACCACGGCTACACAGGGCCGGTCCACGACAATATGAATATGAGAATGCACCATTTAGGGCCCGAGGTACTGAATGCCAGAGAGGAGTATGAGCGGACCAAACCCACAGCGGTGCAGATTTTAGACACGTTTATGAGCCCCGTGGAATAAATCATGCTGTATAACCGTGGACCTATGGGGTACCAATGGCAGCAGATTCAACAATCCAAACAATGGAGAAGAAAGCGGGGGTATTCCTAACCGCCCATCATATCGTCCTCTATGTTGCGCTGGCCATCGCCATAGGCTTGGGCGTTTACTTCGTAGAGTCCAAGTACGCCGACCTCCAAGAGGCGCGAGCCACAGCAGCCGAGCAGGCTCTGGCTGTCGAGAAAGACCATGCGGCCCAACTCGTTTCACAGTTCAATACGAACGAAGCGAAACGCCAGCAAGAGATCACCCAAATCTATCAAACCATTGCCCAGATCAAGTCTCAAGCGCAAGTGCAAATCATCCACGACAAGGCAGCGCCTGCACCAGAAGTGGGACATCGCATCGAGACGATCACTGGATTTCAGCAAGGCACTATTACACTGACGCCCAAAGACGAATTAGTCGTTCCGCTCCCTGTAGCTCACGACATCGTTGCAAGGCTAGATCAGGGAGAGGCCGACGCAAAATTGGTTACGCAGCAAAGCAGCATAATCAACACCCAAGTGCAAACAATAACCGAACAGGGACTCATCATTGACGAAGACAAGCGTGTACTGGCAGCAACAATAGATGCAGACAAAAAGACGTTGAACGCAGAGAAGGCCAAGGCTCGTAAATCGAAGATGAAATGGTTCGTAGGCGGATTCATAACTGGGTTCGTTGCCAGAGGCTTGACCGGATTTTAGAGAAGAGGGGACATGACGACTATACCAGCAAAGATTCTCTTTCTGGACGTTGAGACTGCGCCATCGCTAGGTTGGGTATGGGGCAAATGGGAAACCAATGTGATCGATTTCAAATCGGATTGGTACATCCTATCATTTGGCTACAAGTGGAGCACGGATAAGAAGGTCACCGTTCTGGGACTCGACAACGGCCCGAAGTACAAGAAGGGCAGCGAAGACGACAAGTGGCTGATGGAGCAGTTGTGGAAGTTAATTAACGAAGCCGATGTGATCATTGCTCACAACGGTGATAAATTCGACTTGCCGAAGATCAACTCCCGATTTTTGATGCACAAGCTGCCCCCGCCCAAACCATACAAAACTGTCGATACATTAAAAATCGCTCGCAGCGTTTTCAAGTTTGATAGCAACAAGCTTGACGATCTTGGTCGGTATCTCGGCATTGGTCGCAAGTTACCTCACACGGGTTTTCATCTGTGGAGAGGCTGCATGACCGGTGACCCGGGTGCTTGGAAGATGATGAAGAAATACAACGGGCACGACGTTGATTTGCTCGAAGAGTTGTATTACATCGTCCGTCCATGGCACAAAGGACATCCGAACGTCAACCTAGGCGTCAGTGAAACTTGTCCGAAGTGCGGCAGTAAAGAAGTTCAGCGCCGTGGATTCGAATACACACTTTTGCGTAAGAAACAACGGTACCAATGCACCTCCTGCAACGGATGGTTCGCTGGTCCGGCACGAAAGGACTAGCATGATCATTCTCGGTATAGGCCATAAAGCACGTCACGGAAAAGATACCGCAGTCTCTGCGATTCTCGACTACTACGGTTTGGCCAACAACGTCAAGCTGACACACGGGCTAAAAGACACCTTGGTCCGTGTGCAGCGTGTCGGATTCGCCGATGCGCTCTACGAACTGGCACGCAACGAATACGGCATGAAAGAGAAGGACGCACCGTTGCTGCAGCGCCTAGGCGCAGAGAAGCGCAAGGACAATCCCGAGTACTGGATTGAAAAGGCGTTCACCCGCATCCACACCAAGACCGACATCGTTGTGATTCCCGATGTCCGCTACCAGAACGAAGCGAACTACATCAAGTTCCATGGCGGGTATCTTCTCAAGGTCACACGCTTGAACGAAGACGGCACCGTGTTCATCGACCCATCACGTCCAGCTGATCACCCGAGCGAGATCGAACTCGACGGCTACACCGGTTGGGACTTGCAAATCGTCAACGCCAGCGGACACGCTGCATTGGTTGGAGAACTGGCAATTGCGTACGCTGAATACCTGAGAGGTCTACACAAGTGAGCCCCGAAGTTACAATCATGCTGGTGGTTCTGGGCGGCATCTTCATACTATCGATTCCCGACATCATCAGAGAGTGGAGGCGCAAGTGAGAGAAAGAAAGGAACCGAAGTACCGGGCCAAGCCAGCGTTCACCGGTCTACTCGCTTGCATCATGGGCGACGTATCGTGGAACGTGGTAGACCTGAACATCGAGCGCAAGACCGTTGACTGTCCGAACTGTGGTACGCGCAACGACATCGATGAATCAATTAAGAGGGCACGATGATTAAACAACCAGTCAGACCATCGAAAGTTGGCGACATAGTTCGTCTAGGCGTCAGCGGACCACTCATGACCATCACCCAAGTTTATCCGGATAGTTCGCTGTTGGCCGGGTACGCAGAGGCGTCGTGGTTTAATTACGAAGGCAAGCTGAACTATCACAATTTTCCAGTCGCAGCACTACAGGTGGTCGAGAATGAGTAAAGCTTGGATTGAGACATACCTAGGTATTCAATTTGATATTCTGGAAACACGTCCAGAGTCCATTCAGATTGAAGACATAGCGCATGCTCTCAGCCAAGCCAACCGCTACACCGGGCACTGCCGATTCCCGTATCCGGTCGCCCAGCACTCACGACTAGGCAGCTATCTCGTGCCGCAGCAGCACGCTCTGCAGTTTCTGTTGCACGACGCTAGCGAGGCCTACATTGGCGACATGAACCGCCCGTTGAAACACTATACGAAAGCGGGTGATGAGTACCGGGTGGTCGAGGCAAAGATTCAAACGATAATCTACATGCGATTCGGCTGTTCACCGATCGAGGCGGAAGTCGTCAAGCATGTCGACAACCAGATGTTGTACGCCGAGAAGGCGCAACTGATGTCTCCGTTGAGTTGGTCAGGCACGGACTGGGACCAGACGCAAGATCAGGCGAAGGTCGAGATCGTCGAAACAAGTTTCAGGGACAACAAGAGGCTGTTCCTTGAAAGATTTTACGAGTTGTACAAATCAAATTACTAAAGGAAGGGAGCAATGGGTCCACAAGACGCAGTAATCCGCACAATCAAGTGCGAAAACGAAGAGTGTAACAAAACGATCACATTCGATCGTAAAGACGAGAAGGCCACGTTCGAGAATCCGGCCAACTCTTGGCTCCGGGCGCTACGCTTGGTCCAGACCGTAGACCAACGCAGCTACGTATACTGCAGCGACGTCTGCGAGATCGCAGGCGCAAAGAGCGGAGTTCATAATCTGCCTCAGCCAAAGACGATCATCGAAGCAGGCAATCCGGCAGCAGTAGCGGCAGCAGCCGCAGCGGAAGCGGCGGCCAAGCGTTCCGATGAGAACTTGAAGAGTGGCACCGGCGGCCCAATACTGGTTCCCTAGGAGGGAATGTGGAATTTCTAGTCACCTTGCTCGGCCACATCGACGAAACGCGGAGGCCGGACGGCTTCCCGAAAGTTCTTCGTCAAGTTTTCAACTTCAAGGTTGACACGAGAGAAGAACTCGCCGATGCGGTATCACAGGCGACCCGGGCCATCATCGTCACGAATGGCATGCTGATTCAGGACGACCCGGACCACTTAGACGCAACAAAATTCACCACGAATCGAATGTGGGTGCCGATGCACATGATCGCCCACATCCGTGCCGAGGTCAAAGACGTTCACGGCGAATCCCCAGCCTTCGACAAGGACGGCAAGCTTGTGACACGAGACGGTAAAGAGGTAATGGTAAACTAATATGAGTTTCAGACACAGAATTGCGGACTTTTTCGAGTATCTGGCAGATTTAGTCAGACCAGCAATTAAGGTGTGGCCGTCGCAGCCGCCACCACAGCAGACTGACGAAGATTTTGCCAGACAGCAGAAAAAGTCCATCTATGATTTGGCCGAACAAATGGCGATCAACCTTCGTGAAAAGCGCCGCAACCCAGAGCCGTTATCGCCGGAAGACTCGTACCAGAAACAACTCTGGGATTTGAAGAAGACTCCGAGATCGAGGTGCCGACATCTCAAGGGCGGCGAAGCAAGTCGATGGGGCGTCGATATTTACGGCGGCAACAAGATGGGTTGGCTCAAGGACTACAGCGTCTCGATGCACACGTTCATCGACGGCAAATCCAGAATCCGTTGCACGTTGGGTTGCGGCTACGAAGTTTGGAGCGACACGCCGGATAAAGAACTTTGGAAGAGTGCCCTTCGCATGGTTGACTCTTCGACCAACCGTCGTTCGTCGTCCGAAATACCGTACAGCATAATCTTGAAGAATGGAAGAAGGAAACACTGTGATCATCGTCCCGTTCGATTTTGAAACCACCGGCACCGACAGAGACAACGATCGAGTAATCGAAGTCGGCGCTAGCATCTACTCGACCGGGCACAAGCGGTACTTCGAAAGCGCAGGCATGCTTGTTAACCCGCTCGGAGTTGCCGTAACAGAAGAGATCACAAATATCACAGGCATTCAGCAGTCGGCGGTCGATCACTACAGCTACAATGACCTTGACGCTCTACAAACCCTCGTAGAGATGATGGGACAGGCTGATGCGGTTCTAGGACACAATGTACGGTCCTTTGACTGGCCGATTCTTGAACGATGGGCGAAGCGACACGAGGTTGCCTTACCGAATGTTCTGATTGTGGACACATTCGAAGACATTCCCGGCGTCGAACCAGAGTCGCTCATCACAATGTGTGCCAAGGCTGGGTTCGTGTACGACGCTCACTCAGCTTTGGCAGACTCGCAAGCTTCGATGCGCCTAGCCATGTATCACGGCATAGACGAGATCGTCAAGCGTGCAAGTGTTCCGCAGGTCGCCGTTCGAAGTCATGCACCACGAACGACCGACAATGCGGAGAATAAGAAGTACAAGTTCCGGTGGAACCCAGAACACAAAATCTGGTGGAAATCGGTGAAGGAAACGGACGTTCAAGCGTTGGCCAACAAGGTACCGTTTGAAATATCCGTGCTCGACAAGTCGTACCTATACTCACTCAAAGGCGCATAGCGCACAGGAGAATCACATGGAACTATCACAAGGCAAGAAGTTCGAAAAGCCCGACGCAGGAATGTTTCTGGGCACCATCATCGACGTAGTCGAAATGCCAAACATCCAGACGCAGTACGGACTCAAAAACAAGGTCCGCATTCACTGGGTGCTCGGTCGCTTGGATGGCACGCCAGTGCTTGACAGCGAAAACAAGCCCATGACCGTTGTGGGCATCTATAACGCCAGCATTAGCGAGAAGGCTGAACTGACGAAGCGCATCAAGCAGATTCTGGGCGGCCAGTTTCCGCTCGTAACGAACACCGAACAGTTGGCGCAGATCATCATCGGTCGCTCCAACATCCTGTCGCTGGTCAAGTCGGAGAACCCGAAGAACCCAGCCGACCCGTACACGAACGTCGAGAGCATCGTGCCTTTGGCACCGGGCATGCTCGCACCGGCCATTCCGGCTGGCTTCGTTCGCGCCAAGGACCGTCCGAAGGAGCAGGCAGGTCCGCAGGGCCAGCCGGTTCAGACCTACGCCCAGCCGCCAGCAGGACAGGCACCAAACAACAACGTGTCCTTCCAGCAAGCACCGACACCGGGAACGGCAACCCGAGGTTTCTAACACCTTACTTCGCCGAGAGGTAACAGGCAAGCCGCTGAACAGGCTTTGACACCCCGGAAAGACGGGGATTTAATCTTCTGTTGACGCCAATTCGATTCCGTGATAGAATGAGGGTGAATGAGATTCCTTGACATAGCTACGCCTCTAGCCGCACGCGGGGTACCGGTCACCCCTGTGATGCCGAACTCTAAGAAAGCATTCCTTTCCGACTGGCCCACCTCCGCAACAATCGATATGCAAACGCTAGCTCTCTGGGACAAACAGTACCCAGACTACAACGGCGCAGCCGTGGCGACAGGTGCTGCGGACGGCGTGTCCTTTTTTGAAGTTGACGATCAGGCAGTCCTTGAAAGAATCTTTCAGGAAACCGGGCACGATTTGATGAAGGAAGTCGAGACGTACATGGTGCGCTCCCGTGCTGGCCGAGGCCATTTTTATTTTCGTAACACTCCTGCGGTTCTCGCCTTGGGAAACGTGTCGCAGTCCTATGTAAAGAACGGCGATTGGTCTTTCAGAGCACAAAATCAATACGTCGTTGCGGCAGGCTCCATTCACCCGCATTCGAACGAGCCCTACACTGCGCTTAATCCAGCAGCCCCTATCGCTCCCGCACCTGATTGGCTTATCGAATGGTGTTCGAATCAGCGTGTCGAGAAGAAGCCTGCACCACAAGGCGATATCCCACGCAACGAGAACAATCGCATCCCTCACGGTTTCATACATGGTTGGTTAGTCAGACAAGCAGGTCGTTTGCGGGAGATGGGCTTAGGAGGTTCGACGCTCGAAGCTGCGCTACTTGAGATCGCTCATCAGCAGTGCGAACCGCCTCTTGACGACGACAAAATAAAACAGGTTGCTCGTTCTTTTGAAGCCTACCCGCCCGGCACCAACAGCGAACTGATTTTCAACCAGAAGCCGGACCCGGTTGCGCCGCCTGCGGTCGAGATCGTAGAAGAGATTCCTACGTTCGATCAGGGCAAGTACCCGGAGTTTCCGGTATGGGTAATGACCGGCACGTCTATTTACAAAAACTTTGTCGAGCCTGTCTGCGTCCACAACTCTCGTGTGCCATACTTCATGTGGCTGCCAGCGGCTGCCATGGTTCTGAATTATCTCGGCACCAAGGTATTCTTCAAGGGCCAGTTTGACTCACGTCCGTTCAACGGCTCCCAGTATCTCGTGATCTCTGGCCGCCGTGGAGAAACGAACAAGTCTTCGTCGGTTGACGATGCGATGTCGTATATGCACTATGCTGGAATGCTGGCGCACGCCGGTCGTGATCTGACAAGTGCGGACGGTCGCACGTTGGTCTGGACCGCAGGCTCTCCTGAGGGTCTAGGTATTGACATGCAGAAGAGCAGCTGCCACAACGCTATTCTCTACTACGACGAGCTGTCGCAGCTTGTCAAGAAGGCAGGCATCGAATCCTCGACAATGATCTCGAACCTTTTGACGTTGTACGAGTCGAAGCACTTCGGCAACACCGTCAAGGGCGTCAAAGAGAAGTACGCTCTGCCGCCGAACAGCTACTGCGCCAGCATGATTGCGCTCTGCACCGACGAATCATTCGCCGAGCTGTGGAGCAAGATGAACGGTAGCGACACCGGGCTCAACGACCGAACGATGTTCGTCATGCAGCCCGAGAAGCTGCCAGAGAAGCGTCATTTCATTGCCATAGACTTCGCACCGGGTGCTGTAGAAACCCGTCGTCTAGTTGACAAGGCGATTAATCAAAAGTTTTTCGAGTTCGAAGACATGAGCCTGCCCGAGTTCCAGTCGTTGGTCACCAAGGGCGCTCGTTACGCAGAGCGTGCCAAGAAGTGGGCGCTGCTGTTCGCCGTGGACCTAGGTCTGGAAGTGATCGATGACGAGTGTTTGCTGCGCGGCTGCGCCATCGTGGATTACGAGATCGCAGTCAAGCGCTACCAGCCGTCTTACGAAGCTTCGAACAGAGAAGCCGAACTGCAGCTGCGTATGCGTACCAAGCTGGAAGTTAACGGCGGCGTGCTATCGTTGCGCGAGCTAAAACGTTTGTGCCACGCCGATCGTGTCGGTACGACGTTGTGGTATCAGTCGTACATGGGTTTGATTCGCAACAACATCATCCGCGAAGAGGGCACCGGCAAGCCGGGCGAACCGAAGCAGGTCCGCGTGCTCATCAAGAGAGATGTAGAGGACGAATGAAGATACTGAGAATTGACTTCGAATCGAGAGGCGTAGTCGAGCTAGGCGGCCAAAAGAGCGTCGGTCTGTGGAACTACATGACCCACCCGCTGACGTCGCTGCTGATGCTCG
>Ga0247691_1000031_pt1 | contig 102911 bp, 96 predicted proteins | sample CNK32_metaG_FD_182721 | JGI IMG/M metagenome (GOLD analysis project Ga0247691, IMG submission 182721) | Soil microbial communities from Purdue University Martell Research Forest, Indiana, United States - CNK32 | ecosystem: Environmental > Terrestrial > Soil > Temperate forest > Bulk soil...
GCCCCGTGTCCCAGTGGGGTACGCCCCGTGTCCCAGTGGGGGTGTCACCGTGTCCCAGTGGGGTACGCCCCGTGTCCCAGTGGGGTACGCCCCGTGTCCCAGTGGGGTACGCCCCGTGTCCCAGTTGGGTACACACCGTGTCCCAGTGGGGTACGCACCGTGTCCCAGTGGGGTACCTGCCGTACCCCATTGGGGCACCCACCGTACCCCAGCCACCACCTGTGTCGCAGCGATGACATCACCCGTATCGCAGCGTGGGAGCCCCATGTAGCAGCGTGAGAGCCCCATGTCGCAACGCGACTACCGCGACCCGCTCACACGGTGAGCCGGACCAGGAGATCCAACGGCGCGCTCACGATCGCTCTCCCTTGACTCCTCCACCTCCGCCCTTCGACGACATCTCACCCGATTCCGACCGGCCAGAATTTCCGGAATTCCCCGGCCAGAATCTCCGGAACCGGCATAAGGTAGATTCAATGCGGAGGTCCTGAATGAGGGGCAGGCCAAAGAAGCCCAACGAGTTGACGCACGCCGATCGCGTTCCGGCCGGTATCCTTTTCGGCGACATAAAAGGATCCACCGACGCTGCTGAGAAGGACGAAATCGGCACGGTCCAGACCACACGGCAGTACATCTCGCTTGTGGAAAGCGCGGTCAAGAGTTTCTCTCCGCGTTTCTTCAAAGTGAAAACTGAGGGCGACGGGTTCCTGGCCAGATTCGCGAACGCGCACGTCATGGTCGAGTGCGGAATGGCGCTCCAGACGGTCTTCCGGGAGCGCGGATGGAAGGTACGGCTCGGTGGGCACCATGCGGAAGCTTTCGAGAACACGGGTGGTGATCTTCTCGGCGCGGACATGAACCGAGCTGCCAGAATCGCATCAGCCGCGGATGGGGATCTGTGCCAATTCCTGGTTTCTGATGTGGTCCCCACCGTCGTGCGAGATCGGCTGGCGGAAATCGCTTTCGAGGACCACGGAGTTGTGCAGGCCAAAGGCGTGGAGCAAGGCCTGAGGACATACGAGGTCGTCCGCTGTGGCGAGTTCGGCCACCGCGAGCGGCAGCGCGAAGCTTACCTCGCGGATCTCGCCAAGACCCATCAATGGATTGATCTCGGGGGATTGGCTCCGCAGGTGGGGACCGAGTTGCTCCGTATTCCGCTGGATGACGTATTCGTTCACCTCTTTGTCCAGCAGGACACGCCCAAGCTGGACCATTACGAACGTGAGGAGATCCGCTACCGGCGCGATTTCGGTGGAGACGCCGATCTGCACGGCCGCGAACGAAGTCTCCTGGCGGCCGCGGAGCGGTTTGATGCGCGCTACCACAAGAAACAGGAGCAGCCGTCCCAAAGGGTCGCCGTTGCCGCGCTCGCTGAGTACGCCCGTAGCGTCGTGCTCGGCGATCCAGGCTCGGGCAAGACGACACTGTTGCGCTACTTGGCCCGTCGCGTCGCCTTACGCAAGGCATTGAATGGAACCGACGCACCGCTTACGGGCGTGTGGGAGAACCGGACCCCCATCTACCTCCGCGTGGGCGACTTCGCCGCACATCTCGATGAGCATCCCGGGGCCACGCTTGACGAGTTCATACAGGGCGGGGCGGGCGTCAGCGCGGTGACGATCGCACGCGATCTCTTCCGCCTTGAGAAGGCAAGAGGCCGTTGCCTCTTCCTGTTCGATGGTCTGGACGAAATCGCCGACACAAAGCTGCGCCAGAAAGTGCGTGACCATGTCCGCGGGTTCATGGCGGACAACGCTATGTGCGCCTCGGTAGTTACGTCCCGGATCGTGGGCTATCGCGATGCCCCTCTTCCGGGCGGCGAGTCGGACTTCGCCCACTTCACGCTTTGTCCTTTTGACGACGACGAGATCGGCCGTTTCCTTGTCCGCTGGTACGAGGCGATCGCCAATACCGGCCAGATCACAGACACCGAGCGCCAGAATGCACACGTGCTCGCAGACAGTATCCGGAAGCATGTGAGCGTGCGTCGCCTTGCCACCAATCCGCTTCTGCTCACGCTGATCGCCATCATCTACTGGAGGGAGACAAAGCTGCCCCGGCGGCGCATCGAGTTGTACCGCTCGGCCGCGACGATGCTGCTCGAAAAGTGGCGTCAGGCCGGACTGGACGTTCGAGAGAGCACGTCGATCCTCATGGCGATCGCCTTCGAGATGCACGCAACGAGCGGGGTTGGGTTGATCACCCGGCCGGAGCTCGAGCGGCTAGTAATTGCGCTGAAGATGGATCCAAAGAGGGGGGGCAGGGCGCAACTGGACGCCGAGCGAGAATCGGAACAGTTCCTGAAGCGCATCGCGGAGCAGTCCGGCCTGCTTTACGCGCGAGGCGTGGACGAGCGAGGCATGGAGGTTTTCGGGTTCCTGCACCTGACCTTCGAGGAGTACTTCGCGGCCCGCGAATTCGCCCGCCGATGGAAGCAGCAGCATCTCTGTCTGGAGGACTACCTGCACCTTCCCCGCTGGCGAGAGATCCTGCTCCTGGCATCCGCCCATCTTTCGGACGAGGATGACGAACAGGCCAGCGACGCGTTCGTGCGCCGGATACTTGAGGCCCACAGCCCGTACGAAGCCCAGCTTCACCGCGATTTGCTGCTTGCGGTACACTGCCTAGCCGATGACGCGGTCGTGTACAAGGATCTCCGCGAGGATGTCTTCGCGAGAATCGACGCGGCCTTAGGGTCTCCGATCCGTCCGCTGAATCGACTCATCGCAGATGCCCTGTCAGCAATGGCCGGGTCTCGGGTAGAGGTCCTTGCGATGAACTTGGCATTCACCAAACTGAGTCATGGCGCTGACAGCGTGCGAGTTGCGGCGGCAAGCACCCTAGGTGCGATGGGGAAAAGCGCTGGCACTACGGAAGTTCTCACCGCCTTGGTGGAACTTCTGCGCGACGAAGAGCAGAACGTGCAGAACGAGGCGGCAAGCGCTCTCGGAGCGATGGGTGAAAAAATTTCCGCCGCGCCAGAATTCATTCACGCCTTGCTGGCCCTCCTGCGCGATGAAAAATGGACCATTCGGCAGGCAGCGGCCCATGCAATTGCAGCAATGGGCGAACACGCCGCCACGCAGGAGATCCTCTCGTTCTTGGTGGAGTTACTGCGCCGCGAAATCGGTGAGGAGTTTCATATGGCACTGAATGCCCTGGCGCTAATGGGAAAGATCGCTGCCACCCCGGATTACATCGCAGCCGTGAGGCCATTGCTGCATGACGAGGATCGGGAGGTGCGGCTGGCAGCGATGAACGTCGTCTGCAACATAGACGCGCGCGCCATGCCGGAGTTGTCCTCCGTCTTGGTGGGACTGCTTCGAGATGATTACTCGACTGTGCGATGGTTGGCAGTATCGGCCGTGCAGAAGATCGGCCAACGGATGGCCACACCGGAGGTACTCTTGGCCTTGGTAGGGCTGCTGCGCGACGATGACATCGAAGTGCCCCTGCATGTGGCCCATACGCTGCGAGCGATGCGCGAGGCCCTTACGCCCGAGGTCCTCACGGCCTTGGTGGAATTGCTCCGCGACGAAGACAAGAAGGTGCGATACGCGGCGGAAAACGCCATAAAAGAGATAGGCAAGATCGCAGCCACGCCGGAGATAGTCTCCGCCCTAGCCGGACTGCTAGGCGATGGAGACGGTAGGGTACGGTCATATGCCGCGATGGCCTTGGGAGCCATGGGAGCGAGCGCGGCAACGTCCGAGATCCTCAGAGCATTATTGAAACTGATGCACGACGAAGACGACGATGATTGGTACTTTGCAGCGCCAAGCGCGTTGAGAGAGTTGGGTAAGATCGGCACCGCCACGCCGGAGTTTCTCCCGGGCGTGGTCGTCCTGATGCGGGACGAAAGCGCAAACGTGCGGGATTCGGCCGCTTATGTCGTTGACGCTATAGGCGCGAGCGCAGCCACTCCAGAAGTCCTCAGCGCCTTGGCAGCTCTTCTGCGCGACAAATACTGGAGGGTGCGATGTCGGGCGGCTTATGCCGTTCGAGCGATGGGCGCGCGCGCGGCAACGGCGGAGTTCCTCGGGGCGTTGGCGGAACTCTTGGGCGACGATGTCGGGTATGTACGGGAGGGGGCGGCCATCGCCCTGCGAGCGATGGGTCAGAGGGCGGCGACGCCGGAGGTCATCAGGGCATTGATAGGGGCGGTGCGCGACGGAAAAGGGTCGAGCCGGTCTGACGCGGCCCAAGCCCTGGGAGCAATGGGCGATATCGCGGTCAAAGCGGAGATCCTAACTGAAATAGAACGGTATCTCCGCGACCAAGACGGGGAAGAGCGGTCTAGCGCGGCGATTGCAATGGCAAAGATGGGCGAGATCGCGGCCACACCGGAGATCCTATCTGTCTTGTCGGAACTTCTGCACGATGTGGTCGCACATGTACGGGAGATGACGGCAATCTCCGTTGGGGCGATGGGCGAGGTCGCATCTACGCCTGAAGTCTTGACGGCCTTGGCTGAACTGATAGACGAAACGTGCCGAGCATCAACGGGAACAAGCAGTTCGGCAGCGAATGAAGCTTTTAGAAGCCTCATGGTACTCGCCCCATTCGAACGCTGGTCTTCCACAGTTCCTCGGCTTGGTGCCCTTACGTGACTCACCCAAGCCGCGCGGGGAACACCGGTTCGGTTCGATGCTCAGAGTTTTAATAGTAAGTAGGGGTGTCAGGCCCTCGTTCTTTGGATGCCCGTAAGTCGTTGAAGCGGTGATACTTCAAGATCCTCCTTTGAGCGACTGCCGTTAATCGTCAGTTGTTCGTACCGTCGAAGGAGAGGGAGCAGGGGTCACAAAACTTGGGTTAGCCTTGCGGCCACCGAAGCGCGGCGGTGAATCCCGGTATCGCCGTGGCCAGGAACTCCGAGTGGGCGGACACGACATCCAACAGCTCGCGCGCGAGGACGGCGTCAACCGACTTGCCGTCGCGGCCGGCGAGGTGTTCCAGGGCGAGGATCTCGAGGCGGGGGATGCGGACTTCCAGGTCGGCGAGGCGAAGGAGTTCGGGGATGGCGTCGGCGAGGTCGGCGCCGAGGGCTTCCTCGATCGATTCCTGGGACCAGAAGTCCATGCCGAAGGAGGCCAGCTCTCCCCACGACAGCATCAGGCCGTGAGGGGTGTCGACACCTTCCAGCTCACCGACTTCCATCCATCCGAGAACGTCCGGCAGGGGCATGCAGAGGATCGCGGCGGCGTCGCGGGTGGAGTAGGTGTCCTTCGGTTCGAGGAAGAGGCGGCGGATGTGCGTGGCGGCGTCGGTCATGGCATGATCCTCCTATGGTCGATGCGTTACCTGCTGTGGATCGTCGCAATAGTACTGTAACTATAGTAGCAGGACGATAGCAGGTTGTCAACGTCACGTGGCGAAGGTTGAATGTCTGACTGATGGCTCGCGAGGCTGAGATCTTCGGTGCCGCGCTGAAACAGTGGCGGGAGAAGCGAGGGCTGACTCAGGAAGGGCTCGCCCATGCAGCGGGCATCACTACCAGTTACGCCAGCCAGGTGGAGCGCGCGGAGAAGGTTCCGACCCTTACGGTGATCCTGAAGCTGTGCCGTGCCTTGAACCTCACGCCGGGCGAGTTACTCTCGGATTTCACCGCCGCCTCGATCAAGAGGCTGCGCTTCGACTGACCGAGGTGCGGGAACCTCTCGATTTGACCTCCAAGGGTTGCCTCGCCGTGGGTGGCGGACTCACAACCAACGTGTCAGATCGAACGCGGAGAGTAGCGGGTTCAGGAACTGCACCCCTTCCACTCGACGTCCGTTTGTGAAGTCTTCGGTGAAGATCGTGGGTACCTGGTTCAGGCGCGCGGTGGCCCAGATCTGTGCGTCGAAGTAGCTCAGTTGGTGTTCGTGAACCCCTCGGCCGGCCTCCAGAACGATCAGGCGGGTTTGATCGAAAACGGGAAGCGCCTCGCTGAGAAGTGTCACCTGACGAAGAGAGTCCGGTATCGTGAGGATTGGCTTTCGGCCGCGGGTCGTCGCGCTCAGAAACTCGCCGAGGATTTGCGCGCTTAGACGTCCAAGCCCGCTGGCCATGAGAGTCTCGAGGGCGCGCAGAGCTCTTTCGTATTTTACTGCCTCCGATGGCTGGTGCGCGTAGACGAGGATGTTTGTGTCGATCAGGACTTCGTCCATCGACTGATCCGATCGCCGTAGAGAGACTCCCGTGTCCACCTGCGGCCTCGGGGAGCTTTATCAAGGGAGACACCGAGCGCACGCATGAACCCGAGAGCCTTTCGGGCGGCAGCCTCATCGACCTCCCGCCTGCGAACGACTGCGACGGTCTCGACGCCGTCCAACGCCTCACGAATGATCTCCGCTTCCGTCACGCCACGTTGTTTGGCACGGCGTTTCAGCATGCGCTCGTGACGCGGTTCGATGTAGACCTGTTTCCGAATCATCGCTACGGCAACCTCACGTACATCGCAGTATACATCGCTCGTATCCTTGAAGCAGCCCAAACCAGGATGGATTTCAGGCTTCGCGCTTCGCGCTCAACCACCGGCTCTACCGTTCGTCAAGCCTCCGGAGTGACGGTCGTTTGTCCTTCTGTTCAGAGCTCCGGGGAGCGAGCCTCGGCCCCACGACTCGAGACGACCATTGCGGAAGGCCACGTACTCCTGATAGCTCCCCCGGTGGTTCATGGCCCCCCCGTGGCTCTGGGGCGACTGGGATTCCCAACCACCGCCGGTTACATATGTGTCGAACTGATAGACCCACACCTCCCACACGTCGTCGCCGAGCTGAACGATCTGCGATGACTGTGGTTGAGGTTTACGGGACGGTCCGAGCCAGGAGTGCGTCCGGCTGTCCGGTCCCGCAAACTGCTCTGGTGTGACTCCTTGTCGGAACGTGAAGCAGTTGCATTGGCTCAGTTCCATCAATGACCACGACGAGCAGCCCGTAACGCTCAGGCCAACCAATACGGCGGTCAACGCAATGATGAATCGCTTCATTGGATGCCTCCTTTCAGGGTGCCAGCACTGACGCAACGACATGCGAGACTTGATCCACACAATTCCCGTAGAGTCCGGCCGCCGTGCCACCAGAAGTCTACTCAATGGAGGACGGAACGTCACCGTTGGGGGTCAGGTCGAAAGTCGAAAGTGCCGTCGCAGGGGCTATCGTATCTGGGACATCCAGGCCCGCTGGCACTTTCGACTTTCGACCTGACCTCCAACGCCATGCAGAACCTCTCCCTCGCCGACGCCCGCGCCCTCCTCTTGATGGCGCAGGGGCTCGACCGCGCGCGGGTGACCCGTGCCACCAAGGACGGCGTGCACGCGGCGATCCGCCGCATGGGTGTGCTCCAGATCGATACCATCCACGTCGTCGCACGCAGCCCCTATCTCGTCCTCTGGAGCCGGCTCGGCGCGTACGACCCGGACTGGCTCGACGAGCTGCTGGCCGAGGGGAGGATCTTCGAGTATTGGGCACATGAGGCGTCCTTCCTTCCGATCGAAGACTATCCACTCTTCCGGCGCCGCATGCGCGAGACCGGGTCGCTCGGCTGGAAATACTCACATGAGTGGATGACGGAGAACCGCCAGACGGTGCGGAAGATCCGCGCCCATCTCCGGGCGCACGGCCCGGTGCGCGCCGCCGACTTCACGCGTGCGGAGGGAAAGGGCGGGGGCTGGTGGGGGTGGAAGCCGGAGAAGCGCGCTCTCGAATACCTCTTCAGCGCTGGTGAGCTCATGATCGCGCGGCGGGAGCGCTTCCAGCGGGTGTACGACCTGCGCGAGCGCGTTCTCCCCGGATGGAACGACGCCCGCCTTCCGTCCGCCGCGAAGACGCACCGCGCGCTAGCGGCGAACGCCGTGCGCGCGCTCGGCGTCGCCACAGCCCGCTGGGCCGCGGACTACTACCGCATGAGCCTCGCCGAGACGGAGGCCGCGATCGAGTCGCTGGTCCGCGACGGCGAGCTCCTGCCTGCGAGCATCGAGAGCGTGGCCGGCGACGCCTTCCTCCACCGGGACCATCGCCCGACGCTGGCCGCCATCCGCCGCGGTCGTCGTCCATCGCATGCGACGCTCCTCTCGCCCTTCGATCCGGTGGTCTGGGATCGGAAGCGTGCCCTGGCCCTCTTCGGGTTCGACTACCGCATCGAGTGCTACACGCCGGCGCCGAAGCGCCGCTACGGCTACTTCACCCTCCCGATCCTCGTCGGCGACCAGCTCGTCGGCCGCCTCGACGCCAAGGCCCATCGGGGCGACGGCATCTTCGAGGTGAAGTCGCTCCATCTCGAAGAAGGCGTCATTCTCGACGACGCGCTCGGGGAGAGGATCGCCGGCGCGATCCAAGCCTGCGCCGCATGGCACGGCACCCCGCGCGTGGAAAATCGTTTAACCACAGAGACACAGAGAACACAGAGAAAAGAACCTCTGTGATCTCTGTGCCTCTGTGGTTCAATTGGTTCTTCTCTTCGTCCGATGTGTCGCCGGTGCAGTCCACGGATCCTCCGGCCACGGGTGTTTCGGATAGCGTCCGCGCAGCTCCTTGCGAACCTCCTGGTACGCGCCGTTCCAGAAGCCGCGCAGGTCCTGGGTGATTTGAACGGGACGTCCTCCGGGGGAGAGGAGGGCAAACGTGACCGGCGTTCGTCGCGGGCCGAGGCGTGGCGATTCGGCGAGGCCGAACAACTCCTGCAGCTTGGCGGAGGCGACGACGGAGCCGTCGTCGCGATACTCCAATCGGGCCGTGCGGCCGCTGGGGAGAGTGATGGATGACGGCGCCCGTTCGTCGAGGCGGCGTCGGAGAGGGAATGGTAGCTCGATCGAAACCTCGTCGAGACTTCGCTTACCGGCGACGGCGGCCGCGATCAGCGCCGGCCAATCAACATCGAGCTGCGCAAACGCGACGCGCCGGACGAGCATCTCATCGGGCGTCGCGTGCTCCGCCAGAATCCGCTCCGCCTCGGCCTGTTGCGGGGCGACGTTCTGTTCGTGGAGCAGGATCGCGCCGTACCAGCTTCGCTCGACGGCGCGGACGCGGTTGCCATCCAACTGATGCAGTGTCTCGCGCCGCGTCGGAACGAGCCATTCGCGCTCGATGACGCGGGCGTTACGCACCAGATCGCCTGTGATCTCGAGGATGACCAGAAACTCTCCGTTGCCGTCGTCGATCTCGCGGGCCAGCGTGGCGCCGGTGCCCGACGACAGCAACAGCCGTGGCGATTTCGGCTCGCGGCGTTGCGCGACGCGGTCGGGATAGCCGGCAAGCAACGCGCGGCGCAACGTGGCGTCGTCGACCTTCCGGCGGTAACGGTCGCCGAGGATGCGGCGGGCGATGGTGGAGAGCTCGCGGTTCTCGGCGGGCGCGCCGCCGCTGAGCTGCACGGCGATGGCGATGGCATCGTCGTCGCCGCGAGCGTCGAGAACGATCCGGGCCAGGCGCGGATGGAGCGGGAAGGCGCGGAGGCGCTCATGATCCTCGGCCGCTCCGAGTGCAGCCAGCAACGCCAGCCCCGCCTCGATTCTCTCCTCCGGCGGACGCTCGAACCAGGCGAACGTTCGCGGATCGCCGCCCCAGGCGAGGATGTCGAGCAGCGGCGGCGCCAGATCGACGCGGCGCACCTCGGGCTCGCGGTGCGGGCGGAGGATGTCGCGCGCATCCCACAGCCGGATGGCGTGCCCGGGCCGCGTCCGGCCAGCACGGCCGGTGCGCTGGTCGGCCGAATCGGCGCTGATCCGTTCGACGTTCAGATGATCGACCGCCGTATCGGGATCGAAGCGCAGCACCTTGTGGACACCGGAGTCGATGACGTCGGTGACCCCTTCCACCGTCAGCGAGGTCTCGGCGATGTTCGTTGCCAGAATCACCTTGCGACGCTCCGCCGGCGCCAGCGCGCGCTCCTGCGCGTCGACGTCAAGCGAGCCGTGCAGCGGCAACACGAGCGCGTTGGCACTTACTAGCTCGCCACGCGCCCGCTCGATCTCGCGCATCCCTGGCAGAAAACAGAGTATGTCCCCCTCGGCGTCGCGCAGCCGTTCGCGAACTGCCTCGGCCATGGTCACGCCGGGCCGGTATTGGATGCCGACAGAAAAGAGCCTGGCGCCGACGTCGAAGACGCGCGCGCCGCCGAGGAAGCGAGAGACGTCGTCCGCGGCGATCGTGGCCGACATTACCACCACGGCCAGATCGTCGCGCGAATCCATCGCTTGTTTTACCAGCGCCAGCGCGACGTCGGCATGGATGCTCCGCTCGTGAAACTCGTCGAGGATGACCACGTCGAAGTCGCTGAGCAGCGGATCGCTTTGCAGCCGCGCGGTGAGGATCCCCTCGGTGGCGACGAGGAGCCGCGTGCGCTCGGAGAACTTCCGCTCGAAGCGGATCTGCCAGCCGATCTCGCCGCCGATCGTCCAGCCGCGCTCCGAGGCAATTCTCCGCGCCAGCGCCCGCGCCGCCACCCGGCGCGGCTGCAGCAGGATGGTCCGTCCGATCGCCGCGAACGCCGGCGGAATGCGCGTCGTTTTCCCCGATCCCGGCGGCGCGACGATGACCGCGCTACGCCGCGCGCGGACGTGTGCGACGATTTCATCGACGTGCGCATCGATCGGGAGCGGCGTTTGCAACACTCCAGGCATTATGGCGAAACCCAAAGACGACGATATCGACTACAACGCGGAAGGCTCCACCCCGCCGCACGAGAAAAACGATCCGACCAACGCCGGCTACGACGAAGCCGCCCACCACGGCGGCGCCTACGGCGTCAAGGAAGGGGAGGGCGGCGTCTTCGGCACCAGCGGCGGCGGGACGTATGGCGGCGGACTTCATGAGGAAGAGCGGCCGGCGGTAGACACGGAGCCGGATGGCGGCGCGAAGCGCTGAACGCGCGAAGCGCTGAACGGAGCGCTGGCGTCTCGCCGGCTGGCTCGGGGGCGTCTCGCCCCCGTGCTGGCAAGACTCCTAACATTCTCTCGTAACGCGGCGGCGGGACGCGCGCCGGGCCAGCCGGCGAGACGCCAGCGCTCCGTATCGCTACGCTCCCTTCGCCATCTTCTCCTGCATCGCCGCGATCTGCGCCGCCATCGCATCGAGCCGCTGCAGCAACTCCGTGTGACGCACCACATCCGCCGGTGGCGACTTTGGCTTGATGCTGAAGGCACCGCCCGGTTCGAGAATGCAGGTCTCGACGTCATGAATGCCGTCGAAGCCTTGCCGGCGAATGACGCTCTGCAGCTCGGCCGTCGTGAGCAGCTCCTTGGCCATCTCTTTCTTGCTCAAGTGGCCGCCCTTGATGAGGGTGGACGGTTTCCCCTCCATCAACTGGTCGAGCCGGCGATGACGGAAGAGGAACCGGACGACGACGTAGTTCGTCACCAGCAGGGTCACGGCGCCCACCATCCCGCCGCTGACGGAGTTGTCGTCGCCGATGATGGCGTTCTGCACCGTGTTCGATAGCGACAGCAGCACCACCAGGTCGAACGGGTTGAGCTGCGCCAGCTCGCGCTTGCCGAAGACGCGCAGTAGCACCACCAGGAAGGCGTAGACGAGAATCGGCCGGATGATCTTCTCGAGCAGTGGGATCGGCAGGGTGAAGAGATGTGCGGTGATTTCGTGCATGGAACTATGATGCACCCTGATGAGTCTTGACGATCCATTCGATCAGGTCGCGGAGTTCCACCGCCGTTTCGGGCATCCCGTCGCCGACCGCCCGAAACTGCTGCAATCGCCGCGTTCGGACGTCCGCGTGGCGTGGATGCGCGAGGAGATCGACGAGTTCGTGGAGTCGAAGGACGTCGTCGATCAGGCCGACGCTATGATCGATCTGATCTACTTCGCCCTCGGCACGCTCGTCGAGATGGGAGTCCGCCCGGGCCCTCTCTTCGACATCGTCCACGGCGCGAACATGGCCAAGCTCTGGCCCGACGGCTCGCCGCGCGTGCGCGAGGACGGCAAGACCATCAAGCCGCCGACGTGGCGCGATCCCTTCGAGGCGCTACGCGCCGAGATCGAGCGTCAGTCAGGCGACGAGAGCGGCTAACACCGCATCGTGCAGCAGGCCGTTCGTCGACAGGGCGCTGCCGCCGTCGGCGCGCCGCTCGCCGTCCAGGTTCGTGAATCGTCCGCCGGCCTCTTCGACGATCACCTGCACCGCTGCCAGGTCCCAGTGCGCCACCTCCGGTTCGACGGCGATCTCCGCCGCCCCCTCGGCGACGAGCATGTGCGACCAGAAATCGCCGAACCCACGAGTTCTCCCACAGCGCCGTATCAGATTGAGGAAGCGTTTGCCAATTCCGAATCGTTCGAAGCCCGAAACATCGTCGTAGCAGAGCATCGCGGCATCGATCGAATCGACCGCGGAGACATGGATCGCGCGCCCGTTGCAGAACGCCCCCTCGCCGCGCGACGCCCACCAACGCCGCCCGAGGGCCGGCGCGGAGATGACGCCGACCTCGCCGTCGAGCGCGATGAGCGTCCCGAAGACCGGAATGCCGCGCACATAGTTCTTCGTGGCATCGATCGGATCGATGATCCACCGCCGCCCGCTGCCGGCCTGTACTCCGAACTCCTCGCCGAGGATTCCATCGTCCGGCCGCTCGCGCCCGAGCTGCTCCCGAATGGCCCGCTCCACCGCTTCATCCGCCTCGGAGACCGGTGTCCGGTCGCTCTTGGTCCGCACACGCAGCGTCGCCGACTGGAAGTAGTGCATCGTGATCGCGTCCGCCGCATCAGCCAGCGAGAGCGCGAGACGGAGATCGTCGTTCATCGTGCGCGAGAGTAGCGCACAACAGATCGCGAAGTTGAGCTTCGCAACGAGGTTCATTCAACGCGAGACCTGATTAATCCGCACCAGAGAGTTCGCGTCGATGATCTTTTCGAGCCGGATGGTCGTTTCGAAGTCGTCGTCTTCTTTATGAAGGATGAACGGAAGCGGACGGTCGTAGCGATATCCCTTCAGATAGGAATCGAGAGAGTGAGTCCCGTCCGTTACCGCTGACAGCTCGAAACGGCCGTCTTCGTCCGTCGTGGACGATAGGTCCCCGGTCGTAGCGCTGATGCGTATCCTGACGCCTTTCAGCGGCGTTTCGGTCGCCGCGTCAATCACTCGCCCTCGGACGCGATGGGCAGGCACTACGTAAGACCAGGAAATCGAATCGGTATCACTATCCAGATGAACGACGCGGCCAAACGCGGCGTGGTTGTGATCCAGGAGCGTTGCCAGGAAGTCCCCTCGTTGCCACACCTCTTCCGTGGCCGTCCCATCTTCATCGCAAATCACCGTCCCGCAGACGAGAAAGTCGGTTGAGGAGAAACCGACGACCGCGCCGTCAACGGGCTTGTCGCCGATCACGACGGTCAGGTGCAGCGTTACCGGCGTAATGTTGACCGGCAGCTCGATCGACTCACCTGTTCTCACGGCTACTTTCGTAATGGACTGCTGCAAAGGCTTCGTTCCCGTGACGAGGAGCGCGTAGTTCGCCGACTCGACGTCATCGATCGTTACATCGCTGCGACTGGCAGGGAACGATCCTTCCTGGCTGACTCCGGCGCCTTTGTCCCCGAAGAGACGTTCGAGCTGCCATCTCACGGCCGTGCCGCTCAATGCCGGCGGCAAAACGATGTGTAGCCGCGCCGCGGTGGTAAGTGCGATCGGATCGAGATCCGCGTCCGACGGCAAATGCGGCAGTTCCAGATCCCGAGTGGCAAGGCCCGGTGCGCCTACCCTGAGCGCTGGCGGCCAGCCGCCGGTCGGGACGATCGCGCTGAATCGTCCAGTCTCATCCGTTAAGGCGAGACGCTTACCGCCTAGAAGCGAGACGATTGCTCCGTACACCGGCGCGTGCGTGTTCGCATTGATGACTATTCCGGTGACTACATGCGACGCCGGCGGGGCCGCCGCCGCAATCGCTGCCGTGAGCGAGAGGAGGAGAGACGCCATCGCGATCATGATCTTTAGACGGCGCGGCAAAAAGGACGTTTCACGCGAAGACGCGAAGGCGCGAAGAGGAGTTGGCGGACTTCGCGGCTTCGCGTGGTGTTTCAGCTCAACGACCTGACCTGCAGTTCAGCGTCGCCGACTGGAAGTAGTACGTGACACGTCCGCCGAATCAGCGAGCGAAAGCAGCGCGCCCTTGCGGTCAGGGAGACGGTTTCTTCCGGAAGGTCAGAGTAACCACCTGTGGAGTTTCCCCGACGACGACTGTCGCCGGCGCTTGAATGGGGTGCCCTGCGATCAACGCGGAGATCTCATCCGCGGAACTAATAGGCCACAATTCGTAGAGTCCCGCGGGGAGTAAGGCCAAGTGCGCTCTGCCGGTCGCGTCCGTGCGGAACGGAAGCGAATGCAAACTGACGAATCTGCTGAACACCTGGAAAGGGAGCCAGGTACCGTTGATCCTGATCAGGAAGAAGACGTTTGATATTGGTTCTCCCGCAGTGCTCTGCGAGAGAACATCGATCGAACCGGTGGGGTTGGGAACTCGCAGCGTGACATCAGACGATTGGTCCGACGAAATGTGTGTGAATCCGAATGAGCCTGTCGCCGGTACGGCGAAAATATAGCCGTCGCGTTGCGGAGGGATAGTCACGCGCCCCGCGGAGTCGGTGTGCTCGAGAAGGACCATCCCCTCCGGACCGGCGAGAAACATCTCCACGCCAGCAAGCGGATTGCCGGCTTCGTCGAGAACGATGACCGCCGGCCGGTCGCCGAGCGGATCCAATGCGATTTCCCCTTCCCAATCGCCGTCATCCTTATCGATCGTTATCGTCTGTGGGCGGTCATAACGATAGCCCTTACGGTATGTCCGTATCGTGTGGCTTCCATCCTTGATCGCCGCGAGCTCAAACCGGCCATCCGCGTCGGTCCGTACCTGTACACCCTCCATGCCGCCTCCGGAGGGTACAGTACCGGAGATCCTGACGGTTACCTCCGCGACCGGTTCATGGGTGACGGAGTCGACGACACGCCCCCTTACATGGTGCGAAGGTATGTCGAAGGTCCAGGGAATCGTTCCGGTCTCGCTGCTTAGATGTGCGGCGCGGCCGAACGCGCCGTGCCCGTGATCGAGAAGCAAGGCCCAGAAGTCGCCTTCCTGCCACAGTTCAACCGTGGTGCTGCCCTTCTCATCGCAAGTGACGGTTCCTTTCCAGGCGAAATCGCGCGGGGCGAACCGGACGCTCGCGCCTGCCATCGGCTCCTTTCCCGAAACGACCGAGAGTTTCAGCACGTCAGGAGTGATCGCAATAGGGAGCTCGACGGTTTCGCCTGGTTTTGGGGAAACCTTGGTCGCGATCTGTTGGAGTGGCCCTTCTCCCGATATGACCAGCATGTAGTTATCAGCTTCGAGGCCATCGATCGTGACGTCGGCGCGAGCGCGTGCAAATTGGCCCTCCCCACGTTTTCCTGCCGCTTTTCCAGCGACTACCCGGTAGAGAGTCCACCGCAAGTTTTCCGCGGCAAACGCCGGAGGGACCACTGCGTGAATTCGGGCCGCCGTCAAAAGTACGATCTCTTTGAGATTCACGTCTCCGGCAACATGCGGCAAATCGACAGAACGATCCGCCAATCCGGGGGCGGCGATTATCAGTGAAGACGGCCAGGAAGCTGCTGGAAGCTCGACCCGAAACTGCCCGGTACGCCCAGTAGTGGAAATGCGCTTTCCGTTCGGGAGCGCTACTGATGCTCCGCGAACTGAGGCGTGGGACTTCGCGTCAACGACTGTGCCCCGGATGACATGTATTGGCAGGGCGCTCGCCGCGACAAGAAGCAGCGCTCCAAGCGGAACCATCTACGACCTCCTGAGATGGTGAACGGCCTTACGCTTGACGGAAACATCTACGAGTTGCCACTCGTCGCGGAGGGAGCGCGGTGGCGAAAGACGGATCCAGAAATTTGGGAAGAAAACCTCGTGTGCGCAACTTTCTTCGTCGGAGCAGCCACCTAACCCTGTATCACAGAAGCCCACGAGCCAGCAGGCAGACCCGTCCTCTCCTATCTCGCAGTAAGAATTGCCGTTGTTGTAGGTTACTTGACAGTAGGCGCACCCTGACGGTGGATACTCGCACGTCCATGGGATGCAGTTATTGTTAAATTGTGCGAGCGCGACCGCCGGTACGATAACAAAGAGGAATGCGGCAACGATTGTCAGGCGTCTAACCATAACTCCACCTCCGTTGGAATCGTAACGTCAGGCAGTAAGTGTGTCAAGACACTTGAACGCTACCATCTTGCTTATGCAAGCCAATCCTGTTCCGCGACAGATCCGCCCCAGAGATACTTGACGATCAATCGTCGGTATAAAGATTGGTGTCCAAGACTGCTCCGGCGATTGCTGCGGGGGTGGGCAGTTGGCGCGAATGCGAGCGCGAGACGGGGTCGTCGTTCATGTCGCGCGAAAGTAGCGCACTCAGGTAATTGATCACACGAAGACGCGAAGGCGCGAAGAGGAGTCGGCGGACTTCGCGGCTTCACGTCTTCGCGTGATCTATCATTCGCCGCGCAAATGCGCCGCATCGTCATCCTCCTTCTTCTCGCCGCCGCCTCGGCGTCGGCACAGCAGCCGGTTCTTCGCTGGGGCGGGGATGCCGAGGGAGGGGCGCCGTTCGTCGAAGCGGACCCGAACGATCCGGCCGTGCTGCGGGGATTCGACGTCGAGGTCGCCGAACAGATCGCCAAGGGCCTCGGGCGGCGGGCGGAGTTTCATCAGGTCGGGTTCAACGACATCGATCAGTCGGTGCAGCGCGGCGACTTCGAGATCGGCATGAGCGGCGTCGAAGACACGCCGGCGCGGCGGCGGATGATGGCGGCGACGATTCCCTACTTCGAGTTTCACGAGGTGCTGACCATGCGCGCCGAGGATCGGGGGAAGTTCTCGACCATGGCCGCGCTGCGGGGACGTCGCGTCGGCACGCTCGGCGGCACGATCGCCTATGAGCGCGTGCTGGCGGCGGAGAAGACCGATGGTGTGATCTGCGTCTCCTACGACGACGACGTCCATCCCTATGCCGACCTCCGCGCCGGCCGGCTCGACGCCGTGCTGCTCGACAACATCATCGCCGCCCGTTCCATGCGTCGCGTTCCGGGACTCTGGACTGAGCCGAGGCCGGTTGCGACGAGCCACTACATCGGTGTCCTGGCCACCGGCAATACGAAGCTGCGCGATCAGATCAACGACGTCCTTCGCGCGCGGATGCGCGACGGGACGCTGGAGCGGATTTACCGCAAGTGGGGGATCTGGGACTCGTATCAGCCGGCGTTCTTCGCCAGTGTGCTGAACGCCGACATCAACGCGAAGAAAGTCGCCGAAGGGGGTGGACCGGCGCAGAATCTCGACGTCGTCTTTCGCTATATCCCGGCGCTCCTGCGCGCCTCGCTGATCACGATCGTGCTGTCGTGCGCGGCCATGGGGCTGGCGGTCTTCGTCGGCGTCCTCATCGCCAGCGGGCGCGTTTACGGCAGCGCGCCGGTGCGGGCTTTGCTGACGATCTACGTCGAGGTGGTGCGCGGCACGCCGGTGTTGCTGCAGCTCTTCGTTCTCTACTACGGCCTCTCCTCCGTCATCCGGCTCCCGGCCTTCCTGGCCGCGCTCCTCGGCCTCGGGTTGAACTACGCGGCCTACGAGAGCGAGATCTATCGCGGCGCGCTCGAAGCGGTCGGGCGGGGACAGCTCGAAGCCGCGCGCACGCTGGGGCTGACCGAGGGACAGGTGCTGCGGCTCGTGCGCGGACCGCAGGCGTTTCGGATCGCACTGGCGCCGATGACGAACGACTTCGTGGCGCTGCTGAAGGATTCGTCGCTCGTGTCGGTCATCACGGTCATCGAGCTGACGAAACAGACCTCGATCTTTGCCGCCAACATCGGGAGCTGGGTGATTCCGGGCATCCTCTGCGCGGCGCTCTACCTCGTGCTGTCGCTGCCGCTCTCACGTCTGGCGGGACGGTTGGAGAACCGCTGGAAGGCGGCTACGGAATGAGCGGCATCCTCTCGATCACAAATCTTCGGCTCCGGCGCGGCGAGCGGGAGATCCTCCGCGGGGTCAATGCCTCCGTCGCCTCAGGGGAGCTGGTTGCGCTGATGGGACTCTCCGGCGGCGGCAAGACGACGGTATTGCGCTGCGTGGCCGCGCTGGAGACGTTCGAGGATGGCGTCATCGACGTCGGCGGTGTGGTTCTCCGGCCCGGGCCTCCGCCGCCCCGGGCCACGATCCGCGATCTGCGGACGCGCGTGGGGATGGTGTTTCAGCTCCACTACCTCTTCGAGCATCTTTCGGTGATGGAGAACGTCACGCTCGCGCCGATGAATGTGGCCCACAAGCCCCGCCCCGACGCGGAGCGGCGCGCTCTCGAGCTTCTGGAGACCCTCGGCGTGGCCCATCGCCGCAACGCATTGCCGCGCGAGCTCTCCGGCGGCGAGGCGCAGCGCGTCGCCATCGCCCGGGCCATGGCCATGGAGCCGCCGCTGCTGCTGATGGACGAGCCGACCGCGTCGCTCGACCCGGCCCGCCGCGGGGAGCTGGGCGAGACGCTGATCCAGCTCACCACCACCGGCCGCACGCTCGTCGTCACCACTCACGACGACGACTTCGCCCGCGACTTCGCCACCCGCGTCATCATCCTGGCCGAGGGGGAGGTGGTGGAGGAAGGCGACCCGCGCCAGGTGCTCACGAACCCGAAGCACGAGGCGACGAAGAGGCTGTTGCAGTCGGCGCGGAAGGCTGATGGCTAAAATGGAGTCAATGACCGAGGATGAGATCGACGAGATCGTCATCGCGCAGCTCGATGATGATGACGCCTGGGAGGAAGAGATTCCGGTGACGCCGGTGTCGCCCCCAGACGACCGGCAGGCGCCGCGCCGCGCCGGTGGATAACAGCATCCTCGGATGTGACCCGAATCACAAAGCGAAGCGGCAACCAGACGCGGATACAGGCAAGGGCATGGCAAGTGCGGCCCCCTCATCCGCCTTCGGCACCTTCTCCCCCAGCTGAAAAACGCTGGGGGAGAAGGGCTCTCGATGTTATGGAAGCGCAAGCTCTTGGGTGCCGACGATTTAGGTGAGAGTGTGGAGAAATGCGGGCTATCCGGCGCTGCTCACAGTCTGCCTGAACCTCCTGCCACGCCCTTTGTCGAGAGCCCTTCTCCCTCCGCGGTTTCTTGCGGAGGGAGAAGGTGCCGAAGGCGGATGAGGGAGGCGATTCACACGTACGTAATTTGCCTACGCGCGGATGAAAGATAGTCTCGAGCAGCGTCGGATAAGAGAGTACCGGCAAATTACATTCAAATGCCCCTACTGCATCGAAATCGGAACGCTCGTCGTCTGCGATTCGCCGCCGCGCTTCTGCACGGTTACATTCATCGCCGCGTCTTTTGCCTCCACCGAATCGAGACGGAAGACGAATAGCGATCCGCTGGTGCCGGTGCCCTTGGCGGCCATCGTCGTGCGCGGAGTGGTGACGACGAAGAGATCGTCCGGGGCGGCGTTCTGAACGAAGATGGCGAAGGTCCGCGGCTCGCCGCTGCGGACGCGTACGCCGGCCGAGGGAATGAACGGCTTTCCGGCGACGACAAAGGGGTAGGCCGCGTTCGTTCGGTCGTGCGAGCCGCCTTTGAGCATGAGCCAGCGGCCCGGCTCCTCGAAAAAGAACGGCTGCGAGACGGCGAAGTCGTTTCCATTCGGCACGACCACGTCGTTTCGGGCAAAGCCCCGCTTTCCGGTGTCGCCGAGAGTGACCAGGCTCTTGATCGCGTAGTGGCCCGGCGTAAGGCTGAGTGTCGCGTAATACTTGACGCCGTTCTTCAGCGAACCGCCGAGCTTTGTCAGATCGAGGGCGGCCCGCTGATAGATCGAGTCATTGACCACGCCCGTTTCGTCGAAGGCATAGATGAAGATACCAAGCGTCGCTGATTGACTGCCCTTATCTGCCGCGATCAGATCGGGACCGTTCACCTCGAGGATCACCGGAACCTGCGCCCTCGGGCCCGTGGTGGGAAACGCCGCCGCGAGCCCCACGACGTGAATCGCTTCCTGCGGGATGTCGTTGAGCACCACCTCGGCGTTCGTCAGCGATCTCTCCATGCGGTTTTCGCCGCCCGGCTCGTAATAACCGGTGCGTGCCGAGACGCGTGCCCCCGGGATGCCCGTCACGCGCACGTTCAACGCGTGAAACTTTCCAGGCTGCTGCACCGGTGCCTGAAAACCGAGGATGTAGACCACTTCCTGCGACTTGAGGATGCGCCCGAAATCGGAGGAGAGATCATTCGAATTCTGGAAGACCCTCCCGCCGGTGGAGTCGGCGAGCAGGTGCAATCCTTCGTTCGATTGCGGGCTGACTCCTTTCCGCGCATCGAGGTTCGATCGCAGCCCGTGGATATCGACGGCGTCGAGGATCACATCGGATCGTTTCGCGGCATCGGTCAGCATGGTCAGCAACGAAATGCTCTTGGAGGAGCCGTAACGATTGTCGTTGTCGACATTCCAGATCTGGCCGCTCTCGACTGAGGCCCTCTCGAAGCCCTTTTCCGACTGCCCTCCCGACGCCTCGCGCCCCTGGATGAGCCGCGGGTCGAATCCCTCGGAGAGGAAGACGACATGTTTCTGTCCAGAGACGGCGCGTAGCGTGGTGGCCATCCCTGTCAGCAGCGACACCTGGCGATCGATGCTTGCGCGGTTGTTCTCGTCTTGCGAGCGGCCGGCTCCGCGGAGCATGTCTTTGAGCTCCTCGGTGACCCCAAACTTGTTGTCGGCTCCGGGAAGATCGGGCAGATCGGAAATGGAATCGAGGGGAGATACGGCAGAGATCTGAAGAGGATCGAAGCCGCGAAACGACCGCGGATCTTCAATCGCCGCGACGATGAGCCGCCGATCGGTGGTGAACGCGCTCAGCAGACGGAAGCCATGCATGATGTCGATGGTGGCCACGCCGACGAGGTCGCGTGGCCCGACCATCGTCTTGAGAAAGTTGCCGGCGGCAGCCTGGGCCCGCGTAATGGTTTCCGGCGACGAGAAGGTCAGATCGAACAACAGCAGGAAATTGCGGCGCGCCACCGGGTTCAGCGGCGAGATCGCCGTGACCGATTCCGGCGAGGCGAAATCGACGACGTCGAAGGAACGGATCACGCGCGCCTTTCCTTGATCCAGAACTTCGAAATCCTTCCCCTGCAGCCCGCGGATGGGGTTGCCGGCGCGGTCGACGACGGTCACCGGAACTTCTACGTAGCTGACGGTAATGGATTCTTTGACCTGGGCCGAAGCCGCTGCTGCCACGAGAAGAGCGATCGCTACAAAATAGGAAGCAGTTCGCATAGTGGGTAATCGTACTCCCCCTGGGATCGCGGGCGTCTCGCCCGCGCTTGTAGGGGACAGCATGCCGGGCGTCACGCGCGCGCGGGACGCACGCGGTCCCAGGGGGGCGGTAACGATCCGACGAAGATGGCGGCCGAGCCTTGGGCAACCAACGCTGCCGGCCGTGCCGGCCTACCTCTTGAAGAAGAGCGCGATCCCCATTGCCAGGCCAATCGCCACTACCGCGCGGCGCACGAATGTGCTTCCGAGGCGTTTGGCCACGCGGGCGCCGAGGTAGCCGCCGGCGGTGGAGGCGACGGCCATGATGCCGCCGTCCGTCCAGAGAATGGCGCGGGAGACGGCGAAATAGATCACGGCGATGCCGTTGATGGAGATGGCCAGCAGGTTCTTGAGGCCATTCATCTCGTGCATGTCGGTCAGGCCGATGAGGCCGAGGGCGGCCAGCATCAGGATGCCCATGCCGCCGCCGAAGTAGCCGCCGTAGATGCCGACCAGAAACTGGAAGACGAAAACGAACGTCACCCAGCCCGCCGTCGGATTCTCGTGCGCCCGCGCCACCAGGCCGAGGCGGCGCGTGATCACTTCCTGCGCCGCAAGCAACAGGGTCGCGCCGAGGATCAGGAACGGCACCAGACGCGAGAACGTCTTCGTCGAGGTGTGCATCAGCAGCACCGCGCCGGCCGCGCCGCCGGTGAAGGCGGGAATGGTCAGTAGCAGCAGCCAGCGCCGGATCTTCGCCAGGTCGCTCCGGTAGCCGATCATCGCCGAGAACGAGCCCGGCCACAGCGCGAAGGCATTCGTGGCGTTGGCCATCACCGGATTCACGCCGATCCAGACCAGCGCCGGAAACGAGATCAGCGTGCCGCCGCCGGCGATGGAATTGATCGCGCCGGCCGCGAATGCGGCCAGGGCGATGACGGCGTAGTGCAGCAGCGGTTCCGTCACGATTTCGGGATCTCGCCGGCGAGCACGTCCCGCAACGACTCGGCGATGCGCCTGATCAGCGCATCATCCGGCCCCTCCACCATCACCCGCACTTTGTTCTCCGTCCCGGAGTAGCGGACCAGGATGCGCCCCTGCCCTTCGAGCTGCGCCTGCGCGGCGGCCAGCGCGGCCTGGAACTTCGGCAGCGATTCCAGCGGCGGCTTCGAGCCGACGGGCTGGTTGACGAGAGTCTGCGGCATCGGCGTGAATGTGCGCAGCCGCGAGAAGGGCTGGCCGGCCTGCGCCAGCAGTTCGCCGAAGACGAGCGCGGTGTGGGTGCCGTCGCCGGTGGTGTGCACCGTCAGATCGATGATGTGGCCGGATTGTTCGCCGCCGAGGCTGGCGCCGCAGGCGATCATCAACTCAAGAACGTACTTATCGCCGACGTTGGCGCGGCGAAGCTCGATGCCGTCCTCGCGGAGCTGCCGCTCGAAACCGAAGTTCGACATGACCGTGGTGACGACGCAGCCGGCCTTCAACGCGCCGTCGTGCTTCAGACGCTGCGCCCAGAGATAGATGATCTCGTCGCCGTCGCGGATTTTGCCGGCGTCGTCGACGAAGATGGCCCGGTCGGCGTCGCCGTCGAAGGCCACGCCGAAGTCCGCCTTCTCCGCCACCACCACCTTTGCCAGCCCCTCGGGGTGCATGGCCCCGCAACCATCATTGATGTTGCGCCCGTTCGGCCGATCGTTGATCACCACCACCTCAGCGCCGGCACGGCGGAAGACCTCGGGCGCGATGCGGTATGCCGCGCCGTTTCCGGTGTCGAGCACGACCTTGCGTCCGCGCAGGGCGTCGGGAGCGACGCCGTCGTCGAGAAAGCGCTCGTAGCGCTCGATCAGGTCGGGGGAGTCGTCCGGCGGCTCCCACGATGTCAGGACGCCGGACCACTGCACCCGACCAAGGTCCGTTTCGATCTCTTCCTCGATTGCGTCCGGAACCTTCATCCCGTCGTGGCCGAAGATCTTCACACCGTTGTCCTCGAACGAATTGTGGGATGCGGAGATGGAGATTCCGGCGACGGCGTCCGTGACGCGGCAAAGGTAGGCCACGCCGGGCGTCGGAATCACGCCGATGAATTGAGGAGCTCCCCCTTCGTGCGCAATTCCGGCCACCAGCGCGCTGGCGATCTCGGGACCTGATTCGCGCGTGTCCATGCCGAGGAGGATTCGCGGCCGCGAGGCTTGCGCCCGGAAGCGGCGCGCGAGAACGAGACCGAGCTTGAACATCGTCGGCCGATCCAACGGGTACTGGTGGGCCTTTCCCCGGATGCCGTCAGTGCCGAAGAGAGTTCTCATGCGCTCCTTTTGGTTTCTTCTTCTCCGGTACCGGTTTCTCTTCGGGAGCGGACTCGGTGGACGTATCCGTGGTCACGGTGGCCGGCGCGGCCGGGCCGATCTCCGGACTGACGGGCACCGTGGCCTGCGTCGTCAGCGGCTCGATGACGCGGATCAGGGATGAATCGGAGACGACGGCCACGGTCTGCTGGAACGTGTCGGTGCGGCCGGTCATGATAATCCGTTCGGTGGCCACCTCCGCGACGTTCCTGACCTGCGAGGCGGGACCGGAGATGAGGACGTGGTCGGGAACCAGCACCGGGTCGCCGGCCGTGTAGCCGGGTGGCGGTTGGCCGACCAGGAAGGGACGGATGGGGACGACTTTCTGGCGCAGCGCCTCGACGTGAAAGCGCAGCTTGGTCGGCTCCATCGAGACCACGTCGATCTGCGGCGGGACGCTCATCGCCTGCGGGGTGAGCGTGATCACGGCGTCCCCCGGCGTGAGCCAGCTCACATCGAGGGTGACTTCGAGGTTCTGGGAGGAGAGCGAGCGGAGGTTCGAGACCCGGCCGCGGAGCCGGACGCTGACGGTGTCGGGGACCGGCGTGGTGATGGTGAGATCGCGCGGCATCCGCACGATCGACACCGGCGCCGCAAAGGCCCGCTCCGACACCGGCTCCCTCCGCGGCGCCGAAACGACGAACCAGACGGTGAACGCCAGAAACACGCTAAGGATCTTGAGGGGGAGGTTGTTCAAACGGCGCCTCCGGCGCTACGGAGCGCTGGCGTCTCGCCGGCTGGCCCGGGGGCGTCTCGCCCCCGGTCGGGCAACTCGCCAACATTCGCTGGTACCCTCAGCGGCGAGACGCCGCCGAGCCAGCCGGCGAGACGCCAGCGCTCCGTCCGCGAACAACGCGCCGGAGGCGCCGTTTCAACCATCATTTCCTCATCGCCCTCAACCGCTCATGCATCAACTGCAGGAGCTGTTCGCGGTCGAGATTCTCGTGCAGCACGCCCTCGGTCGCGGCGGCGATTGAGCCATTCTCCTCCGAGATCACCAGCACGAGGGCGTCGCTGTCTTCGGAGAGGCCGAGGGCGGCCCGGTGGCGCGTGCCGTGGGCCAGCTTCGGATCGGCGGACGTCGTCAGCGGCAGAAAGGCGCCGGCGGCGACGATGCGGTTGCCGCGGATGATGGCCGCGCCGTCGTGGAGCGGTCCGCCGGGGACGAAGATGCTGACCAGCAGCTCCTCCGAGACGACGGCATCGACCGGCTTGGCCGACTCCGCGTACATGCGCAGACTCTGCGCGCGCTCGATGGCGATGAGCGCGCCGATGCGATGCGCCGAAAGCACCGCCGCCGCCCCGGCGATGGCCTCGAACGGCACCGGCGTGGTGACGCTGGCCACGAGCGACAGCAACGGATTCGACGCCATCCGCGCCAGCGCGCGGCGGATCTCGGCCTGGAACAGCACGATCACCGCGAACGGCAGGTAGAAGAGGATCTCCCGCGAGATCGCCTCCAGCGCCGGCAGATCGAACGCGCGCGCCACGAAGAACGAGCTCCCGAGGACCACCAGCCCGATCGACACCTGCATCGCCCGCGTCCCGCGGATCAGCGCCAGGATGCTGTAGATGACGAAGGCGACGATGGTGACGTCGATCGCATCACGCCACGTGAACTGGAGGGAGAGAAGGCGGTCGTACCAGTTCATGCGGCGCCCCCGCAACGGAGCGCTGGCGTCTCGCCGGCTGGCCCGGGGGCGTCTCGCCCCCGGTTGGCAAGACTCCACACATTCGCTGGTAACCCTCCGACCAGCGGCGAGACGCCGCTGGGCCAGCCGGCGAGACGCCAGCGCTCCGGCCGCGAGCGACTCGCCTGCGGCGCCGTCATCGCTTCGCCTCGATCGCCAGCAGCACCTTCAAGAAATCGACCGTGGCACGCACATCGTGTACCCGTACGATTGCCGCACCCGCGCGTTGAGCGGCGGCGACGGCGGCCAGGGAGCCGAGAGCCCGGTCGGGGCCGGAGGGGCGTCCGGTGAGGTGGCCGATGAAGGCCTTGCGCGAGGCGCCGATGACGACCGGGCCGAGCGCCGTCAGCTCGTGCGCGCGCGCCAACAACTCCAGGTTCTGATCGAAGGTCTTGGCGAAGCCGATCCCGGGGTCGACCAGGATCTTTTCTCGAGCAACACCAGCGGCAACGGCATCATCGATCATGGACGACAGCTCGCGGCCGACGTCGTTTACCACGTCGTCGTAGACGGCGAACTGCTGCATCGTCGAAGGCTCGCCGCGCATGTGCATCAGGATCACCGGCACACCGCTCTTCGCGACGACCGCGGCCATTCCCGCCGAGTAACGCATCGCGCTCACATCATTGACGAGGTCCGCCCCCACCCCGATGGCCTCCTCCGCCACCGCCGCTTTGCGCGTGTCGATGGAGATGGTGACCGCGCTCCGGCGGCGAATCTGTTCGATCACAGGCAGCACGCGGTCGATCTCGACTTGCGCCACGAGAGGCTCCGCACCGGGCCGCGTCGATTCCCCGCCGATGTCGATGATGGCCGCTCCATCCTCCTCCATCTGCAGCGCGGCATGGACGGCTTTCGATTGATCGAAGTGGACGCCGCCATCGGAGAAGGAGTCGGGGGTGATGTTGAGGATGCCCATCACCGCGGGCGGGCGGCCAGGAAAACCCAATGTTGAATGTTGAATGTTGAATGTTGAATGTTGAATGGCCATGGCACGCCGCCTCTTCATTCAACATTGAACATTGAACATTGAACATTCAACATTTCTCGTCCCCTCTGAATGATTAGTGATTAGTAGGTTAGTGGATTCGACGCGAAGTGCCCACTAATCTACTAATCCACTGATCACTTTCTCCTCACGAATCCCTCTCCCGCCGAATGCGCGCTCCCAGCGGATTCAATCGCTCTTCGATCCGTTCGTACCCCCGGTCGATCTGATGAATGTTATGAATCACGCTCTCGCCCTTGGCACACAGAGCCGCCAGCAGCAGAGCCATCCCTGCGCGGATGTCGGGGCTGGAGATCTCGGCGCCCGTCAGCCGATTGCCGCCGACGATGATGGCCCGGTGCGGGTCGCAGAGGATGATGCGCGCTCCCATCTGGATCAGTTTGTCGGTGAAGAAAAGCCTCGATTCGAACATTTTCTCGAAGATCATCACCGTCCCCTCGGCCTGCGTGGCGATGACGATCATGATCGACAGCAGATCGGCGGGGAAGAGCGGCCACGGCCCGTCGTCGATCTTCGGCACCGCCGCCCCGATGTCGTAGCGGACGCGCAGCACCTGGTCCTTCGGAATGCGGATGTCCTGCCCTTCCACCTCGATTTCCAGGCCGAGCTTTTCGAGCATGTAGCGCACCGCGTACATGTGATGCGGCACGGCGTCCTCGATCACCAGCGCACTGCGCGTTACCGCGGCCAGGCCGATGTAGGAGCCGACTTCGATGTGGTCGCTGGGGATGTGAAACTCGCCGCCGTGCAGCGACTCCACGCCGCGGATGCGCAGCGAGTTCGTAGCGATCCCTTCGATCTGCGCGCCGAGGAGGTTGAGGAAGCGGCAGAGATCCTGAACGTGCGGCTCGGCGGCGGCGTTGTAGATCACCGTATCCCCCTCGGCGAGGACCGCGGCCATGATGGCGTTTTCGGTCGCCGTCACAGAGGCCTCGTCGAGGAACATATTCGTCCCGCGCAGCGCCCGCACCGACATCCGGTACTCCTGCGCCGAGACCTCGATCTGCGCGCCGAGCGCTTCCAGCGCCAAGAGGTGGGTGTCGACGCGCCGCCGGCCGATGGCGTCGCCGCCCGGCTTGGCGATGTTGGCCGCCCCGCAGCGGGCCAGCAGAGGACCGGCCAGCAGGATCGAGGCGCGGATCCTGCGCGAGAGATCGGGGTCCGGATTGGAGCTGCAGTCGCCCTTGGCGTGAATCCGGACGACGTTCGGCTCGAGCTTCTCGACCGAGGCCCCGATCCCTTCCATGATCTGAAGCATCACCCGGACGTCCTGAATATCCGGCAGGTTGCGCAGAACGATGGCGTCGTCGGTGAGCAGACAGGCCGCCAGGATCGGCAGCGCCGCGTTCTTGTTCCCCCCCGGCCGGATGCGCCCTTCCAGTCGCCGTCCGCCTTCGACAATGAATCGTTCCATCATGTGGCGGGGGATTGTATCTTGCGGTTGCGCGGTCTCGCGGTTGCGGGGTCTCGCGCTGGGTTGCTGGGTTGCAAGGTTGCAAGGTTGCTGGGTTGTTGAGTTACGGGTTGCCGAGCCCCTTGGTTGTTTTTTGCAACCCAGCAACCCAGCAACCAAGCAACCATTCGAACAAACACCGCGAGACCGCGCAACCGCGAGACCGCGCAACCGCGAGACCGCGCAACCGCGAGCCCCCGCGACCGCAATCCGCGCTACCATAACCTCCGTGATCGTCGCCCCTCTCTCCTCCGGCAGCGCCGGTAATTCCTATTACTTCGAGAGCGACGGTACCTCCATCCTGGTCGATGCCGGACTGGGGCCGCGCGAGACGCGCAAACGGCTGGAACAGGTCGGCAAGACCATCGAGAGCGTGCAGGCCATCGTCATCACGCACGAGCATTACGACCACATCCGCGGCGCGAGCGCCATCGGACGCAAGTACGGGATCCCGATCTACCTGACCCAGGGAACGCTCGACCACAGCAGCATCGACCGCGAGGTGATCAGGACCATCGTTTTTCCGAACGATTCGACGTTCACCATCGGGGAGCTGAACGTCCACGCCCGCCGCACGCTGCACGATGCCGCCGATCCGGCCTGTTTCGTGATCGAGGCCCGCGACGGCACCCGCGTCGGCGTGGCCAGCGACCTCGGGCACGCCGACGCCCCCGTGATCCGCCACCTCTCCGATTGCGACGGCCTTTTCTTCGAGGCCAACCACGATCTGGACATGCTGCGGATGGGTAGTTATCCCTGGTCGCTCAAGCGCCGGATCATGTCGCGCTTCGGCCATCTGTCAAACGACGATTCGATGTCCGCCGTGCAGCGGATGATCGGCGCCGACCTGAAGAACCTCTGCCTGATCCACCTCTCCGAGAAAAACAACCACGAGTCGATCGTGCGCGATATGGCCGGCCGCCTGTTGTCCCGCCTCGGCGTCACCACCCAGCTCGAGCTATCGATCGCCAAACAGTTCGAAGCGACCGGCGTCTACGAGATCTCCCGCCGCCGCCCCCCCCGCCTCCGCCTCCCGGCGCTGAATACGCAGATGGCGTTGTTTTAGGAGGGTGGTGCCGACGAGGATTTGCCAAAATCGGGAGCAACGGTCCTCAACTCCGTGAGGACGTTCTGTCCGGCATAGAAGAGCGGCCAGAGGGCGTCACGTTTTTCGCCGAGATCCTGCTCCCGCCGTTCTGTCACATAGACCGCCTCGCGCGTCCGAACGTAGAAGCGGACGTGCGCGGGCGGCGGATAGGGGAAGTCGGACGTCGAAGCCATCTGATTGAGATACCCGGCCGATTCCCGGACGAAGGCAATTGCTGCCCGCCGGACATTCTCATGACCGATGCCGCCGATGATGCCTCCGCCGCTGCTGATGTACAGGCTGGCATCCCCCGTCAAAGCGGCAAAGACGCTGGCGGTGGCGTTCGGAGTGCGGACGACGAACAGACTGAGCTGACGTTTGTCTACTCCACCAACGCCAGGCTTTCAAGCCCCTCTAGGCAGGCTCTTCGCCCACCTCAACAGGCTGTACGCCTCCGAGGCGGCGCTCAGCCGGGAGGGCGAGCAATGAACCGCCTCAGTCGAAATACTTACCAACCGATAAACCGTTAGCTGACAACGTCTTGCTGGTGATGGAGTCCCCGAGGATGCCATCGATGAATGGGTTTCGGCCATGTCAGCTCGCGTGGCGGACGGATATCAACCGGGAAGGCGACTAATCGAAATTGGCAACATCAGATCAGTATAATGTTCTGCAAGAGCGAAAAATCAATCTGGCGGAACGGATTTTGGTTCCGCGGGAACGTTCCGGTGGTCTGACGGAACCAAATTTCATTCCGCTGGAACGATTTTTGTTTCCGGCGGAGCCGCCGAGCGCTCCGCTAGAAACGAAATTCGTTCTGACAGAACATTATAATGTTCTGTTAGAACAGTATCCTGATCTGTCAGAACGAATTTTGGTTCTCGCAGAACAGTATCCTGATCTGTCAGAACGAATTTTGGTTCTCGCAGAACGGGGTGATGATCTGTGGGAACAGAATTTGTCTCCTGCAGAGAAGGAACCTTCGCGGCCTCGATCCACGTCGATTGATCGCACGGTCCGGCCTACGTCCGACACGAGACTGTTCTCCACGGTTGACGGGGCTGTAACCTTCGCGGTCGTTAATGATGCGCAGAAACCCGCCGGCGGCGCTCACGTCGGCACCAACTGCATAACCAACCGACAACGGACAACCGATAACGCCGAAGGCGCCGTCAATACGGCCAGACGAGCGCGGACGCAAACCGTGGGATGACCGACGCCAGCCACTCCGACTGCGCCGACATCCAGATCGCGCAACTCCGCCGCCAGCACCGCATCGACAGCATCACCAGGTAGCCTCCACCAGTCGACTCATGCACGCTAAAACATGACCGGTGGCCTCCACGAGTCCACTCATGCACGCTAAAACATCACCAGGTGTCCTCCACGAGTCGACTCATGCACGCTAAAACATGACCGATGGCCTCCACGAGTCCACCCATGCACGCTAAAACATCACCGGTGGCCTACACGAGTCCACGCACGCACGCTAAAACATCATCAAGTGGCCTCCACGAGTCGACTCATGCACGCTAAAACATCACCGGTGGCCTCCACGAGTCCACGCATGCACGCTAAAACATCACCACGTGGCCTCCACGAGTCGACTCATGCACGCTAAAACATCACCACGTGGCCTCCACGAGTCGACTCATGCACGCTAAAACATCACCGGTGGCCTCCACGAGTCCACCCATGCACGCTAAAACATCACCAGGTGGCCTTCACGAGTCCACGAATGGCCTCCACGACCTCACTAGTGGACTCAGGGCGCGCGCCGTGAGCCTGCCGGCTAGGACTCAGAGCCCTCCACGCCACCGACGCCATCTTGAGATCACAATTTGTGATCTCAAAATCGCACACGTCGTACGCCGCCAGTAACCGAGAACCGACAACGCGCCGAAGGCGCCGTCAATATGGCCACGCGAGCGCGGACGCAAACCCCGGGATGACCGAGGCCAGCCACTCCGACTGCGCCGACACCAGATCGCGCAGCTCCGCCGCCAGGACGGCATCGACTGACTTCCCATCCCGCGCCGCCAGCTTCTCCAGCGCCACGACTTCCATCCGCGGGATGCGCACCTCCAGATCGCAGAGGCGCAGCAGCTCCGGAATCGCTTCCGCCACATCGGAGCCGAGAGCCTCTTCGATCGTCTCCTGCTCCCAGAACCCCATGGCGAACGACACCAGCTCCGGCCACGACAGCACGATGCCGCCCGGCGTCTCGTCCCCCTCCAGCTCCCCAACCTCCATCCACCCCTCGACATCCTCGACACTCATCCCGATCGCCTCCGCCGCCGCGGCGGGCGTGTAGGTAGGGCGGGGGTGGAGGAAGAGGTCGCGGATCAGGGCAGGGGTGGCGGTTATCGCGTCTCCTTTGCGTGTCTTCTCAGAACGAGCGAATATCAACTATCGACGATGGAGTCTACATCAACGATCGTTGAAGCTCAAGCGGACATGGCCGTCGAAGCAGAGATCTTCGGGAAGCGCCTGCGCCAGCTCCGTCTCGCCGCCGGCTGGACGCAGGAGCAGTTCGCCGAAGCCGCGGGGATCACGACGACCTACACGAGCGATCTCGAACGGGGGACGAAGGTGCCGAGCCTCACGATCGTCCTGCGGATCAGCCGGGCGTTCAAGATGCCGATCGCGGAGTTGTTGCGGGATTTCACGGTGGAAGGAGTGCGGCGGATGAAGCTGGATTAGCTGTTGCCAAGCCTAGTCTGCCTGGATTAAGCTCTTCACCTTCTGGGTTAACTACTTTCAGCGACGACGGTTTGAAATGTTTAACCCTACGCGTTAAGATTACGTGGTGCTGGGTTGGACATTCGATTTCGAACAGAGAAACTCAAGAGTGCCTGCAACGACGCACGGCTGCGTCAGAAGGTATTTGGCGAGCGTACGGCCAAAGTCGTCCGACGGCGATTGGATGAAATGCGTGCCGCGGAGTGCCTCGCCGATGTTGGTAAGCTGCCCGCAGCGCGCTGTCATGAACTCAAGGGCGATCGTGACGGGCAACTCGCAGTCGATCTTGATCATCCGCGACGGCTCGTTTTCGAGCCGTCTCCACCGCTGCCGCTTCGAGACGACGGTGGGCTCGATTGGTCGAAAGTGACGTCCGTCGTTGTCATCGAGGTCATTGACTACCACTGAACGGAGCCAGCGCATGACGAAGAACGAATATACGCCCGAAGAAGTTTCGCCACCCGGTGAGTCGCTGGTGGAAACACTGGAGGCAATCGGGATGACACAGTCCGAATTGGCACAGCGAACCGGGAGGCCGCTGAAGACGATCAACGAGATTATCCAGGGGAAGGCGGCCATCACAGCCGAGACGGCGCTGCAGCTCGAGCGAGTACTCGGTGTTCCAGCGTCCTTCTGGAACAATCGCGAGGCCCAGTACCGCGAGGCGATTGCGCGGCGAGCACGAAAGGCTGAGCTCGCGAAGCATGTCGATCGGCTAGCGGAAATACCGTATAACTCAATGGTGAAGGTGGGGTGGGTCCGATCCGCAAGAGACCCTGTCGAGAAGCTGGAAAACGTACTGTCTTTTTTCGGCGTGGCCTCCGTGCCGGCACTGGACAATCTCGTCTCGGCGGCCCAGTTTCGTCGTTCGAATGCCTACATCGCCAACCGTTTCGCGATCCTTGCATGGTTGCGCCAAGGTCGGATCGCTGCGGAGAAAATCCGTTGTGCAGCTTATGACGAAGCGGAGTTCAAGCGCGTGCTACTAGCCGTTCGTGCGCTTACGGTTACTCTGCCGAGTGGATTCGACTCTCAGCTTGTCAAAATGTGTGCCCGTGCGGGTGTCGCGGTGGTGTTCACACGCGAGCTGCCTCGGACGCATGTCTCCGGAGCGGCGCGGTGGCTGACGCCGGAGAAAGCAATCATCCAGATTACCCTCCGCTACAAAACCGACGACCAGTTCTGGTTCACGTTTTTTCACGAGGCAGCGCATGTGTTGCTCCACGGCAAGCGCGAAGGCGTCTTCATCGACAAGAACGACCCGATGACAGACGCCGACGAAGTGATCATCGACGGCGCAACCGAATTGCACGATGAGACCATGGAACAGGAAGCGAACAAATGGGCGTCGAATATTCTCATCCCGCCATCAGAACTCACCAACCTGCGCCGGCCGCTGTCTAAGCCGGCGATCATTGCGTTCGCAAGCCGAATCGGAGTCAGCCCCGGAATCGTTGTCGGCCGACTGCAACATGACGGATTGTTGCCGTTTACTCACATGCACGACCTGAAGCGAAAACTCCTGTGGGCGGAGGATACGGCGTAAGCGAACGAGATCAAACAGTGTCTCGTTTTCGAGCCGATGATGAGGAAGCGGTCGTTCTCGAACTAATGCATCATCCGCATCGGCAATCCGGCGCTGTCGACCGGAGGATCGAACGGCATCGTTCGTGAGCTCCCGTTCACGATCCGCTGCGCGGTCCACAGCGCGGCGAAGGCGTCGGCGATGTCGTCATTTGAGGCGTGTCGCGGCAACACCTGATTGCGTGCGGATTCGAACGCGAGCGGGCCGAAGTGGCTTGTGATGAGGGCGCGACGGATGGCGTGTCCCTCGGGGGTTCGCTTGGCGGGGAGGATCGGGGCGCCGGACCAGGTGCTGAAGGTCAGCTCGGGATGGACCTCGATCACGCGGCCGCGGAGAGCGGCCTTCGCCTGCAGCGCTTCGTCGACTTCGCGGATCTTCGGGTAGATCGCATACGCCTGTTGCGAGATGCCCTTCTTCTGCACCGCGACCGACGCCGCGTTCGCGCTGGCGTAGGTCGACGCGGACAACGCGCTCCGGATCGGGGCGGGGAAGACGCTGGTTCCTCGTTTTGGTCCGAGGTGACGGCGAGCGTCGAGGTCGCATCGCCGAGGGCCGTGGTCGGTCAGGCCGATCGGGATGTCGATGGCGATCACCGCGGCGTCGAGGGCGTTCGTCAGGTCGGAGAACGTGAGGAAGACGTGGGCGGTGATGTTGTGGGTTTCGGTTTGTTCGACGACGGCGATCCATCCGGATGGGCAACCATCCACTCCTGCGATTTTGGGCATGAGGGAATGATACGTGGTTAGGGTCGCCGTTGACGGCGCAACGAACCGGGTGTACGAAGGGGCTGTACTCACGACTCGAGGTCAGGGCTTCAACCACTGACCCGAGGAGCGCTCGTTGCCGACGATCAGTATCTTCTATGGTGTCGTGATTCAGATGTTCGCGGGGGATCATCCACCGCCGCATTTTCATGTCATGTATGCGGAACATGAAGCGCTGATCGACTTGCGTGACCTTCGACTGATGCGGGGCTCGCTTCCACGCCGTGCCATGGCTCTTGTGCTGGAGTGGGCTTCGGAGCATCGTGATGAACTGATGGAGGACTGGGAGCTATGCCAACGAATGCAGCCGCCGAAGCGGATCGCGCCGCTGAAGTAGTGCCCGCGGTCGAGCCGGGCGCGCCCTGGCGCGTACGGGAGATTCGCGTCGTGGAGCATGGTGTGCTGAACGTTCGCTTCGTCGACGACACGGAAGGGACGTTGGACATGCGCTCCCTGCTCAACGGCGACAAGGTGATTGGAACCGTCTTCGAGCCCCTGCGCGATGCATCGCTCTTCGCCCAGGCAGCGATCCATCTCGGGACGGTGGAATGGCCCGGCGAAATCGATCTCGCTCCCGATGCCATGTACGACGAGATCCGTGCGCATGGGGTCTGGGTTGTCGGCTGAACGCCGGGCCTTGCGGCCCGGCGGGTTGGTCAGCGGAAAGTAGTGGTCTCGGGGGGTGCCGTCGTAGCGGCCGGACTGCATGCAACAGTTCTTGAAAACGCCTCCCGGATCGGCAGGGGCAGGGGTCGTTGCGGCCGAGCTTTTCGAGAAGCTCTTTGTCGCCGTGGACGATCCGCACGCCGCGTTTGACGCGCGTTTCGGACGGGTAGCCTTTGCGGCGTTTGCTGCTTACTTCAAAAGCAGTGGTCCTCGTGGTGTTTGCTCATGGTGTCCTCCTTTTGTTTTTGAGAGCGGGGGAGGATCGCATAGGGGAGTATGGATCGCAAGCGCGCCGAGACCTGGGGCGAGACGCCAGCGCTGCGTTGCGCTGACGCTCCTTACTTCACTGCGTAGCCTGCGGCGAGAAGGGCGTCCCTGATCGGTTCAGGGCGATCCGTGGTGATCGTGGTGACGCCGAACCTCGCCATGTCGAGGGCTATCAAGGGGTCGTCGACGGTCCAGACGACCGGCCGGAGGTTTTCTTCGTGCAGGCGGGTGATCAGCGACGGAGGGACGGCGAAGCTGGTGTCGATGCCGGTCAGGTTGTATTGCTTGACCAGGGCGATCAGGTCGTCTTCCACGTAGGGTTTTGTCACCGTGCGGAAGCCGGGGCCTTCGTCGTAGAGGACCTTCCAACTGCCGTGGTCGTAGTCGGCTTCGAAGACGACGATGAGGAGGCAGTCGTTCTCCGGCATCTCCTGGCGGGCCAGCATGATCGTGTCGATGTCGAAGCTGATGAAGACCACCTGCGGGGCTTTGCCGGACTGGCGGACGATCTCGGCGGTCGGTGGGACCACCTGGGGGCCATCCTTCAATTCGATGAAGAGCTCGCAGCCGTCGGGCATGGCGTCGAGGACGTCCTCGATCAGGGGGAGGCGCGTTCCAGCCCACTTCTGCGCTTTCCAGCGGCCGGCGTCGAGGGAGCGGAGCTCGGCGGCGAAGCGGTCGCGGACGGTCCAACTGGCGTTCGTGGTGCGGTTGGTGGTGTCGTCGTGGATGACGATGACCTGGCCGTCTTTGGTGAGATGCACATCGAGCTCGCACGCCCGGCAGATCTTCCATCCCTCGGCGAAGGCGGGGAGGGTGTTCTCGGAAGGGGCGTCCGGCTGCACGAATCCCTGTCCCATGCCGCGATGGGCGACGACCTGGATGATTGGTTTACTCATTGACGTAGACCGTTACCTTTCTCGTGGATCGTGGACCATCGAGCTCGACGAAGTAAATACCCTGCCACGTGCCGAGGATCAGCTTTCCGGCGCGGTAAGGCCAGGAGAGGGAGCAGCCGATGAGAAGCGAGAGGAAGTGAGCGTCGGAGTTCCCTTCGCCATGTTCGAATCGGACCTTCGGCACGAGCGCGCGCAGGGCGTTGGTGAGATCGGCCGGGACATCGGGATCGGCGTTCTCGTTGACGGAGATGGCGCAGGTGGTGTGGGGGACGACGATGGTGGCGATGCCGTCGCCGCCGGTGAGCGCCCCAAGCGCTTTCTCCACCTCGGCGGTGATGATGAGGATCTGCTCGCGCGCGGTGGTGCGGAGGGAGAAGGTCTGCTCGCGGAGCATGGTGAGATGGTAACTGCCTTCGGCGTTGTCTGCGCCTTCGCCGCGTTGTCGGTTGTCTGCGCGCTGCGGCGCGCGTGGACGATATCGGCCGTTTGGGGCGGTTGGGGCGAATGCGCGGCGTCGCCCCAGGCACGGACAAGAGTGTCTGTGCCATGCCATGCCAGCCACACGGCGGCCTTCGGCCACCGACAACCGATCACCGACAACGCCGAAGGCAGACAACGCGCCGAAGGCGCAGACAACGCGCGCGCAGCGGCGCAGTTATAATCGCCGCACTCGTCTGACCCCATGCCCTTCTTCTGCATCCACTGCAGGTCGGAAATCGATTCGAAATTCAAGGCGTGCCCGTATTGCGGGGAGCCGATCACCGATTTCCTCCGAAAACACCTCGAGCAGCCTCTCGACGGCAAGTACAAGATCCTTTCGCGCCTCGGCATCGGAGGGATGGGGGAGGTCTACAAGGTCCTTCACCTCCATCTGAACTCGATCCGGGTGATCAAGCTGATGCGGACCAGCATCGCCGGGGAGCCGGGGGCGGATGACCGCTTCCTGCGCGAGGCGCGGCTGGCCACGCGTATCAATCATCCCAACGTGGCCGCGCTCTACGACTTCTCCACGCTCGAAGACGGCTCGCGCTACATGGTGTGGGAGTACATCGAGGGGACGAACCTTCACGAGCTGATCGAGACGCACGGGCCGCTCTCGCCGAAGTACGCGGCGCGGCTGGCCATCGAGGCGCTGCACGGGTTGGAGGCCATCCACCGCGCGGGCATCGTCCATCGCGACATCTCCCCCGAGAACCTCATGATCGCCCGCGATGAGGAGGGGGAGCAGCATGTGAAGCTCATCGACCTCGGCATCGCCAAGCAGGGGGATGGCACCGAGGGGAACAAGACCAAGACCGGGATGTTCGTCGGCAAGTGGAAGTACTGCTCGCCCGAGCACCTGGGCATGCTCGACGCCGGCGAGCGCATCGACGGACGTGCCGACATCTACTCCTTCGGCATCGTCCTCTACGAGATGCTGACCGGCGTGCCGCCGTTCCAGGCGGAGACGCCGCATGCCTACCTGATGCTGCATTCGTCGGAGAAGCCGCGCCCGCTGCGCGAGGTGAATCCGTCGATGCCGGCGTCTCCGGAGCTGGAGGCGTTGATCTTCAAGGCGCTGGAGAAGGACCGGAAGAAGCGCTTCGCCTCGGCGCGGGAGATGGCGCGCGCGCTGGAAGTGCTCGAGCCGACGCTGGATGATCACACCGGCGCGCCGCCGCCGCTGCCGAAAGCGTTCGAGGTGACCGAGGAGCCGACGAAACGGAGCACGCCGACGGTCCCGAGCGGCGGTGTGCCGTTGAAGATACCGGCTGTCGATCCGAACGCATCGACCGTGCTGACGGCGAACGGCGAGCCGATGGCGCGCGAGCTGCGCAAGGTGTCGACGACGAACGTCGTGCCGGTCCCCGGGGAGCGGCGCCCGGGGATGTGGATCGCCGTCGTGCTGGCGCTCGTGGTCATCGCCGCGGCGGTGATCATGCTGCGGAAGCCGGAGCCGAAGACGACGGCGCCGCCGATGGCCGCCTCGGTCGTTCCCGTCGCCCAGGGGCGTGTTGCGCTGAATGCGTTTCCGTGGGGTGAGGTGACGAGCATCCGCAACGTGGCCAACGGGGCCACGGTCGATCTGAAGGCGCCGTTCGTGACGCCGGCGCCGGTCGACCTGGCGCCGGGGACGTACGAGATCACGCTGTCGAACCCGGCCTATCGTTCATCCATCATCCGCAAGGTGGAGGTCAAGGCGGGCGAGGAGCAGCGCGTCAACGTGCAGTTCGCCGATCCGTCGACGGCCACGCTTCCGCAACTCTCGGGAGGAACGCCATGAAGCGCGTGGCCGTCGTGCTTCTGCTGGCGGCTGCTCTGCCGGTGGCTGCCTCGGAGAAGTGGGTGGAGGCGTACAACCGCGGCGTGACGCAGGTGCGGGCCTCGAGCTTTCAGGCGGGCGCGCAGTCGCTGCATGCAGCCATCGAGGAGATGCCGCAGGAAAACGCGGCGCAGCGCGTGCGCGACCAGATCTTCACCTACACGCCCCATTTCTGGCTCGGTATCGCGAAGCTGAACCTCGGCGATCCCGACGGGGCGCTGCGCGAGTGGAAGATTTCCGAGGAGCAGGGGGCGATTCAGAACACGCCGTATTACGCGCAACTGCGCGATCTGATCGGAAGAGCGAATTCGGAGAAGCAGCGCCGCGCGGAGGGGGCGGCGACGCCGAGCAAGCAGGAGGCGAACAGTGCCATCGGCCGGGCGCTCTCCGCGCAGATGGACGCCGTGACCGCGGGCGGCGACCGCAGCGAGACCTATCACGCCGCGCAGCGGAAGCTGGCGGAAGCGAAGGACATCAATGCCAAGGCGGGCATCGACGTGCGCGCCTACAAGCGATCGGCGGAGCTGGCCGACGAAGCGCGCGGTCTGTTCGCGAACGCCGCCGAGGAGGCGAAGAAGCAGCGCGCATCGCGACCGGTGCGGCCGAATCCGTTGCCGCAGCGAAAGCCGGCGCCGGGAGAGGTGATCATCCCGTTCGACGACCTGCCGCAGCCGAAGCAGACGGTGCAGCCGCAGCCTCCCGCGCCGGTGCCGGTGCCGGTGACGCAGACGGTTCCTCCGCCGCAGCCTAAAGTCGAGGTGAAGAAACCGGAGCCGCAACCGGAGAGCGAGAGCGAGGCGCTGGTGGCCGCGCGCGTGGCGGTGCAGCAGTACCGGCGGCGGCTGGTGACGTTGAACTTGTCGACATCCGAAGCGCAGCGTCTCGACGGGGAGCTGAAGCCGCAAAGCGACGCGAAGACGATCCAGCGCGTCCTCGATCAGGTTGCGGCGAAGGAGCGCGCGCTCGATGCCCGGAAGCCGGCCGAAGTCGTGACCGCTCCCGATCCGTCGCGCGAACAGCTCCAGTCGGCGTACCGCGCCTTCGCCGCCGGCGATCTGGCCTCATCCGACCGCGTCCTCACGCAGCTCCTGTCGACGAGAGAGAGCGCGGAGGCATACCTTCTTCGCGGCTGCTCCCGCTACACGCAGGCGATGCTGTCGCGGAACAGCGCCCCGCTCCTGGCCAGCGCGACGTCGGATATGACGACAGCGTTGCGTTTGAATCCGTCACTGCACCTCGATTCGACAGCCTGGTCGCCGAAGCTGGTGGCGTTCTTCGAGAAGGTGAAGGGGCGGTAGGGCGAGGTTGCGGGGTCTCGGAGTTGCGCGGTCTCGCGGTGGGGGTTGCAAGGTTGCTAAGTTGCAAGGTTGCTAAAGTCCTTTGCAACCCAGCAACCCAGCAACCCAGCAACCCAGCAACCACACACCGCGAGACCGCGCAACCGCGCAACCGCGCAACCGCGCAACCGCGCAACCGCGTCTTACCCCAGCAGCTTCTCCAGCTCCGCAAGCAGCGCGTCCGACTCGTACGGTTTCTGCAGGTAGCCGACGTGTTTTCCGACGACGTGGTTTTTCAGGAGGTTCTCGTCGCCGTGGCCGGTGGAGAAGAGGACGGGGAGGTCGGGCCAGCGGGAGGCGACCTCGTCGTATAACGTGAGTCCGTCGACGTCGGGGAGGCCGAGGTCGAAGATCACGGCATCGGGCCTTCGCGCGGCGATCCTGGCGACGGCCTCGGCGCCGAGGCGGACCCAGTCGACGGAGATTCCCTCGTAATCGAGGAGGGCGGCCAGGCCGGTTCCGACGGATTCGTCATCCTCGATCATCATCACGTGCGTACCTGGCCGGAGCGTGTGGCCGCGCGGCCGCGCCGGCTGCTCACGGAGAAGAGCGGCCGCGGCCGGTTCGGAGGCGGGAAGGACGATGTGGAACGTCGTCCCCTCGCCCAGCGTGCTCTCCGCGAAGATGTGCCCCTCATGCTGCTGCACGACCTGCGAGGCCACCGCCAGGCCGAGGCCGGTTCCGCCGAACTTCTTGGTCGTGAAGAGAGGCTCGAAAATGTAGCGCAGCGTGTCCTGCGGCATCCCGACGCCGGTATCGGCGATCGTGAAGTGCACGGCATCGATGGGACGGTCATGGGCGTTGCGCATGGTGTCAGCGACGGCGCGAATCTCCAGCCGGCCGCCGTTCGGCATGGCGTGGTGGGCGTTGACGACCAGGTTCGCAAAGACCTGGCGGAGCTGATGGGCGTCGGCGAGCATCGTCAACGCCGGGTCGGATGCGACGCTCACCGCCACCGCCGGACCGGCGAGCTGCTCCAGCTCCGGCTGGAAGGCCTGCAGCCATTCGGTGACGTTCACCGCCACGCGAGACGGTTCGGCGATGCGCGTGAAGCGGAGGATCTCCTGGGTGATCCGCTTGCCGCGCGCCACGGCGTCGGCGATGCGCGGGGCGGCCAGTTGCACGGTCGGATCCGTACCGGCTTTCCTGGTCAGGAGATCGATGAACGGCTGGATGCCCATCAGCACGTTGTTGAATTCGTGAGCGACCGACGCGGCCAGGCGCCCCAGGCTGGAAACGCGCTCGGCCTGCAGCAGCCGGTTCTCCAGCCGCCGCCGCTCGGTCACGTCCTGAATCACGCCGGCGATCCGCACGGCGTTTCCGCGCTGATCGAGAACGCGTTGACCGCGCAGATGAAGGACACGCTCGCTGCCGGCTGGAGTGCGGAAGCGGTGTTCGGCGTCGAGCGGCAGATCTTCCGCCCGGGCTGTTTCGCACGCGGCGGCAAGGCGATCGCGGTCTTCCGGGTGGACGTACTTCGCCAGCAGTTCCGAGAGCGTCAGGCCATCCGCCGGCTCGAGGTCGAGGATCTCCAGCAGGTCGGCCGATCCCTCGATGGCGTCGCTGGGGATGTGCCATCCCCAACTGGCGATGCGCGCCGTCTGCTGCGCCTGGCGAAGCTGTGCCTCGCGCTGCCGCAGCCGCTCGCTCTCGCCGGCCGGAGGCTCGAACCCGTTCAGAGGCGTTCCGACGATGACGAATCCGGAGATGACGGCGTTCTCACGGATGGGTGCGGCGTTCAGAAACACGAGTCCGCCGTGGTGATCCACGCGCCGCGCGCCTGACCACGGCCTGCCGGCGCGCAACTCTTCGAACACCCGCGACGGCTCGGCGAGAGGGTCGTCCTTGGGTACCACCTCGCCCAGCGGCTGTCCGATAACCGCGGAGGCGCTCTTTCCGTACAACTCCTGAGCGCCATGGTTCCAGGAGACGATCGTCCCCGCCAGGTCGGTCGCGATGACCGCCTGGGAGATGGAATCGATCAGAGTGTCCGCGGCGAACATCAGGTGCCCGGTTGCCGCCGGGCGGCCAGACAATCCAGTAGTATTGTCTGACAGCGTTGCAGCATATACTTACAGACGTAGTGATACAAGAACGCGTACTCATCGTCGAAGACGACCGCGCCGCCGAGTTGATCCTGCGGATCCCGCTGGAGCGGGAGGGATTCGTGGTCGACTTCGTCGAAGAAGGCTACGCGGCCATCGAGAAGTTGCGCGCGCATGACTACTCCGCCGCCATCCTCGATCTCATCATTCATCGCGGGTTGAACGGATTCGGCGTCCTCAATTTCATCGAGATGGAGAAGCCGGAACTGCTGGACCGCGTCTTTCTCATGACGGGGATGTCGGAGCAGACGGTGATGAACACCGCCCCGCAACTGGTCTCGCGCCTTTTCCGGAAACCGTTCAGCTATCGCAAGCTGGTCCAGGCCGTCGTCGCGGCAGTGCGGCCGGATTACGGCCGGGATGAGGCGATGCAGAGGCGGCTGCTGGTCGTCGACGATGACCGGACGTCGGCCGAGCTGGTGGCCGGTTTCGGCCGGCAACTGGAAATGCTGGTCGAGATCGCGGAGAACGGACGCGAGGCCATCGAAAAGCTCGCCACCGCGCGTTTCGACGCCATCGTTCTCGATCTGCTGATGCCCGGCATCGACGGCTTCGGCGTGCTCGAGTATCTCGACCGCTGCCAGCCCGAGGTGTTGTCTCATACGATCATTTCCAGTGGGTTGCCAGAGAAGTACCAGGAGCGGGTGGTGGAATACGGCATCTGCGGCATCCTGCCGAAGCCGGTCAATCATGTCGCACTGCGGGAGATGATCGAGCGTTGCATCGCGGAACGCGCCGGGAACGGCAGCGGCGCCATGCGCGCGAACGGGTCGTGAATCGGCGGCTTCGCCGCGTTGTCGGTTGTCGGTTGGTTGCGCTGCGGCGCGGGGCACAGACAGGAGTGTCTGTGCCACATCGGTTCAGTGGATCAGGACCATGCACCGTCCTGATCCACCGATCACCGATCACCGATCACGAATGTTCCGTGGTCTGCGAGTGAATCCGCATGCCGTAGAACGAGCGGTAGACGAAGATCATCGAGATGATGAAGAAGACCACCGATAGGATGCGGGTCAGCCCCTGCTGCCCGTTCTTGGTCATCTCCACGGCCAGCTCGACGGCGAGGAGGCCGAAGAGGGTGGTGAACTTGATGACCGGGTTCATGGCAACCGACGACGTGTCCTTGAACGGATCGCCGACCGTGTCGCCGATGACGCAGGCGGCATGCAACGGCGTCCCCTTCTCCTTCAGCTCCACTTCGACGATCTTCTTGGCGTTGTCCCAGGCGCCGCCGGCGTTGGCCATGAAGATGGCCTGGTAGAGGCCGAAGAGCGCGATCGAGATCAGGTAGCCGATGAAGAAGAACGGCTCGAAACAAGCAAAAGCAAGAGTGGAGAAGAAGACCGTGAGGAAGATGTTGAACATCCCCTTCTGCGCGTACTGCGTGCAGATGGCCACGACCTTCTTCGAATCCTCGACCGAGGCCTTGGTGGCACCGGCGTCGAGATGCATGTTCGCCTTGATGAACTCGACGGCCCGGTAGGCGCCGGTGGAGACGGCCTGCGTCGAGGCGCCGGTGAACCAGTAGATCACCGCGCCGCCGACGACGAGCCCGAGGAGGAACTGCGGATGGAGAAGCGAAAGCTTGTCCATGTCCACCGTGAGCTTGTTGGTGAGCATCACGATGATGGAGAAGATCATCGTGGTGGCGCCGACGACTGCGGTGCCGATGAGGACCGGCTTGGCCGTGGCTTTGAACGTGTTTCCGGCGCCGTCGTTGGCCTCGAGGAAGTCTTTCCCCTTTTCGAATGACGGGGTGAAGCCGAAGTCGCGCTTGATCTCCCCCTCGATGCCGGGGATCGATTCGATGGTCGACAGCTCGAAGACCGACTGGGCGTTGTCGGTGACCGGGCCGTAGGAATCGACGGCGATGGTGACCGGACCCATGCCGAGGAAGCCGAAGGCGATCAGGCCGAAAGCGAAGATGGCCGGGGCGATCATCAAGGCGCCTGCTCCGACGGGGAACATGCTGCTGATCCAGGCGCCGACACCCATCAGAGCGGCGATGGTGATGCCCATCCAGTAAGCGCTGAAGTTACCGGCGATGAGACCGGCCAGGATGTTGAGGGAGGCACCCCCTTCGCGCGATGCGGTGACCACTTCCCGCACGTGGCGCGATTCCGTCGAGGTGAAGACTTTCACCAGCTCGGGGATGATGGCGCCGGCGAGCGTGCCGCAGGTGATGATCGTGGAGAGCTTCCACCACATCGAGGCGTCGCCGCCGAGGGTGGGGATGAGGATGTAGGAGACGGCGTAGGTCACACCGACGGAGAGGATCGAGGTGATCCAGACCAGCGACGTCAGAGGCGCCTCGAAGTTCATGGTGTCGGCGTTCTTGAACCGTGCCGCGGCGACCGCGCCGTTGATCCAGTAGGAGACCGCCGATGTGATGATCATCAGCACGCGCATGACGAAGATCCAGACCAGGAGCTGGGTCTGGACGATGGGGTCGCTGACGGCGAGGAGGATGAAGGTGATCAGGGCCACGCCGGTGACGCCGTAGGTCTCGAATCCGTCGGCAGTCGGACCGACCGAGTCGCCGGCGTTGTCGCCGGTGCAGTCGGCGATCACGCCGGGGTTGCGGGCATCGTCTTCCTTGATGTTGAAGACGATCTTCATCAGGTCGGAGCCGATGTCGGCGATCTTGGTGAAGATGCCGCCGGCGATGCGAAGGGCCGCGGCGCCGAGCGATTCACCGATGGCGAAGCCGATGAAGCAGGGTCCGGCGTAGTCGCGCGGCACGAAGAGAAGGATGAAGAGCATCAGCACCAGCTCGGTGGAGATGAGCAGCATGCCGATGGACATGCCGGCCTTGAGCGGGATGTCGTAGGTGGGGAAGGGTTTGCCGCGCAGCGAGGCGAAGGCCGAGCGCGAGTTGGCGAAGGTGTTGACCCGGATGCCGAACCAGGCCACGCCATAGCTGCCGGCGATGCCGACGAGGCTGAAGATGATGATGATGGCCGTCCGCGTGGTGCCGTAATGCCGCAGCACGCCGAAGTAGAAGATCATGATGATGCCGATGAAGACTTCCAGCAGCAGGATGAACTTTCCCTGCGTCTGCAGGTAGGTCTTGCAGGTCTCGTAGATGAGCTCCGAGATTTCGCGCATCGACGCGTGCACCGGCAGGTTCTTCAGGCGTACGTACATGACGAAGCCGAAGAGCAGTCCGAGCACGCAGACGATCAGTCCGAAGAGGAGCAGTTTCTGCCCGCTGACTCCTAGAAACGAGACCGCGCTGAGATCCGGCAGCACGAGATTGGCCTCGGTCTGCGCTTCCGTGGGCTGGCCGGCCAGCTTCGATTCCTGTGCCGCGACCGGCGGGTTCCCGGCCGGATGCGAGATGTTCGTGCTCTGCGCCTGCGCAACGCCGGCGATGCAGACCATCAGCATCGCCAGGACCAGCGTGCGCGTGATCCATGACTTCATAGGTCCTCCGAATATTTGATTGCGGTGAGTTCCACGAGCCCAGGGGCCCGGGTAAGGGCGCGGATTGTAACAGACGGAGGTGTGGGGGGTGGGGAAGGCAACGGAGCGCTGGCGTCCCGCCGGCTGGCCGGGCGGCGTCTCGCCGCCGCGGTGGTTGGGGAATGTCGGAGTCTGGCGAGTAGGGGTGGGGTGTGGGAGAATCATCAACATGAGCCGTGATCCTAAAGAGATCGTCGCAGAAGCCTTGGAGCTCCCCCTCACAGCCCGTGCCGAATTAGCGAGCCAGTTGCTCGATAGCCTCGATGACCTCTCCGAGGAAGAGAGTGATCAGCTGTGGGCTGAAGAGGCCGAACGACGGTTCGCGGATTACAAGGCTGGCAATGTCGAAGCGATCCCCGCGGAAGAAGTGTTCGCGAGCCTGAGAGCTCGTACAAAGTGATGCGGGTTCGCTTCCTCCCGTCGGCCAAAGCCGAGGCCGACGAAGCGGTCGCGTACTTCGACGAGCAGCGCAACGGCCTCGGCGATCGATTCGAACAGGATCTTCAGGATACAGTCGGATTCGTGAGAGAACATCCCTTTTCTGGGAAGCGACTCTCGAATCGCGTCAGGAGATTCCGGCTACACACATTTAGGTACAACGTGATCTATGTTGTCGACGGTGACGAGATCGTGATCGTCGCCGTGGCTCATCACCGGCGACGTCCCGGCTACTGGCGTGGCCGTCTCGGTACGACGATTCGCTAAGAATTCTGAATCACCCCTGCGTGGCGCGGATGTGAATCTCCACTCTTCGATTGAGCTGCCGCCCTTCGGGCGTGTCGTTCGATGCTTTCGGACGCGTTTCGCCGTAGCCGATCGAGGTGATTCGCGCTGACGGGACGCCCTCGGTGGAGAGATAGCTGCTCACCGCGGAGGCGCGCTGCTCGGAGAGGGTCTGGTTGTACGAAGGGGTGCCGACCGAGTCGGTGTGGCCTTCGATCGTGACCTGCTCGTCGGGATAGTTGCGGAAGTTCGAGGCCAGATCGGCCAGCGTCTGCTGCGATTCGGGACGCAACGACGATGAGTTGAAGTCGAAGAGGATGTCGTTGGTCAGGTTGACGGCGATCTCACTCTCGGATGGACGCGTGACCTCCACGCCCTGGATCTTCTGCAGTTCCTTCTGCTGTTGATCCATGCGATGCCCGATGGCGGCGCCGATGGCCGCTCCGGCGGCGGCTCCGACGACCGCGCCCGTGCGGTTGTTGCCCGACTGATTGCCGATGATGGCGCCGACGATCGCGCCCGCGGCCGCGCCGGCTCCCGCCCCCTGCTTCGATTTCTGGTTGGGATCGCTCGTTGCGCAGCCGGCGGCGAGGAGCGCGATGAGGAGAAGGGTCGATGTTTTGCGAATCATGAAACCTCCGATGAAAGTCAGAAGGCAGAAGTATGAAGGCAGAAGGATTCTTTCCTTCTGCCTTCTGCCTTCTGCCCTCTGCCTTTGTTACGCCTGGTTTGCGCGGATGTGGATCTCGACACGCCGGTTGAGCTGGCGGCCGCTGGGGGTGCTGTTCGACGCCCGCGGTCTCGATTCACCGAAGCCGATGGTGTCGATGCGCGAGCCGCTCACGCCGAGGGACTCGATATAGCCGGCCACCGAGTCGGCGCGGCGCTCGGAAAGGCGCTCGTTGTAGGCGGCCGATCCGATGGAGTCGGTGTAGCCCTGCACGGCAATGGTCGTGTTCGGGTACTGCTCGAAGACACCGGCCATGTCGCGAAGCGCGGAGCGGGATGCCGAGCGGAGACCGGCCGAGTTGTAGTCGAAGAGGACGTCGTTCCTGACGGTCACCTTGAGCTCGTCATCGGCGGTGCGGGTCACGGCCACGCCGGGGATCTGGCGGAGCTGACGTTCCTGCTTGTCCATCATCGCCCCGACGATTGCGCCTGCTGCTGTGCCGGCCAGGCCGCCGACGACGGCACCGCGCCGGCCGCTGTGTCCGTTACGGTTGTTGCTGATGATGCTGCCCGCGATCACGCCGGCGATGCCGCCGATGATCGCGCCCTTCTTGGCCTTGGCATGGTCGTCGGCAGCCTGGGCAAAGGCGGTCGTCGAGACCAGAAGGATCGTCAGTGATGTTGCCATGAATCGTTTCATTGTTTCCTCCCTGAACTTCGTGGTGTTGCTGTTCTTCATCGCAACCGGGGTGCCACGATCGTGATGACGATGAATTGTGGAGTGTTCGGCGGTGTAGGATGGACCGATGCCCGGCGAGCGATCGCTATCCGATGTTCTGCGCAACTCACTGAACCAAGGAGACTTGCCGTTTCGAGACTTCGTGGAGCTCGCTCTCTACCACCCTGAATTCGGCTATTACGCGCGGCCGGAATCACCGGTGGGACGGGAAGGGGACTTCATCACCTCCCCTCTGCTCAGCCCGCTGTTTTCATTCGCTCTCGGCAGGCTCGTCGATGAGTTTTTGAGCCGATCGGGCGACGCTGTGTCGCAGGTAGTGGACATCGGATGCGGCGATGGCGCACTCATCCGGTCGTTGGCGGAGCGCTGCCGTCTCGGCGGTCAGCCGGACTTCTTCGGCGTCGACCGCAACCTCGGCCGCGCCCAACCGCATCCGGGCGTCACCTACGCCACGTCTCTGGGCGATATCCCTCCCGCCGAGGTCCGTCTCCTCATTAATAATGAGCTGTTCGATGCGTTGCCCTTCGCTCGGCTGGTTCAGCGGGGGGACGAGCTGCATGAACTGTGGGTGACCGAGCGGGACGGGGCTCTCGACTGGACCGAGCACGAGGCGGATCCGCGGTATGACGACTACTTCGCGGAGCGCGGCATCGAGTTGGACGATGGGCAGTTCGCCGATGTCTCGCTCGAATGGCCGGCGCTTTACGATGATCTTTGTGGCTTCGTGCAGAAGGGACTGATCGTGAGCTTCGACTATGGGCTGCCGCAGACGAAGCTCTTTCGCGGGCGGATGCGGCGCTTCGGAACGGCCGCGGCGTATTCGCGGCATCGCGTCAGCCGCGACCTGCTCGTCAATCCCGGCGAACAGGACCTGACGGCACACATCAACTTCGACGATCTCCGGCGTACCGGCGAGAGGCAGGGCTTCGCCACCCGCTTCTTCGATATCCAGGCCAAGTTCCTCCTGGCCCTCGGCGCGGCCGAGCACGAGTTGCTGAAACCGATCGGAGAGGTTACCGTCGACAACGCGGAGGAGGGCATCGCGTTGCTCGAAGCCCGCGACGATGCCCGGAGGCTCATCCTTCCGGATGGGATCGGAGCCGACATCCGCGTGCTGGTACAGGAGCGCGGGATGGGGCGTGAGGAGTGGGGTTTTCAAACGAAACTGTTCTGACTCGCGGGCACCTCAACGAATGGTTGACTCCTGTCAGTCGGCGTTTACAATACCGGCGGTCTTTCGGACGGGCGAAAAATGGCGAACTATTCAGTGCTCCTGGTGGCCGCGGCCATCGTTATCTCCCTCCCCGTACTGACTTTGTTCATCATTACCCCGCTCGTTCGCGCCTCGCGGGGCGGCAAGGTCAAGCTGGAGCCGTACGAATGCGGCATTCCGGCCAGCTCGCTGGCCATTGACCACCGGTTTTCGGTCCGCTACTTTCTGATCGCCGTCCTCTTCATCGTCTTCGACGTCGAGACGGTCTTCCTCTTCCCCTGGGCGATCCGCTTCAAACAGCTCGGCTGGTTTGGCGCGATCGAGATGGGGGTCTTCCTGGCGATCCTGCTCGTCGGGTATGTGTACGCGTGGAAGAGGAAGGTTCTTTCATGGGTCTGATCGAGAACCGCTTCGATCCAAACGTTCTCACCACTTCCGTCGACAAGTTTTTCAACTGGGCACGTAAGTCGTCCCTCTGGCCGATGCAGTTCGGGCTGGCCTGCTGCGCCATCGAGATGATGGCCGTTCTCGACCCGCGTCACGACATGGCTCGCTTCGGCGCCGAGGTCTTTCGGGCCACGCCGCGGCAGTCCGACCTGATGATCGTCTCCGGCACGGTGACGGAAAAGATGGCGCCGATCGTCCGCCGGCTGTGGGACCAGATGCCCGATCCGAAGTGGGTGATCGCCATGGGCTCGTGCGCGACGTGCGGCGGTCCGTACGACACCTACGCAGTGACGCAGGGGGTGGACCGGCTGATCCCCGTCGACGTCTACATCCCCGGCTGCCCGCCGCGCCCCGAGGCGTTGATCTGGGGACTGATGGAGCTGCAGAAGAAGATCGAGAAGATGCACGTCATCCGCAAGGGAGGAGAGTCGTACGACTTCGCCCGCGCGGCGGTGCGCGATTCACTTCGGCCGGTGCATGAAGGACCGGCTCTTCGCGCGGAGCAGGCCAAGGCGCAGTTGAAGCAGGCGCCGATCTCGGGCATCAAGCGAACGCCGATCGTCGAAGAGAAAAAGGCGAAGCCGGCGGCGGTTGCCGCACCCGCGCAGGTTGCCGAGGCAGTCGCCCCCGAACCGCCCGAAACGCCCGAAACGCCCGAAACAGAGGAAGAGATCAACTAGCCGGCCGCCGACCTCGGCCACTCGATTATCACTATGACTGAAGTTCCCGAACAGCCCAAGCCAACTGCGCCAGCCGCCCCAGCGGCGCCGGCAGCGCGGAGCATCGATGAGATCAAGCGCGATCCGCTCGTGGCGCGCGCCTGCGAGCGCGCGGGCGACGCCATCATCGGGGCCAAAGAGTTCGTCGCTGAGATCTCGCTGACGGTCGATCGCGACCGCATTGCCGAGGTGGCGCAGGCGTTCAAGGACGATGGGTTCAACTACCTCGTCGATCTCTCCGGAGTCGATTACTCGAACTATCCTTCGTGGACTGGCGATCGCTTCGGCGTGTCGTACACGCTCTACTCCTTCTCGAAGAACAACCGCGTCCGGCTCAAGGTCACGACCGACGAGAACACTCCGATCCCTTCGGTGACCTCGGTTTGGAAGACGGCGAACTGGCATGAGCGCGAGACGTTCGACATGCTCGGCATCGTGTTCGAAGGTCATCCGAATCTCGAGCGCATCCTGATGTGGGAAGGCTTCAACGGCCATCCGCTGCGCAAGGACTTTCCGATTCGCGGCATCGACACCGGGGCGCGCATCTATCCCGAGGTCTTCCCCGAGGGCGGTGGACCGAAAGCGGGATCGACCGGCAAGGACGTCAAGGACGTCAACATCTACAAGGGTGAATGGACGCATTACGGCACGTGGCCGGTCGCCGAGATCGCCGCGCGTGCGGCGGCGGGTGGACAAGCGCCGGCGCCGGAGCTTGCCGGCGTCGTCGCCGACACCGCCCAGCCCACCGAGGATGCGCCATGGCACGATCCGGAAAAGGCGCTTCCGGAACGGATGGAGCTGGCCAAAGAAGGCAGCCTGAAGGACAAACTCTTCGCCGCCATGGCCCAGACCGACTGCACCGCCTGCGGCTGGGATTGCGAGGGTTACGCCGCCGCCCTGGCAAGCGGCGAAACCAAAGACATCACGCTCTGCGTCCCCGGCGAAGACGAGACCGAGTCGATGCTGAAGCAGTTGATGGCGGGGGCTGGGAAACTGTGATGAGCGCGGTTGCGAAGTCTCGAGGTTTCGCGGTCTCGCGGTGCTGCGCCGAGCGGCAAACCGCGCGACCGCGCAACCCCGAGACCGCGCAACCGGGGGGAGGTTGGCGGCGTGTTTGACGTTCACGAAATGGAGGTCAACTTCGGCCCCCAGCATCCGTCGACGCACGGGGTGCTGCGGGTGATCCTGAAGATTGACGGCGAACGGATCATCGACGCCAAGCCGATCATCGGCTATCTCCATCGCGGCACCGAGAAGCTGTTCGAGAACATGTCCTATCCGATGTGCATCCCACATACGGACCGGATGGATTACGTCGCCTCGGCCACGAACAATCTCGGCTTCGTGGAGACGGTCGAGAAGCTGATGGGGATCACGAAGCAGATTCCGAAGCGCGCGCAGCTCATGCGCGTGATGCTCAGCGAGCTGCAGCGGATCTCGTCGCATCTTCTCTGGCTGGCCACACACGCCATCGACATCGGCGCGATGACGCCGTTCTTCTACTGCTTCCGCGAGCGCGAGCAGGTCCTCGATCTCTTCGAGGAGTACTGCGGGGCGCGCCTGACGCTGAACTGCATGCGCATCGGCGGCATGCCCGACGATCTTCCTCCGGGTTGGCTCGACGGCGTGGAGACGTTCGTCGACAAGTTCGAGGACGCCGTCGACGAGTACGAGTCGCTGCTGACGAACAACCGCATCTGGAAGAAGCGCACCGTCGGGATCGGCGTCATCTCACCGGAGGATGCCATCGATTGGGGCATCACCGGCCCGCCGCTGCGCGGCTCGGGCGTCGAGTGGGATCTTCGGCGCGCGCAGCCTTACGAGTGCTATCCCGAGCTGAAGTTCGAGATCCCGATCGGCAAGAACGGCGATACCTACGACCGCTACCTGGTGCGGATGGAAGAGATGCGGCAGTCGAACTGGATCCTCAAACAGTGCATCCCGCTCGTGAAAGCGACACCGGCCGGCGATATCAAGGCGAAGATTTCGAAAGTGGTGCGGCCACCCGAGGGGGAGGTCTATCACTCCATCGAATCGCCGAAAGGGGAGCTGGGCTACTACATCGTCTCCGACGGCAAATCGACGAGCGCCTATCGCTGCCACGTCCGCCCGCCGTCGTTCGTGAACCTGCAGGCGCTGCCGGCGATGGCGAAGGGGCACCTGGTCTCGGATCTGGTGGCGTTGATCGGGACGATTGATATCGTGCTGGGCGAGGTGGACCGGTGATCAAAGGCAGAAGGCAGAAGGCAGAAGGCAGAAGTTGGGGGAGCGGAGCACTTCTGCCTTCTGCGATCAAAGGCAGAAGGCAGAGGGCAGAAAGCAGAAGTTGGTGGAGCGGAGCACTTCTGCCTTCTGCGATCAAAGGCAGAAGGCAAAGGGCAGAAAGCAGAAGTTGGTGGAGCGGAGCACTTCTGCCTTCTGCCTTCTGCCTTCTGCCTTCAAACGGGGGTCCGCAGAAATGACGCTCGACCTCCTCATGCGCTACCTCATCTGGCCTCTGGTCAAGTTCATGGTGGCGTTCATCATCGTGCAGGTCATCGTGGCGGCGATGAACTGGGTGGAGCGCCGGCTGCTCGGACTGATGCAGGCGCGTCTTGGACCGAACCGCGTCGGACGGGAATTCGGGATTCCGTGGGGGCTGGCGCAGATCGTGGCCGATCCGATCAAGTTCATCCTGAAGGAAGACATCGTCCCCTCGAGCTCCGAGAAGGTGGCCTACTTCCTCGGGCCGATGCTGCCGCTGATTCCGGCCTTCCTCGTCTTCTGCCTGATCCCGTACGGTCCGCCGCCGACGTTCGTGGTGACGCATGTGAACATCGGTCTGTTGCTGATCCTGGCACTGACGTCGACCGGCGTCTACGGGATCATCCTCGGCGGCTGGGCCTCGAACAACAAGTACTCGCTGATGGGCGGCTTGCGAAGCGCCGCGCAGATGGTGTCGTACGAGGTGCCGTTCGGGCTGTCGATCGTCGGCGTGCTGATGCTCTGCGGCAGCTTCGACCTGGTGCGCATCATCAATTACCAGGCGGACCACATCTGGAACCTCTTCCCGCAGCTCATCGCCGCGTTCATCTTCCTGGTGGCCATGAACGCGGAGAACAACCGCACACCGTTCGACCTGCCGGAAGCGGAGTCGGAGCTCGTGGCCGGCTATCACACCGAGTACTCGGCGATGAAGTTCGCCTTCTTCATGCTGGCTGAATACTCGTCGATGATCGTCAACTGCTGCCTCATGGTCAGCCTCTTCTTCGGCGGCTGGACGCTGGCGATCAACGGGTACGGCCTGACCACCGGCGTGCTGCGCGGCATGGGGCTGGCCGGCGGCATCCTCGGTGCGCTGATCTTCATCACCAAGGTGATGGTCTTCATGCTGATGTACATCTGGTTCCGGGCCACCTTCCCGCGCTTCCGTTTCGATCAGCTCATGGATCTGGGATGGAAGTGGATGATTCCTCTGGCATTGGCGAACATCGCCGTCACCGCCATCGTGGTGCTTCTCGGGCAGGAGCTCAATTTCCAGGGGGAAGTCGTGCTGTCGATCGCCGGGGCGGCGATCATCGCATTCACGCTATTTCTGTTGCTCCGGCCGCGCGCAAAGGTGACCCATGCACGTCGAGTATCCGAAGCCTAGGTGGACCGACAAGTTTCTTCTCCTCGATATGCTCGAGGGGTTGAAGACTACCTTTCGGGAGCTGTTCAAACCGAAGGTGACGATCCGCTATCCGGAAGAGCGGCTCGAGCCGGCCAACCGCTTCCGCGGCATGTTCAAGTTTTCCTTCGACCGCTGCATCGCCTGCAAGCTCTGCGCGCTGGCCTGCCCGATCGACATCATCTACATCGACGTCCACGACGAGCAGCGAGAAGTCGACGGCAAGATGAGGAAGCTCAAGATCCTGGACCGCTACGACATCGACGTGAAGCGCTGCATGTTCTGCTCGCTCTGCGAAGAGGCCTGCCCGACCAAGCCGAAGTCGATCTGGCTGACGACGAAGACCTACGAGCTGGCCACCTACGACCGCAGCGATCTCTACTTCAACATGCAGCAGCTCGAATACTGGGAAGGGCGGCCGGAGTATGCCGGGCTTCCGGCCGATGAGTCCCTGGAGACGAAGAAGATCGAGGGAGGGACGGCATGAGCCCAGCCCTGCTGGTCTTCTTCCTGGTCGGCACCGTTGCGGTTGCGGCCTCGATCCTGGTCGTGGCCATGAGGAACCCGGTTCACTCCGCGCTCTTCCTGCTCCTGACGTTTCTCTGCGTGGCTGTGCTCTTCGTGATGAAGGGAGCGGAGTTCGTCGGCGCGGTGCAGGTGCTGGTTTACGCCGGCGGGATCATGGTGCTCTTCCTCTTCGTGGTGATGCTGATCAACGTCCGGCATCTGCCCGATGAGCGGGTCCTCTCGAATTTCTGGAAGGGCGGCTTCGCCGTGGGCCTGGCGGTCTTCATCCTCTTCGTCACGCTCGTGCGCCCCGGCGTTTACCACGATCCGGTATCGAGCGATAAGGCGCTGCGCTCGACGTACACGTATCGCCATCGCAAGGTGAAGCAGCCGAACGGCACGGTCGTCCGCAAGCTGATCCGCCGCGGCAAAGTGGTCGGTAATTCCGAGGCGGTGGGGATGTCGTTGTATACCGACTACCTCGTCCCGTTCGAAGTGGCCTCGCTGTTCCTGCTCGTCGCGATGATCGGTGCGATCGTCATCGGCAAGCGCGAACTGTCGGCGATCGAAGAGGAGAACGTGCCGGCGTACATGCTCGAGCGCGTCGAGACCGAGCATGAGGTGAAGGAGGCCATGCGTGCCTGACGCCATTCCGAGTACCGAGGCCTATCTGATGCTCTCGGGGACACTCTTCGCCGTCGGCCTGGTGGGCGTGATCATCCGCCGCAACATGATCACCGTCCTGATGGCGGTGGAGCTGATGATGAACGCGGTCAATATCAACCTCGTCGCCTTTTCGCATCGTTTCGCATCGCTGGAAGGACAGATCTTCACGATCTTCATCATCACCGTCGCCGCGGGAGAAGCAGCCGTCGGCCTGGCCATCATCATCCAGTTGTATCGTCTCAAGAGCTCGATCAATGTCGATGACGCGAGGTCGCTGAATGGTTGACCCAACCATCCTCCTCCTCATCCCTCTTCTCCCCGCCCTCGGCGCGCTGATCAACGGCCTGCGCGCGGCGGCCGCGCCGCACACGCCGAAGAACCGCACCGTCACGAACATCGTCGCACTCGGATCGACCGGCCTCTCGGCGCTGCTCGCCGCCTGGACCGTGATCGGGTACGTCAGCGGCGGGATGTCGTCCGCGTTCCAGCACGCCTGGTACACCTGGATTCCGGCGGGTCTCGGGCATGTCGGCGCCGGCAACATCGCCAGCTTCGCCGTCGACTTCGCCTTCCGCATCGACACGCTCTCCTGCACCATGCTGCTGATCGTCACGTGGATCGGCTTCCTCATCCACGTCTACGCCACCGGCTACATGGCGCATGAAGAGGGCTACACCCGCTTCTTCACCTACCTCAATCTCTTCATGTTCATGATGTTGCTCCTGGTTCTCGGGGCGAACTACATGGTCATGTTCGTCGGGTGGGAAGGGGTCGGGCTCTGCTCGTACCTGCTGATCGGCTTCTACTACGACAAGAACTTCGCCGCCGACGCCGGTAAGAAAGCGTTCGTGGCCAACCGCATCGGCGACTTCGGCTTCATCCTCGGCATCTTCTACATCTTCAACACCTTCGGCACCGCCGACTACGGCAAAGTCTTCGCGCTCGCCAGCGCCAATCCGGCCGCCTACACCGGCGTGGCCACGGTGATCTGCATCCTCCTCTTCGTCGGTGCCTGCGGCAAGTCGGCGCAGATCCCGTTGTACGTCTGGCTGCCGGACGCCATGGCCGGCCCGACGCCGGTCTCCGCGCTCATCCATGCCGCCACGATGGTCACGGCCGGCGTCTACATGGTCGTCCGCTCGAACGTCCTCTTCCGCCTTTCTCCGACGGCGATGCTGGTCGTGGCCACCGTCGGCGCGGTGACGGCGATCTTCGCGGCAACCATCGGCATCGCACAGAACGACATCAAGAAGGTGCTGGCATACTCGACGGTCTCGCAGCTCGGGTTCATGTTCCTGGCGGCGGGCGTCGGCGCCTACACGGCGGCGATTTTCCACGTCATGACGCACGCCTTCTTCAAGGCCTGTCTCTTCCTCGGCGCCGGCTCGGTGATCCACGGCTGCGGCGGCGAACAGGACATGCGCAAGATGGGCGGCCTGCGCAAGTACATGCCGAAAACGCGCATGACCATGCTCATCGCCTGCATCGCCATCGCTGGCTTCCCGCCGCTGGCCGGCTTCTTCTCCAAGGACGAGATCCTGGCCACGACATTCGAGCACCATGGCTTCCTTTACTTCCTGGGCATGGTGGCCGCGACCTGCACGGCCTTCTACATGTTCCGCCTCTACTTCATGACCTTCTCCGGCGACTATCGCGCCGCGCACGTCGAAGGGCATCCGGAATCGGAGCCGGAGCACGCCGGCCACGACATCATCCCCGGACAACTGCATCTCGATCAGGGCGATGCGCACTCCGACAAGGCGCACGGACACCATGCGGAATCGCATGACCCGCACGAATCGCCCTGGAGCATGACCGGCGTGCTGTGGGTGCTGGCGATCCTGGCCGTCGTCGGCGGATTCGTCGGGTTGCCGGAGATGTTCGGCGGCGGTCACCCGACCTGGTTCCAGCGCTGGCTGATGCCGGTGCTGCTGCCGCTCGGCGGGGAGCGGTTCGAATTCGCCGAGGCCGGCCACCTGCAGGATGCGCTACTGATCCTCTCCTCGATCGCCGTGGCCACGCTAGGCTGGTTCATCGCCTACATCCTGTACAAGAAGGACCCGTCCTTCGCGCGGGCAACGCGACTGCGGTTGAAGTTCGCCTTCCTCCACCGTTTGCTCGAGAACAAGTACTACGTCGACGAGTTCTACAACTTCGTCTTCGTCGGCGGCACGCTCGCCTTCAGCCGCGTGCTCTCGTGGTTCGACGCGAACATCATCGACGGCATCGTCAACGGCGTCCGGAACGTGACGGTGATTCTTCTCGGCCACGGCTCATGGCTCTTCGACCGCTACGTCGTCGATGGGGCGGTGAACGGGGTGGGCTCCTCGGCGCGCGGCGGTTCGCGCCTCTTCCGCAAACTGCAGAGCGGATTCGTCCAGAACTATGCGCTGGTGATGGGGGGCGGAATCGTCCTCGTCGCCGCGGTCTATTTGTTTACGAAGCCTTAAGGGGAACGACGGAAGATGGGCATTCTCAACCTTGTCACCTACATCCCGCTGATCGGCGCGATCGTCATCCTCTTCTTCGTTCGAAAAGAGAATGGCACGGCCATCCGCTATACGGCCACGATCTTCGCCGTCGTCGACTTCATCGTCTCCCTCTATCTCTGGTTCAACTTCGATCCGCACGGCACCGGCGCGCATCTCTTCCAGTTCCGCGAAACGTACACCTGGATTCCCTCGCTCGGCGTGCAGTACGACTTCGGCATCGACGGCATCTCGCTTCTGCTCATCCTCCTGACCACGTTCATGGGCATCATCGCCGTGGTCTCGTCCTATTCGGCCATCGATCACCGGCAGAAGGAGTACTACATCCTCCTGTTACTGCTACAGACGGGCATGATCGGCACGTTCTGCGCGCTCGACTTCTTCCTCTTCTACGTCTTCTGGGAAATCATGCTCGTGCCGATGTACTTCATCATCGGCATCTGGGGCGGACCGAGGAAGCTGTACGCGGCCATCAAGTTCTTCCTCTACACGCTGACCGGGTCGGTGGTCATGCTGCTGTCGATCCTGGCCCTCTACTTCTTCAACGACGGCGGCATTCCGTTCCTCAACATCAAAGGCCTCGGCAACGCGGCGACATTCTCGGTTCTGCAGTACCACAACATCGGACACCTGATCCCGCCGACGCTTCAGTTCTGGATCTTCCTCGGCTTCTTCCTCGGCTTCGCCATCAAAGTGCCGATGTTCCCGTTCCACACCTGGCTGCCTGACGCCCACGTCGAAGCGCCCACGGCCGGCTCGATCATCCTGGCCGCGGTCCTGCTGAAGATGGGCACCTATGGCTTCGTCCGTTTCGCGCTGCCGATCCTGCCGGACGCCACCAAGCAACTCATCATCCCGATCGTGGTGCTTTCGATCATCGGCATCATCTACGGCGCGCTGGTGTCGCTGGTACAGAAGGACATGAAAAAGCTGGTCGCGTACTCATCGGTCTCGCATCTCGGCTTCGTCATGCTGGGGATGTTCGCCCTCAATCCGATGGGGCTCAAAGGCTCGGTTCTGCAGATGATCAACCACGGCATCTCGACAGGCGCGCTCTTCCTTCTGGTCGGCATCATCTACGAGCGGCGGCACACGCGCATGATCGCGGACTACGGCGGGCTGGCCAAGCAGATGCCGATGTACGCGACGCTGTTTCTCATCGCCGCCCTCTCCTCGATGGGGCTGCCGGCGCTGAATGGATTCATCGGTGAGTTCACCATCCTGCTCGGAGCGGCGAACCGTTCCATCGTCTGGGCCTCCTTCGCCGCCGTCGGCATCGTTCTCGGCGCCGCCTATCTGCTCTGGCTTTACCAGCGGGTCTTCTGGGGCCCGCTCGACAACCCGGCCAACAAGAACGTTCCCGACGTCAACCGCCGCGAGCTGGGCATGCTGCTGGCGCTGGTGATTCTGATGGTCTGGATCGGCATCAAGCCGGCCGTCTTCTTCGACGTCATCGAGGAGCCGGTCAACTACATCGTCCGCAAAGTCGATCCGACCTACTTTGACAAACAGCCGCTGACGTATCCGCCGGCCGCGCCGGTCGTGGTCAGCGCGGTCGAGACCACGCGATGACCTGGAACGACATGATCTATCTCCTGCCGGAGATCATCCTCACGGCAGGCGCCTCGGCGCTCCTGCTCGTGCCGGTCATGGGTGGGCGCGGCGCGAAGCTCTCGGCGAAGTGGATGATGATCGTGCTGCTCGCCATCACCGCGGGATCGCTCATCATCTGTTCCCACGCCGTCGAGAACATCGATCAGTCGCGCCAGTTGCAGGCGATGTTCGCTCTCGACCCATTCTCGATCTTCTTCAAGCTGCTCTTCATCGCCGCCATCGCCATGCTGGTGATGATGTCCGACGACTTTCTCAAGGAATCGCGCTATTCGCCGTGGGAGTACTACTCGCTTCTCGGCTTCGCCCTCTGCGGCATGATGTTCATGGCCTCGGGCGTCCACCTCATCACCATCTACATCGGACTCGAGCTTCTGTCGCTCTCGAGCTACATCCTGGCGGGCTTCTACAAGAGCGAGCTGAAGTCCACCGAGGCGGCCATGAAGTACTTCATCCTCGGGGCGATCAGCTCGGCCATCCTGCTGTACGGAATCTCGCTCATCTACGGCGTCTGCGGCTCGCTCAACCTGCTCGATATCTCCGCCGCCATGTCGACGATCGTGACCAACGACGCCCTGATGTTCGGGATCATGCTGCTCGGCGCGGGGCTCTGCTTCAAGATCGCCGCCGTGCCGTTCCACGTCTGGACTCCCGACGTCTACGAGGGCGCGCCGACGCCGATCGCCGCGTTTCTCTCGACAGGCTCCAAAGCGGCGGCCTTCGCCATCTTCGCGCGCATCTTCTACGTCGGCCTGCACGACTTTCATCTCGAGTGGAACTACGTTCTGGCCACGATCTCCGCCCTCTCCATGATCCTCGGCAACTTCGCCGCGCTCACGCAGGACAACGTCAAGCGGATGCTCGGATACTCATCGATCGCGCACGCCGGCTATGTCCTGCTCGGCATCATCTCGCTCAACACACTCGGCCTGCGCGGCATCCTGGTCTACTCGATCGTCTACATCTTCGCGAACCTCGGCATCTGGACGACGGTGCTGATGCTGCGCCGCCACCAGTACGCCGGCGAGCGGGTCGATGACTTCGAAGGACTCAGCCGCCGTGCGCCGCTCTGGGCGTTCGCCATGGTCATCTTCCTGCTTTCGCTGGGCGGAATCCCGCCGACGGCGGGATTCATCGGCAAGTACTTTCTCTTCGCCGCCGCGGTGCAGGCCGGCTTCGGCTGGCTGGCTGTCATCGCCGTGCTGATGTCTGCGGTGTCGATGTTCTACTACCTCCGCCTGGTCGTGGCGATGTACCTGCGCGAAGGGGTCGAGGCGGAATTCGCGATCACGACGCCGCTCAAGATTGTAGCCGGCCTCTGTCTCATCGTCACGCTGGCCCTGGGCATCCTTCCCGCGCCGATGATCGATCAGGTCATCGCTTCTTCGAGCAACGTCGCGGCCCGCGCCGCGCTCACACCCCATGTCCGACGATAACGACAGCGGCCCCGGCAAGAAGCTTCGGCAGAACGAGCAGCTCCTGGAAGCGTCCTCGATCGGGCTCATGTTCCCGATCGCCATGGGCATCGGTTACGCCTGGGGGTGGGGGATGGACAAGCTCTTTCACACCAAGCCGTGGCTGACGTGGATCTTCACCGGATTCGGCATCATCGCCGCGTTCATCAACCTCTTCCGGATCGGCTTACGAAAAGAATGACGAATGACGACGGCAGTTCAGGATGAGCCCCCCGACGTCGTCCTGCGGCGCATCCGGCGCATTGCCGTGGGTGCCTGGGTCGTCTTCGTGGTGCCCGTCCTGATGACCGGCGGATGGCGCGGATTGATCGGATTGACTTGCAGTGGCCTCGTCACTATGATCAACTTCCTTTGGTTGGAGGAGATTGTCCAGGCACTGCTCCAACCGACGCGCCGGCACCTCGGGAGACTGACAGTACGTACTCTGTCGCGATACGCTCTCCTCGGTTTGGCGCTTTCGGTCACAATCTTCGTCGCTCGTATCAATGCCGTAAGTGTGTTACTGGGGTTCTCGGTCGTGGTGGTGGGAATCATGGGTGAAGCTGTGTATTCGACATTCCGAATCTTCGCCGATCATTAGAACTGATGGAACACGAAAGCTCGATTCTTTACGCACCGGTCAACGCGCTGTGGCACAGCGTGCAGCACCGCTTTGCCTGGGACATCCCCGATCACGTGGTCATGGCCCTGCTGGTCCTGCTGATCAGCATCGTCGTTTTTCCGCTCATGGCCCGGAAGATCAGCCGCGACAAACCCGGCAACTTTCAGCAGATCCTGGAGCTCGTCGTCAGCGGCCTCAAAGGCCTGCTCCACGACATCATCGGCCACGATGGCGATCGCTTCCTCTACATCATCGGGGGCTTCGCCGCCTTCATCTTCGTATCGAACATCTTCGGGATCTTCTTTTTTCTGCAGCCGCCCACGAGCAATCCGAATACGACCTTCGCTCTGGCCATCACCGCGTTTCTCTACTACAACTGGCAGGGCTTCCGGACGCAGGGCGTCGTGCACTACCTCAAGCACTTCATGGGGCCTCTGCCCATTCTGGCGCCGCTGATGATTCCCATCGAGATCATCGGGCACCTGGCCCGTATCCTCTCGCTCGGGATGCGCCTGTTCGGCAATATTTTCGGCGAGCATTCCGCCACCGGCATCTTCATGGGGATCCTTCCCTTTGTCATTCCCTGGCCGATGATGGGGCTCGGCATCTTCGGCGCCTTTCTTCAGACCTTCGTCTTCATCATGCTGACGATGGTCTACCTGGCCGGGGCCACCGTGGTGGAAGAACACTGACTTTTTGCAATTGATGACTTCACAAGATTTCAGGAAAGGAGGATAGGTAATGAGCAAGTTCAAATTCGTCTTGTTCGCTCTGGTCATCGTGCTGATGGCCGGCGCGGTGTTCGCGCAAGCCACGCCGCAGGACCCGATTACCCAGGCGACGGCCGCGAAGTCGGGAGTTCGGTGGGGTGTGATTGCCGCGGCATTCGTTCTCGGTATTGCCGCCGCCGCGGGCGCCATCGGTCAGGGCCGCGCCATCGCCGCATCGGTCGAGGGCATCGCCCGCAACCCGGGCGCAGCAGGCGCGATCCGCCTCTCGATGATCATCGGTCTCGCTCTGATCGAGTCGCTGGTCATCTACGCGCTGCTGATCGCGTTCACCGTTTACAAGCTGTAACGTTCACGCACAGTACGGCACGGCGGCCCGGCGGATCAGATCCGCCGGGCCGTTTGTGTTTCCCGACGTCAGATGCGCGGCTTGGCCTTTGCCACCGAGGCGATGACGCCGATGCCGAGCAACGCCAGCGTGGCGATGGCGATCCAGATTGTCGGCACATGCATCTTGTAGGCGCCGATCGCGAGCGCGGCGATCAGAATGACCCAGCCGAGGACCGAGAGATTGAACCAGTTCACGGAGTACCTCCGTGAAGGGACTCAGCAATGGCGGTGCCTACCAGCATCGTCTTTCACGCGGAGGCGCGGCGATCGAGTGACGACCAACAACGAAAAGAGCCGGCGAACATCGCCGGCTCTTCGCGTTTCGGATTGCTGTTGGAGGGTGCTACTGCGTGCTCAGCATCTTGTCGACCGCGGCGAGAGCTGCTTCGGCCGGGAACCGGGCATCGATGGCGATCGACTTCACCGAGGTCCATGCTCCATTCGCATAGGCGATGTAGTTCAGCGAGGTTTCACTGGCATTCGCGAAGACGAGCCGGTCGGCGCGCTCGATGACCGTAACGGGCCCCTTCCAATCGGCGCTGAAGGTTGGCGGGGCCGCGAGACTCCGAGGCTTGGGACCTGGTCCGCCATTACCGATGCCGACCGGAATATGGATGCGAGAGTCGGCGATCGGCCGGAGAGTTACTCCGTGGATCGTATTCGAGCGGGTGTCGCCGAAGATCACATCGACCGAGCTCTGCATCGGCGCGCTGACGACGGCTGGATGACGCAGGAGCTCTTTGTTGAATGTCGGATCGACCTTGTTGTACGAATCATCGGCCGCGGTCACGAACTCTTCGAGAGAGTGAGGCTCGATCGAGGTAAGGGCGCCTTTCTCGATCGTCAGCAGCGCATAGCGGGCTTCTTCACTCTTTCCGGAGTCCTGCCACCAGACGGCATGAAGCAGGAGCGCCGGAACATCGGCGTAGGAGCCGTCAGACTGGAGCTGGGAAACGCGGCGCGTAATCCCGAGGCGCAGATTGCCGCGGGAGCGATACGGCTCGTTGTCGATCGAAACCGCGGGCTGCCACTTGCCGCCGTGGTATGAGGCCAGCAACAACTCACTCGAGTACGCGTCGTTCGAGTGCGTCCAGATGACAAAAAGGGTATTGGAATCGGAGTCGTAGGCCAGGGCGCCGCCGAAGTGGTAGCCCGATGACATCGACTCGGGTACGTACAGGTGACTCACGTCGTCGCCGGTCCGCACGGTAAGAGCGAGCGTCTCCGACGCTTCCATCGAGGAGCCGGTTGGCGGAGTCTGCGCCTCGAGCGTGTAGACCGTTCCGCCGGGCGTGACGACCACGTCGCGATCGGCAACCTGGGCGAAGGCGGCAGCGGCAGAGAAAGCCAGGGCGAACGAAACCAGAAGACGTTTCATAATTTTAGGTTGATCATCGACCGAAGATCGATCGCAAACAAAAGACTCTTCAGATGCCGAAACTGCGGGTAGAAGCGAGCCAACTCCCCGAAATGCTCTTCTGCTGACTCCACGTCGCCTGATTTGTATGCTGCCTCACCGGTCAAGTAGTGCGCATTGCGCACCTGACGCGGTTCGGAAGCGAACTCGAGGGCGAGATCACCGTAGTGACGGGCCGTTTCATATGCTTCGAGGTCGAGATAGCCGTAGCAGAGATCAGCGAACGCATCCGATTTCGAGTGCGGCGTCGTGATCTCATCGATCACGCTGTGAAGAAGGCGAAGGCCCTCTTTCGTCTCACCCACCAGAAGCTTGTTGTACCCGAGGTTGGTGATGATCGCCACCCGGCTGAACGAATGCGCGGCGGCGTCGCTCGAATCTCGATCGACACACGCGAGCGCCTGATCCAGACACTCGATAGCCTTCGGAAACTGTGAATCGATCTCGTAGACGATACCGAGCTCGTTGAGGGCGGCCAGCCTCCAGTACATCTGGTCAGCCTGATTCGCCGCTTCCAGCGCGATCTGACCGTAGAAGATCGCTCGCTTCGTTTCGCTGGTCAGGCGGTGCGTGTACATCAGCGCGTACGACGAGAGGAACGTGTGATGCGGGTTGCGGCGCCGCATCAGGATCATCGGAAGCGCCTTCACTTCCGGGCCCGTGCGCTCTGCCGCGATCAGGGCATGCCCCTTGTTGATCGTGATCAGCTCGCGGACTTCTTCGTCCGTGGCCAGCGTCTGCGCCTCGTCGTACATGGCGAGCGCATCATCGAACTCTTCTTCACGGACCTTCGCCAGAGCATCCTGGCGCAGCTCTTCGATGCGGCTGTTCAGCTCAGACATCGTCACCCTCGCTCTCCCCATTGTCTGAATCCCATGAGCCGTCCTCTTCCTGGGCGCGCTTGAATTCGATGAAGCTTTCCACTTCCTTCTGCGCCGTCGGGCTGAGGCTGCGGTACTTCTGCACCACCGTCTCGGTACGGTTCCCTTCGTCGAAGAAGTCGCCGATGCTCATGTCGAACGTCCCCAGTATTTTCAGCAGGGTGTCGAGACCGACTTTGTACTCACCCTGTTCCATCCGGGAGAGATCGGACTGATGCACGCCGATACGATCGGCGAGCTCCACCTGGGTCAGCTTGCGCTGCCGGCGAAGCTGGCGGATCTTTCGTCCGACGAGCTCGAGCTGTGCTGGCTTATTCATGAGGGGTTGCGTTGACTTTTATGCTGCGGGAACCATAAACTCAGGGCAATCTACGGACTTGCCGTGCCGCTGTCAAGTCCAGAGGGTCCCGAAAACGTACAAAAATGTCCACCTCCTCCGGGAACTCGTCAAAAGAGACTTCCACGCGCGCTTCACCGGCTCCGTCCTTGGCGTTTTCTGGGCGGTCCTGCAGCCGCTGAGTCTCGTCATCCTCTATTGGTTTGTCTTCACGTACATGTTCACCCGCGGTCCGGCGGTGGAGAACAAGAGCTACATCGACTTTCTGATCGCGGGGCTGCTGCCGTGGCTCGGGTTGAACGAGGGGATCATCCGGTCGACGACGAGCATCGTCGACAACGCGCCGATGGTCCGCCGCCTGGCGTTCCGCAGCGAATTGCTGGTTCTCGTCCCGCATGCGTCGGCGCTGATCTTCGAATCGATCGCCCTCGGTCTTTTCGGCGGGTTCCTTCTGATCCGCGGACTGTCGCTTCGCAGCCTTTGGCTGCTTCCCCTCGCGCTCGTGCTGCAGTTCGCGATGCAGGTGGGGCTGGGCTGGTTTCTTGCGGCGAGCTACGTTTTCTTCCGCGACCTGATGCCGATCCTCGGATTCGTGCTCTCGGTCCTTTTCTATCTCAGCCCGATTCTCTATCCCGTCGCCGGCCGCTTCGAGCGGTTCTTCGCCTGGAATCCGATGACGCCCCTCGTCGGTTTGTTCCGGAGCGCCATGCTGTCCGCGGCGTTACCTGCGGCCGGTTCGATCGTATTCCTTCTGATCGTCGCCGCGGGACTCTTCACCGGTGGTCTGCTTTTCTTCCGCCGGGCGCAAGCGACGCTGGCTGATCTCATTTGACGTTACACGACAATCCGAAGCAGGAGAGATGAATGTTCGACAGGAAGTTGATTCTCGCAACGTGTGTGGCCGTCGTCGCGCTGATGCCGTGTGCATTCGCCCAGGTTTCTTCTCCACCCGCGGCGGCCCAGCCGACCGCCACCGCCACCTCCGGCACTGACCAGATTCCCGAGGGCGGCGTTCCGACCTGGATCCATCCCGAGACGCCGCAACACAGACGCGACCGGCTTGCCGGTGAAGATCCCGGCCCCAACCCCGATCTCAACAAACACTTCTGGCGGTTCGGAAGGTCGTACCACATCGAACGCTATGAGCGCCGCCTCGCCGCGTACGATCGCGAAGAGGGAACGGTTCGTCCTCTGGCGATGGTGAACTTCGCGTTCGAGATCTACCAGCAGAACGAAAAGTACGTATGGGTCTGGATTGCCGATCCTGAGGAGCCGGCGCCGACAGCGACAACGGGGGCCAGCTCCACGCCGGTTCCGAAAAGCCGATACAACGATCTGGAGGTCAAGTTCTTCGAGAAGAGCAGGCCGCAGTTCAGCGCGCTCGAACCGCCGATGAGTGACAAGACCATCCGTTTCGAGGAGGCCTCGGACGGCCTGCCGAAGCAGGGATCGTGGCGAAACTCCCTTGCCGTCGGCGATATGAACGAAGACGGCTGTCCCGATCTCATCGCGCCGCCGCAGCGTGGTACCTCGAACTACCCGGCCATCTTCCTCGGCGACTGCAAAGGGCACTGGAAGATCTGGGACAAGGTGAACTTTCCTCACGCCTTCGACTACGGCGGCGTCGTCGTGGCCGACTTCAACAAAGATGGTCACCTCGATGTCGCCTTCGCCGTTCACCTCACCGGTGTTTTCGTTTACCTCGGCGACGGCAAGGGTAATTTCCGTGAATCGAGCGAAGGCCTCCCGAAGGACTTCGGCACACGCCGCATCGCCATTACCGATGCAAACAACGATGGCTACCCGGACATCGTCGCCATCTCCGAAGGGCCGAGCGTGCAGGGGATGGGCAATCCGCGCTATGGCAAGGTGCGTCTCTACCTGAACAAGAAGAAGGGGACGGAGTGGCAGGGCATCGACGTCGTCCAGCCCGGGGTGAAGACCGGCGCCGATTGGATCTCCATCGGGAACTTCAACGGTGACCGCTATCCGGACTTCGCCTTCGGCAGCATGTTCCAGGGAAGCTGGGACATCGTCTACGTCAGCAAAGGGCCGAATGAATGGAAGACGATCGAAAACGATGGTGACCTGATCCCGTCGCGCGCCTACTACTTCGCCAACGCCGCAGGCAAGTTCTCATCGAAGACTCGCGACGACGCGATTCTGTCGTACGTGCGTTACTGGCCGACCGATCTTGACGCGGCCATCGTGCCGAAACCTTCGATCATGGAGCTGACGGGGGTTGATCGTATCTCCTTCACCAAGGACGGTGTGAAGCGGACGCCGATCGCGCATTGGAGCGGCCACGAAGGGGTGGCCGGCCTGGGGGTGGGTGACTTTGACGGAGACGGCAATCTCGACATCGTCTACACGCGGTACAACCCGCGGGAAGCCGTGATCGAGCTCGGAGACGGCAAGGGTGGCTTCACCCGTGCGAAGACCGAGGGGCTGACGATCGCCCCGCAGCGGAACTACGACCTCACCGTCGCGGACGTCAACGGCGACGGAAGACCTGACGTGATCGTGATGTACGAGACGTCCGGCACGTCGTCGCTCAGCATCAACGACGGTTCGATTCACGTCTTCCTGAACCGTGGACCGGTCGCGAAGACGAAGGCTTCGTCCCCTGGAAAGAAGTAAGTTCGATTCGCGGCCGGGCGGTGGACGTCCGCCCGGCCGCGCCCGCGAGTCCTTCTCCCCTCTCGTCTGGGCATCATTCGCGCATCACGACCCCCCGCGGAGGGGGAGGGCCGCCGAGGGGCGCCGGACAGGATTGGTGCTTGTGCGGAAGTGCTGTTTCGGTATAATCCACGCGATCTTGTCCCATCAGCCTATGTCGTAACCACATAAAAATGCGCTCAAGGCATTGACTTCTGAGTTCAGAGGCAATACTGTTACTCAAAACTGGAATAGGTAGACAAGTTTTCAAATCCGGCGCGGGAGGTGATCGTATCGTCGAGCGAGGGTGACCACAATCCGAACAATCAGATTCAAACAATCATCGATGTGTAGGAGAACAGCATGAAAAAATTAATGGTTCTGGCCATGATGGCCACCCTCCTGATGGCGGGATCTGCGTTCGCCGTGACTCGTCACCTGACGAAGACTCCGGACGCGACCTTCGCATTTGGAGCGCCGGGTATCGCCGCCGGCCCGACGACGACGAACAACGACGACTCGTGCGATATCGGTACCGCACCGGCCGCGACGTTGCTTCTGCCGTACTTCGAGGTCGACCCGAATCCGACAGTTCAGGGTCAGACGACTCTGTTCACGATCACGAACGTTACCCGCGCGCCTCAGATCGCCCACGTGACGATCTGGACCGACTGGTCGTTCCCGGTCCTCGACTTCAACATCTTCCTGACCGGCTATGACGTTCAGCCGATCAACCTCTATGACGTCATCGTTCGTGGCGTGGTTGCTCCTCCGAGCGGCACGACCCCGGCGACGACTCCTGGAGCTCTGTCGCTGTCGAACACCACCGGCAACAACAACCTTCTGGTTACCAGCGCTCCCTGCACGAACCTGCCGGGCGCTCTGCCGACCAGCCTCGTCACGGCGGTTAGAACTGCTCTGACCACGGGCGTCTTCAACCCGGGCAGCGGTTTCCCGTCGTGCTCCACCGCGGGTGGTGTGCATGCGAACGCCATCGGTTATGTGACCGTTGACGTCGCGGCCGACTGCTCGACCAAGTTCCCCAGCGACCCGACCTACTTCAACGTCGGTACTGGTGAAATCCTGTTTGACAACGTCCTGATCGGCGACTACGAGCAGCTCGGACCGGCCCCGGCCGGCACTGGCGCTGCGTCCAGCTTCGACGGTGCAGGAAACCCGATGGTTCACATCCGCGCCGTACCCGAGGGTGGTGGCGCAGGTATCGGCGGCGGCGTACAGCCGGGAACGAACCTGCCTTACACCTTCTATGATCGTTACACCCCGGCTGCCAACCGCACGATCGATCGTCGCCAGCCGCTGCCGTCGACGTTTGCTGCCCGTTACATCCAGGGTGGCACCGGCGCGTTTGCGACGAACTACAAGATCTGGCGTGAAGGTCTCACCGGTGCCGGCGCGTCCTGCGCGTCGTACATCAACAACGCCACTATTCCTATCCTGGAAATCGTCCGCTTCGACGAGCACGAGACCCCGTTCAGCCTCGGCACGGGTCCGAACTGCTCGCCTTGCGCTCCCAGCAACCCGTCGCTGCCGGAAACGTCTTCGACGAACACCACGAACTCGGTCTTCCCGGCACTCAGCGGCAGCGACGTTGGCGGTTGGATGTACCTCAACCTCAACGACGGCGGCGCTCCTGTGTACTCCGTCACGGGTCATCCGAGCGGAACGATCACCTCGGGTCCGACCGTGTTTGCGCCAGCCGGTAGCAACACTACCAACCGCGCTAGCCAGAACTGGGTCGTCATCGAGATGTTCGGTAATGTTGGCTCCAACCGTCTGTCGGTTGACTTCGACGCCGCATGGCTTGGCAACGGCTGCTCCGCTGCCGCGCTCATCAACGGCGGCGTGTCCACCGGACCGCCGATCGGACCGGCCGGCGGCATCTTTGTCTGCCCGCCGGGACCGGGTGGTGTTCCTGCTCAGGTCCCGATGACCAACGGCACGACCACTCAGTGCGTCGGCACCAACACGACCCCGAACGTTCCGTAACTCTTACCCCATTGCAGTTGCCGTACAGGCGGGCCGGTTCTCCGGCCCGCCTTTTTTTGTTCAAACTTTTCGCGTGACAGTGGCCGGTCCTTTGAGTAAAATAACAATCCTTGCACCGTGGCGATCGCTCGCCTTGGGCAGGGAGGCGGATCGGTCTGCCACGTCATCGTCGTTGCCACGGAGGAGAGAAAGTGAACTCGATTCATCGCAGGTGGTTTTTAGTGGGTTGTGTGGCGTTGATCCTGATGGCTGCGTCGGTATATGCGCAGGATTGGCCTCCGCCGGCGGCGTCGCCGAACACCGACGTACCTTGCACGGGTTGCTTCAACGGCAAGGACGGCCTCAAGACCATCGGCTATCCACCGACGCTCAGGTTCGTTGGGCGGTTCCTCGATTCGGAAGCTACGAAGGAGTACCAGTTCTTCTACCGCACGGCGCGCGCCCGCGGGGTCAACTTTCTCGACGCGGCGGATCCAGCCAAGAGCCGCATCTACATGATGGTCGGAAGCGGTGTGGGGGCCTACAATCCGGACACGTTCCTCTCCCGGCTGGCCGCGCACGAAACGCTCTTTCCCGCGTCGGCCATCCCCACCCATCCTTTCTCCAATGCGCGCTCCCCATTCAGTGAAGTGTTCCTGTTTTGGGATCGATGGTTCTACGCGGAACAAACCGACGGGGCGTGGATCCTCGGGGGCGGCGACGGACAGGACCGCCTCTACGGAATCGATTCGGACGATCGCGGCTACGTGTATATGGCGTACTCCACCTACGGTTGGGGTATCGCCAAGGACGACTTCGGAACGGGTGGGGACAAGCTGCTGAATGTCTACCAGCATCTCGGCGAACAAACCGATGTCACCCCGATCACGATCGTTTCCTGCAAGGTGGACGGCGACTATTACGTCGTGGTCACCTCGGGAAATGACAAAGCACAGGTTTGGAAGGTCACCAACACGGCCAGTCCCGAAAAAAGGAGTGATCTGCCCGGCCGCGCCTTCATTTCCGTGACCAAAGACACCGCCGGATCACGCGTGGCCACCGTTGACGGCAACGGACAGCTGCAGATTCTTACCACCAGTGCATTCGTAAGCGGAGGGACGCCCATCGTCTCCCGCCTGCTCAGCGGCGGTCAGTACAAGTCCGTTACGACGGACGGCACCAATTTCTACGCTCTGTCCTCCATCGCCGGCTCTTCCTATGTCAGCGTCATCAACGGAACCACCTTCGTGGAAACAGATGTGCCGATCCTCAATCCCGCCGGGGGTCTTACCAGTTTCAGCACGCCCGGCGGCATTCGCGCCGGAGGAGGTTTCCTGGCCGCCTGGGGCATCGATGATGCAGCCGGGGGATGGAACCTTCATCTCTACAAGATCGGTAATGGCGGAACGCTCTCGGACCTTCCGATGGATAACTACTTCGCGAAGTACTATTCGGGCGGTTCTCCCACCGGCTACACGCATCCAGCATTCAGCGCCTTTATGGATGTTGCACCGTACAAGAAAGCGGGGAAGAACTACCTCATCGTCGAAGGGTTCGGTCTCGGTGACCTTTATGAAATCAGAGCCGGCGATGCCCTGACCGCCCGGCTCACCAGCACGCCCACTCCGTTCTACGGAGACCGTCAGAGCTTTACCAGCTCCACGGCCTCCAACAATCCGATGGCGGTGAATTGGGACTTCGGCGACGGGACCCAGGGGTCGACGCTTGCCGGCTCGCCAACCATCACGCACCAGTTCGGAGGAGCGACAGCCGCGGACCTTCCGCTGACCCGGCGGGTTACCGCTACGAGCCAGACGGACTCCTCGCTGACCGATTCCGTAACCGTCACCCTGGCAAAGCCTTCGGCGGGCTTCAAGGTTGCGTCAACAGGATTCTTGTTCCGATTGCCTGACGCCAGTTCGGCAGCGCAGATCGTGACGAGCGACGAGTTCGCCGATATCTCGGACGGCACCACCGAGGGCCACTATACGCAGTGGACGCTCGATCAGACGACGACGAAGAAACTGCCGACCGCCACCACGCCAGTCGGAGGCTGCGGACAGCACACGCTCAAATTCGTCGCCCATTATGGGCCGTATGACCCATCCACATTCGCCGCGCCCTCTGACGCGCAATTCGCGATCGACTCGGTGACGTATACCGCGAGACCGTTTGTCGTCAGTGTTCAGGTGCCTCCGGCGACCACGCCTCCACCCGCGTCAGTCACGTTTTCAGCTTCGGTGCGTCCATCGTCGCTTCCGGCAGATCTGCCGAATGGAGCGAATACGGCATGTACCTACGAGTGGGCGCTGGTCGACGGGTCGAATGCCAACAAGCAGGTCCTGGCGGGCGGGACGGGTTCCAGCACGCTCGGCAGCATTCCGCAGAGTCCCGCGGTCAGTACCAGCGTGTTCGCTCCTCTTGGTAAGAAAATCCTTCTGACCGTTACAGTGAACTCGACCGCCGTCAGTTCTACATGCAACAGTGGTGGATTCGCGGCGCAATCAACCGCGACGGACCTTTTGAGGGGCCCGGATCCAACGATCGTCGTGACGGGTTGCGCGCACATCGGTGATCCCTGCAAGCTCACGGTATCCTCCTCGGGATCGCAAGCCGGCTGGTCCTATGACTGGAGCACGAGCGGGGCTGCTTCATGTCCGCACTGTGGTGCGCTGCCCGAATTCTCTCCGGTCTTCACACAGATCGGAACCTATACGGCAACGCTCGTCGCCACCAACGGAATCGGCTCGGCAACCACCCAATCGGCGCCGATCTCCGTGGGGCAGGCCACTTGCGGCGCGCCGCAGGAAGCGAACACCGGCGTCGGCTTCAGTGGTGCCTCTTCGGGCTGCTTCAGCAGCCTGGATACGTGTTCCGCAGGGGAGACGATCACCTTCCAAGTCACCGCGCTCGGGTGGTCGATTGGAGATTGCAATACGTATCTGTGGGACTTCGGCGACGGAGCGCATTCGACCGCTGCAAAGCCAACACACGCATACACCACCAATGGTCACTACTCGGTGTCGTTGGCGCTCACCGGTGGCCTCACCACGGCTCACATCACGACCACGGTTACGGTCGGTAGTGTGACGCCACCTCCACCGCCACCCCCACCGCCGCCCCCGCCCGGCAACTGCGGTACGCTGACGGCGCAGACCGCTTACGTCGGGTTCATTGGCAACTCCTCGGGATGCACCAGCAACTTCGGCACTTGCAATCCGGCGGAGAGCATCCTCTTTACTCTCTATCCCTTCGGCACCTACAACTTCGCCTGCCCGTCGTCGAACTTCCAGTGGAGCTTCAGCGACGGCGGTGGCGGGACCGGAGAGAGCACCAGCCATACATTCGGCACCCCCGGCACCTATACAGCTTCGTGCACGGTCAGCAACAGTGGTGGAACCCAGACCTACACGGTAACGGTACAGGCTGGAAGTTCTGTGCAGCGACCCTGCGGAACGATGACCCAGTCGAACGCCGCCGTTACCTACAGCGGGGCCAACTGCAGCGACGCCGGCGGCGATTGCCAGGCGACGAAGAACGTCGCGTTCGCCGTTATCGGGAAGGGCTCTGCCCCGTACGATTTCACCTGCGCGACGCACAACTATTCATGGACGTTTGGCGACGGAGGAAGCGGCAGCGGCGCGAATCCTATCCACGCGTATGCAGACGCCGGAACGTATACGGCAACGGTTACCATTACGCAGGGGACCCAGAACATCCAGTACTCGCATGTCGTGACTGTCAGCGGAAATGGTGGTGGTACCGGCAACTGCCCGACGATGTATCCGGACTCCAATGTGTATATCGCCTTTAATGGCGCGACCAGCCAGTGCCCCTTCGGAGCCAGCGGAGCGTGTAATGTCGGTGAGTCCGTAGCCTTCCGGGCAGCCTCGTTGGGGTACGACTTCGCTTGCGGAACCCACACGTACTCATGGGACTTCGGCGACGGCGGGCACTCCACGCAACAGAATCCAACGCACGTTTTCGCCACGGACGGAACGTACAAGGTGACACTGCACCTGACCAATCCGACACAACCGGTCGATCTCGGGGCGACGGTGAAGGTCGGTACCGGCGTCTCCGTGCCACCGCGGCACCGTCCATCCAAGCACTAACCGGCACAATCCAACGCAACGCAACCGAGAGTGGCGGGCTTCGGCCCGCCACTCTCTTTTTGCGGCGATGGTTTGGCGATCGGGTCCGTACAATGTCTTCGATGACAACCGCCGTCCTGGCTCGCGAGCTGACGAAGCAATACGACATCTACCGGCGTCCCATCGACCGATTGATCGAGGCAGTGACCCGCCGGCCGCGCCACACCGTGTTTCCGGCCTTGCAGGACGTGACGTTCGAAGTCGAGCGCGGCGAGACCATCGGGATCATCGGCCAGAACGGCGCCGGCAAAAGCACGCTTCTCAAGCTCCTCTGCAGCGTGACCCGGCCCACGAGCGGCCTGCTCGAGACGAAGGGAACCATCGCCTCGATTCTCGAGCTGGGCACCGGGTTTCATCCGGAATTCAACGGCCGCGAAAATGCCTCGCTCAATGCCGCGATTCTGGGTCTTGGTCCGGCGGAGTTGAAGCAGAGGCTCCCGGCGATCCTCGAGTTCTCGGAGCTCGGAACATTTCTCGACCGGCCGGTAAAGACGTACTCATCGGGGATGTACATGCGGCTGGCCTTTTCAGTCGCGGTCAACGTCAACCCAGACATCCTCGTGATCGACGAGGCGCTGGCCGTGGGGGACGGGCACTTCCAGAAGAAGTGCGTCGACAAGATTCGCGAGTTCCAGGAGGAGGGGAAGACCATCCTCTTCTGCTCTCACGGCCTCTATCACGTCAGCTCGATCTGCAGGCGCACGCTCTGGCTCGATCATGGCCGGGTCATGCGCTACGGACCGTCGCTGGACGTGGTGCATGAATACGAGACGTTTCTCCTGCAACGCGATCGGGAACGGCCGTCGAGCGAGGGCGAGCCGGAGCACGAGCGTCCGCCATCGCCTGTGCGCATCCGGGACATCGTCGTCTGCGACCGCGGTGGCCGCCCGCGCGACGTCTTCGAGCGTGGAGAAGACGTTCACGTGAAGCTGCACATTCATTCCGAGGTCGCCTCGCAGCCGATCCATACGATCGTCGGCGTTCATCGTTCGGCCGACGATCTTCAGTGTTTCGCTGTCGGTACGCACGCGGATGGGGTCGAGCCGCCGTGCGGGCGCAACGAATATGAGCTGATCGTGCAGCTTCACAACGTGCCTCTGAACCGCGGCGAGTACTCGATCATCGCTTTCGTCGGAGACGAGAATGCCATCACGGTGTTTGATCGCCGCGACGTCCGGCCCGCGTTTTCGATCAGTGGCGAGCGCTTCGAGGTTGGCTTGATCTCGCTCGATCATCACTGGTCTCTGGCGCCGGCGGAGTCGGACGCGGTGCAGTCTGCTGGCAACAGATGACGTCGATCTCGCTGCTCGTCATCAACTTTCACTCGGCTTCCCTCGCCGCGGACGCCATCCGCACGGCGCGCGCGGCGTCGTCAGGGCCTCTGCAAACGGTTGTCGTCGACAATAGTGACGACCCCGCGGAAGTGGAGGCGTTGCGCGCCATCGCGGATGTGGTGATCGCGGCGCCGCGCAATCTGGGTTACGCTGGCGGCATCAATGCCGGCCGCCGGTCGTGCGACGGGGAGGTCATCGTCGTCTCCAATCCCGACGTCCGATTCGGAGACGCTGCGATCGATCGGCTTGCCGATGTCGGTGCCGCCGTCGCCGGGCCGGCTCTTTTCTGGGATGAGGCGCACCGGTGGATGCTCCCCCCGGCCGATCTGCAGACGAGGAGCGAGGTCATCGACCGCGTGATTGCCAGCCGTTCGCGTACCTGGGCGGGACGGCGCGACCGGCGGCGCTTCGCCGCGCGCGTCGCCTTCTGGTCGCTCGACAAGCCCACTCGTGTCCGAGCGCTCTCAGGCGCCGTGATGGCGGTCCGCGCTGGAGCGCTCGAAGCCGCTGGTGGTTTCGACGAGCGTTTCGCGCTCTACTTCGAAGAGAACGACTTCCTTCGCAGGGTTCGCGGCGACGTCGTGTACGTGCCCGCGGCGCGCTGCCGGCATTTGTACAACCAGAGCGCCGCTGGCTCGAGCGAAGCGGCGGCGCTGTATGCGCAGTCGGAGCTGAGGTACCTTCGGAAGTGGGGCGGGCATTTCGCGAAGAGATTCGAACAACATCGACCGGACTTCTCCGCAAAAAGCCGGATGGGAGAGTCCGTCCTGCCTTTCGACCGCGACGGCGTCGTCATCGAAGCATCGCCGCTTGCGAGCTTCGAGACCGCCGCCGGTCACTTCGGTAACGACGTCGTGGACGTTCCTGACGAAATCTGGAGCACGTACCGCGGTGAGGTCCTCTACCTGCGCGCGGTCGATCGTCGCAGCGGACGGGTACTCCATTCGTGGGCCAAAGCCAGGAGTCTGCGCGGCAGAACGATGGAGCGATGATGGTGGCGAGCCTTGGGCGACCAGCGCAGCCGGCCGTGCCGGCCTAGAATACCGGTATGAGCTCGACGAGCGTTTCGGTCCTGGTTCCGCTGATGGGACCGTCGGCTGAGCTGCCATCGACGATTGAAGCCGTGGAGCATTACCTGCAAACCACCGGTTTCGCGTTCGATATCCGGGTGCTCGACCGGCGCGATGGTACCGATTACGGTGCCATGATCCGGCGTGGCGCGGCCGATGCCGGCGGGAGTGTCATCATCATCGTCGATCAGGATCTGCCGTACCCGGTCAGCGCGATTGGGGATGCCGTGGCGTTGATCGAGTCGGGTGCGGCGGATGTGGTTTTCGCTCGGAGAGCCGGCTGTCGGGACAGCATCGTCCTTCGCTCGCTTCTGGTCGCCATCCTTCCCGATCCATCGCTGCATCTGAAAGCATTCTCCGCCGAGGCCGCGAGGCTGCTGATTGCCGAATCGAAGCTGCGTGGTGGAGGGTTCGACCTGGAAACAGCCTACCTTGCCAACAAGTACGGCTTCCGCGTCGAGCGCCTGAACGTGCATGCGGAGGCGGGGTCGACGAAGAAGACGTTCGGTTTCTGGCGAGGCGTCGCGGCCTCCGTGGCCATTCGGATGACCGATCGCAGGAATGGTTACCGTGCGCCGCGTCGCTGTCCGGTCTGTTTCTCCAATGAGGTATGGAACTTCGATCAAATCCCCGGCAACGTGGTTCGCGCGTGCAACCGTTGCAAGTGCCGCTACCTCGGCCGCTTCGACGTCGACGACGACAGGCGCCCGGTGCGCCGCGTTCTGCGGGCGCAGCCGGTGCAGATGGAGATCGGTGAAGAAACGCTGCACCGCGGGGTGGCGCGGGAGAAGACCAGTCAGCGCCGCCTTGCCGCGCTCCGGCGACACCTCACATCACGTGCGCGCGTCCTCGAGATCGGTGTACGCGACGGCAGCTTTGGCGATGCTGCCGCGCGCGAGTTCGAATACGTCGGTATCGACCGGGCCGCGGCAGCCGCGCGTGCCGCGCGGGCCCGCGGGCTCGACGTCTATTGCTCCACCGTGACGAACTTCGTAAACACCGGACCGGCCTTCGATGCCATCGTCCTCTTTCACGTTTTCGAGAACATGGCCGATCCACACGATGCGCTGGCGCGGATGAAGGATCTTCTCAAGCCCGGCGGGGTGCTGTTGTTGTCGACCTTTGATACGGAAGGACTGGTCTACCTCGTCACCGAGCGGCGGTGGATGACGCAGAACTTCCGCACGCACCTCATCCTCTACTCGCGCTCCGCGCTCATCGAGCTGCTCGAGCACTCCGGATTCGAAATCGTCAGCATCGGTGCGGAGCTGGCGTATCGCGATCACCGTTTTCTGCGGCACTCCGTCGCCATGCGTTGGCCGGGGCTGGCGCCGGTCGTTCGGACGCTGCTGAAGGTCCTCCCGGATCCGCTCCTGGTTTCCTCCGGGTCGATCCGCATCGTGGCCAAGCGCCGCGCCGGATCTCCGGTCAACTTCCGCGCGATCCGCTCCGTCGAGCCGACGCATGCCCGCTGACGCGCGCTTCACCAGCCGCCCGTTCCACGCGGGGGACGAAGAACAGATCCTGGCTCTTTTCGCGCGCGCCTTTCCGCACGCCACGAGGGGGATCGAGCACTTTCGGTGGGAGTATCAGCGCAATCCGGTCGATAACGAACGCATCTCCCTGACCTTCGATGACGCCGGCCGCCTCGTCGCGCAATACGCGGGTTATCCGGTGCGGATGGTCGACGAGGGCCGCGACCTCGTCGCTCATCAGATTGGCGACATCATGACCGATCGTTCCGTACGCCAGGTCGGCCGTGGCCCCACCAGCATCCTGGCGCGAACGGCGCAACACTTCTACGACACGTTCTGCAGAGGAGAGATCGCCTTCAACTACGGTTTCACGACTGCCACGCATCGCGAGCTTTCCGTGCGGTTTCTCGGCAGCGATGCGGTCGAGACGGCATATCGCGTCCGTGAGCTCGGGCGCAATCCTTTCCCGCCGATCACGCGCTTCGAGCGGTGGCCGCGCGGCTGGCAACTGGAGTTGGTCAATGAGGTTGGTGTTGAATTCGATCGTTTCTTCGACCGTGTTGCGCCGTCCTATCGCTTCCTGGTGCGGCGTGATGCGCGGTATCTCCGGTGGCGATACCTGGAGTGTCCCGACGTCCCGTACTTCATGGTCGCCATTCGCAAATGGCGGCGTCTCGTGGGCTGGAGCGTCTTCGGTGTACGTGATGCGCGCCTGGTGTGGGGAGACGCGCTCTTCGACCGGAGGTACCCGAAGGCGGTGGGAGCTCTCTTGCGTCACGTCGTGCCCAGCTACCAAGTCGATCGCATCGACGGCTGGTTTCCGTCGAGGCCGGCCTGGTTCGACACGATCTTGCGTGAACTGCAATTCGAAACGCGGCCTGACCCGCAGGATCTGTCGCTGATGAGCGTGCCGTTCGAGGTGCCGGACGCCAGTGCGCGCATCCGCGAGCGGCTCTACTACACGTACGGGGACAGCGATCTTTTCTAGCGGCAGAACGATGGAGCGACAATGGTGGCCGAGCCTTGGGCAACCAGCGCCGCCGGCCGTGCCGGCTTGCTATGGCCAGCGTCGTGCATGGCACTTCCAGTCGGTCAGCACCGGTAGAATGAAGTAGTCGTGAGTTTGGCATGAGCAATCTTCAGCCTCAGAACGCCAACGGGGGGAAGCGGGTCGCTGATGTCGACCGGAAGCGGATCCTCGTGATCGACGATGATCTGCCTCTTCGGGGCATGCTCGCCGCCGCGCTTCGCCAGGCCGGCTTCCAGGTGCTGCTGGCCGGTGATGGCGGGGAAGGGCAACGCGCGCTGGCCATTCATCACCCCGACGTCATCCTTCTGGATCTGGCCATGCCCGGCGTCAACGGCTGGGACTTTCTGCAGCGGCTGAAAGAGACCGGTTATCTCGGCACGATTCCGATCATCGTCCTTTCCGCGCACCTGCATGTCGAACCGCAGGCGATCCTGCAGTTGGGCGTCTCCGCGATTCTGCCGAAGCCGTTCAATCTCCCGGAGCTGATCGATCTCGTCGAGCACCTTTCACCGTGACGACGGAAGATCTGGCCGGCCGGATCGCCGCGCGCTATCCGACGCGCTTTCTCCGCATCTATGTTCGATCCAAGATCCGGGCTGATCCGGTCTATGCGGCGGTGTTCGAGCGGATAGGTGAGAGCAGCGAGCCATTGCTCGACATCGGATGCGGGATCGGCATTCTCGCGCTCTACCTGCGCGCGCGGGGCTTCCGCGCGCCGATCCGCGGTGTCGATATTGACGACCGGAAGGTCGCCATCGCCCGAAGCGTCATGCCCGAGGCGACGGCGTTCAACGTCGCCGACGCGCGGGCGGCGATCGACCCCGTCGGCACGATCGTGCTGCTCGATCTACTGCATTACTTTCGCGGGGATGAACAGGCGCGCATCCTCGCCTCCGCGGCTCGGAGTGCGACGACCGTGATCATTCGCGATGCCATTCGGGACGGGAGCTGGCGTTACCGGATCACGTATCTGCAGGAGATGTTTGCGCGCGTGACTCGATGGCTGCGCGCGGAGCGGCTTCATTTCCCGACGCGCGATGAGGTGATGCGTCCGTTCGACGGTTTCGATGCCGAGGTTGCGCCGCTGTACGGGCGAACGCCGTTCAACAACTATCTCTTCGTCTTCAGGCGTTCGGCGGCCGGGACCACGAAGGAATAGCCTCGGCCCTGCAGTTCATCGACCACGCGGCGGATACAGGCGACGGAGAAGGCCCGCCCCTGGTGCATGACCACGATCGATCCCGCGCCGGTACGCGGCACGATGCGGCCGACGACGCGCTCGACGTCATCGCCGAACGAGTCGAATCCTCGCACGCTCCAGCCGATGAGCGTCAGGCCGCGGCGAGCCAGGACCGGATGGACGAATGGGTTTTTCATCCCGACAGGCGCGCGAAAAAGAGCCGGACGGCCGCCGGTGATCGACTCCAGCGCCGCGGAGCACTGGTCGACCTGCGCGGAGATGGCCGGCGGCAACAGGCACCAGAACGAGCCGGAGGGGTGCGTCTGGGAATGATTGGCAACCGCGTGACCCCGCGCCAGCATCAGCCGGATGAGATCGGGCCGCCGCGCGGCCAGCGATCCCTTCACGAAGAATGTCGCCTTGACGCCACGTTCGTCGAGCGAATCGAGGATGGCCTGCGTGTCGTCGGTCGGGCCGTCGTCGATCGTGAGCCACACCTCGTTCGATTGCGATTCAAAACTGGTGATGACAGGCCCCAGCCACTGCGAGTTCGGCCGGAGGGTCGGCCAGAGCACGAGCGCGTGCGAAAGAGCGAGCACGCCGATTGCCGCGAGCCATGAGTGCGGCCACAGCACGATCAGGATGACGGGCGCGACGCAGGCGAAGCCAAGAATCAGCGCACGCATCGTTCTTCCGCGGCCTTTACGCTGCCGCGCAGCAGCCAGAGGATGACCGCGGCAACGCCATTGAGGAGGAGGATCGCAAAGAAGAGCCACGCCACGAAACGCGCCCAGGTCCGCGTTGTGGCAACGTAGGACGATGCAATCAGCAACAGCACCATCGTAATCACGGAAACGATCTTGATGTGATTCCCGTCGCCGGTGAGAGCCCGCAGAATCGGTCCGCCGAGCACGATCGGGAGATGGATGGCCACCGCGGCAAGCGGAATGGCCAGGATGATCGACAGCGGTAACGCGAAGGGGAGCAATGCTGCGACGTAGCACGCCGTCGTGGCGAAGACCCAGAACGCGGTGAGGTGCATCTCCACGGCGGTCTGATCGCGATCGATCGACAGGATCAGATGCCCGGGACGATCCACTGCGGGTCGGGTCCGGCCCAGAAGGATGTATCCGATCAACCGGGCCACGGCGAAGTGGTGCCGCGACGGGAGCCAGCGGGCATCGGGGCGATCGATGGCGACGTTCAGCATCATGGCGCCTGCTCCGGCCAGTAGGGCTCGAACGTGAACCATTGGAACCAGCATTCATCGATGACGCGTTCCAGCTCCGCCATCCATTTCTCGACCGCGTGCGCGAAATCGTCGTCGCGGTTCCGGCTGCGCGTGATCTCGATCGGCCGCGACGTCATCAGCCGGTACCGGCGCCGGCCCAACCGTACGACGAAGACCGGATAGATCGGTACGCGTGCGGCCAGTGCCAGTGCGAAGGGACCGGCCGGCACGGTCGTCGGTTTGCCGAAAAGTGTTGCCGGCAGCGAACTGATCGAGCCGGTCACGCGGTCGCCCTGAATGGCCACGATGCCGCCCTCGCGGATGGTCTCCAGCAGATCGAGTGCTAATGCAGTCGCTCTGGTGTTGAACTCGATGCGAAGACTCTCCGCGCCGTGGTTCTCTTCGAATGCGCGCGTCTGCGGATCGGCTTCCGGCGCGCGCACCATCACGATCCGGCGCGTCGACGTCTCGGAGAAGAGATGGGCGCCGAGGTCATAGCTGCCCATGTGCGCGGTCAGCAGGATCGCCCCCTGGCGCGTCTGCATCTCCTCGAAATACTCCCTGCCGGTGAACTCCCAGTCGGGAATCGTTCGCAGCTCCTTGAAGCGCACGTTGTCCGCGATCGTCCAGGCATAGTTCCAGAAGACGCGATAGCAACGAAACAGGTTTGCGACCGCCAGCGAGCCGGGCTTGATCACCTTCAGATTGCGCATCACGCCGCGCCGGCCCGGTCCCCACACCAGGAAGAACGTGGACCAGAACGCCATGACGATCGGCTCGATCCATGGCGGCACGTTCAGCACGGCGAAGCGAAGCAGTTGTCGCCAGAAGACACCGCGCACGAAAAACCGACGCCACCAGACCGACCGCGTCACGGCCGCATGATATCGGAGAGCGTCCGTTCGACCGCCGGCAATGACGGACGCAGAAGATCGAAGAGCGCACCGCTGATGAGTGCCCGGTCCCCGGGATAGGTGGCCACGATCTGCAGTGGAAAACGCTCGAAGATCTCGGCATCGCATCGGCGCCGCATCCGTTGCACGATCGTTCGTTTGGCGGCGATGCGATCGCCGTGCGCGACGATCCATTCGAAGGCGCGGAACTGCATCGTCGTCAGTGGGTCGTCGATCGTCGCCAGCGGTTTCGCGCCGAAGAGCTTCCGCCGTGCGCGGGCCAAGAGGCCTCCGGACGACTTCGATGTCTTCGAGAACGGCTCGCGCGTCAGTTCGGCGGCGTTGGCGTTGCGGGTGGTGGCGTAATGGTGGAGGCGCGCCAGGAAGGTGAAGAAAAGCGCGCCCGAGACGTCGTGAAGCGACTCGTAGTTCTTCAACGCGGTCTGCAGGGCATTGCGCTCGAAGAGAACGCCGCGCTCGAAGTCGCCCAGCCTCTGGCTGGTCGCGCTCGACTTATGCCGGACGACGGCGCGCGGCTCGTACAGAACGCGGAGGCCGGCCAGCCACGACCGCCAGCCGAAGTCGACGTCCTCGAGGTAGGCGAAATAGTCGTCGTCGAATCCGCCGAGCGCGAGGAGTCCCTCGCGGCGCGAAATCATGTTGCCCCCGCAGGCAAAGAGGATCTCCGTCCCGGCGGCCGGTTCCTCGCGCGAAGCCAGCGGATAGCGGAAGCCGTTCTGGAAGGCGTGTCCGTCGAACGTCAGCGCGCCGCCGATGAAATCGATCAGCTCTCCCGACGGATCGACGATCTTGCCGCCGACGGAGACGACGTCCTCCGGCGCTCTCTCGATGGCATCGACCAGCGACGCCAGCCAGCCTTGCCCCGGAACCGCATCGTTGTTGAGGAAGACCACATTGCGCGCCGGTGAGCGGACCAGCGCCGCGGCAAGACCGCCGGTGAAGCCATGGTTCGCGCCGAGCGGGAGCAGGCGAACGGCCGGGAAGCGGCCGGCGATGGCGCCGATGCTGCCATCGGTCGATCCGTTGTCGACGACCGTGATCATCGCGCCGTCGAAACGCTGCGACGACACCGCCTCGAGACAGGCCAGCGTGTCGTCGCGGCTGTTCCAGTTGACGACGATGACGTCGACCACCGGCGCGTTCAGGACGATCCTCCGATACGGCGCTTGATGCGGTCCAGGAACGAGCGGGAGCGCTCCGGCACTTGCAGGTTCGCCGCAAACGCCTCTTTCCGCGGATCGACGTACGGTTCGCGGACGAAGTCGACCAGAGGCTGCAGTGTATCCGGCCACTGATGCTCGTCGACGAAACGCCGCGCTCCCTCGCGCATGCGCTCATTGCCCAGCGCGCGTATCAGTGCGTTCGCGTAATCCTCCGGCGAGGATGAATGGACGATCTCTCCCGCGCCGTAGCGGATCAGCAACTCATCGGTGCCCGGCGCGCTGCTGGTTACGATCGGCAGTTGGCCCCACAGGTAGTCGTAGACCCTCGTCCGCATCGAAAGGTCAGTCTCGATCGATTGCGGAAACGTCAGCAACGCCGCGCCGAATCGGCCGTAGAACGCGGCGCGCTGTTCGTAAGCGACCCATGGCTCGAAGCGGACGAAGTCGTATCCCTTTCGTTTGGTGTGCGCGACCGCCTCGGCGAGTTTTCCCTGTGGCGTCAGCGACGGATTCGGGTGTGTCGTAAACGTCAGCGTCACATCCGACACCGATGCGCGCACGATGGCGACCGCATCGATGGCCAGTATCGGGTCATACCAGTCATAGATACCCCCGAAGAGGACCCCTGGGACCGCGGGCGTCCCGCCCGCGCTTCTGGGAGGTACTCCAAACGGTGCGATACGAATCAACGCATCGAAATGCGGATCGTTCTCGAAAGCGATCGGATTCACACGTCCTGCCGCGAGCAACGCGCCGAGGTAGAAAAGGCGCTGCGCTTCCGACGCGCAGAGGAACAGATCGCCGCGCAGCAGCGACTGCATCAAGGTCGCATGATCGTGCGTAAAGACCTCGGCGCCGCGCGACGGGTAGTAATGCAGGTTCTCGACGATGAACGGGTCGTAGAGATCGACGACCGTCGGGATCGGCAGTCCATGTCCAAAAAGGTCATTCGCTGCGTGCCCCTGCACCACGACCACCTCCGCCTCGCTCGTATGGCGATGCAGACTCTCCGGCGTGATCCCGTCGACGCGGCAGCCGGCCACGGATCCGGCGTCGCGCGAGAGGAGCGTCACCTCGTGACCGTCGGCCAGAAGGACCTTCGCCATCTCCAGGAAGCGGATGCCGATCCCTGCCGGCTGGCGATGGCCGAGCGGTTCCGGGCATACCAGCAGCGCACGCGTCATCCGCGCCCTTTCACCCGCTCGACGATCGTGTGCAGCTTCCACGTCCGCGACCGGAAGATGGTATCGAGCATGTTCTGCAAGCGCGCCGCCTCGGCATACAGCGCGCCGTTCGTGCGGTGCATCTCGGCCAGGGCCGTTTGACCCGCGGCAAAGGCAGGCTCGAGCTCCGCAAGGCGTGCTACGGCGGCGTAACGCTCGCTGTTCGACAGGCTCAGCGCGCCGCGGATCTCCGCATTCGCTCCTTCGAGATGGCTGATGCGCATCATCGTCTCGTTGATCCGTTCGCTGAGCGCGCCGATCTGCGCGATGAGCGATTGTTTGTCGCGTTCCAGGCGCGCCACCTCCTGCTCGATGCGGCCGCGCGCGCCGCGCACCTCGGTCAGAGCGCCCTCGATCGCGGTCGTGCGCCGTTTCTCACGTTCGAATACGTTCGCGAAGAGGTTCTCGCCCATGAGCGCGGCGTGTTTGCGCCAGACCTGCAGTTTCGCATTCCGGAAGACCGGCGAGCCCTCGGGATTGGCCATCACCACCGACCCGCCCCCTTTGATGTGACGTATCTCGCAGGTGATCCGCGGCACGCGCACGAAATCGCCACGCTGGGCAAGACGAATCAGAAAGTCCCAGTCCTCGAACAGATCGAAGGCAGGATCGAAGCCGCCGAGGTCGAGAAAGTCGGTGCGGCGGAAGAGTAGCGTCGGAAGTGGGACGTAGTTGTCGACCAGAAGCAGCTCGCGGTCGAAGTCGCGCCCATAGATGCGCATGGCCTCGCGGTTCGCACCGTCGATGAACGCGGAGACGGCGTCGCAGTACCACGCAGCGGCATTTGATCCACGGGCTACATCCGACAGCGTCGACAGATGCTCGGAGTAGTAAAGGTCATCGTCGTCGAGAAAGGCGATGTAGCCATTTGTCGCCGCGCGCACGCCGGCATTCGCGGCCTCGGAGCGTCCACGTGAGGTCTCATGCTCGACGAGCGTCACCGCTTCGACTTCAGGTCGCGCGCCGCCGTCATTGACGATGACGATTTCCGCCGGATACCCCGACGCCCGGATCGACGCCACCGCCTCGGCCAGGAGCGCCGGCCGATCCTTCGTCCGGACGATCACGCTGATTGGCAACGGCTCGTGAACGATCTCGATGCGCCGCGGTCCCATCGATTCCCGCAACGCGCTGAACGGCGTCGTCCGCAGCGACCGCAGCTCGGTCGTCCAATATGCCTCGGCGAACTTGACGTGCGCCGGGAGCGTCATCGAACGCCAGGCATTGAGGCCGCGCGCGTACGACGTGTAATCGCGGATCGCCGTTTGCGATGCATGCGCCTGAATCGCCGCGTATTTCGTGTCCGCGACCGTTGTGATGTCCACCAGCGCGTTCGGCCGCAGCGGCGCGCTGACCTCATAAAACGCCACACGGGCCACGGCGAGATCCGCGAAGAGCACCGGGTCACGGGCGATGAGATTGCAGAACGCACGCGAAAGAGCGACGTGGTCGGGATGGATCTCGAGCGGGCTGGGGACGGCGATCAGGTCCGGTTTCCAGCCGGCGAGGATCGCGGCCAGCCGGCTTTCCAGCTCGCGTGCGTTGTCGAGCTCGCGGTCGGGGAACTGCAGAAACTCGATCGTGGCATCGCCGAGGAGCGCCAGGGCCGTGCGCGACTCCACTTCGCGTTGCGCACCGTCGCCGGCTTGCGCCCCATCCGTTGCCACGACCACGTGCACGGGGCGGCCATCGCGCAGGTGCAGCGCCACCAGTCCGCCGCAACCGATGACCTCGTCGTCCGGATGCGGCGCCAGGACCAGGAGGCGCTCGCCGCGTAAGTCCTGCGGCTCGAATGGAATCGCCTCCGCTTCGGGCATGATCATGGCATCGGATTATAGGTGGTCCGTATAATTCAGCCATCCGTGAGACATGACGAGAAGCAACCGATCGCCGGCGTTCTATCGCTGATCCGCGAGCTTACCGGCCCGGCGACGCGCGCGGACAACATCGGCGACCTCTTCGTCTCGTCGTTCCGCGCGCTCGATCACGCCATCGATTTCGACCTCGCCGCCGCGGTGATGATCGAACAGAACCTCGACCTCTACGTCGTCACGCGCGAGGGGGCGGGGTCGCTGGTGGGGCCGCCGCTCATCGACAGCATTCGCCGGACCCTGGAGATGATGATTCCCGTCTCGTTTGCAGCGACCGACGTCGTCGTACGAGCGGAGCGAAGCGATCTGCCGCGTCGCGGCGATGGCGATAGTCTCGCCCACTCCACGCACGCCACCATCGCCGTGGAGAACCGCAGCAGCGGCGTGCTGCTGGTCTATCGCGCCGAGCCATTCGATGAACAGGAGCGGCAGATCGTCGAGATCTTCGCCGCGCAGGTGTCGCTCCTCATCGGCCAGATGAACGCGCGCGAACAGATCCAGGGGCTGGCCGACACCGACGAGCTCACCGGGATCGCCAACAAACGCTACTTCCGCCGGCAGTTGCCGCAGGAGATGGAGCGTGCCCGGGTCTATTCGCTTCCGCTGGCGCTCTTGATGTTCGACATCGACGACTTCAAGGCCATCAACGACAATTTCGGACATACCGTCGGCGACGTCGTGCTCTCGGAGCTCTGCGGCGCCGTACGCGAGACGCTGCGCCCGCCCGATCTCTTCGCCCGTTTCGGCGGCGACGAGTTCGCCATCATCCTGCCGCACACGGACCTCGGCGGCGCCTGCGCCGTCGCCGACCGGATCATGCAGAAAGTGCGCATGCTGGCCATTCCGGCCGACGACGAAGGAGTCATCCGCTGCTCCATCTCCCTCGGTATCGCCGACTACCGGAGCGCCGACTCGACGTCGAGCGACGTCATCCGCCGCGCCGACGAACGGCTTTACGACGCCAAGAGGGCAGGCAAGAACCGGTACAGCGCGTAAACTTCGCCGTGATGCCCAACCGCTACCTCATCGCCAATTGGAAGATGAACCTCCCGCCCGAGGGGATCGAATCGTTTCTCGGAGCGATGGAGGATGCCGACGTTGCCGTGGCGCCGCCCTGCGTGTATCTCAACGAGGTGGCGGCCAGTGCGCCGAAGAACGTTCTCGTCGGCGCGCAGAACTGTGCCGATCAGAAATCGGGAGCCTTCACCGGCGAGGTCTCCGCGGACATGCTGCGCGACTGCGGCGCGCGCTTTGTCATCGTCGGACATTCCGAGCGGCGCAACGTCTATGGCGAGAGCGATGCGCTCATCGCGCGCAAACTCGCGCTGGTGATCGATGCCGGCCTGATGCCCGTCCTCTGCATCGGTGAGAACCAGGCGCAGCGCGATGGAGGTTACGCCGCCGCCTTCTGCTCGGATCAGCTCCGGACTTCCGCCGTGCCGCAGCTCGCGAATGCCTCGGAAGTCGTCATCGCCTATGAGCCTGTCTGGGCCATCGGTACCGGCCGGAATGCCACCGGAGAGATGGTCGCGGAGATTGCCGCGGCCATCCGCGATGCCCTCGGACGCTTCTGGCCCGCCGCGCTGGCGCGGCGTGCGCCGGTGCTCTACGGGGGCAGCGTAACGCCGGACAACGTCGATGACCTCCTCGCGCGCGGGGAGATCGACGGCTTTCTTGTCGGCGGAGCGAGTCTCGATTCGAAGAAGTTTCTGGCGCTGGCCGGGGCGATGAAGACGAGATTCGCGACCACCTGACCACGCCTTGACACTCGAGCCCGTTCCGGGAAGAATTCGCCCCCTTGCCCCGTTAGCAGCATCGCTTCGGAGAATCCATGACCGTACTACTTGTCGTGCTTCACGTCCTCATCAGCCTCTTCCTGATCCTCGTCGTCCTTCTGCAGCAGGGGAAGGGTGCGGATCTGGCGGGAGCGTTCGGTGGTGGCGGATCCCAGACCGCATTCGGCGCGCGCGGCGCGACGACGCTCCTTCACAAACTGACGACGGCGTTCTTCGTCCTCTTCGTCATTACCTCGTTATCGCTGGCGATCCTTCAGGCTCGCCCGCGCTCCTCGGTCATGAACGGCGGCGCTCCCTCGGCGCCTGCTGCACCAGCCAAGAAGTAGTCGTAGTTCGTTCTTTAAGAGCCCAAGTGGCGGAATTGGTAGACGCGCACGTTTGAGGGGCGTGTGGAGAAATCCGTGCCGGTTCGAGTCCGGCCTTGGGCACCAAAGAACCAGTCAGGCATCGCGGGAGTAAAAGGAGCGAGCGCATGACGATCACGGAAACACGCACAAAGCTGCACGACCTCGTCGAATCGCTTCCAAGCGAAGACGTTCCTACCGCGCTGCGGCTTCTCGAATCGCTCAAATCCAGCGCCGATTCCGTCCCGTTGGCGTTACGGGATGTCCCGATTGACGATGAGCCGGAGACCGAAGAGGAGCGCGCGGCCGTCGCCGAAGCACGGCGCGAGATCGAAGAGGGCCGAGTCATACCTCACGATGAGGTTATGCGAAAGTACGGTTTGTGAGGTGGGCAGTCGTATGGACCACGACTGCCGAACGGGATTTCGGAAAGCTCGATCCGGAAACGAGACGACGAATCCAGCTCAGCATCAACCGCTACGCTGAGGACTCTCTCGGCGACGTGCTGCGGCTTCAGTACATCACACCGCCCGAATACAGGCTTCGTGTAGGGAAGTGGCGGGTGAGGTTCCGTCTCGATCATGATCGCGCCACCATGCAGATTCTGCATGTGCTTCGCCGAGATGAGGCTTACTGACCGAGCCCATCTGCCGCCACCATGTCGTTTCGCGTTAAATGGGCGATCGAGAAGAGTTCCGCTACGCTCTGGATGAAGCTCGGGTCCTTGCTGGCCTGAAGAGAGAGAACAGGAAGGTACCGCCCCAGACAACTAACAAGAAGACGCCGCCCGTGGCAATCGCGATGAGGCATGCGACAAGAACCGCTCCGTTGGCACCAAAGAACGAGCGCATGACAACCGCTGAAGCGCACGAAGCTGCACGACCTGTCGAATCGCTTTCAAGCGAAGACGTTCCTACCTAACAGGCAGACCGATGTGGCACAGACACTCTTGTCTGTGCCGGTTCTCGCCACGGCTCAAGATCGCAAGCCCTCAGGCGTGAGCGGCTCCGACCCGGGGTACAGACAAGAGTGTCTGTGCCATGCCACATTGGTCCCTGGCTCGCGACGGCCAAATCCGGGTACTTCTAAGGCTTCAGGACGTCGCAATACGACTGCGCCAGTCACCGGCATCATCTTCTCGAGGCGTTGCAGGATCGAGGTATAGTCTATACATATGACAAAAAGGCCGGCCTTCCTTGCCATCCTGCTGTTGGCGTCTTTTGGTGCAATCGGAGATGCCGCGGACTTGAAGGCGCCGTTCGAGCGCGCCAGCAAGGAATTCGGCGTTCCGCTGGAGATCGTTCAGGGCGTCGCCTACGTCAGCTCCGGCGGGGTCCAGCGCCAGCCGTCCACGTTCGCGGATCGGCCGCCTGCGTACGGCGTCATGGGGCTGCGCGACGACGACTGGTTCGGCCACAGCCTGCGTGAAGCCGCCGCGCTGCTCGGCGTTTCCCCGGATCTCCTGCGAACGGACGCCGATGCCAACGTTCGCGGCGGCACCGCCCTCCTGGCCAGGATCGCGGCCAAGCACCCCGAGGCGGTCTCGGGCGACGTCGACAGTTGGCGCGGTGTGGTAGCGGAGTTCAGCGGGATCCCTCAAGAAGAAATCGCCGATCTTTTTGCGCAGCAGGTCCTCAATACCATTCATCCCGACGTACCGGCGCCCGTGCCGGCGCCGAGGTTCAGCGGCAATCAGCGGCGCATTGCACCGCTGGTCAACACGTTCTGTTCGGGCGTGATCTGGTACGGCGACACGATTCCGACGACGAATTACGACTCCACCGGCCGCGCCGGCGTCGCCATCACCAAGGTCGTGATCCACACCACCGAGGAAACGGCCGCGGCGACACTGTCGATTTTTCAGGACCCGTCGCGCCAGGTGAGCTCGAATTACCTCGTCAATCGCGACGGCTCGGTGTGGCAGTTCGTTGCCGACGCCGACACGGCCTATCACTGCGGCAACCAAAGCTACAACCGCGCTTCGATCGGCATCGAGCTGGAAGGATGGGCCGAGGGCTCGCCGCTGGAAGACTATTCGTGGCAGACCTCGCAGCAATGGCAGTCGCTCGAGGCGCTGGTGGCGTGTCTGCACGGTGCGTACGCGATTCCGCTCGACCGCGCGCACCTCATCGGCCATAACCAGGTGCCGGACCCGAACAACCCGGCGCTGTACTGGGGCGGCGCCAGTCATCACTGGGATCCGGGTCCTGCCTGGAGTTGGGATCATCTGATGACCGATCTCGGTCATCTGGCCGTTCCCGCCGCGGTGTCGGCCGCTTCGCAATGCACGGTGACGACGCTGCCGCAATCGTCGTCGCCGCAGATCACGTATGTCTGGCCGGGAGAGAAATTTACCGCCTATGACGCGTCCGGCTCGTATCGAGAGATCTACCTGGCCGGCCGCGAATTCGCGCAGGCCTCCTCGCTGCCTGTTGGGTGGTACCACTGGGACGGATGGATCCCTTCATCGTGCCTGTCGACTCTGGCGACCAGCACGCGTCTCGAAGTCAGCGGCGCGTTTCCCGGCACGCTGGAAGTTCGCGACGGAGCGCAGTCGTCGTCGACGGTCGTGGGACACATTGGCGAGGGCAAGCGGTTCGCCGCCACCGGCAACACGCAGTCGGGCTTCGACGGCTTTCTCTGGTATGAATACGCGCTCGTCGGCGATACCGGCGGCCCCACCGGCTGGTCCTCCTCGGCCCACCTCGCCGTGAGCGACGTAGCGAGCTGCTACGGCATGAGCTCCGCCGGCAGTCCGGCCTCGGGCGGTTCGGCGTCGATCGGAACCGCACCGAACTGCTTCGGCGGGTTTACGAACGGCACCGTGGCGTCGATCTCCGCAGCGGCGAACAGCGGCTACAACTTCTCGAGCTGGACGGCGGCGAACTGCACGCTGGCCAATCCGAGCGCCTCTTCGACGACATGCACGATTACCGGCACCGGAGATGCCGCCGTCACGGCGAGCTTCGCGGCAATCCCGTGCTACACGCTCTCCAGGAGCGTCAGTCCCGCGGCGGGCGGCAGCGTCACCATCAACACGTCGCAGAACTGCCCGGTCGGCTTCACGAGCGGTACCGCGGTCTCGATGACCGCTTCACCGAACGCCACCTACACGTTCTTGAACTGGACGGCCACGAACTGCACACTGGCCAATGCCAATGCCGCGTCGACGACGTGCACGATGACCGGAGCCGGCAACGCCAGCGTCACGGCGAAGTTCCGCAAGCACTAGTGGCGCGCTGAGCTCATCGTCGTTGAGGCGGCGCCGTCAACCGGAGCGCTGGCGTCTCGCCGGCTGGCCCGGAGGCGTCTCGCCTCCGCGTACGCGTACCGGCACATTCACTTGCATCCACAGCGGCGAGACGCCGCCGCGCCAGCCTCGTACGTGCTGTTCCTCTCCAGGCTTGTGCCGTGCCTTTCCCAGGTCGTGCGCTGCCTCTCCCAGGTCGTGCCGTTCCTCTCTCAGGTCGCGCGGTGCCTCTCCCAGGTTTAGCCGTTCCTCTTCCAGCGCGGGCGGTGAATCTGCTGGCGGCCGCGGAAACGCAACGAGCGGACGGGAAAACGCATCGAGCGGACGGGAAAACGCATCGAGCGGACGGGAAAACGCATCGAGCGGACGGGGAAACGCATCGAGCGGACGGGAAAACGCATCGAGCGGACGGGGAAACGCATCGAGCGGACGGGAAAACGCAACGAGCGGACGGGGAAACGCATCCAGCGGACGGGAAAACGCATCCAGCGGACGGGAAAACGCAACGAGCGGACGGGGAAACGCATCCAGCGGACGGGAAAACGCATCCAGCGGACGGGAAAACGCATCCAGCGGACGGGGAAACGCATCCAGCGGACGCGGAAACGCATCGAGTGGACGCGGAAACGCATCGAGCGGGAGCTGAAACGAGTGCGGAGCCCTGGGAGCGCGGGCGTCTCGCCCGCGCTTGCAAGCGGCAGGATGGCGGGCATCTCAAACGCGCGCGCGAGACGCACGCGGTCCCAGGTTGTAACTTCTTCAACGGCCCGTTCAACGTACCTGCATTTTTCTCTTGACATCTCGGCCCAACCGTGACAAACTAGCTAGTTACAGAGTCTAAGATCGTAAGATCTTCGGCTTTGGCGGCCGTCGGCGGTACGGGCGTGCTGGATAGCACATCAGACCTGTACCGGCGCGGGAGTCGAGTTAGCTCCTCCTGCCGCGGGCTCTCGAGGTGTGTACATACCTCGAGTAATCATCAACCGGAAGAATCGGCGCGTGGCCGAAACTTCCAGCCGGTGGCCGCTCGCACTTGTCGACGAGTCGTGACGTCACCTCCGGCCTGACTGCTCGTGGTCTAAGGAGAACGACATGAATACCAAACAGGAAACCCAAAACCGGTCTGCCGCCGCGGATCTCCCGCAGCCGGCACCAACATTGGCACCCGAGGCGGTGGTCGAGGTATTGCGCGCCACACGCGCGCAGATCGGCGAAGTGGCGCCGTTGACGGCGGCGCAGCGCAGAGCGTTGCGCGACCGCATACGGACGTCCAATCCGATCCTGCAGGCGTCGATCAACGTCATCGGTGCGCTCGATAACGTCTCGCAGGCGGTCGGTCAGCCGGCCGACGGGGTGCGTCAGTTGTACGACGAGGCCAACCGCTGGACGGCGGTGGAGGATGAGCTGCGGGGGATGCTGAACGGCGTCGCCGGCGCGAACCTGATCCGCCGCCAGCGCATCGCCCTCATCACGGCGCAGGCGTACACCATCGGGTCGCAGTTGGCGCGCGATCCGGCCAACGCCGTCCTCGTGCCTCATGTGGAGGAGATCAAGCGTCTGAAGAGCTTCGCCCGCCGCAAGAAGGCGGCGCAGGCTCCCGGAACGCCGCAGTCTCCGGCACCCGGCACGCCGGCACCGCAGGGTCCCGGAACGTCCGGAAAGCCGCAAGTCTGAACGTAACGGGAGGAAGTGAGACCGGGCGCGCGCAAGCGCGCCCGGTCGTTTTCCTCGCGGCCGACGGGTAATGGGTGCCGACGATTTGAATGAGACTGAGAAATGCTGGTTAAACGCAATTCCGCGAGCTCGTCCGAATGACAGCCGTTATTTCTCCGCGATCCGCTTCGCGTAATCCGCGGCCCGATCGAGGAACCCTTCGATCGATCTTCCCAGCGCAAGCTTCTCGTTCAGCTCGGTGGCCTTCTCGAAATCGATGCGGAGGCGCTCGGCTTCGGCGAGGTAGTAGTCGCGCAGGCCGGTCTCGATCTTGAACTCCGGATACTTCTCGGCCAGCGTGCGCATCCATTCCTCGACCTGGCGGCGGCGATCTTTGTCGCCGGCACCATTCTTCAGATCGGCCAGAAGCGTCGTCACCACGCCCGAGAGGATCTGGGTCCGCTCATCGTGCAAAGGTTCCAAAGGTTCCTCAGTCATGGGCGGTGATGTTAGCAGCGATTACAATGCGCCGCGATGAAAGTCCTGGTCGCGAATCGCGGCGAGATCGCGGTTCGCGTGATGCGCGCCTGCCGCGAGCTCGGCTATCCGACGGTTGCCGTCTACTCCGAGCCTGACCGCGCCGCCTTGCATGTGGTCTACGCGGACGAGGCGATGCCGATCGGTCCCGCGCCTTCGCGCGAGAGCTACTTGCGCATTGACCGCATCCTCGATGCGGCGAAGAGGACGGGCGCCGAGGCCATCCATCCCGGCTACGGCTTCCTGGCCGAGAACGCTGGATTCGCGCGCGCCTGCCGCGATGCCGGCATCACCTTCATCGGTCCGTCGCCGGAATCGATCGAGGCCATGGGATCGAAAACCGAGGCCCGGCAGCGGATGCAGGCAGCCGGCGTGCCGGTCGTGCCCGGACTGCTCGAGGCGGTGAAATCGTTCGACGAGATTGCCGCCTTCGCAGCCGAGGCGGGATTCCCGATCATGATCAAAGCCTCGGCCGGCGGCGGGGGTAAAGGACTGCGCCTCGTCGAGCGCGAGGAGGATCTGCGTCCGGCGTTCGAGCGCGTCACCAGCGAAGCGCAGTCGTTCTTCGGCGACGGCGCCGTCTACGCCGAGAAGTTCATCGCCCGCCCGCGGCATATCGAAGTGCAGGTTCTCGGCGATCAGCATGGCAACATCGTCCACGTCGGTGAGCGCGAGTGCACGCTGCAGCGGCGGCATCAGAAAGTCGTCGAGGAGTGTCCGTCGCCCGTCGTCGACCGGGAACTGCGCGAACGCCTCGGCGCCATGGCGGTCAAGGCCGCCGCGGCTGTCAACTACTACTCCACCGGCACTATTGAGTGCTTGATGGGGCAGGACAAGCAGTTCTACTTTCTGGAAATGAACACGCGGCTGCAGGTCGAGCACCCGGTCACCGAGATGGTCTGGGGCATCGATCTCGTCAAAGCGCAGATCCGCGTCGCACGCGGCGAAACACTCGGGATTTCCCAGAGCGACCTTTCACCGAACGGACACGCCGTCGAGTGCCGTATCTACGCCGAGGATCCGGCCCGCAATTTCGCGCCATCGCCCGGCCTGATCCGCCATCTGACGCTTCCGCAGGGTCCCGGAGTGCGCAACGACAACGGCGTCTACAGCGGTTACGCCGTGCCGGTCTACTACGACCCGATGCTCTCGAAGCTGATCTGTCACGCCGCTACGCGCGGCGAGGCCATCGACCGGATGTTGCGCGCGTTGCAGGAGTACCGCGTCGACGGCATCCGGACCACCATCCCCTTTTTCACCTTCCTGATGCAGCATCCCGACTTCCGCACGGCCAACTTCGACACCGGCTTCCTCGACAAGCTCCTGCAGGAGCTCGATCTCCAGCATCGTCCGGCCAGCGGCGCCACGCGCGATGCCGCGCTCATCGCCGCCGCCATCATGGCTTTCGAGGAATCGCAGAACGTCCGGCTTCCGGAGGAGACGGAGTCGCGATGGCGCCAGGCCGGCCGTCTCGAATCCCTGCGGGGGCGCGATTGAAACTCATCGCCCGGTACCGAGACGACGAGACCGTGATCGAGATCGAACGTCACGACGGCCGCTACCGCGTGAGGCTGGGTGACCGCTGGGTCGTCGCCGATCTCGTCGCCGCCGGCGGGCTCCGCTCGCTGCGGCTCGAGGATGGGACGCAGTTCGCGCTCTCGCACCACCGTGTGGGAACCACGCATCAGATCACGATCGGCGCCGCAAGGCTGGACGTCGACATCATCGATCCGCTGACCGTTCGCCGGAAGAGCGGCGACGACCACCTCGGCGACAGCGGCATCATCAAGGCCCTCATGCCCGGCCGGATCGCGCGGGTACTCGTCGAAAAAGGGGAGCAGGTCAGCCGCGGCACCGGCCTGCTCGTCCTCGAAGCGATGAAGATGGAGAACGAGATCCCCGCACCGGCCGACGGCGTCATCGACGAGATTTTCGTGAAGCCCGGCGATACGGTGGAGGGTGGGGCGGATCTGGTGCATTTGAAGGCGACGTAGGGGGTTAGTAGCGAGTTGTCGGTTATCGGTTGTCGGGTCTCGCGGTCTCGCGGTTGCGCGGTCTCGGGGTGTTTGGCTCGAAGGGAGCACCGAATCGCCGAACACCGCGAGACCGCGCAACCCCGAGACCCCGAAACCTCAGACAACCGACAACCTGTTTTTCAGTCGCTACTTCCCTCGCAGACGGTGCGCCTGAAAAAACATCCACATCTGACTCGATGCGTCGATGCTCCGGCTGGTGGGCCCGACCATCCACTCCGGAAGCGGGCCGCCGCCAGGCCAGGAATGGCCTCCTCCTCGGACGGTAAAGAGCACTACGCCCGCGCCGTCAGCGCAATTCGTATATTCGCGGCGGGTGACGTCGGCCGCCACCGCTGATTCGGTGGGATTGGGCGCACACCGGTTTCGTCGAGCCCAATTCGCGGTCCACGCCGGAATGCTCGGGAAGAGGTCGGGAGCGATTGGTGAACGGCCGCCGTTGTACGGCGCCATTCGATCGGCGGACCCATGAAACGCAATCATCGGCACCGGCCGAGGATCGGTGCACCAGGTCCACGGGAGTGTTTGCGCGGCGCCCACCATCCCGACCGCCGCGATCCGATCGGACAGCGTGCACGAAAGAACAAAGGCCATGCCGCCGCCATTGGAAAATCCGGTTGCGTAGATCCTGGCCGGGTCGATGTTGTAGGCCGCTTCCAGCTTGTCGATCAACGCGGAGATGAAGCGGACATCCTTCCTGAGACCCTCCTCCGGTCCCACGCGCCAGATCGTCGGTCCTCCGCCCTCGACTCCCGACGGATAGACGACGATGAACCTCTGGCTTTCGGCCAGCCGGTTCCACAGGCTCAGCTCCATCTGCTGGGCCGGCCATCCCCCTGCGCCGTGCATGCTGATGACGAGCGGCGTCGGGCGGGAGCGGTCGTAGCTGCGTGGGACATAGAGGATGTACTCCCGCGCCTGGCCCGAGGAGACGATCGAGCCGTTGTTCCGATTCCGGACGTGGAAAGAGACCGCCTCGATCACGGCCAGCAACGCCGGCAGGATGATGAGAATCAGAACGGCGCCGACGGCTGCCTTCTTATTCGTCATGAGTCGTAGCTGAGCTTAGCGAAACGGAGCGCTGGCGTCTCGCCCCAGGTCTGACGAGCTCGCAAACGTTCATCGATCGCCGGCGGCGGTCATCGATCGGTGGTTACCAGCAAAATGTCGCGTATACGTCAGACCGGAGGCGAGACGCCTCCGGGCCAGCCGGCGAGACGCCAGCGCTCCGGGCGCTCATCGATGCCGATTCCAGGCGAGCGCCAGCGGCGCGGCGGAGAGCCGCACCAGGGGAACTGCCAGGATTGCGACCATTGCGAGAAGGCTCCTACGGACGAGCAGCGCGGGGAGAATCCAGGCGAGCAGGCCGTAGAGGGCGAATACGATCACATCCCAACACGCCGCGCCGATGACGAGGGTGCGGTCGCTGAGCAGGCGGCTGTCACGGAGGCGGATGGCGATCCAGGCGGCGGCGGATAGTTTGACGCAGACCAGGACCGCAAGGATCGAGGGGAAGGCGTTCCACAATGCGGCCAGTACCCCTCGGTCCCTGATGATCCACAGGGCCAGTGGCCCGATGGCCGCGAGGAACGACAGGGCCAGAAACACGCTCGTTTTGACGACCCATTCGCGGCCGCTCAGGCCGATGTACAGACTCTGCACGAGTTGCTTCCACGTCGATGCCAGAAGGGCCGAGAAGCCCAGCAGGACGATCGCGATCGCACGGGGCGTTCCCAGGGCGTCCGTCAGTTCACGCGTCCACTCGTTCACCAGCGGGAGCGTGTGCGACAGTTTCAGCGCCAAAGGGATTGCCGCGAGGACCAACAGCCACGCGGCAAGCGTGCTCCCGATCGTCGCCTTCAGCCTGGCGGCGATGAGAGAGGCGCTGGTCAGCGGCCGCGTTGCCACGAACGGCGTCATGCCGTAGGTATCGCTCCGATCGGGGTTCGACTTGCTGACCGTCGCGGCGGCGAACGCGGCCATGAAGGGTGGCGTGAGCAGCACGCCGATCAAGATCTCGAAGACGATGACCGGTGTCTCGCGGAAGATGAAAAGCAACGCCAGCTCGAACGGCAGCACGATCCCCACCATCGCCGGCAGCGACCGGCCAACCCTCCGCCACTCGAACCACATCTGCGCGCGGCCGGCCGAAGGGAAATGGTTTCGCCTTCGCGGGAGCGCATCCGCGCTCTCTCCTCGCCGGGCGAAGATCTCCCGCCAATTGGGCACGTCGCCGCGGCGCGCACGCGCGACGGCGAAGCGCGCGGCGAGATAGGCGAGGGGAACGTGCGGCGCCAGGATGGCCAGCATCACCGTTTCGGGCGCTTTGTAACGGAGCTCGAGCATTACGACAGAGTCGATCGCCGTCAGCCACAGCACGGTGACGACGACACGCAGCCCTGGCAAGGGGTAGGGCATCCACGTCAGCGCCTGGGTCCAGGCGAGAAGCGAGGCGGCAAGGAGAGCCGGCCAGATCACCGGAACGTCGACGTCGGACGGCCACACCACCAGAAGCCTCATTGCCAGCCACAGCATGGCCGCGGCCACCGCGCCATAAAGCATCGGCCACCCCGCCAGCGCGGCGCTGGTCAGCGGCATGGTGAACATGCGGGCGGGATACATCGATTGGCGCGCGGCCACGTCGCCGTCAAGGCCGAAGGTGAATACCGCCAGGAGATACAGGAACGTCGCCGTCAGGGGGACGATCACCACCAGCACCATCTGGGTGTCATCGAAATGGATCGGCTGCCAATGCAGGAGCCTGACCGCCGCGAGGACGAGCAGGTAGCCGGTCAGGATGATCACCCCCCAGCGGTGCCGCCGGCGAAACTCCCAGGCGATTGCAGCAGCGGGCGAGCGCATGGCTTACGAATCCGAGCTCCCGGCATGAGCGACGAAAATCTCATCAAGAGAGGGGTCGCGCTCGGCGACGATGTTCGCTCCCCAGCCCGCGGCAGCGGTTTGCAGACTGGCCGGACCGCCGCAAACGACGGCCGTCCAATCCCGCCCTCCCCCTTCCCAGCGCAGCACCCCCGCGACAGCCTGGGGCTGTGATCGCGATTCCGCAAACCGCACGGTCAGGCAGCGGTGGGATTTCATGATCTCGTCCAGCGGCGCGCTCAGGACGATCTTGCCTTTCTGAATCATGGTGACGTGGTCGGCGACCTGCTCCACTTCCTCCAACAGATGCGACGAAAAGAGCACCGTGCGGCCGTCATCGGCGATCGTTCGAATGATGGCACCGAGAATGTCGCGCCGAACGATGGGATCAAGACCCGACGACGGCTCATCCAACACCAGTAATTCGGGCCGATACGCCAGTGCGATGAGCAATCCCGCCCGCGCTTTCTGCCCCCTGGAGAGATTCCTGATCTTCGCCGTGGGGTCGAGGGCGAACGTCTGCCGCAGCTCCTCCGCGTAGGCATCGTCCCAGGCGGGATAGAAGGCGCGCGAGTAGCAAATGAGCTCGTCAACCCGCATCCAGGCCGGAAGGTCATTATCCTCGGAGAGATAGCCGATGCGTGAGAGGACAGCGACCGGATCGGCGACGGGATCGAGGCCGAAGACGCGCACCGAGCCGCTTTCCGCGCGCAGCAGGCCCAGAATATGTTTGATGAGTGTCGTCTTACCCGCTCCGTTCGCGCCGACGAGACCGTAGACCGCCCCGCGCGGCATGGACAAGCTCACCGAGGCCAGGGCCGTCTTTGCACCGAAGCGGCGCGTCAGCTCGGAGACGTGGATGACGGATTCACTCACCCTCGAAAGCTTAGCCCGGTTTACGGTCGGAGCGCTGGCGTCTCGCCGGCTGGCCCGGCGTGCGTCCCGCCGCCGGGGTTACAAGTGAATGTTGCGAGTCTTGCCGGTTGGGGGGCGAGATGCCAGCGGCTCCGGACACCGCCGCCGCCCGCCCGGCAAGACTCGAGGCATCTGCGGTAACCCCGGCGGCGGGACGCGCGCCGAGCCAGCCGGCGAGACGCCAGCGCTCCGGGCGGCATCTATAATTCACCCATGTCCTCAACCGATCCGTTCGTTGCCGGGGGGAGCGTTCTCCACTTCCGGCTTCTCGATCACGTGGGCGCGTCGGTTTGGCGCGCCGAGGACACGCGCAGCGGCAAGACGGTGGCGGTCAAAGTCCTGACCAAACAACTGCCGCGCGATCCGGCACGGCGCGAGGAGGTCATCCGCGCCATCCGGTTGGGGGCGGCGATCTATCACGCCTCGCTCGTTACCGTGCTGGAGATCGTCCCTGCCGACGATGCCCTCCTTCTGATCATGGAGTGGTTCGACGGCATGCCGGTGGCGGTGGCCTATCGCGGCCGCGCCGCCGACCGGACGGAGTTCTTCCGCGTCGTCTACCAGATCGCGGATGCGGTGAAGCTGATGCAGGCCAAGAACGTGCTTCACCTCAACATCGCCGGCGATTCCGTTCTCGTCGCTCCCAACGGACAGGCCAAGCTCGCCGGCCTCAATGCCGCGACCTTCCTGCCGAGGCGCGAAGGACAGGGCTCGGCGTTCTCGCAGAAGGGGAGCGACCCGAACGCCGTCAGCTACATGGCTCCCGAGCAGATTCTGAATCAGCAGGTGACGACGCAGACCGATGTCTTCTCCCTCGGCATCGTCATGTATGAGGTGGCTACCGGACGCCGCCCCTACCTCGCGGCGACCGCGCCCGAGATCGCCCGAAAGATCGTCGACGAGCAGCCCCCCTCGCCCAAGGCCGTGAATCCGAACATCGATCCCGTCGTGCTCAATGTGACCGGGAAATGCTTCTTCAAGGATCCCTATCGCCGGCACAAGGATGCGAAGGCGATCATCGAGGACATCATCAAAGTCGATGGTGATGTCGTGGCCTGGGCCAATGACATGGCCCGCGCGTCGCTCAATTCCGTGGCCGACGCCAGGCACGCCGTGCAGGCCCGGCAATCGTTCATTCTCGTCGCCGACGTCGCCAATCACGATGAGGTGAATGCCGTCGATCCGGCCGCGGCGATGAAGGCGGCGGCGCGGATGCAGCAGATTCTGGGCGAGGCCATCTACCTTTTCGACGGACAGGTCGTCGATCCCTTCGGGCCGCGGTTCGTCGGCGAGCTGCCGTCGCTGGAAAGCGCCCTCGAGGCGGGGCGTAAAGGGGAGTTCGATTTCTCGCCCGACCAGCAGGATGGCCAGGTCATCCCCGTGCGCCTGCTGCTGCACTATGGCGATGTAGAGACGCACGATGGCACCGCGGCCGGCCCGGCGGTCGATAAGGCCTTCGAGATCCTCAAACAGCTCGAGCCGGCCAAGCTCTACCTCACCGAAGCGTTCGTGAAGAAAGGCCGCATCGGTGTGCGGTTGCGGGATGCCGGCGCGCGGGCCGGGGTGAAGCTCCTCGCCATCGCGCCCGAAGGCGAAGCAGCCGAGGCCGCGGAGCGCGCGGCCGCGGAAGCGGAAGAGGCGGCGCGGCTTGCCGCGGAGGCCGAGGCGGAAGCGACCGCGGCACGCCACGCGCAGAAGAGGAAAAAGACGCTTCTTTCAGCAATCGCGGCGGCCGCGGTCGTCCTCATCGGCGGCGCATCGGCATTTCTCTGGTTCGAGAAGCGGCAAGGGACGCCGGCGCCGGCCGCGGTGTCGAAGCGTTCCGTGGGGCCGCCGCCCGCCACGGCAGCGACGCCGCGCAAAGTCGTCATCGAGCCGTTCACGGTCGTGCCCCCTGATCCGATGCTCGCACAACGCGGCGACGCGATCCGGCTGGCGGCGATCGAGATCCTGCGGTCCTTCCCCGAGGTGCGCATCGTCGATGCGAAAGCAGCCGATGGCAGCGCCTACGGCGCGAAGCTCATCGGCGGCGTGGCCGCACCACAGATCGTACCGGTGACCGATGCGAAGAAACCGGCCGAAGGGCAGCCCTCGCCGTTGATCGACGCGTCGAGCGGCATTCAGGCGCTCGTCTCCTGGGTCGCGAACGATTTGAAGATTCCCGCGCGCGGTGCCGCGAGTGCGGATGCGTACAACGCCTTCGCTGACGCGGTGGCCGCCAATGCGGCGAAGGATGATGCAAAGACGGAAGCGGCGCTGCGAAACGCCATCAAGGCCGACAAGAATTTTCTGCCGGCCGAGCTGCTGGCCTTCCGCTTCTTCGACGCCAGAGGGAAAGAGGCCGATGCCGTCGCGGCCGCGAAAGAGATCGCGGCTCTCGATCCCGCGAACCTGGATGCGGCGCGCCGCGTGGCCCGGGCCAGCCTGGCCGGCGGCGACCTGCCGTCCGCGTTCAGCGCGTACGCGGGGGTCTTGAAGCACGATCGGTCCGACGCCGAGGCGCTCAACATTCTGGGACGCTACGCGCTGGCCGCCGGCGACAACGCCCGCTTCGCCGCCGCGACCAGCCGCCTCGGCAATTCTAATGCCTCGGCTCTGCACAGCCCTGACACCCTGGCCGCCACCGGCCACATCAACGACGCCGCCGACAAGTATTACGACTTCGAGCGGACCATGCCGCGCAATCCCGCGCTGGCGCTCAAGATCGGCCGGATTGCCGTGCTGCGGCACTCCACCGAGATCGCCGATCTCGAGCTGAAGAAGCTCGAGACGATGGATCCGGCCTACGGCGCGCACATCCTCAAGGCCTATCTCGCCGCGCAGTCGGGCAACAAGGCCGCCGTGGCCGATGAGCTGAAAGCGGCGGAGGCGGCATCGAAGATGGGCGACGACTACTGGACGAGCATCGCCGAGATCGCGGCCATGACCGGCGACACGCGCGGCGTGGACGACGCCCTCGACCGTGCCGCGGCCCGCAAGGAGCCGACGGCGAGTTACGTTCTTGCCAATCCGCTCTTCGGCTTCATGCAGAGCGACGCCCGCTTCCTGAAGATTCGTGAGAAGCTCGCCGCGCAGCAGAACGAGATTCGTTCGGCGCTTGCCGGCGTGACGCTGTAGATTTCACGTCCATGATCGTCACCGCCAGACTCACCTTCTCCGCCGCGCACCGGCTGCACAATCCGAAATACGACGCGGAGTGGAACCGCCGCACGTACGGCAAGTGCGACAACCCGAAAGGGCACGGGCACAACTACGCCATCGAGGTCAGCGTGAAGGGGACGATCGATCCCGAGACCGGAATGGTGATCGACCTGAAGACGCTGAAGGACATCATCCGCCGGCAGATCATCGACCGGGTCGATCACACCAGCCTGAACGAGGACGTCGATTTCCTCCGCGGCGTCATCCCCACGGCAGAGAATCTGGCGCGGTCGTTCTGGCAGCAGCTCGCCCCCGCCATCACGGAAGGCACTCTGTACGAGATCGCGCTGCAGGAGACGGAGAAGAACTCCGTCGTGTATCGAGGAGAAGACGAGGCATGAACTACGACCTGGCCATGATGGCGCTCGACGGCCTGATGCGCACCCCGCTCACCGTGCGCGCGGACGGTACGTCCGTGACCATCACCGGCGAGCCCGCCGCGTTCAAGGAGCTGGCTCGGCTGTGTCTCCTCCTCGGCGGAGCGAGCGATACGGATGATGCGTTCGAGCTGAAGCCAGGCGTGCACGTGACCGTGGGGTCGTTGGCGGTGAAGCTGGAACTGGAAGCGTAGCGGACCGGAGCGCCGGCGTCTCGCCGGCTGGCCCGGCGGCGTCTCGCCGCCGACCGGGCGAGATTCCATACATTCTCTTGTAACCCGGCGGCGAGACGCCGCCGAGCCAGCGTGTGCCGAGCATGCTCGACAGCTCGGAAGTGAAAGTCTTCCACCCAACCTGATGGAGGTGAAGGGTTAGCGAAGCGCAAGGAGGAAGCCGTGAGGCCAGTCTGAAAGAAGCGTGGAGCAA
>Ga0247691_1000033_pt1 | contig 100766 bp, 87 predicted proteins | sample CNK32_metaG_FD_182721 | JGI IMG/M metagenome (GOLD analysis project Ga0247691, IMG submission 182721) | Soil microbial communities from Purdue University Martell Research Forest, Indiana, United States - CNK32 | ecosystem: Environmental > Terrestrial > Soil > Temperate forest > Bulk soil...
ATTGATCAGGCGCCGAAGCTCATTCTGTTGCTCAGCGGAAACCTCTAAGGTTCGAATCGGCCGAGCCACAAACGCACGGTAGCACACGCTTCCTGTTTTGTATAGCTATTTGCGAGACACTACACTAATGCCATTACCGACGCGAGTCGAGCCCATTGCCGTAGAGCTCGTGCTGGTGATCGAAGCCGGCGAACGAGAGGATCTTCCTGCGGTCGCGATACACACCAGGATCGAGATGGCTCAGGTCGACCGTCCCGTCACACCGTAATCTGCGTCCCGTCGAACTTCGTCAGCGAGAAGCCGTTGAACAGCTCGCGCGACGTCATCTTCATCTCCCGCAGGAAATTGATAGCGAACGCCTCGCCGAAGCGGAGGCCCGCGATGCCATCGGAGCGCCAGTGCACACCAGCCCAGTTGCGGCCGATCGCGACGTTCTCCGCCAGCTTGTCCAACTCACCGCCGACGGTCAGATCGGGACCGGTGTACGCCACGAGCGCGGTGCCGTCCGCGTTCGGCACCGACGTCGTCGGGAGCACCCACGTCTCGGAGAACCATGCCTTCAGCACCGTCGTGCACGCGCCCGCGATCACGGCATGACCGGCAGGGAACGACGGATGCGTCGGGCAGCCTTCCGGGTACGCTTGTGGAAGGAGCGCGGAGTTGAAGCGCTTCTTCGTCTCGCTGACCGCATCGGAATGCAGCACCGAGGGGTGCAGGGGATACTTGGCCTTCTTCTCCAGTTGCAGATGCACGCGCGCGGCGATTTCCTCGGGGCGCCCGGTGCGGTGCACGACCCACTTCTGATACCACGTCGGTTTGAGCGAGCAGTTTGCCGCGGCGGCGACGTAGTGCAGGACGTCAGGCGCTCCGAACGTCACGAAGCCCCCCTGATTGATCGAGTACTGATACGGCACGCCGCCGTCGAGCGGCGCGCTGATCTTGAGCAGCATCAGTGCCGCGGAAAGGAACGCCTGGTAGGTGAAATCGCGATGCAGGTATTCTGTGAGCATGCGCGGCGTGGTCATGTGCTTCATGCCGTCGGAGAACGCGGTTGACGGAGCGAGGCCGCCGTTCTGCATCGCGCGCCAGTCGTCGAATGCCGTCAGATAGTCTTTTCCCGGGACGGCGATGCGGTATTTCTGCGGCACCTTCGTCGCGCCGAACGGGATGTCGCAGATTAGGAACTGCGACAAGTACGGTCCGATGAAGCCGCCGCGCGCGCCGCCGCGGAACAGCGTCTCCGGTGTGACCGCGCCTGCGCGACGCGGGCCGTTGAACTTCGGCAACGACGACAGCTCCGCGCACGCGCGCTCCACGATCTGGTTCGACTTCCACTCTGTGAACGGCACGTCGCGCAGCAGGGCGTGCCAGTAGAGCTCCACCATCTCCGCCGCGCGCTCCTCGCTATCCATGCGCGGTGGTGGGGGGCAGACGAGATGGCCGGCGTCGGGCCCCATCAAATCGAACGCTAGAGCGGCGTGCGGATTCGCGAGCTTCATGTAGCCGCCGAGCGGGATCTTCTCCATCTCGTCGGGATCGCCATGCTCGAGCGCGTCGAGGTAGGCACGATAGGCGGACGGCATCACGTGTCCGAGGTCGTCATGGGGGAGCGCTTTCGTGTAGGACGCCCAGCGATTCTCGTAGCGCTCGTCGTCGCCGTTGCACACGTGCTCACCGTGCGCGAGCTTGCGCTCGTACTCCGCCGCTGCGACGCGCATCTCGTACGCCTGCGTGGCGCGGCTGCGTTTGCCATCGTTCGTTTCCGCGACCCGCGGCAATCCGCCGGCGGCGAGTGTTTGTGCGGCGAGCGTGCTCGCGGCGGCGGCGGCAGTGGTACCGAGGAATTGACGGCGGGTAACTCCGTCACGAGACGAACGTCGGGACATGAACGTGGTCCTTCTTGTATGGGAAGTTGGATTGAGCCCAGCATTATACAAATCTGGAACGTGGTTGACTACCGCCTACCGGATCGCTATCCTTCCCCACTTTCCACGACCCCCAGTCAATCAATACAACGAAGGAGCGGTTCGGTGACGCGCAAGACGCATCTCTTCGACTCCACTTTACCCGGACATATCGGCACGCGGCGCGACTGCTCGCTGTCATCGCGATCACGGCCGGGGCGCCGGCGATGTTTGCACGTCCCTGGACCGTTTTCGGACCGAAGCGATACGTCCGCGCGGTGGCCAAGATCACGGCGATGAAACAGCGGCTCGAGGCACATCCATGATCGTCGTCGACTCCGGCGACGCCCAGTACGGCGCCGTCGGCGCTCGACTTTCCCGTCCGCTCGTCGCCATCGTCATCGACAGCGGCAAAAACCGCCTAGCGGGCGTGCCCGTGACCTTCTCCGTTCTCAAGGGCGGCGGAAGCTTCGACGGCGCGCAGCAGGTCACCGTCAGCACCGACAGCGACGGCCGCGCGTGGGCCACGCCGGCGCTCGGCGACGGGGCGACGAATACCTTCCAGGCGTCCGTCGATGGCGTGACCAACGGCGCCGCGTTCCAGTCGTTCGGCAAAGTCGCCGGCGATCCCGATCAGACCTCCATCACCGGCGTGATCCTCGACAACACCGACCTCGCGGTTCCGGGCGTCTCCCTGCGCATTGAGGGGACGAGCCTCGTGGCGCAGTCGAACGATCAGGGGCAGTTCGTGATCCAGCACGCGCCGGTCGGCTACGTCAAGCTGATCGTCGACGGCTCGACCTCGCGCCGTCCTGGCACGTGGCCGACGCTCGAATACGCCATCTATACGATCTCCGGCGCGAGCAACAACCTCGAGATGCCGATCCACATCCTGCCGCTCGACGTGCGCCGCGGATTGTTTGTCGATGAGACCAGCGGCGGAACGCTCACACTGCCCGAGTTGCCTGGTTTCTCGCTCACCATCAAGCCCGGCTCGGCGACGTTCCCCGGCGGTGGCCGCACCGGCATCGTCTCTGTGACGCTGGTCCACGCCGACAAAGTCCCGATGGCGCCCGGTTTCGGACAGCAGCCGCGCTTCATCGTCACCATCCAGCCGCCGGGCGTTCACTTCGATCCGCCCGCGCCGATGACGTTCCCCAACGTCGAAGGGCTCGCGCCGGGACAGGTGACCGAGATGTACTCCTTCGATCACGACCTCGGCCAGTTCGTTTCCATCGGCACCGCCAGCGTTTCCGCGGATGGCCTGCTGATCAGGAGCGATCCCGGCGTCGGCATCATCAAAGGTGGATGGCACTGCGGCAGCGATCCATCAGCGCAGGGCACCGCCGCCGACTGCCCCACGTGTCAGGTCTGCAACAACAAACAATGCATGGACGAGACGGGTCACAACCGGCGCAGCACCGGCGTCGACGATTACTGCTGCTCCGGCAAGGCGTACAGCCTGACGAGCGACTGCTGCGGCAATCCTCCCGGCAGCACCACCGGCCAGCTCGTCGGCAAGCGCTTCACCGGATTCACGAACTGCCCCGGGTGGGTGCCCGACTGGAGCAAACCCCAGAACAACAACTTCTTCAATTTCAACGGGTGCAGCATCCCGGGCTGGCTGACCAATAGTCCGAACAATCCGGCGTACGGCCAGTACACCGCCCTGTCGGGCGTCTACAACAACGCCGGCCAGGAATACAACGGCCCTCCCAAGCCGGGTTTCCAGCTGCCCTGCGATCTTCACGACATGTGCTACCAGGAATGCCATCCCGATCAGAAGGGACATTGCGACCAGAATCTCTACGACCAGATCGTGGCGGTCTGCAACGCCGCGGGCCTGATGGGCGATAACCCGACCACGGTTGCGGAATGCCTCAAACAGGCGGGAGAGATTCTGAAAGGCGTGCGGGCTGCCGGAAAGATCGCCGCCTGGAACGGCAACCAGGAGAAGGCCTGCCTCTGCTGCAACGACTCGACGAACAAACAACCGACGCCATGAAGACCCTTCTTCTCGCAATCGCTCTGTCGGCCGCTCTGCCGTCACTCGCCGCACCGGCGGCGTGGATGACGTCGTTCAGCGGCAGAACGCAGGCCGCCGGGCTGGTCGTCGTCGACGGCTCGCCGGTCGTCGCGTACACGTCGACGCCCTGCGTAGCTCCGTCGGAGAAGGACGATCCGCACTTCCGCAACCGGATGGCGATCACGCGATTCGACGCCACCGGCAAACAGTTGTACGACGTCGAGATCCCGCGGCCGAAGGAAGTCGTGGCGCGCCTGCGCGGACCGTCGTACGGAGTCATCGACGGCATCGCCGCGCTTCCGGACGGCGATCTGATGGTCGTCGCGGAGTTCATCGAAGGCTTTCCCTGGCTGCTGCGCGTCGATTCGAAGACGGGAGGCGTGCGCTTCTCCAAAGCGATCGGCGATCCGCAGGGGCTAACGGTGATCGCCGCCGTTGCGCCGGTTGGAGACGACGTCGTCATCGTGGGCGGAGTCGGGGCGAAGATCTATTTCGCGCGCTATTCCGCCAACGGCGAGAAGCGCTGGGAGCAGTCCGTGAACGCCGGCGACAGTGGCTCGGCGCACAGCGTCGCGGCGCTGGGTGACGGCTCAATCGTCGTCGCCGCGACGAGCGAACGGCAGATCATCCTTCTCCATCTCGACGCCAGCGGCCAGACGCTCGGCCAGCGCCGGTTCGAAGGCACCAGCCCGCAGCTCGCCACCACCCGCGACACGATCGGCGTCGCATACGACGTTCTCAATACCGCGCAGTCGTTGCGCTTCAAGGCGCTCGACGCCTCGCTCGCCGAACTGGCGGAGGTGCCGTTCGACGCGGCGGCGAGCGCGCAATTTCTCGCGGCGCAGAACGGCTCGTTCCGTCTCTTCACCGGCGAGCCCGAAAAGATTCGCATGACGTCGTTTTCGGCGCGCGGAAAGCGCGAGGAGCAAAGCGACGTCGCGGACGTGAAATTTGCCGTGCAGATCTTCGATGCCGGCGATTACCTCGCGTTCGTCGATCCCTTCTTCCATGACAACGGAACCCTCTGTGGGAAAGCCCGGGTGGCCCGGATCTCCCTTTCGAAGGGCATCCAATGAAGCAGAGACACTCGCACCTCCTCGTCCTGGTATTCGCGATCACGGCGCTCGCCGCGCCCCTGCAGGCGCAGCTGAACGAGAACTGCACCGTCAGCGTGCTCAATCGCTCCGTGCAGGTACAGGCGGACGGCTCCTGGGTGCTGCCGAACGTGCCGGCCAATGCCGGAATGGTTCGCGCCCGCGCCACGTGTGTCGAGAACGGCGTCACGCGCTCGGGCCAGTCGGACTACTTCCTGGTGCCGGTCGACGGGCTGGTCGAAGTGGCGCAGATCCAGTTCGACACGCCGCAGCCAATCCCGCTGACACTGACCCTCACCTCGCCGTCGGCCACGCTCTCCGCGGTCGGCGTCACCGAGCAGGTCACCGCCACCGCCGGCTACTCCGACGGCACCTCGGCGAACCTCTCGCGCGCGACGCAGGGAACGAACTGGTTCACCAGCAATCCGAAAGTGGTCAGCGTCTCCGCCGACGGCGTCATCACTGCCCGGACGAGCGGCACAGCGATCATCAGCGCGATGAACGAAGGAGCTCTCGGCCTGCTGCAGGTCAACGTCATCGCCGCGGCCGACAGTGACGGTGATGGTCTCCCCGACACCTTCGAGATCGCCAACGGTCTCGACCCGAACAACCCGGCCGATGCGCTCACCGATCTCGACAACGATGGACTCTCGAACCTCGAAGAGTTCCGCCACGGCACCGACATCCACAAGCCCGACACCGACGGCGACGGACTGCTCGACGGCGACGAAGTCGCGCGGGGCACTGATCCGCTCAATCGCGACACCGACGGCGACGGCGTGAGCGACGGCCTCGAGGTGCAGGCCGGCACGAATCCGCTCGATCCGAACTCCCTCAGCTACGCCGGAATCCTCCGCTCGCTCACCGTCGCGCCGACCACGGTCGACGTCATCATCAATACGGTCATCGGCGAAGGCTCGCGCCTGGTCAAGGTCACGGGCAAACTGATCGACGGCACGGTCGTCGATCTCACCGCGCATTCGCGCGGCACGACGTATAACTCCGACAACCTCAACATCGCCAGCTTCGGACTCCTCGACGGACAGATCTTCGGCGGCACGAATGGCTCGGCGAACGTCACTGTCGCGAACGGCGGCATCTCCGCCACCGTGCGCGTCAACGTCACCAGCTTCGCTCCGACCGCGCTCGGCTACGTCCTGATCCCCGGCCACGCAAACGACGTCGACGTCTCCGGCAATTACGCGTACGTCGCGGCGGGCGGCACGGGACTGCAGGTGGTCGACGTCTCGAATCACACTGCGCCGCGCATCGTCGCCGCGCTCGACACGGACGGCAACGCGAACGACGTCCGCATCGTGGGCAGTTACGCCTACGTCGCCGACGGCAGCGCGGGCCTGAAGATCATCGACATCAGCAATCCGCTCGCGCCGCACCTCACCGGCTCGCTCGCCACCGGCGGCGAGGCGTTGGATGTGGTTGTCGCGTCCGGCAGGGCGTACATCGCATGCGGCTCCGCGGGCCTCAAGATCGCCGACGTCAGCAACCCGGCCTCGCCGGTCCTGCTGGGCGGCGTCGACACGCCCGGCACCGCGAGAGGCGTCGATGTCAGCGGCAGCACCGCGGTTGTCGCCGACAACGGCCCCACGCTCTTCATCGACGTCAGCGCGCCCGCCGCGCCGGTCATCCTCGGTAGCGCAGCGACGAGCGAAGCGCACGACGTGACGGTCGACGGCAACTTCGCGTACGTCGCCGACTTCCAGTCGAGCCTCCGCGTCGTCGACTTCACCAATCCGCGCTCGCCTCAGATCGTGGCCACCGAAGACCGCTCGCTCGGCGGATTTCTGAATGATGTGAAGCGCGCCGGCAGCTACCTCTTCGGCGCCGACGTCTTCTTCGTCAACGGTGTGCCGATCTCCAACATCCAGTCGCCGAGCAGCCCGATCGTCCGCGCCCGGCTCGATTTCCCCTATCGCGACGACAACGGCACCGGCATCGCGGTCGACTCGCAGTACGTCTACCTCACTGCCGGTCGCGACATGGACGACCAGGGCGCGAGCGGCGACACCGCGCTCTACGTCGGCCAGTACCTGAAGGCGACCGACACGAGTAACATCCCGCCCACTGTGCACCTCACCGCGCCGGTCAACGTGCCGACCGTCATCGAGGGAAGCACGCTCCATCTCGCCGCCACGGCCACCGACGACGTCATGGTCGCCGCCGTCGACTTCCTCGTCGACGGCAACGTCGTCGCCACGCGTTCCGCGCCACCGTACGAATTCGACTATCTCGTGCCGACCGGCATCACGTCGATCCGCATTCAGGCGCGCGCCCGCGACCTGTCCGACAACCAAGCCGTCAGCCCTGAAGTGACGATCGCCGTCATTCCGGATCCGGCCACGACTGCCGTCGGCCGTGTGGTCATGGAGGACGGCTCGACCGTCAGCGGCGCGAGTGTCACCTGCTACGGCATCACACGGCAGACCGGCGCCGACGGCACATTCTCCGTTCCGGGCATCCCGAGCATCCGCGGCAACGTGACCTGCAGCGCGACCTTCACCGCGGCGGACGGCAACGTCTTCACCGGCGGCTCCGGCTCGCTCGCGCCGGTCGCCGGCGGCACGATCAGCTTCGGCGACGTCGTCGTGCACGGAACCGTCGAGATCTCGCAGATCGCGAAGTCCGGCTGGTCCGTACCGTCGAACTGGCTGGCGCGGACGATGGCCGTGGAGGGCACCAACCTCCTGGTCGCGCCCTACAGCGGTTCCGACCGTCTCGTGCTGCTCGACATCACCGATCCGGGACATCCCGCGTTCGTCCGCTCGATGCAGGGCGGCAATACCGAGATCTACGACGTCGCCATCCGTAACGGCTGGGCGTACGTGGCGTCCTACGACTTCTGCTCGGTCAGGCTCGACAACCCGGGCACGTTCAACTGCCTCGGCCTCGGCGGCGGCGAGCTCGCCGTCGCGCCGAGCGGCAACTACGTCTTCGCCGCGCGCAACGGCGGCGCCGGCAACATTCGCATCTACGATGTCACCAACCCCGGCGCCCCGCGGCTGTTGCGCGAGCAGGGGATGGTCAGCGGCATCGACTTCACACGCCTCCTCCCGCTGCGCGATGAGTACCTCGTCGGCATCAGCGCCGACGGCGTGCACGACGTCGTGATCATCGACCGCCGCGATGTCAACAACTTCATCAAGGTCGCCGACCTCGACATCCCGAACTTCACCGCCTTCCGCGGGGTGATCCGAGGATCGCTGTTCTACCTGGCTGGTGAGCAGCCGGAGATCGTCATCGTCGATCTCTCCAATCCCGCGGCGCCGACTGTCGTCGGCCGCCAGGCGTACGCTTTTGGCAGCGGCAAGGGCATCTTCGCCAGCGATGCCGAGGCGTGGATCGGCAGCGGGACGGGCCAGATTGCGGTCATGAATGTCTCGACCCCGGCCGCGCCGAGCTTCACGCGTTCCTTCAATGCGACGGGCGCCACGTGGGACGCCATCGTCTCCGGCAGCTACGCGTACGCGGCGAACGAGAACGGCATCGCCGTCATGCACATCTCGACGTCGCCCGTCATCGACAGCTCACGCATCACCGTCACTCTGCAGGGAACGCTCGCCAGCATCACGGGTGCCGTGCGCGCGATCAACGGCGTCTCGCCGATGACCGTTGCCATCACCGACACCGCCACCGGCGCGAGCATCTCCGGCCTCGCCGTGGCGCCCGACGGCAGCTTCCACGTGACCCTGCCGGCGAATTCCGGCGACGTCATCACCGCGAAGGCTTTCGACAATGTCGGCCGCACCGGCGGACCGATCGCAGTTGGCAGCGTCCCGTTCGGCCCGTCAGCCGGCACGAATCTCATCAACACCGACGGCACCTTCCGCGCGCGCACGCTGGCACGCGAAGGGAACATCCTCGCGGTCACCGGATGGGGCGAGGATCAGGGACAGTCGGACAAAGTCGCGATCTTCGACATCGCCAACGCCGGCGCGCCGCTGCTCAAACGCATCGTGCCGGGCGGCAGCTCGGTCACGTACGACATGGAGATCCACAACGGCTGGGCCTACATCGCGTCATTCGACTTCTGCACGCTCAACCTCGCCGATCCGAACGGACAGAAGAACTGTCTCGGCCTCGGCGGCGGCGAGATCGCCGTCACGGTGTCGGGCAACTACGCGTTCGCCACGCGCAACGGCGGCGCAGGCAACATCCGCATTTACGACGTGACGAGTCCTGCAGCGCCGCGGCTGCTGCGCGAACAGGGCATGTTCGGCGGCGTCGACTTCTGGCATATCTCGCAGCTCGGTACCGACTACCTCGTCGCGGTCGCGCCGCAGGCGACGGGCAAGGATTTTTTCGTCATCGACCGCCGCGACGTGAACAACTTCGTGCTGGTCTCGAGCATCGACATTCCGAACTTCCAGCCCTTCCGCGGCCGCATCTTCGGCACGCTGATGTACATCGCGGGCCTCGACAACAAGGTCGCCATCGTCGACCTCTCCAATCCTGCCGCGCCGTCGGTCCTCAGCGTCTACGACACCGGCGGATTCACGCGCGGCGTCGACATCGCCGGCCCCACGGCGGCCACCGCGGACGGCACGGTCGGCGTGCACTTCCTCGACACCACCAACCCCGGCACGCCGGTCACGCTCGGCCTGCAGCCGACCGGCGGCAACGCCTGGGATGCGCTCTACGCGGCGGGCGTGCTGTACGTTGCGAACGAGCAGGGTCTCGTCGTGGTGAAGGACCTGATGGCTCCGCCGTCGCTCGACGGCTCGCAGATCAGCGTCACGCTCGGCGGCTCCGGCTTGGCGCGCGTTGCCGGCAACCCGCGCGCGGTCGGCGGCGCGCAGCCGCTCACGATCGCATTGCGGGACCTCGCCACCGGCACGGCGATTTCCGGACTCGCGGTCAACGCCGACGGCAGCTTCGATGCCTCCATCCCAGCCAACTCCGGCGACGTCATCACCATCAAAGTCACCGACTCCGCCGGCGTCTCGGCCGGACCGGTGCAGGCCGGCGTCGTGCCGTTCGGTTCCGGAACGACATCCATCCTGATCACGCCCGCGCAGACCGATGGCAACTTCCGCGCGCGCACGCTGGCCACGGAAGGAAGCGTTCTCGCGGTCACCGGATGGGGCGACGATCAGGGACAGTCGGACAAGGTGGCGATCTTCGACATCAGCAATCCGGCGACGCCCGTGTTCAAGCGCGCGGTGCCGGGCGGCAGCTCGGTCACGTACGACATGGAGATCCACAACGGCTGGGCCTACATCGCGTCATTCGACTTCTGCACGCTCAACCTTGCCGATCCGAACGGACAGAAGAACTGTCTCGGCCTCGGCGGCGGCGAGATCGCCGTCACGGTGTCGGGCAACTACGCGTTCGCCACGCGCAACGGCGGCGCGGGCAACATCCGCATCTACGACGTGACGAACCCCGGCTCACCGCGGCTGCTGCGCGAACAGGGCATGTTCGGCGGCGTCGACTTCTGGCATATCTCGCAGCTCGGCACGAGCTACCTCGTGGCCTTCGCGCCGCAGGGGACCGGCAAGAATCTCTTCGTCATCGATCGCCGCGACGTGAACAACCTCGTGCTGGTCTCCAGCATCGACATCCCGAACTTCACGCCGTTCCGCGGACGCATCTACGGCAACCTTCTCTACCTCTCCGGCAACGGCAGCAAGATGGCCATCGTCGATCTCTCCAATCCGGCCTCGCCGGTGGTGAAGTCGGTCTTCGAGACCGGCGGCGTGCCGCACGGCATCGACGTCGCCGGCACGACTGTCGCCACCGCGGACGGCGGCGGCGGCGTCCACTTTGCGAACGTCGCCGATCCGGCCGCGCCGGTCACCCTTGGCCTGCAGCCGACCGGCGGCAACGCGTGGGACGCGCTGTTCGCCGAAGGCGTGCTGTACGTCGCCAATGAGCAGGGCATCGTCACGATCACCAGCGTCACCGCGCCTCCGCAGATCGATCCGAACGCCATCGCCATCACCGTCGCCACCACCGCGACCGCGACCGTCACCGGCAGCGTGCGCGCCGTGACCGGTCAGGCGCCGCTCACACTCGCGCTCACGAACGCCGGCACCCACGCGACCACCGGCAACGTCGGCGTCAATGCCGACGGCAGCTTCACGGCGACGCTCGCCGCGCGCTCCGGCGACGTCATCACCATCAAGGCCACCGACGCCGCAGGCCGCAGCACCGGTCCGGTGACGCTCGGCTCCGTGCCGTTCGGTTCCGGAGTGACGTCCATCCTGATCACGCCGGGACAGACCGACGGCAACTTCCGCGCACGCACTCTGGCGCGCGAGGGGAACATTCTCGCGGTCACCGGATGGGGCGACGATCAGGGACAGTCGGACAAGGTGGCGATCTTCGACATCAGCAATCCGGCGACGCCCGTGTTCAAGCGCGGGGTGCCGGGCGGCAGCTCGGTCACGTACGACATGGAGATCCACAACGGCTGGGCCTACATCGCGTCATTCGACTTCTGCACGCTCAACCTCGCCGATCCGAACGGACAGAAGAACTGTCTCGGCCTCGGCGGCGGCGAGATCGCCGTCACGGTGTCGGGCAACTACGCGTTCGCCACGCGCAACGGCGGCGCAGGCAACATCCGCATTTACGACGTGACGAGTCCTGCAGCGCCGCGGCTGCTGCGCGAACAGGGCATGTTCGGCGGCGTCGACTTCTGGCATATCTCGCAGCTCGGTACCGACTACCTCGTCGCGGTCGCGCCGCAGGCGACGGGCAAGGATTTTTTCGTCATCGACCGCCGCGACGTGAACAACTTCGTGCTGGTCTCGAGCATCGACATTCCGAACTTCCAGCCCTTCCGCGGCCGCATCTTCGGCACGCTGATGTACATCGCGGGCCTCGACAACAAGGTCGCCATCGTCGACCTCTCCAATCCTGCCGCGCCGTCGGTCCTCAGCGTCTACGACACCGGCGGATTCACGCGCGGCGTCGACATCGCCGGCCCCACGGCGGCCACCGCGGACGGCACGGTCGGCGTGCACTTCCTCGACACCACCAACCCCGGCACGCCGGTCACGCTCGGCCTGCAGCCGACCGGCGGCAACGCCTGGGATGCGCTCTACGCGGCGGGCGTGCTGTACGTTGCGAACGAGCAGGGTCTCGTCGTGGTGAAGGACCTGATGGCTCCGCCGTCGCTCGACGGCTCGCAGATCAGCGTCACGCTCGGCGGCTCCGGCTTGGCGCGCGTTGCCGGCAACCCGCGCGCGGTCGGCGGCGCGCAGCCGCTCACGATCGCATTGCGGGACCTCGCCACCGGCACGGCGATTTCCGGACTCGCGGTCAACGCCGACGGCAGCTTCGATGCCTCCATCCCAGCCAACTCCGGCGACGTCATCACCATCAAAGTCACCGACTCCGCCGGCGTCTCGGCCGGACCGGTGCAGGCCGGCGTCGTGCCGTTCGGTTCCGGAACGACATCCATCCTGATCACGCCCGCGCAGACCGATGGCAACTTCCGCGCGCGCACGCTGGCCACGGAAGGAAGCGTTCTCGCGGTCACCGGATGGGGCGACGATCAGGGACAGTCGGACAAGGTGGCGATCTTCGACATCAGCAATCCGGCGACGCCCGTGTTCAAGCGCGCGGTGCCGGGCGGCAGCTCGGTCACGTACGACATGGAGATCCACAACGGCTGGGCCTACATCGCGTCATTCGACTTCTGCACGCTCAACCTTGCCGATCCGAACGGACAGAAGAACTGTCTCGGCCTCGGCGGCGGCGAGATCGCCGTCACGGTGTCGGGCAACTACGCGTTCGCCACGCGCAACGGCGGCGCGGGCAACATCCGCATCTACGACGTGACGAATCCCGCGTCGCCGCGGCTGCTGCGCGAGCAGGGCATGTTCGGCGGCGTCGACTTCTGGCATATCTCGCAGCTCGGTACCGATTACCTCGTCGCGGTCGCGCCGCAGGGAACCGGCAAGGATCTCTTCGTCATCGATCGCCGCGACGTGAACAACCTCGTGCTGGTCTCCAGCATCGACATCCCGAACTTCACGCCGTTCCGCGGTCGCCTCTACGGCAACCTTCTCTATCTCTCCGGCAACGGCAGCAAGAGCGCGATCGTCGATCTCTCCAATCCGGCGTCGCCGGTCGTGAAGTCGGTGTTCGACACCGGCGGAATCGCGCACGGCATCGACGTCGCGGGCATGACCGCCGTCGTCGCCGACGGCACGCCGGGCGTCCACTTCGCCGACATCAGCAACACCACCGCGCCGGTCACGCTCGGCCTGCAGCCGGTCGGCGGCAACGCGTGGGATGCGCTGTTCACCGGAGGCGTGCTCTACGTCGCCAACGAGCAGGGCATCGTCATCGTGAAGGATGTCGGCGCGCCGCCGGTCGTCGACCCCGCGCTGATCACTACCTCCCTATCTCCGTCGGTCAGACCGACGGTAACTTCCGCGCTCGCACGCTGGCGATGGAGGGGAAACATCCTCGCAGTCACCGGGTGGGCGGAAGATCAGGGGCAGTCGGACAAGATCGTCTACGACATCACGGATCCGAAGAATCCAGTCTTCAAGCGCAGCGTGTCCGGCGGCTCGTCGGTCACGTACGACATGGAGATCCACAATGGCTGGGCGTACATCGCGTCGTACGACTTCTGCACACTCAACGTCGCCGACCCGAACTCCTCGAAGGTCTGCCTCGGCCTCGGCGGCGGCGAGTTCGCGGTGACCCAGTCAGGCAACTACGCGTTCGCCACGCGCAATGGCGGCGCAGGCAACATTCGTCTCTACGACGTCACCAACCCCGCCGCGCCGTTCCTCGTGCGCGAGCAGGAATGGTCAGCGGCGTCGACTTCTGGGGCATCCAGCAGTACGGCAACGATCTCGTCTGCGAATCGGCGGCCGGCAATCACGACGTCGTGGTCGTCGACCGGACGAACGTCAACAACTTCGTGAAGATCGCGGACATCGACATCCCGAACTTCACCGCGTTCCGGGCGCGTATTGCCGGCAATCTGCTGTACGTCGCGGGATCGGGAAGCAAGTTGGCAATCGTCGATCTGACGAATCCCGCCGCGCCCGTAGTGAAGTCGGTAATCGACACCGGCGGCGACACGCGCGGAATTGCCACCTCGGGCTCGATCGCCGCGACGGCCGACGGCAGCCTGATCAGCATCCTCAACGTCGCCAACCCGTCCGCGCCATCGCTTCTCGGCAGACCGTTCGTGCGCGGCAACTCCTGGGGCGCGTTGTTCAATGGCACCACGCTGTACATTGCCTCCGAGCTCGGCCTCAACGTCATCCCCGACATCGACACCACACAGCAGTAACTCTGTTGGTGGGGCGGGTCTGCCAACCCGCCCCACGAGCCCTCCGAGATCGGCCCGTCATTCGCACCCGCCGGCCGACGCCTGCGAAATCCCCTCTACCGCCTGCCGACTCGCTTCGGTGAGATCGAATGGACGACGCCGGATCGAGCCTCTTTCCATGGGCCGCGCGTTTACAACCGCGCGCAGAACGCCGGCGCATCACGATGAATCCACGGTCGAACCCTTATCGAGTGGTTGCAATACGCTCCGTTACGCTCTTCGACCGGACGGAGGGAGAGTCGTTTGCGAGCACGACGAACTCATGGCCCGAAGGCGGTCTCTCTGCCATCTCATCCGAAGAGCTTGAAGGCGGGAATGAAGATGATTGGAGCGAGCGACGAGTCGAGCTCGCGACCCGAAGCTTGGGAAGCACCTACAGTGGGCGACGATCCGTTGTTTCCGACCGGCTCGCGTCGGCAACCATGCCCCTCCCGATCGCAGTAGGTTTTGGTCGGTTTGCGGTCTATTCTCATTTCAGTTCACGGTGAACGTCTTTTCCGCCGTCACCGATCCTCCCCCCGGCTGCTTCGCGTTCGTGATCTGCAACGTATAGGTCCCTGCCGCCGTAACGGCGAACGCTGATGTCGTCACCGTCGTCCAGACCTGCGTGTTCGGCGCGCTCGAGTGAGTCATCGACGCGCCCGTCTCCTTGATCTTGTACGTTGAGCCCACGTAGAAGCCGCTTCCCGATGGAACTCCGACTTCGCTGCCGCGAGCGAGTAGTGCATCCACAGCCAGCTCTTCCGTGTCTCAACGACGCGGCGCGCCGGAGATCGCGAGGCGCCGGGAGATCGTCGGCTGCGCATGTTCATATCGTCAGCGCGAGGAAGTCACGCCATGCGGTGGAATCTGCTACCGCGCGAGCCGCTTCTGCTGGCGCGATCGTGTCTAACGCGCGTCTAATTCGCACGCTTTCACACATGTGCGGACAAGTCCAGACCGAGGTAGCATTCTGAGAAAAGGAGATATCCGCGTATGTCCCGAGACAAACGCGGAGTTGTTAATCCGGTGGTCGGAGGTTCGAGTCCTCCCGCCACAGCCAAACGGTACGTGCCGCCTCGTATGACCAGGCGGTAGGGTTCTGGTCCGCGTTCCGGAAGCCGCGCCATGCCGGGTCCATCGCCGGTGCAGCCGATCGTCTATTCCGGACGCCCTCTGCGATTACCCGGCAAGTGCAAAGGCTGGGAGGCTGCCTTGGGTGCCGAGTTACTCGTCCTCCCGAGAATAACATCATCGTACTCAAATGGCATTATCATCGTGAGAATAATGAATTTGACGAATTGTCTGTCGCGCACCAGAATGCTCCGGAATTCATCTTTTTTGCGGAGATCTATATGCCTCATGCGATCCAAATTCGGCAGACGGGCGGTCCCGAGGTTCTACACTGGACTACGGTCGATGTCGATGAGCCCGGGTCGGGTCAGGTGCGCCTGCGCCAGGCAGCGGCCGGCCTCAACTACATTGACGTCTATCACCGCACCGGCTACTACTCGCAGCCGCTTCCCTTCATTCCGGGTCTCGAAGGTGCCGGAACCGTAGAGGCGGTCGCCCAGGATGTGCGCGGTCTGAAAGTCGGCGATCGGGTGGCCTATGCCGGTCCTGCCGGTGGCTATTCCGAGGTGCGGCTCATCGAGGCCGATCGACTGGTGCGATTGCCCGATGCGATCTCCTTCGATCAAGCAGCCGCGATGATGCTTCAGGGTATGACCGCTCAGGTGCTGATCCGGCAGGTTTATCCCGTCAAGGCGGGTGACTTGATCCTCGTGCATGCCGCAGCCGGCGGGACGGGGCTCATTCTCTGTCAGTGGGCGGCCGCTCTCGGCGCGACGGTCATTGGCACCGTTTCTACAGAAGCCAAAGCCGAATTGGCCCACGCCAATGGCTGCAAACACACCATCCTCTATTCCAAACAGGATTTCGTAGCGGAGATTTCTCGTATCTCCGGCGGCGAGAAACTGCCGGTGGTCTTCGATTCCGTCGGCAAGGACACCTTCTTACGCTCCCTCGATTGCCTAAGACCGCGCGGATTGATGGTGACGTTCGGGCAAGCCTCCGGTCCCATCGATCCCATTGCGCCCGTTCTGCTGTCGCAGAAGGGTTCGCTCTTTCTGACACGGCCTGTGCTCCTCCACTACATCGCGCGCCGAGAAGAGCTTGAAGCCTCCGCGAACGAGTTGTTCAGTGTGGTGGCTTCAGGGAAGGTGCGCATCAACGTCAATCAGCGCTTTGCGCTCAAGGATGCCGCTGAGGCCCACAAGGCCTTGGAAGCGCGCGCAACCTCGGGCTCCACCATTCTGACCATCTAACCCGGTATTCTAACCATCTAACCCAGGCATCCACAGGAGTTTCCATGAGCAAGATCGCAATTACCTCGCCCGAGCTCACGCCGCCGGTCGGCCCGTTTTCCCAGGCGATCAAAGTCGATGGTTTCATCTATTTCAGCGGTCAGGTCGGTCAAGACCCGACGACGGGCAAGCTGGTGGCCGGAGGTATTGAGAGCGAGACGGAGCGCGTCTTCCAGAATCTCTCGGCGGTTCTCAAGGCGGCCGGCAAGGATTTCGATGATGTCGTACGCGCCGGTGTGTATCTCACGAGCATGAGTGATTACGTGGCGGTGAATGGCATTTACGCCAAGCATTTCAGTCAACCCTTTCCCGCCCGCACGGCGATCGGGGTGGCCGCGCTGCCGCTTGGGGCTTGCGTTGAGATCGACCTCGTCGTCAAGGCTTGAGGCAACCAAAGAAGCCAGAATATTCACGATAGGAGAATCGATATGAAAATCATGACGCAAAGTATGGCTATCTTGATCGCGGTCGTCGCGCTTGTTTCCGGTGCGAATGCCTCGGCCAACGCCAGTAATAAAGCAGGTGCCAAGGAGGAGCGCGGATATACCTACGGCCCGGTGACTGAGGTGGACTACATACACGTTGAGTACGGGCATTTTGAAGAGTACATGGCATGGGTCACCTCGACATGGGTGCCGACCATGGAAGCCGCGAAGACAGCTGGGTTAATCATCGATTACAAGGTCTTCCAGGCCTCTCCAAAATCACCGGATCAGCCCAATGTGTATCTCGAGATCACTTATAGAAACATGGCGGCTTATGCCGGGGACATCGGCGATAGTGCCGACGCATTTGAGGCGGTGACCGAGAAAGTAATCTGTAGCAGCGCGTGTCAAAACCAGGCCAGAGTGCACCGGAATGAGTTCAGGAAAGTTCTGGGCACCGAAGTGACTCGTGAACTTCTTTTCCAGCACGCTGACATTGCGCGTCGGTGACGACGCGATCATCGTCGTGACTGCGGTGACTCGAGGCTCGACAACCGCAAAAGTCAAAAAGGAACAGGAAAGGACGATGTTCAATGTCAACGTTTTCTTTACAAATGCTGCGGGCACTATTTTTAGCGACGATTCTGGCCGGCGCGCTCGCCGGAAGTGCGATGGCGCAGGCGCCGGATGCCGGCTGTGCGTTGCCGTCGGAACCCAAGGGCATTCCCGACGCGCTCGATGCGGCAATCACCGGGCCTGCGGACAGGGATCGATCCTGCATGAAGGCCCTGTTCATACCCGAAGCGCGCATGATGTTCGTTTCACTCGGCGCGGACGGAGCGCCAAGCTACAGGCTCGAGACCTTGGACGATTGGATCGCCCGCGTCAAAGCCCGTGGCCGCACCATGCTGGAAGAGAAGCAACTGAAGTTTCACATTGAGCGCTACGGCAACGTCGCGCACTTATGGAGCAGCTACGCGCTGTACAGCGACGGCAAGCAAGTGGCGCGCGGCATCAACAGCATCCAAGCGATCAAAGAAGCCGGCGGATGGCGAGTTACGAGCATCATGGTGCAGGCCGAGTCGGTCACTGCGCCGCTGCCCAAGGAATATCTGCCATAGAGTAGGCAAGCTAAGAGCCGCGAAACGGCAGCGGTCGACTCATCGCAACAACGAAAGTATCTGTCAAAAGCGAGAGGCACTGCAGGAGATATGGCCACCAATGCAGTAAAGGAAGCATGATCGTGAAAATAATGAACTTGTTGAATATTGGTTGTCCAGCTACACTACCAAAACACTGCTTCTTCGCGGCATATCGACGAAAAGGAGTTCCAAATGATGAAGAATCTGACTCAGTACGGATTGTACGCGCTTGCGGTCGTTCTGATGATGCCGTTGGCGCAGGCGCAGCCGGTAGGAATACAGGCTGCCTTTGCAAAGGACGCCGGAACGCTTTCCGACAAATTCACTGGGCTCGCGCGCGTTATGTCGGGCAAGTACGACTGGAAGCCCGGGCAGGGCGTTCGCTCCGTTGGCGACGTGTTCAACCTGATCGTTACGGAGAACCGCATGCTCGCCGGCGTGCTTTCGGGCACACCGAATACGGGGGCAAAGCCCGCGCCCATCACCGACCCGGAGAAATTGCAGGAAGCTTTGAAGGCTTCTTACATCGATCTGCAAAGAGCGATTACGAGACTTTCCGACAACGATCTGCAGGCGCCGGTGAAACTGTTCGGAAGAGACATGACGAAGCAGGCCGCGCTGATGCTGATTCTCGAAGATCAACACGAGCATCTGGGGCAGTCGATCGCATACGCGCGCAGCAACGGCGTGGTTCCGCCCTGGTCTAAGTAGGAGCGCGATCTTCTTGCATCAGATCAACGCTTTTTCAGTCTGACGCCGGATATTGCCCTTTTGACCCCGAGCACACTGAGTTGAATGATGACGTTAAGACAGTCGGTTGACTGGAAAAACGAATGGTTTCCAATCGATGATGCCACGTACTTGAACTTCGCCGCGCACGCGGCGATCCCTCGCGTGGCGCTCAATGCCGTGCAGGCGTCTGTCGCCGCAAAAATGCGGCCGCACATCGTCGATGACCTGTCCTTTTTCGCCGTTGCCGCGAGTTTGCGTCAGACGTTGGCGACCTTGATTGGGGCGAGCCCAGACGAAATCGCCCTGACGAGCGGCGCGGGAGCGGGACTCGCGGCGATAGCCTACGCACTTAAGTGGTCCGCGGGTGAGGAGGTGGTCATCGCACGGGGTGAGTTTCCGGTGCAGTACGCGACGTGGAAGCCGATGGAGGGGCGCGAAGGCATCAAGGTGCAGATCGTAGTCCCACAAGGTCAGTTTATACAGGCGGATGACCTGATCGCGGCAATGACGCCAAGAACCCGCGTCATTTCGGTGAGTCACGTGCGATTCGACGACGGATCGATGCTCGATGTCCCCTCACTGGCCGCCGTGTGCAAAAGGAACGGGACGTTGGTGGTTCTGGACGTGAGTCAATCCTGCGGTGCCATACCGATGGGCGTACGCAGTCTGGGCGCCGATTTTATCGTCTGCGCGGGCTACAAGTATTTGCTCAGTCCCTGGGGGACAGGCTTCCTGTGGACAAAAACGCAGAACTTGGATTCGCTACGACCGGGACCCTACAACTGGCTGTCCCAGGGAGTGGAGAGCTTCGCGCGCCTCAACTATGTGGATCCGGAACCCGTGCCAACGCTGAGCCGTTGGGACTCGGCCGAGGCAGCATCAATATACAACTTCAACCTCACCGTCATGGAAGCGTCTGCGAAGTTTGTGCTGGATGCGAGTCCGGCGCTGATCCGTGACCACAATCAAGCCCTGATTGACTATTTCTTCGAACGACTCCCGGAGGGCTATCGGCTGGCAAGTCCGCGGCAAGCCTCTCAGCGCGGTGTTTTTGGTTGCATCGAAGCCGGCAGCCGCGGCGATACGGAGTTTCTGTATCAAACGCTGCGGGACGAGCGGTTCGTGGTTGCCCTGCGTGAGGGTAAAATTCGAGTCGCTCCCCATCTCCTAAATTCGACGCAGGACATAGATCGACTCCTTGTCGTCATGGCGAAGGCGTGGAAGGAGGCAAGATATGTCCGCCATTGACGAGCGATTGAGGGCTCTCGACCTCGTTCTACCCGACGTAGTGCCCCCAGTGGTGGATGGATATGTGCCGGCGTTCGCGCCGTTCGTTCGCTCCGGTGACCAAATTCATCTGTCCGGCCGCCTTGGCAAGGAGGATGGTAAGCCCCTTTGCGGGAAAGTGGGCGGGGAGATTAGCCTGGAGCAAGGCAAGGTCGCCGCACGAGGGGTGGCAGTTGAATTGCTGGCTGTGCTCAAAGGCGCTGTAGGCGATCTTGATAACGTTCGAAGAATCGTAAAGCTTCTGGTCATGGTTAATGGCGCGCCGAACTTCACAGAAGCTCATCGCGTTGCGGACGGGGCATCTGAGCTACTTGTCCAAGTGTTCGGCGAGCGGGGCGTCCATGCGCGCAGTGCCGTCAGTGTGGCGCAGGTGCCATTCGGCGCGTGCGTCGAAATTGACATGATCGCGGAACTTAGGGCAACACAGGTTGGTGGAGGTATATAGCCCACTGTCAGGAGGTAATATGGTAGCCGCCGTGGAAATCGCCGACTTTCTCCGCAGGGAGTTCCCGCAGACGAGATGTGTTGTCGAGGCGGTCGGCGACGGGACATCGACCGTCAGCCACGAGATCACCGTCCACGAACTTCGCCCAGGCGGCACCGTATCTGGGCCGATCCTGATGTCAGTGGCAGACGTCGCCCTCTACGTCGCCATTCTCGGGAAGCTGGGCATCATACCGCTTGCTGTTACGACCAGCTTCACGATCAACTACCTCCGCAAGCCCGCCGCCGATCGCGCCATCCTCGGGAATTGCAATCTGCTGAAAGTGGGCCACTCACTGATAGTGGGTGAGGTTGCGTTGTACTCGAGAGGACAGGATGAACTCGTTGCTCACGCCGTGGGAACCTATTCGATACCGCGCCGGGCCGTCCCATGATAAAGAACAAAATGTCCCTCAAGAGGGCTGAGCTCCAACAGGTGCTGTCCGGTGACTACTTGGTGGTTCGCGGCGCCCGCCGATTCGCGGGCACACCTCTTCGGTGCATCGTCACGGGCTTCGTGGTGTCGGCTGCGTCAAACAATTGCCGAAACCCGTCTTCCAAAAGTTCGACGGCCTTCCCCAAGGCGCCGAGTTGCCCAACCCGGACGATCGCGACGGATCGGTGCAGGTTAAACGACGGGGGATGCAATACTTTCACGCGATCGATAGAATGATTCCTGGCAATAAAGCGAGCGGGTAGCAGCCCGACACCATAGCCGGACTGAACGAACGCCAGCTGCATATGCATGTTGTGGATTTCAGCCGCGATCATTGGTGTGAAGCCGGCACGCTCCATCCGATCGATGAGGCTTGCCCGAAGAAAGCACCCGGGCGGATTGAGCACCCAGCGTGCTCGGCCCAAACTTTCCCAATTACCGTCAATGTTGCCTGCGGCGCCTTGAACGATCTCCATGCGGTCGCTAGCGATGATATTCGTCAGAAGAGGTGGAGGCGCGGTTTTGCCTTCGGGCAAAAGCACGGCTGCAACGTCGAGTTCACCTGCGAGCAGCCGGTGAATTAATTCACCGGTAAGTTCGCTCGACAGCCGCAGTCGGACCCTGGGGTATTTCTCAGTCAGCGCCCGAATAGGTTCGATAAGCGTCCCCTCGGCCAGGGCATGCGAGATCCCGATGCGCAAGAGGCCGTGAGGTTCGGCGTCGCTCGACGTAAGAGATTTCAGCGCCTCCGTCCGCTGCAGCAGATCTCGCGCTTGTTCGAGCACCCTGGAGCCAAGCGAGTTCAGGCGTGGAGGCTTTACCGAGCGGTCGAGCAACTCGGCACCCAGGGCAGCCTCCAGCCTTTGTACTTGCCGGGTAATCGCGGAGGGCGTCCGGAATAGACGATCGGCTGCACCGGCGATGGACCCGGTCTGGGCAAACTCTACGAGGGCGCGTAACTCATCGAACAAGAGAGCCTCCTAAAGCACTTCTTAAACCGTCTCCCAATGAATAGCAGAATCGTGCGGAGATGGCAATATCATCATGATAACAATGAAGTTGTGGAATTGTATGTCTTGCATCGGGCAAATGCGCATCAACCCTTCCTGCCGAACCGCCGGTTGTTCTTCGTCCTGGATTCGAGACAGGAGCAGAATCGGGCAACAACTTGCGCAATTCAGGCAAGGATCTCGCTCTCTTCGATCCTACATTGACGAAAGAAACGTATGGTATTCACCCAGGAACACTCCGAAGAAAGAAGAGCCGGCGTCGCAAGGCTGGGGAGATTGATCGCCGTTCACGCGCCCTACGACGGCACGTTCCCGCTTCGCACGCCGGGCGTTTACGCGATCCGGTTTTCACGCGCGAATGCTGCGCTTACGCACGCCGTGATGCGCTCGGCGGTCTGCATCGTCGCGCAGGGAGCCAAGAGAGTGATGATCGGTGAGGACGTCTTTGAATACGAGGCGTCGCAGATCGCGGTCTACTCGGTCGACGTGCCGGTTGCGGCGCAGGTGACGCGCGCCACTCACGCCGAGCCGTACCTGAATCTGAAGATCGATCTCGATCCGCAGAAGGTGGCCGAGTTGTCCGCCAAGGTCTATCCGCACGGTCTCCCGGAGCCTGGCAAGGGTCGCTCCGTTTGGGTCGGCGACGCGAACACCACCATCGTCGATGCCGCGACGCGTCTTCTGGAGTTGATGGCGCAGCCGGCGGAGGCAGAGCTGCTCGCACCGTTGATCGTCGATGAGATCCTGATTCGTCTGCTTCGCAGCCCGATGGGCAGCCGCGTCGCGCAGATCGGCCATTCCGAGTCAAGCCTGCAGCGCATCGCCAAAGCCGTGTCGTGGCTCAGGTCCAACTTCGACCAGCCCGTCGACGTCGATGACCTCGCCGCGCTGGTGAACATGAGCGTCTCTTCGTTTCACCGGCAATTCAAATCGGTCACGTCGATGAGCCCTCTTCAGTACCAGAAGGCACTACGGCTGCAGGAGGCACGACGCCTGATGCTCACCGAGCAGTTAGACGCGGGGAACGCCAGCCGGCGCGTGGGTTACCTCAGTCCGTCGCAGTTCAGCCGCGAGTATGGACGATTCTTCGGCGCCGCGCCGAGGACGGACATTCACCGGCTGCGCGAGGAACACCACAGCGGGGCTGAAGCCCCGGGCTGACTACGCAATCACCCGCAACGCCCAATGACAGCCGACGACCATTTCGTAGGGTCCGGATACGCCTGCTCAGAAAAAGGAAAGGGGCAACAAATGGGAGATGACAGGAACGACCACAAGGTCTGGCTCATTACTGGTGCCGGCCGCGGAATGGGCGCCGATATCGCTCGGGCGGCCCTTGCGGCCGGCAAGGCGGTTGTGGCAACAGGCCGGGACACCGATCGCATCGCTGCGGCGCTGGGCCGGTCGGACAACCTGCTATCCGTGAAGCTGGATGTCACGAGCGGCGCCGATGCGGAAGCGGCGGTGCGTGCAGCCGTCGACCGGTTCGGCCGCATCGACGTGCTGGTCAACAATGCCGCGAGCTTCTACGCCGGCTACTTCGAGGAACTGAAGCCGGAGCAGGTAGAGCGGCAGTTGGCGGTGAGCCTCATCGGCCCGATGAACGTCACCCGCGCGGTGCTGCCGGTCATGCGCCGGCAGCGCTCGGGGCACATCATCTCGATTTCGTCGTCGGCGGGCCTTGCCGCCGGCTTCGACTTCGTTTCCGCCTACGCCGCGTCGAAGTTCGGCCTCGAAGGCTGGATGGAGTCGCTGCAGGCGGAGATCGCGCCGTTCGGCCTCACCACGACGATCGTCAATCCGGGTTTCTTCCGCACGGAGTTGCTCACGGAGCAATCGACGAACTACGCCGAGCCGTCCATTGAGGACTACGACGAACGCAGAGCGCCGCTGCTCGAGTACTGGAAGAGCCAGAACGGCCGGCAATCGGGCGACCCGGTCAAGCTGGCGCGGGCGATCCTCACAATCGCCGGCCATGAGCCGCCGCCGCGCCGCTTCGTTGCCGGCGCCGACGCGATCGCCACAACGGAGCAGAAGATCGCGGAACTGAAGGGGCAGATCGACGCGTACCGCGATCTGTCTACATCTCTCGATTTCGATGCGCGGTGATGAAGGAGCCCACCATGTCAGTCATCCCAACAGTCACCCTGAACAACGGTATCCGGATGCCGCTCCTCGGGTTCGGTGTCTTTCAGATCGCGGATGCCGACGCGTGTGAACGCAGCGTCTCGGATGCGCTCGAAGTTGGATATCGGCTCATCGATACCGCAGCTTCGTACGGCAACGAAGAGGCGGTCGGCAACGCGATACGGCGAAGCGGCGTGCCGCGCGACGAGCTCTTCGTCACGACGAAGCTCTGGATCCAGGACGCCGGCTACGACAGCACGCGGCGCGCGTTCGACCGGTCGATGCAGCGCCTGCAACTCGACACGCTCGATCTCTACCTCATCCATCAACCGTACGGTGACGTCTACGGATCATGGCGGGCGATGCAGGAGCTCTATCGCGAGGGCCGCATTCGTGCGATCGGCGTGAGCAACTTCCATCCGGATCGCGTCATGGACCTGATGATGCACAACGACGTCCTCCCTGCCGTGGATCAGATCGAGACACATCCGTTCCATCAGCAGGTCGAGGCGCAGAAGTTCCTGCAGACGAACGGAATCCAGATCGAGTCGTGGGGGCCGTTCGCCGAGGGGCGGAACGACATCTTTCACAACGCCTTGCTCCGTTCGATCGCTGAGAACCATCGCAAGAGCATCGCGCAGGTGATCGTGCGCTGGTTGACGCAGCGCGGCGTCGTGGCCATCCCGAAATCCGTTCGCAAAGAGCGAATGGCCGAGAACTTCGACGTCTTCGACTTTGAGCTCACCCCTGACGAGATGATCGCCATCGCAACGCTCGAAACAGGAACCAGCAGCTTCTTCGACCACCGCGATCCGGCCATGGTGAAGATGCTGAGCGAAGCGAAACGTCCGACGTAACGCAGTCCGGAAGCGCTCTGGAAGGAGACCGCAATGACCAATGTAATTGTCTTTCAACGACGTGGCATCATCGGCCGGAGCGCCTCCGCGATCGCGACGGCGATCGTCCGCGCGCCGTCCGCGTCGGGATGACCGTCGTTCTCGACGCGGTCGTCAGGGTCGAGTGGCACATAGACGTACGGCAGATGCGATTCCTCGATAATGCGCTGCCGCAGCTCCCGCTCCTGCTGTCCTTCCGGTTCGAACTGTGGCACGACGATCAGCGGAACGGCACCGCGCGATCGCGCCAGCCGCACCGTCGCCGTCAGAACCTCACGCGTGACCGCCGTTCCTCGTTCGACGGTCTCTTCGCTGCGATATCCGATCGATCGTCTCGCCAGCGCCATCAACCGCCACTGCCGTACCGGAGGCAGCCAGACCAGACCTCGGCCGAGGTGCGGGCGGTCGTCGTCTAGGTTGCGGTCGAAGATGGACGGCGCGAACAACGACACCACCGCGACGGGATGCCGGAAACGCGGTAACTCCGCCGCGAGCCGAAGGTACGCCTGATCGGTGGCGAACCCCGAAACGGCGATGTTTGCGCTCTGCACGCCGAGCATCGCCGCCGTTTGTGCGGCGATCGTTTCGGACCAGGCGAGCTGATGACCCACCATGATCGATTCGCCGGTGAAGACGATGGTTGGCGCATCGAAGTCGGTCGTATCCGCTGCCGAGGCGACGCGGTAGCCATTTCGATCGAAGGTGTACACGATTCGGCGCCCGAGGTGCGTTGCCGATCCGGTTCGGGAAACGTCAAACAACCAGCCGAGCCGCGTGTCGAGGTGACTCCGCGGCTCGCTCCCCGTAGTGAACTCATGGGGGCCGCGCCATCCCCGTCGTAGCACGAGCTCGGACGCGCCGAATGCCAGAATGACCGCAAGAGAGATCGTGAACAAATACAGCGGTTCGCGCGCGAGGAGTGGAGCCACCTTTCGGCCGACGAGCACGATCACCGCACCGATGACTACGACGACGACACGAACGAGCAATTCGGTTCGTACGATCTCCTCGCGCGGCGTCCAGTACGAGGGAAGGAAATGGCGATCGAACCAGGCCTGATCCGCGGCCGCCGCCGCGGCGATCAGGGCACAGCCGATGCCTGCCACTGCAATTTCAATAAACGAGCGAAATGCTTTCGATCGATCGGAGATCATGAAGCTCAGCCTGCGGTCGGAGCGGAGCGCCGCGGCAACCGATTGCTTCTCATGCAAGCCACGGCGTGCAGAATCAGTTCCAGCAGGCCGCCGTCGGGACCTCAGAAGTTTGTGAAGAAATGCGTTGCGGAGGAATGTCGTGCTCGCAAACGCCCTGCGTCCGCACCGAATCGAGGAATCGCGTCGACTGGACGTCCTTCCATCATTGATCAGGAGCATCAGTCAATTCATATCTCTTGACGAATCGACAGGGTGACGCTTATCTTGCCTTTCCGTCCGATCGTAAACCAAACTCCGTCCCCGGTATCAGATCAAAGGGAGAAACTGTGAAATCGATCGCTGCCGCATTGTTGTATCGCTCATGGCAGCCACGGGGAGGGTCATGAAGTCGCAGCCGATCGAGGTGGGCGACGCGAAGATTCATCGCCCCGGCACGGCCATCGGAAAAGCCGCTGCAGGCAATTCCCAGAGGGCGCGCAGAGATCCTCGTGCTTCTGTCGCTTGCAGTAACCACTCAAGGAGAAGACCATGAAACGAATCTTTCTCGCGGCGCTTGCCGCCGGCATGACCATTGCGGCGACCGGCTTCGCGGCGCCGCCTTCATCTCCATTTCTTTTGCGGCATGGGGCGATTATCGACTCCGCCGGCGGGTCGGGATACATCGCGAAGCCGAACGGCACGATCGACGCCGTCGACCTCGCCAGCGGGCGAACGCTCTGGACGTCCGCCGACGCGGCGCTCCCTCTAGGCCTCGACCAGAATCTGCTCGTCGCGCAAGTTGAGGAAAAGCCGAGGGCAACCGAGCAGTTTCACCTCGCCATCCTGGACGCTGCCGGCGGCCGGAAGTTGAGTGAAGCGACGATCACCCTTCCCGGCGGTGTGCGCGCCCTCGTCGCCGATGACAAAGGGACGTCGTTCCGCGCGACAGCCGAGCGCGAAGGCGCCCTGTTCCTGGTTTCCTGGTACTACCAGGAGAACCTGGTGCACGCGCTCGCTCCCAAACCGCTGGACCCGACGATGCTCTTTTTCGCCGGCTCGGCGCGCATCAACCCCCAGACCGGAAAGATCGTTACCGCCGATGGAGGTCAGGTTACTGACGTGCCCGGACGATGGAAAATGTATGGCTCGCCTCCGGCCGCGCCATGGCAGACCGGAAGCGTGTCGGCGCGAACGGAGGGTGGACGAGGCGGCCCGCTTACACTGAAACGGACGGATGCCGCCGGCAGGCCGCTTCCGGATCAGGCGCTCTCGAAGGGGGCCCTCTTCGCCGTGGCGTCGGCCGACCAGCGCCATCTTCTCGCCAGCGAACGCGTCGGCGACGGAACGCCGGACAATCCGGAATACCGGTGGGTCGTCTTCTTCATCGATACGGCCGCGCGCATCAGCGAGCTGCGGAGCGACCTCTCCGCCACGCCGTTCTTCGTCTTCAGCGACAGCCTCATTTTCGAATCGAGACCTCACGGCTATCTCCGCGCCGGCGTCCGGGTGGACGAGCCTCTGGCGATGCAGGCCGTGCGTCTCTCGACCGGCGTCCCACAGTGGAAGGTCGAGCTTCGTGACCTTTCCGATGGCGGTCACAGACCGCCCGCCCGCTAAAGGAGATTCCGGTGATTAAGAAAGAAAGATACGCCACTCCTCGGCGCCGTGCGCTCTCACTGTTCCTGGTCATGTCGATGGCCATGGCTGCAACCACGCTCGGCGCGCAAAAGAAGAAGCCTCACTCGCTACCAGCGTCGAACGCCGCCGGGGAGCGCTCGCTCCTCCGGCCTGTCGTGGAGACGCTTCCTTCCGTCGGCGGCGCCTGGAGCGCGCAGGGACCCGCTCCGATCAATAACGGCCAGACGATGAACATCACCAATCGTCCCGTCGCCGGAGCCCTCAACGCCGTCGTCGCACATCCGACAAACGCGGACATCCTCTGGGTGTCCTCCGTGAACGGAGGCATCTGGAAAACCACGAACGCCACGAGCAGCAGTCCCACATGGACACCGGAGACGGACACGTTCTCTTCGCTCTCCATCGCCAACCTCGAGCGCGATCCAACCGACGGTACGTCGAATACGCTCGTTGCCGCCGCCGGCGCGGTCAGCAGCTTCGGCCTCAATGGTCCTCTTGGAAGTCTCCTGCGCACTACCGACGGCGGCGCGACGTGGTCGGCATTGAATCCGACCGCGCTCGCCGGACACAACATCAGCGGCGTCGCGCCGCGCGGCTCGACGATCGTGGTGACAGGTGGCTGTGGCTCCCCTATCTACCGCAGCACGGATACCGGTGCATCGTTCTCGGCCGTTTCGGGCTTCAGCTCGGTGAGCGTGGCCTGGGATCTCGCCGGCGACCCGACCAACAATGCTGTCCTTTACGCGGCCGTCACCGACTGTTTCGGCGGCACGACGGTCAGTGGAATGTACAAATCGACTGACACCGGTGCGAGCTGGTCTAAGTTCAGCAATTCCACGATGGATACCCTTCTCGCGACCGCAGCCAATGCCGAGATTTCCGTCGGCAATTCGGGACAGGTCTACGTCAGCATCGTCACTCCGAACGGCGTAGTCAACGGGAGGACGATCTACCAACTCGCCGGAATTTTCCGGTCAGGTAACGGCGGCCTGTCCTGGACGCAGCTCGACACGCCGACCACGACCGAAGGCACAATCGTGTACGGAATCCACCCGGGCGGTCAGGGGAATCTTCACCTCTCGTTAGCTGCGGATCCTTCGAATGCAAATCTTGTGTACATCGGCGGCGACCGTCAGCCTGACTCTTTGCCGAACTCCATCGGCGCCAACGACTATTCGGGCCGTCTTTTCCGCGTGAATGCGGCTGCGGCACCCGGCTCGCAATCGACGCCGCTCACGAACTGTCCGACGGCGACGGCTGCATGCAACAACTCGGTGAGCACGACCAGCAACAGCGGTCCGCACGCGGACTCGCGAGCGATGGTTTTCGACGCCAATGGAAACCTTCTCGAGGCCGATGACGGCGGAATCTACCGCCGCACCAGCCCGAGCGGGACGGGTGATTGGTTCTCCGTCATCGGCAGCCTCCAGATCACCGAGGTGCACGATGTCGTCTACGACCGCATCTCGAACATGATCATGGGCGGCAATCAGGATACCGGTAGCGCGGAACAGACCACGGCCGGAGGAACGATCTGGGCCACTGTGAACGAAGGCGACGGCGGCGACGCGGCCTGCGACGACATGAGCTCCGCGACACAGTCGATCCGTTACAGCTCCGCCCAAAGTCTCTTGAGCTTTCAGCGGCGGACGATGAATAGCAGCGGAACCGCGACATCATTCTTTTTCCCCGGGATGATGCTGCTCTCCGGAACGAACATTCAGCCTCAATTCGTGACGCCGACCAAGCTCAATCAGGTCGATCCGCGCCGGGTTCTTTTTGTCGGCGGTAATGACCTGTACGAGTCGCTCGACCGCGGCGACACCATCGCCGGCCTCGGTATCGGCGCAACCAACAGATTCTTCAATACCGCGGTGTACGGCGGCAGGTCGAGCGGCGTCGACAATCTCGACCTTATCTATGCGATCGCATGGCAACTAGTCGGCAGCACCTTTACTCCGGCCGTCTACGTACGCACGTCCGGAGGCGGAGCGCCCGTCCAGACGGCCACCGCGCCGGGCACCGCGTTCCTCAGGAACATCGCTGTCGACCCGACCGATTGGACGAAGGCTTACGTCGTCAATGCTTCCGGACAGGTCTTTTCCACCTCGAACACGGGCGCCACCTGGACCGACATCACCGGGAACCTTGCGAGTGGCACGACAGACCTCCAGACCATTGCGTTCATTCCCGGCAATCCCAGCGTGATCGCTGTCGGCGGGCTGTACGGCGTGTTCCGTATGGCCACGAACAACGCGGGCGTCTGGAACCAGCTCGGCACCGGCCTGCCGAACGCATACGTCTTCGATCTCGACTACGACCCGCTCGACGACGTTCTCGTGGCTGGAACCCTCGGACGCGGCGCATGGAAGCTCACCAACGTCGCGGTCTCCGGAACCCTTCCATCGCTGACGATCGGGGACGCAACGGTCACTGAGGGGAACAGCGGCACGACGAATGCCAACTTTACCGTGTCACTTTCCGCACCGGTCCCGTACACCGTCGGCGTCGACTACGCGACCGCGGACGCCACCGCCACCGGGGTGAGCACGACCGCGGCGAACATCTCGTTCATCAGCATTCCGGATTCCGGCGCCGCTTCCCCCTATCCATCGACGATCACGGTGTCGGGCGTGACCGATCCAATCAATAAGGTCACGGTCACGCTGCGCAACTTCCACCATACGTTTCCCAGCGACGTTGACGTTCTTCTCGTTGCCCCGAATGGTCAGAGAGCCGTCTTGATGGCGGCCGCCGGCGCTTCTTTCGACAGCAACGGGCTCGATCTGACGTTTGACGACGCTGCAGCGACACAGTTGCCCTCAATGACATCCCTGATGTCCGGAACGTATCGGCTCTCGAATTACCGCTCGCCCAATTCCTTCCCATCGCCGGCGCCCGGCGGACCGTACGCAAGCAGCCTTTCGACGTTCAACGGCGGCTCCGCGAATGGAACGTGGAGCCTGTACGTCGTCGATCAGGCCGCGGGGGACAGCGGCTCATTCACCAGCGGTTGGACTCTGACGTTCACTTCGGGTGACTACTCGCCTACCTCCGGCACGCTGATCTTCCCGCCGAATACGACGTCGAAGACCATCACCGTTCCGGTATTCGGCGACACGACTCCCGAGGCGGACGAGACCTTCTTCGTGTTTCTCACCAACCCCGCCAATGCCACATTCGCTGACTCGATAGGCCAGGGAACGATCATCAACGATGACGCCCCCTCTAACCCGACCAGCGTCGTAGCCACGGCCACGACCACGACGAACGTCAACGTCGCATGGACTGCGGCTGCCGGAGCAACGGGCTACCATGTGTACCGCAGCAGTGGCGGCGGTACCTTCAGCCAGGTCGGCACGCCGTCCGCCTCACCGTTCAGCGACTCGACGGCGGCACCCAACACCGCGTACTTGTATAAAGTGCGGGCCGTGGCGGGGTCGGTGGAGTCCACCGACAGCAACGTCGATCTGGCGACGACAGTCATCTTCACCGATCCGGCGATCACCGCGGGAACGACGCTGGTCAAGACGGCGCACCTCACCGAGCTTCTCACCGCGGTGAACGCGGTGCGGGCGCTGGCCGGCTTTGGATCCATTGCCTTCACCACGCCTGCGCCCGGCCTGAACGTCATTGTTCTCGGTGCCCATATCAACGACCTGCGCAATGGACTCAACCCGGCGCGATCCGCGCTTGGCCTTGCCGCGCAGGTGTACACCGATCCGACGATTGCGGCTCAAACGACGTTGATCAAAGCAACGCATATCACTGAACTGCGCAACGGGGTGCAATAGCATGTTGGAGCGGCGGGCGTAAGCCTGCCGCTCCACATCCGTTTTCACCGCCACTCCACGAAGCGTCAGTGGCGGTCGATCGAGACCCTCAACGATCCTTCGCGAATGAGCATTTTCATCGGTACGCAGGGCTGGAATTACACGGCGTGGGTCGGGCCGTTCTATCCGCCCGGGACACGCGCTCCCGAGTTTCTGGCGACGTACGCGCGTGCGTTCCACGCCGTCGAGGTCGACTCCACGTTCTACGCCGTTCCCGACGCGCGGGCGGTGCGCGCATGGGCCGGGCGCACGCCCCCGGAGTTCATCTTCGCGCTCAAGATGCCGAAGGAAGTTACTCACGAGCGCCGGCTGCGCGATGCGGACGACGTCGTGCGCGGCTTTCTCGACCGCGCCCGGCAACTGGAATCGAAGCTGGGGCCGATCCTGCTGCAGATGGGTCCCGACTTCGGACCGGACGAGCTGCCGTCGATCGAGACGTTCCTTCCCACCCTGCCGGACGACCTGCGCTTCGCCATCGAGCTTCGACAGGGCGGCTGGATGCGCTCCGAAGTACTGCCGCACCTACTGGAGCTGCTGGCGCGTCACGGCATCGCGCTCGCCCTCAGCGACGGCCGGTGGATTCCGCGCGAGACGATGCTGGATCTCGTGGATCGGGCGACGGCGGACTTTCTCTATGTGCGGTGGATGGGGCCGGACCGCGAGATCACCGACTACTCCCGGGTACAGTTCGACCGCTCCGAGGAGATCCGTGCATGGTCCGAGGCGCTGAAACGCGCCGCGCATACGAGAGACGTGTTCGGCTTCTTCAACAATCACTTCGCCGGCCACAGCCCCGCCAGCGCGCGCGAGCTCCAACGCCTACTCGGCCAGCAGCCCGTCGAGCCCGAGACGCTGCGCGTCCAGAGATCGTTGTTCTGAGCCCGACGGCGCATCCACGCTCGCCGCACTGTCTTGCAAATCGATCCGGAACTTCTAAGATGAGAACATGAAAAACGCGAGCGCGAGCCAGGACCAGCCGGCATCGGAGCTCATCTCGAAACGAATCACCGAGCTCGGGGACTGGCGCGGGGAAACCCTCGGCAGAGTGCGCAAGCTCATCAAGGAAGCAGACCCGAACGTCGTCGAGGAGTGGAAGTGGATGGGCACTCCGATCTGGTCGCATGACGGCATCATCTGCACCGGCGAATCCTACAAAAAGGTCGTGAAGCTCACCTTCGCCAAGGGCGCCTCTCTGAAGGATCCGGCCCATCTCTTCAACTCCAGTCTCGAAGGAAACACACGCCGCGCGATCGACATCCACGAAGGAGAAGAAGTCGACGAATCCGCCTTCAAGGCGCTCGTTCGCCAGGCGGTCGCCCTCAACAGTTCTGGCAAGTCGAAACCTTCAAAGAGAGCGAAGTCCTAAAGGGATTCGCCCAAACAGGTCCGACATCAAGGAGAGAGGCAAATGGCAAAGAAGAAAGACTTTGGCCCCATCGTCGGCTCGTGGCAGATGGTCGAGGCGTGGGACATGAACGATCCGGGGAAGCCGGGGAAGTCGTATCCGTGGGGGAATCCGCCGCTGGGGTACTGGGTGTATGACTCGGCGGGCAACGTGTCGGTGCAGATCTCGATCAATCCGCCGCTGCCGATCGTCGACGCGGCATGGTGGACCATGGGCAAGACGGCGAACGACGACATGCTGGCCTCGTTCAACAACTACATGGCCTACTTCGGGACGTACACCGTCGATTACGAGAGCGGTGTCGTCACCGCCAACGTCATCACGGACGTGCTGCGTCAGTACACCGGCACGGCACAGCCACGCCCGTTCAAGATCGTGCGGGACGAGCTGTTGATCGGCGACGGCAAGACGTATCTCCGGCGATTCAAGCGCGTCGCATGAGACGCTGATCAGTGCGAGGGTCTCAGTGCGGAAGACTCCCGTACAGAACGGAGAGATTCAGAGTCGGACCGGAGAGGAGCGTCACGACGCCTTCTCTTACGTCGAGATACTCCCAGCCTTCTCCCGTGCGGCGACGGTAGATCTCGACGCGGGCGTCCTGGCTGACCAGGACATACTCCCGCAGCGACGGGATGAGTTGGTAGTCCCGCCACTTGCTTCCCCGATCGACCTCTTCGGTCGACGGCGAGAGGACTTCGATGAGCAGCGTGGGATTGGTGATGGTCGTGCCGCTGCGGTCGGCGGCATCGAGCTCGATCGGGCCGCAGACCATCGAGACGTCCGGGTAGGTGGCTCTGCCCGTAGCCAGAACGCGGATCCGCATATCCGACTGGAAAGCGGTGCATCCTGCAGGGCGAGTGTTCTCAAGGGCCGCACTGATCCTCGAGGCGAGGGCGCTGTGGCGCGGTGATCCACCCGCCATCGCGAAGATCTCCCCATCTTCGAATTCATGCTTCAGCTCGCTGTCACGCTCGTACGCGAGGTATTCCTCGTACGTGTGGTGATGTCGCGCGCGAGGCAGAGGTGAGGTCATCCCGCGCTCAGGATAATCGAACACCTGCTGACTTGTTAATCCTGGCCGGAGGATCGGCTGAGTCCGGAAGGCGGGAAAGAAATGTCACTGGCCATTCCAGATCGCTGGCCCTACGTTTTTTCGACGACAAATCTCACTGGCAAGCTTGTTCATGTTTCCGAGCTCAGCTTTCTCGCCGTGAAGACCGGCGAGGTTCTCCGGTGTAACGCCGCCTCGGATGCCGCGCTGATCTCCGAAACGAAACCCGCAAACGAAAGGAGCCCGCCATGGCTGACAAAAAGACTCCCGGAAATGCAGACTTCATCAGCCGCGTAGTCGGCGATCCAGCCAATCCGCCCGAGACGCGCGTGCTCAGCGGGTGGTTTGGCGATGCCGCCGAGGAGGGATGGCGGCGTCTCTACACCGACGCGGAGCTGAGCAGCTACGTCGACATCCCCGAGGACGCCATTCTGCATACCGAGCCGATTCGCGATTCGCAGCCGGCTGGTGGGGTATTGGTCTGGGTCAAGCGGGACGCGGAGCTGAAGCCGGGCGGATCGGCAGCCAGCCGCGCCGCCCGATTCCTGCAGGGAGACGTGCAGCGCGACTTCTCCACGCCGGAGAAGGCGGGCTTTCGTTGTGCGACGCAAGTCCCATGCGGTGAGCCGACAGGATTCACCGGCAAGTGTACGCATCAGCCGGAAGTCGGCGGCGCGTGGCCCTGTATCACGGCCATTCCGCATTGCGCCGAGCCGACCGGATTCACCGGCAAGTGTACGCATCAGCCCTGGCCCAACCCCACCCGCTACCCCTATTGCACGATCTTCCACTGCCCCACCCACGACCTCACCCACATTCCTCACATCTGCAATCTCGTCGCGCAGGCAGATGCCGCTGAGCCGCAGGCCGCTGCGGCGGAAGGCGCGGCACCCGCAACGCAGCTACCGGGATGCGGCTATACGAAGACGTGGGGATTGTGTGATGCGGACGGGGGCGCCGGCAACTTCGCGGCATTCGCCGCGGCAGCACCGGCCGCCATTCCGCAGACGATGGGCCCGACCATGATCGTGTGCTGCCAGCCGTCGCTCCTCGCCCAGCAGTGCCCCACGCAGCTGCATGGATGCACGAACATCGGTCCGGCCTGCCCGCCAACGCCGGCGACGGTCTGCACGCAGAACGGGCCGGACTGCCAGACGCACATCGCCCCGAACTGTCCGACGCACAATCCCTGCTGCACGCACAATGGTCCGCATTGTCCACCGACGCCGGGGATCATCTGCACGCAACTCGGACCGCAGTGTCCGAAAGAGACCAATCCGCTTCTCGACTGCACGTTCGGATGCACGCAGTTCGGTCCGCAATGCCCCAATACAGCCGTCGTCCAGTGTGCCGCGCAGCAGCAGGATGCTCCGGCCGCGCAATTCGGCGCCCGCGCCGGCGTTCTTCCGCAGGGTCACGGCGGGATTGGCCCGCAACTCACCGACATTCTCTGTCCTACGGTCACGATCATGGAGATCCGGTGCTTCGTGACCGCGCCGCCGACGTTGTCGGATATCGAGTGCGTAACGCAACCCATCCAATGCCCGCGCACCAAGTTCTGCCCCACTCCATTCTGTCCTCCTCCCACTCTTGCCTGTCCCACTCCTGCCTGTCCGACTCGCCATCATCCGTGCCCGTCGGTCCTTGTGGCATGCACATTCGTGGGACCGCAGTGTCCCGGCCAAGTGGTCGATCCCGGACGGATCGCAGTGCAACCGCACCCGACGCCGGCGACGATGTGCTTCATCTGTCCGCCGACGCAGCACTGTCCGACCAGTATCCAGGGTTGCCCAAACACGGCTGCCGGCATCTGTCCCACGATCCAATGTCCGGCCGTCGGTGGCGTCGGCGCGCCCGCGGCCGCGGTTCACGTGAGCCAGGCGTGTCAGTTGGCGACGCCGCTTTGCCCGCCACATACGCACTTCGTATGGTGCCCGCCGTCGCCGTTCTTCCACTGTCCGCCATCGCCGTTCGTTTGGTGCCCGCCATCACCGTACTTCCATTGCCCGCCCATCACACAGGTCATCGTCTGCAATCCATCCGCGGTCGATGCTTGTCCTACGCGGCTCTGCCCCGCCGGCGGCGGTGGAATCAATCAGGGCTGATTCCTGAGGCGGTCCGGCCATCCTGCCGGGCCGCCTTCCTGCGTCCTCACCTCGCCCTGTACTTTCCGAACGCCGGCTTTGACACGGCCGTCATGGGCCATTCGGGAAAGGTGCATGCGGATGGCGGAGTGGCCGCGGCGACCGGTCATCTGGAGCAGGCAATCTCCTTTGGAGTCTCCATTTTTCGTCGCTGACCTTCCTCAACATCGCGACGAGGCGTTTGGCAAACGCGATTTGTGTCCGTCCAAGTCGGGGGAACGTCCGTCAGTGAAACGTTTCTAAGACATCCTTCACTACCTATGCAACTACCTCGGAGGTGCAACGATGACGAGTCCAACTGCTCAGAAAACAGATTTCAGTATCGACGTCATCGGACGCTTCACCTGTAATGGTTTGGATGAAGCGCTTCGCAGCGCCGATCCGCAAAGGATGCGTCCCGACGGATCGCCGCAGCATGACGCGCGGCCGTTCGACGTCATCATCCTCGGCGGAGGAAGCTTCGGCGGCACCCTCGCACAGAAGCTCCTTTACGACGATCAAACGCACAGCCATCGCATCCTGGTGCTCGATGCCGGCCAGCAATTCCTGCCCGAACATGTGCAAAACCTCCCCATGCTCGGGCTCGTTCCACCCGGCCCATCCGCCGGCGATCCCGGCACGCGCGGGCTGGTCTGGGGAACTCCATGGCAGACCGACGTACCTGCCGGTTTCCCCGGACTGGCCTATTGTCTCGGCGGCCGCTCGCTCTTTTTCGGCGGCTGGTCCCCCGAGTTGCTCGAAGCGGAGACGATGACCTGGCCGGCCGCCGTGCTGAACGATCTTCGTCGTCCCGACACAGGCTACTTCGCGCAGGCTGCGGATCAAATCGGCGTGACGGAGACGAACGATTTCATCTTCGGCAGGCTGCACGAAGTTCTTCGCAAGCGTCTCTACGATGCAGTGCGCACGGGCAAAGTCGACGATGCCGTGCCGTTCGCCGAGTTACCCCAGCACCTGCGCAACCTGGGCTCCAGCCCCTCCGACATGTACAAACTCGAAGCGCCCCTGGCGGTGCAGGGGAATCCCCGCCGCAGCGGTTTCTTTCCGGTCAATAAGTTCAGCAGCATTCCCCTCATGATCGAGGCATCGCGAGCAGCGACCTCAGAATCGGGCGGTGACGACGTCAAGAAACGCCTGATGATCGTCCCGAACTGCCACATTCTACGGCTCGTTACCGCACAGAACGGGAATGACTGGAAGGTGGTTGCCGTCGAGACGAGCCTCGGCACGATCTCCCTCCCGCCGAACGGGATCGTCATCGTGGCCCTCGGTACGATCGAGAGCGCGCGCCTTGCGCTGACATCGTTCCCCAATCTCACCAACGCGAACCGCCTCGGCCGCAACCTGATGGCACACCTCCGCTCCAACCTGACGATTCGGATTCCTCGCAGCGCCCTCCCCTCCGGTCTGCCGAACGAGCTCGCTGCATCAGCACTCTTCATGAAGGGCCGGCATCGGCGAGCCAGCGGAACAACCGGACATTTTCATCTGCAAATCACCGCCGCGGGACTGGACCGGCCGACGACGGACACCGAGCCAGAGCTGTTCAAGAAAGTCCCCAGTCTCGATTTCTTCACGCCATTCCTAACGGCGAACGACGACAACGTGGTCATCACGCTACGTGGGATCGGCGAGATGGAACCGGAAAACGATGCCAATCGTGTCTCCCTTACAAACGCGCTCGATGAGTTCCAGTACCCACGCGCGTTCGTCTCGCTGGCACCAAGCGCGGGCGATCTCGAGATGTGGGAGGCGATGGATCACGCTTCCGACCAGGTGGCACTCATCTTCGCGAACGGAAAACCTTACGAAGTACTGGTCGACGGTGGATATCAGGCCGCGGCGGCGAATCAATCACCGGTTGAACTTGTGCCTCACGGGCCGAAGCGCCGCGACGGCATGGGTACCACGCATCACGAATGCGGTACGTTGGCGATGGGAACCGATCCGGCCACCTCCGTGACCAATGCGGATGCCCGCTTTCACTTCTCCAGCAACACATACGTCGCCGGCCCAGCGCTTTTCCCAACCATCGGCTCACCCAATCCGATGCTGACGGGCGTCGCGCTGGCCCGCCGTCTCGGAGACGGCATCGTGCCTCCCCCTCAGCCATTTCAGCCGGAAGCAGGGTTCACGTCGATGTTCGATGGCCTCTCCACACCCGACTGGAGGATGTCGACCATTCGCAATCAAGCACCGGAGCGCAGCAATCCCGGTGGTTTCATCATCGTCGACGGCTCGCTCGAATCGACACCCGGAAACGACCTCGGAATGCTCTGGTACATAAAACCGATGCCGGCCGACTACATTCTTCGCCTGCAGTGGCTGCGATGGGAAGACGCAGGGAATTCAGGAGTCTTTGTTCGCTTCCCAAACCCGAACAGCAAGGGCTACAACAACACGGCATACGTGGGAGTGGTCTTCGGATTCGAGGTACAGATTGATGAATTCGGCGCTCCCGACGGCGCAGCCAAACATAAGACCGGCGCGATCTACAACGAGGACGGACAGACGCTCACCCAACACCCGGCACGGCCGGCGGGACAATGGAACGACTACGAAATCCGCGTTCAAGGTCAGACCTACACCGTTCTACTGAACGGCCAGCAGGTCACGACGTTCGTCAACGGCGATGCGACCCGCGGCATCGCCGCCAACAGCTTCGTCGGCCTGCAGTCTCATTTCGGTTCACGCGTCGCGTTCCGGAACATCCGCTTCAGGGCGCTGTAACCGTGACCGGGAGATCGCCGTGCGTGTTCTTCATCTTACGACCGAGTATCCGCCGGTCGTTTACGGAGGACTCGGTACGGCACTCGGCGGCCTGACGGTCGCACAGGCACGCGCGGGCATGGAGGTCGGAGTTCTGGTTGCCGGGTCGCGCGCCGCGTATGGCCTGCCGGCCGGACCGTTTCCAGGATCATCGCAGATCACGATCGAGCGGCGCGATGGCCTCACGATCTTCTGGTGCGACAGTCACGAGCCCACAGAATTGGCTGTTCGTCTCGTGCGCTGGTGGAAGCCTGATGTTGTTCATCTGCATGTTTTCTGGCTGGCAGCCGTGGCCTGGGCCATCAAGCAGGAAACCGCTACACCACTGGTCTACCACGTCCATTCCCTTGATAAAGCGGAGTATGAAATCGGACACGAAGCCAGTCAGTGCCTCGATCAGTGGTCGACGCAAAGCGAAATTATCGAAGCAGCCGATCGCGTCATCGTGCTGTCGCGCAGCGAGCGTGAGCTCCTCATTTCATACGTACCTCAGGTGAGATCCCGTCTGTCGATCGTAGGAAACGGAATCGACGATGAGGTTCAGCCCCTACCCAGCCGCGGCGGGAAACGAGTTCTCTTCACCGGGCGTTTTGTGAACCGCAAAGGAATCCACGAACTGCTGGACGCCATTCCCGCTGTCGTCGCGGCCGTACCCGATGCCGAGTTCGTTCTTGCCGGCGGTCATCGCGACTGTTCCGCGAGCGAGATGCGCCGCTACTGGATTGGTGAGTCGCTGCTGCCGTTTGCCGCACACATCGGCTTCACGGGCTGGCTCGACGGCCGGCAGATGTCCCAGCTCTATCAGGAGATGGACGTTCTGGTCGTTCCGAGCTGGTATGAACCATTCGGCATGGTGATTCTCGAAGGCATGCTCCACGGGTTGCCGATCGTCGCAGCGGACATCGGCGGTCCGGCGGAAATCCTCGAGCATGAGCGCACGGGATTGCTCGTGCCGCCACGCGACGCGGCCGCGCTCGCCGGCGCACTCATTCGCCTCCTCACCGACGCGCAATTTCGACGACGACTCGCATCTGCAGCCGCCGTCGAGGTGCGGAAGAAGTGGCTCTGGTCGGCGCGGATTTCCCTTTTCGTCTCCGCATATCGTGCGGCGATTGGCGAGTAACGCGATTGCAGCAGCCCGTCACTGTTGAGTATGTCGGCTCTTCGCGACGAGCTCCTCTTCTCGGCACCTCACCTCGCCCTGTACTTTCCGAATGCCGGCTTTGCCACGCGGCCGTCTTTGGCCATGCGGGAGAGGTGGGTACGGATGGCGGAGCGGTTGCGGCGACCGGTCATCTCGAGCAGGCTGGCGATCTCCAGGGCGGTGAATACCCTTCCCGGGCTCTGGTTAATGACGTAGAGGATGGCCGCGCTGAGAGCCATCGGTTCGGTCTGCGCCGGTTGGACGGCGGTGGGAAGGTCGCCCGGTGAGACGGCGCCGATCGCGGCAAGGGCGATCTGCTTCATGCGCTCGGCGATCTGCCCCTCGATCCGCACACGCTCGCCGTCGATCTGAGCGAGCCGATGACGCAGTTGTGTCACTTCGCGCGCAAGGATGACTACCCGATCAAGCCCATCTGCCGTGCTCATCTCGTAAGTATGACACAGTCGTTCCTGACGATGACAGAGTTGTATCTAAAACTGAAACACGTCACCAACTGCATGACACACGGTTTGCCTCGTAAGACACAACGCCTTGCTGGCATGAATCACTCGATTACTAAGTTGGCACACTTGCATCTATTCATGACGCACTCAAGTATACATTTGCCGCAATTGCTCCTTCGTATGACGCTCTTTTTCAACCCAATGACACATCCGCTCATTCGTATGGAGCACTGCTTCAAGCATATGAAACACTGCGTTCTTCGCATGTAACAGTGTGTTCACCCAATGAATCACTGCGACGTTCGTTTGACACAGTCTCTCCTTCGCGTGATGCAGTCAGCCGTCTGCGTAACGTACCGGCAGTGCTCTTGCGTCAGCGGCGGCGATGGAGCACTGGATTACCCATCTCATCCAGTCCGGCGGAGCGCTCTCGGTAGGTCTCCTGATGTTCGTGGAGAACATCGTCGTCTTCATTCCGTCCGAGCTGATCATGCCGCTGGCCGGTTATTACGCGGCGCTCGGCAAACTCAATTTCTGGAATGCCGTGGTCTCCGGAACGATCGGCTCAAACCTCGGTGCGTTGATCTGGTATTGGCTAGGACGAACGGTGTCCAGGAAGCGCTTCGACACATTCATCCGCCGCCACGGCATCTGGCTCGGCCTCGAGACGCGGCAAGTGCAGCGCGCTTCGCAATGGTTCGACCGGCACGGGCCGCTGGCGGTGATCACGGGCCGCCTCATTCCGGCCATTCGAACGTTCATCTCGATTCCGGCCGGCTTCAACCGGATGACCCTGGTGACGTTCGTTCCGCTCTCCCTGGCAGGCTCGTTCCTCTTCAACGCCCTCCTCGCGGAAGGAGGGAAGCTCCTCGGCGCTCATTTCAAGGAGATTCATCGATGGATTCAGCCGATCACGTTGGCCGTGATCGGCGTGATGTTCGCGTGGTGGCTCATCCGCGTCGTTCGGATGATGGCGCGACGCACTTGAGTTGCCGGTTATCGGGTACCGCGATCACGAGTGCTATCGAAATCTGCGCACCAGCCGTTCCAGCGGCGACCGGCGTGATTCCATGACCAGGCGGGCCGCCGGAATCGTCGTCGCCGCGCCGACGAGCGCAAGCGTAAGGCCCGCATTGCGCCGCGTGCGCCTGTCCATCCCCCTGCTGGCGAGCAGAGCAACGCCCGCTCCCAGGATCGCGCGGGTGCTGACGATGAAAAAAAGCTTTGGCAGAGTCAGTAATCGTTGGTTCATGGTCGTGCTCTCCGGGTTGATCTCCTTGCAATTTCGATGACGAAGCCGATCCGGCGGCCTCATGACCTCGCTTGCGCGGCAGCGTCCCGAATCACCGCCGCGAGCGCATCCGCCTGCGCCTCGATGCCGTAGTGCTCTCCCGCGAATGCGCGGCCGGCGATCGACATCTGCTGGCGAAGCGACGGGTCGGTCACCAATCGTCTCAAGGCATCGAGCCATTCATCGTCGGTGATGGCGGCGAAATGGGTATGACCGGCCACACCCATCGTCGCGCAGATCCCGACCGGGCTCATGACGAACGGAAGGCCGGCGGCCATGTACTGCACGGCCTTGAATCCCGCCTTCCCCGCGCTCCATTGGTCGTCGGTAATGGCGTAGACGCCGATGTCGAGCGATTGAAAGTCTTCCACCTCGCGAACCATGTTCCACGGACGGCTCTCGACTTCCACGCCGGGCAGACGAATCTCCTCGCGTCCCGAGCCGATGACGATCAACCGAAAGGGCACCTCGCGCGCAAGGCGTTCGAAAATGGGGAACAGCCGCTCGAAATACGGAAACGTACCGTGCGTGCCGATCCAGCCGATGGTCGGTATTTTCGCGGGGCGGATACTGCCCGGCCGGAATCGGCCGGTATCGACGACGGTCGGCACCACGACCGGCTTTCCACCGCGCGAACGCACGTATTCGGCGATGTTCGGGCTCCCGCACGTGACCGAGCAGGCCAGGCCGATCAACCGATTCGCTTTCCCAGGCCATTTGAGCAGCGTTGCCAGGCGGCCGTACACGGGACTTGGATAGCGAACCCACGTTGAATCGTCCAGATCGAGGATGAGCGGACGGCGCAGCAGACGGGCGATCAGCCATTCGATGACCGGCGGACCGAAGAGCATCGCCTCGCGTTGGACGAAGACGACGTCCGCCCGCTTTGCGCGGATGACGTCTCCGAAGCGGCGCAATACGCGCGCGGCGAGGCGCGGAAGCCGCGGCAGCAATTTGCCCGGCTTGTAGAGCGCGTCGAAAAGCGAGGTGTCGATGAATGGTGCAAACGTCACGTCGATGCCGCGCGCGGCCAGCGGCTCGATGAATTGCACGATGCGGTAGCGCGACGATGCCGCCTCGACCGGATACGACGCAAGGGCCACTACGCGGATCCGTTTCACGCGCCGAGTACCGCCTTGTAAAGCCGGTAATACCGCTCGCCTCCGACAGCATGAAGATCATAACGAGCCTGCACTTCGCCGCGACAGCGCTCCGCCAGGTCGGGACCACCCTGCAAGTGCTCGACGGCGCGAATGGCTTCGATGTACGCGGAGTGTTCGAAGGTCTCGAGAAGCACGCCGGCGCGCGCTTCCGTGATGTGGGCATCGAGATCGCCGATCCCCGCCGAGGCGATGACCGGCAGGCCGGCGGCAAGATATTCGGCGAACTTCGTCGGCGACATCGCTCGCCGCGCGTACGACGGCCGGATGAGACAGAGCGCAACGTCCGCGGCGCGCAGATAGGCAGGAACATCTGTTGGCTCGACTTGCAGCACACGATAATCATCGTTCGAAAACCCAAGGCGTTGCAGCTCCGCCGTCATGGGAACCGGTGACCCCTGCGTGAGCACGAGCGCGTAGGTATGCCGGTCCTGCTCCCTCGCCGCCGCGAGCAATTCGGCGGTTTCGCGGATCAGGTAGTAGCCACCAAGCGCTCCGAGGTAGACGAATACGCGGCGGCCATCGAGCCCCAGCTCCCGTCGAATCGAATCGCGATCGCGTGCGGCCGCCGCGGCGAAGCGCTCCGGGTCGACGCAGCACGGAATCACTTCGACCAGCCGCCCCGATGCCCCTTCCGGGAAAAGCGTTTCGCGCGCTCGTTCCGTGAGAACGACGAAACCGTCCGCGGCTCGGTAAAGCCATCGCTCGGCCGCCTTCGTCAATCGGTAGAGCAGGCCGCCCGCGGGCCAGTTTCCGGAGTCGACATACTCCTCGGCCAGAAAGCCGCGGACGTCGAAGATGAGCAGCGCGCCGGTCAGCCTTTTGGCCAGCGCACCGATCGCGGCGCCGACATGACTGCGACCGTGCAGCAGATCGATCCTTCCCCGGCGAGCGATCGCCGCGGCCCGCCATGCGCCGGCAACGATGTCGTACAACGTCGCCGGCAGCGAGGGACGCTTGTGATACGGAAGCAGATGCCACTCGATGCCCTCGCTCCGCAGGCGCTGCCGCCAGTCAGCGATCGACTCCGCATCCCAGCGTCTCTTCAGGTTCGGCTCGAACGTGAGAAGCGACATTCCGATGCCTCCCGTGACGAGCTCGCGCAGGTAGGGAAGCACCTGCGTCTGGACGAGCGGCTCGCGCAGACCGAAGTAACAGATGTAGAGAGCGCGGGCGCGAATCGTCATCGAGGCGCGAATAGTAGAATGACCCGCTCCGCTCCGGATCAGGAAGGGCTTAATGGTGGTCCCGGCAACTGCTCGGAGTGTCCTGCAACCGTGACGACGATCTCCGTCATCATCCCGGCGTACAACTACGGCCGCTTTCTTCGCGACGCGATCGACAGCGCGCTGGCGCAAACCTGTCCCGCGCTCGAGGTCATCGTCGTCGATGACGGCTCAACCGACGACACGCCGCAAATTCTGGCTGGGTACGGCGATCGAATCCGCGCTATCCGCCAGGAGAATCTCGGCACCAGCGCCGCCAGGAATGCCGGGATCGCCGCCGCGCGCGGCGAGTACGTCTCTTTCCTCGATTCGGACGACGTATGGAGGCCGCGGAAACTCGAATGTGACGCCGCCCGCTTTGCCCTCGATCCCACCCTCGGCATGGTCCACAGCGGCGCTGAGACGTTCGACAATGCGGGCAGGACCATCTCCATCTCCCTGACCGGATTAGAAGGATGGATCGCTCCTGACCTGCTGCGCCTCGATCGTGACGTCATTACCGCACCGGGAAGCAACCTCACCGTGCGAAAAGCGGTGGCCGAGGAGGTCGGCGGTTACGATCCCGGCCTCCAACAGGCGGAGGATTGGGATTTCTGTTATCGCATTGCCTGCCGCTACCGGGCCGGCTTCGTCCCCGAGGTGTTGGTGAGATACCGGCAGCACGGCAGCGGCACCCATCTCAACATTCCGAGGATGGAAAAAGACATGCTCAAGGCGCTGGAGAAAGCATTCCAATCGCCTGACCCGGCCGTGCAATCGCTGCGGAACCACTCCTATGGACGCCTCCACCGCATCCTCGCCGGCTGCTATTTCGAGAGAGGTGAACCGCTGCTGTTTCTGAAGCACGTATACAAGAGTGTCCGTTACGACCCGCGGAACATAGGGTACTTCGCCGCCTATCCGCTGCGGGCCCTGTCAAGAGCCATTTCGCGATAGGAAAGACACCTATTGGATGCTGGCTATAGTTACAGCCAGCATCCTTTCTGGCCTCTAATTCGTATTACCTTAGATGCAGTGCAAACTTCGCCTCGCGCTGGCTGCCGTCGTTTTTTTGACCAGTCCATGGAGGGCAGACGCGCAGAAGTCCGCCGTCGAGGAGCTGGCCTCGATCCGTGCGACGAAAGCGGGCGTCGACGCAAGCAACAACTTCTGGGCCTGGGATAGACAGCGAAGAGTGGTCACGCGCATTTCGCGCGACGGCAATCGGGTCGAGAGCGAGATCCTGCCGGACGATCCGTGGAGCGCCGATGCGGATAAGGAACGAGGCATCGTCCTGCTCACCGACGCCGGCCGCGAAATCGACATCGTCGACTGGAGCGGTTCTCCAAAGCGTTCGATCCGCCTGCGACATAAGGCGACCGACGTTGCGTGGCTCCGCGGAAACCGTATCGCTACGAGCCCGCGAACGAGCGGACCATGCATTGAAATTTGGGATGCCTCGACAGGTGAATACCTCTCGGGCTTCGGCGCATGCCCGGACGTCAAACCAGTGCATGCGGGCGCTCTTGCCGGGCGCGCTACGCTGCTTCGCTACGACCCCGCACACCGCGAAATCATCATGTTCGACGCGTTTCGCGGTGACCTGACCGCCTTCTCGGAATCAGGGGCAACTACCCGTACGAGCCATATCTCGTCTCCGAAAGATGCCGCGATCGATGCCTGGCTGAAGGAGGTGGACGCGAAAGCGCGACGCGAAGGGGGAACAGAATCGACCGTTGTCTTCAAATACGCTTCGATGACGATCGCGCCCGATCGGAGTATCTGGCTCGGCGAAGAGGCAGATCCCCAGGGGTTTGTCATTGCGGTCAGGATTCTTCCGGATGGAACCGTTCAACGTACAAAAATTGATGTTCCCCAATGTCCGAGCATCCGGTTCATCTCGTGGAACGACGACTTCGTCTTCTTTCATGACCCTACCTCGCCGCCGCCATTGTGCGTTGCGGTTATGAGGAGAAAGTGAGGTCACGATTGTTTCGCGGCCTGCCTCACGTGACTTCCGTTGCCAGACGGCAAGGACCTGCCACTGCGAAGGACCATTTACACATGCTGGTACGCAACATACTAGAGGTGCTCCAGCCGTTGATTCCGCGTTGGTCTTGGAGCGCAGCGGTTCTCGCCGCGCTCCTTCCGCTGTCCGCGTACGCGGCCGTTACCGTCTCGATTCGACCTGTTGATGCCAGCAATGTGTGGGTGGCGTCCCTTCCCATCGGTTCCCAGGGTGTTGCTGCGTCGTGGGACGTGCCGCCGGGTAGTTCGGTGTTTCGCGCACCAATTGAGAGAGGTATACAAACGCTCCTCTGTGTAGGCGCATCCGAGCGGGCCACCAGTTGCAGGCGGGTATCGGTCGGTCAGGATTCCGCGGAGACATTCACGATCGAATCAGGCCGCGAGGTCCGAGGGCGCTGTCTGATCGGGCGCCGTCCGGGCGCGAAGGCGGTGTTGCGGGTGGTGTACGCCGGGTTGCAGAGCCGTCGTGCCTATGCCATCCCGTTCGGGAGGCGGGAGCAAAAGATCATCGATTCTGTCCAGGCTGATTCCGAGGGCCGATTCATCATTCCCCATATCGTGCCCGGCGACTACGTGATCGACGTGCGCCTGCCGAACGGACGCATTCACCGGACGACAACCATCACCATCCCGGCGCGCAAGGCGAATGAAGCAGAAGCTGCCGTGCAGATCCGCGATATCTCGATCCCGGCCGGCGTCGACATTGCCATAGGCGTGCGGACACGCGACGGACTCCCCGTTTCGAAAGCAGGGATCGGCCTCTGGCAGGAGCGCGACACCAACGACGAACAGCCGATCGTGGTGGAAGCGAAGTCGGACTTGAAAGGCAACGCCGTGCTTTCAGGAGCGGATTCGAAACTCCCGTTGCGTCTCACATGCAGCGCCGAGGGATTCGTCCGGGCAAATCTCCGCTTTGATGCACCGCCGAATGAAGCCACCTGTGTTCTCGATCGGTTCGCATCGATCCGCGGCGAGATCCTAGATGAGCATGGCGTTCCGCGCGCCGGCGCGAACGTCTCTATCCGCGGAACGTCGAGCCGATCGACCACGGACGAACATGGTTCATTCGTTTTTAGAAACCTTCCGGCCGGCGACTACGGCCTGCGTGGGACACTGCCAGGCTACCGCACCGCCAATGTCGAAGTCTCGGTCGCACCGGAGGAGGAGAAGCGGCTCAATGCCATCGACCTCGTTCCCGGTGACGCGATCCATGGCCACGTGCGCGATGCTGCATCGGGTACGGCCATTTCCGGCGCAACCGTGAGGATCATCGATCCACTCGGCGCCGGTGAGGCCACGAGCGATGACGCCGGTGCCTTCTCGCTGACCGCCGACGCGACGGCGCCGATGGCGCTCGAGGCGAGCGCATCCGGTTTCGCCACGGTTCGGCAGATCCGAACCTGACTCTCGTCAACGGACGAGGATCTCATCATCGATCTGCCTCGGCCCGGCAGGCTGGAAGTCGTCGTGTGGGATGAAGAGGCAGACGAGGCCTGCACCGGTTGCCCAGTGCACACGCGATTGAATGGCGCGATGCGGAGCGAACAAACGGACGCTGCCGGCCTGGCCGTCTTCAGCGACGCTGCCCCCGGCGAATACCAGGTAACGCGTGAGTTTGCACGCGCGGGCTCCTCATCCGTCCACGTTTCCGGCGGAGGTGTATGGCGCTCGGCCGTGGTGAAATCAGGGGAAACGACACGAGTGCGGATCGGCGAGCCGGCCACGAGCATTACCGTTACGATGACGCCGCCCCCGCCGCAATCGTGGCGAGTACAGGCAGTCTGCCCCCCGCTCGTCAGCTACGCCAACGCCGATGCCGCGGGCGTTTACGTCGTGCGCAAGCGCGACAGCGCATGCAGGATCTCCCTCGTCGATGAATCCCGCTCGACGTACGTCGGAACCATTCCGGAGGACTTCCACGAATCGAGCTTCTCAATTCCGCTTGCGTCGGGAGTCGTGACGGCGACGTTCACCGACAGCCGTGGGCCCCTCGCCGGAGCCAACGTGCAACTCACGTCAGCGACGGGCCAGATCGCGGCGACGGCAATCACCCTGGCGAACGGCTCCGTCGAGATGCCGTTCGTAAGCCCCGGAACCTACCTGATCGCATCGCCCGGCATCGCGGAAAGCCGCAGCATCTCCGTGGCAGCAGGCGGTAGAACAAACGCCGGCACGATTTCGGTCGCCAGACCGTAGAGACGGGAGTCGGGAGCCGGAGATCGCAGATCGGCAATCAAGATTCTCAACTCCGACACCCGACTCCCGACCCCCGTTCCTCCAAATATCCGGGCTCCAAATTCGCTTGGTTGGAGAACCAGGGCATCATGCCCGCTGCGATTCAACCAACCGGACGTTTATGTTCAATGGTTTAGATCGATTTCTGCAACGGCACTCCTGTTGAATCGCCTAAACGCGCGTCACGTCCGTCTTTCTCTCATGCGCCGATCCCTTCTCGCGAACTTCGTGATCCTCGCCGTGACCGTGGCGATTGTGGCTGGCGCATTCGCCTCGTTCCAGCGCAAGCGCTCCTCCTTCGAGCGGATCGACTTCACCTTCACCCGCGACAACGGCGTGGTCGTCGTCAAGGCGGTTGACCCCGGCAGCGGCGCGGAAGCGAGCGGCCTCCGTCCCGGCGACCAGATCTGGCTTATCGGCGATACGCCGTCGAACGAGATCGAGGGCCTGCAGAAAACTCTCCGGCGGATCGGCCAGAAAGTACCGCTCATCGTCGCGCGCCAGGTTGGACACCAGACGAAGACGGTCCGTCTGAACTATCTCGTCCCCGAGCTGAAGATCGACTATGCCTACCTCATCCTCAGCTTCATCGGCTTCCTCTACCTGGCCATCGGTCTCTTCACGCTCTTCCGCGGCGGGCGAACCGAATCAACGCTCTTCTTCTTCGTCACCCTGTTGTCGTTCATCGTCTACGTCTACACGCCCGCGGGCGACATCGACAGGACGTACAAGATCCTGCAGGCCGTCGAAGAGTTCGCTACGATCCTGCTCCCGCCGCTGACGCTGAACTTCTTCCTCGTCTTTCCCCGACCCATCGTCCGCCATCAGCGTCTCATCGCGGCGATGTACATCCCGCCGACGCTCCTGGCGGCATGGGACCTTGACCTCCTCCTTCTCGGCAACCGCCTGGCCGTCGCGACGCCGTACCGCTCGTTCGAGCTCATTCGGCATTGGGAGCTGGTCCACTTCGCCATCTACTTCACCCTGGCCATCGTGGCGTTGGCCTACACCTACCGCATGGCCGCGGCGGTGGGGAAGAAGCAGATCAAGTGGATTTACCTCGGCATGGCGCTCGGCTTCGTGCCATTCCTGCTGGTCTACCTCGTGCCGTATCTGGTCATCGGCTCGGTGAAGCCGATCTATTCGACGATCTCCATCCTGCCGCTGGCGCTGATCCCGCTCGCCTTCGCCGTCTCGATCCTCAAGTACAAGCTGTGGGACGTCGAGGTGGTCATCAAGGAGATCCTGGCGTACTCGGTGACCTTCATCTTCGGCATGATCGCCTTCTCGACGATCAACCTGATCCTCTCGCACGTGATCGAAGAGCGGTCGGCGCTGGAACGGAACTTCCTCGCCTTCACCTCCGGGCTGTTGATCGCCGGCGTGCTGATCCCGGTCAAAGGGCGGATCGAGTCGGTCATCGAGATGTTCGTCTACCGCGACAGCTACAAGCACCGTCGCGCCATCGCCGAGTTTGCACAGGAGCTGGCCACCTTCCACGACGTCCACGAGCTGATCTCGATGATGCGCGAGCGTCTTCGCGACGCGCTCGGCCTTCAGAAGATGAACCTCTTCACGCGCGAAGGTCCTTCGCTCGTGATCTACGACGCCGAGGCCGACATCCCGCGCCGCTCGACGATCATCGAATTCGGCGCCATGCCATCGGAAGGGCCGCTGGTCCTCACCGAGCCGCGGCTGCCGGAGGGCAGCGAGCTGCCGTGGCAGTTGCTGCGCGCCGGGTATCGTTATCTCTTCCCTCTGCGGAACCGCGGCGAGCTGCAAGGGCTCCTGCTCCTCGGCACGAAGCGCAACGAAGAGCCGCTCTCGCGCGACGACCTTCACCTGGTCGAATCGCTCTGCGCACCGGTGGCGCTGGCCATCGAGAACTCGCGCCTTTACGGAAGACTGCGCCGGCAACTCGAAGAGATCCGCGCGCTCAAGGAGTACAACGAGAACATCATCGAGTCGTCGTCGTCAGCGATCGCCGTCGTTTCGTTCGACGGCACCGTGCTGACGGCGAATCACGCGTTCTGGGAGCTCCTCGGCGGCGTGGTGCCGGGTGAGGTGCCCATCGAAGCAATTGATGAGCCGATCGCGACGCTCTTTCCTCCCTACGACGAGATGCGGCGCACGAAGGCGCGCTCGATCACCACGACCTTCACCAACCGCAACGGCGAGGACAAGGAAGTCACCATCACCGCCAGTCCGCTGAACGCCGAAGAACCCGACGGTGCGCGCGTACTCGTCATCGGCGACATCACCGAGCGGGTGCGCCTCGAGCGCGAGCTGCAGGACAAAGAGCGCCTGGCCTCGCTCGGACTCCTGGCCGCCGGCGTGGCGCACGAGGTCAACACGCCGCTGACCGGCATCTCGTCATACGCGCAACTCCTGCTCGCCGACACGCAGCCGGACGATCCGCGCTACCGGCTGCTCAAAAAGATGGAGGCGCAGTCGTTCCGCGCGTCGCACCTCGTCAACAATCTGCTCGACCTCATCGCCAACCGTCCGCGGTCGCGCGAAATGGTCAACATCGCCGCGCTCATCGCCGCGACGGTGACGTTGCATGAGGACCTCTTCACGCCGAGAAACATTCAGGTACACGTCGGTCCGGTCATCGACACCGAGGTGCAGGGGAACTTTCACGACCTGCAACAGGTTCTGACGAACATCCTTCTCAACGCCCGCGATGCGGTCGCCTACGGCGGAAACATCTGGATCTCCGCCGAGGAGAACGGTTCGAAGATCTCGATCCGCATCAAGGACGACGGCAAGGGAATCGCGGCGGACATGATCGGAAAAATCTTCGAACCTCTCGTCACCACGAAGCGCGGTCAGGGTGGCACCGGCCTCGGCCTGGCCATCACCCGGCGTATCCTGCACGCCTCGGACGGCGATGTGACGGTGGAGAGCACGCCCGGCCAGGGAGCCGAGTTCACGATTACGTTGCCAAAAACAAGTGGATTAGTAGATCAGTCGATTGGTCGAACAGAAACAGACGACGACGCGATCGAAGAACCGATTGAACCACTGATCCACTGATCTATTAATCGACTGATCGACGAACCATGCGCATCCTGATCGTAGACGACGAAGAAGTCCTTCGCGACGTGCTCGACGCCGTTCTGCGGCGCGAGGGCTTCGAGGTGGCCATGGCCGCCAGCGGCGAGGAAGCGCTCTCCGTCCTTGACGAGGACGACAGCATCGACCTCGTCATCCTCGACATCATGCTGCCGGGCATCAGCGGCATCGACACCCTCCGCGCGATCCGCATCTCCAACCCGTCGCTGCCGGTCATCATCATCACCGCCTTCTCCTCGATCGACGGCGCCATCGAGGCCATGAAGCACGGCGCCTTTCACTACATCCCCAAGCCGTTCAAGAACGAGGAAGTCATCCTCACGGTCAACAAGGCGCTGGAACAGAAGCGCCTCTCGCGCGAGAACGAGCGCCTCAAGGAAGAGCTGTCCGAGAAGTACGCCTACGCCAACATCATCGGCAAGTCGGAGCCGATGCGGAAGGTGTACGACCTGATCCGCCTGGCGGCGCCGTCGCGCTCGAACATCCTTGTGGCCGGCGAATCGGGCACGGGCAAGGAACTGGTGGCCAAAGCCATCCACCACGCCAGCCCCCGCGCGCGCAACGCCTTCGTCACCGTCAACTCCGGATCGCTGCCTCCGGAGCTCCTGGAGTCGTCGCTCTTCGGCCACATGAAGGGCTCGTTCACCGGCGCCATCGCCACGAAACGCGGCCTCTTCGAAGTCGCCGACGGCGGCTCGATCTTCCTCGACGAGATCGGCAACATCAATCTCGAGACGCAGGCCAAGCTCCTCCGCGTGATCCAGGAGAAGGAGTTCATGCGCCTCGGATCGGTCGACACGATCAAGGTCGACGTCCGCATCATCGCCGCCACGAACGCCGACCTGTCGAAGCTGATGGCGGAGAACCGTTTCCGCGAGGATCTCTTCTATCGTCTCAACGTCATCAACATCGCCCTTCCTCCGCTGCGCCGCCGGCGCGAAGACATCCCACTCCTCGTGGCGCACTTCCTCGATAAATACGCCGAGGAGAACAAGAGGAAGGTGAGGGAAGTGACGCCCGACGCCATGCGCATCCTCCTTGACCATCCCTGGCCCGGCAACGTCCGCGAGCTGGAGAACACGATCGAGCGCGCCACCGTCCTCTGCACCAGCGACCGTATCGGCGTCGACCTCCTCCCCGACTACCTCCGCTTCCCGCAGCAGACCGACCAGCCGGCGATGATCGTCCCGTCCGAGGGCCTCTCTCTCAAGGACGCCGTCTCCCGCTACGAGCGCGGCATGATCCTGCAGTCACTGGAGATGGCCAACGGCGTCCAGAAGAAAGCCGCCGAGTTGCTGCAACTCAAACCGTCGACGTTGAACGAGATGATGAAGCGGCTGGGGATCCACGCGAAGTCGAACGCGGCGGTGGAGGAAGAGGTGGGGGTGGAGTGAGAGAGAGAAAAGCAATGTTGAATGTTCAGTGTTAAATGTTGAATGCTGGGACTTGCGAGGTCGGTGTTCTCGTTTCAACATTCAACATTGCGCATTCAACATTCAACATTCGCTTTTGACTTACTTCCGAAACACCCGCCACACTCCCCACGCACTCATCACCGTCCAACTCCCTTCCAGCAGGATGAACCCGTACTGCCGACCCGCGATCGCGGTCAGGCAGCAACAGAATCCTCCGATCAGATTCAGGATCTGATAGCGTTTCGTCTCCGCTTCGAACAGCCTGAAGTGCTGGGCGGCGAAGGCGGCCAGAATCAACATCGCTCCGACAATCGATACCACTTGAAAGATCATGATGAGACGACTCTCTCTCTCTGTTTTCGTTCTTCTCTTCGCCCTTACTTTCGTAACGTCATCGCAGGCCCAGAACGCCGTTCCGACGCCTGACGAATTCCTCGGTTACACGCTCGGCGACCGCTTCACGCCGCACGCGCGCATCCTCGACTACTTCCATCTGCTGACGACGCGGTCGAATCTGATCACGATGCAGCAGTTCGGCGAAACCTACGAGCATCGTCCGCTGATGCTGGCGGTCATCACCTCGCCCAAAAACCGGGCCGCGCTCGAGACGATCCGCGCCAACGTGGCCGCGCTCACCGACCCGAATGCCACCTCGCCGGCGCGGGCAAATGAGATCGCGCATACGACGCCGGCCGTGGCCTGGCTGGCCTTCGGCGTTCACGGCAACGAGTCGTCGTCCGCGGAAGCATCGATGGAAGTAGCCAGCACGCTGCTCAACGATCCGCAGTCGGCGGCTCTGCTGGAGAACCTCGTCGTCATCATCGATCCGCTGCTCAATCCGGACGGACGCGAGCGTTATGTGCAGTGGTTCATCCGCACCCGCGGCGAGCATCCCGATCCGAATCCGGACGGCTACGAGCACAACGAGCCGTGGCCGGGCGGCCGCTTCAATCACTATCTCATCGACATGAACCGCGACTGGGCCTGGACCTCGCAGCGCGAAGTGCTTGCCCGCGTGGCCGAGTACCGCAAGTGGAACCCGCAGGTCTTCGTCGATTTCCACGAGATGGGCTACCAGTCGTCCTACTTCTTTCCCCCCGACGCGCGGCCGGTCAACGCCAACCTGCCGAAGGACGTCGACACGTGGCTGGAGAAATTCGGACGGGCGGACGCCGACGCCTTCACGAAGAAGGGATGGACCTTCTTCACCGGCGAAGAGTTCGACCTCTTCTATCCCGGCTACGGCGATTCCTGGCCGTCGCTGCACGGCTCCATCGGCATGACCTACGAAGTCGGCGGCGGCGCCCGCGGAGGCTCGGCCATCACCCGCGACGACGGCACGGTCTACACGCTGGCCGACCGCATCGCCCGCCACTACACGACGGCGATGGCCACTCTGCGCACGGCCTCGGAGAATCGCGAAGGGCTGCTGCAATACACCTACGAGATGATGCGTAAACAGGTGGCGTCCGGCCAGAACACTTACCTGATCCTGCCGACCGCGCCGAACTTCCGGCCCCTGATCGAGATGCTGCAACGCCAGCAGATCGCCATGTCGCAACTCGCGGCGCCGGTCACGCTGAAAGCGTCGCGCATCGACAGCGATGCCTCTGATTCGCATCTCTTCCCCGCCGGCACGGTCGTCATCAGCACACGCCAGCCCCTCGGCGGACTGGCCAACACGCTGCTGGAGCGCTCGCCGGTCTTCACGAAGGGCTACGTCGAAGAGCAGCAGAAACGCACCCACGCCGACGAGCCGGACGAGTTCTACGACCTGACGTCATGGTCGCTGCCGCTGGCGATGAACGTCGAAACCTACGTGACCACAGCACCTGTCGCCGGCGAGCTGCGGCCGTACGCCGCCAGCCCGATGCCGGCGTTTCGCCCGGCGCGCTATGGCTACATCATCGACGGCGGCGAGCCGAACGTTTACCGCGCCGCCGGTCGGATGCTCCACGACGGTCTCCGTTTCAATGTGAGCGACGACGTGGTCACCGTGAACGACCGCAACTTCGCCCGCGGATCTCTCGTCGTCCTCAAAGGCAACAACAAGCCGGACGTCGACGCGGCCATGGAGCGCATCGCGCGCGAGACCGCCGTGGCCGCGACGCCGATCGACTCCGGCTGGACGGGAGCAACGAGTTTCGGTTCGTCGAAGATCCATTTCGTCAAGGATCCGCGCATCGCGCTGGTCGGCGGCCCGCGCGTCAACGCCACGTCGTACGGAATGCTCTGGCACACACTGGACGTCGACACGCCGCTGCCGCACTCGCTCCTTTCGGTCGAATCGCTGCGCAACATCGATCTCTCCAAGTACGGCGTGATCATTCTTCCCGACGGCGACTATGGCGACCGTTTCGGCAAGAACGCGGAGAAGCTGAAGACGTGGCTCAACGGCGGCGGCACGCTCGTCACCGTCAAGGGAGCAAGCACGTTCCTGCGCGAGAAGGACGTCGATATCTCGAAGCTCAAACCGTGGGAAGCGCCGAAGAAGAAGGACGACGACAAGGACAAGACGCCGGCGACGCCGGAGATGTACAACGACTACCGCGTCCCCGGCGCCACCTTCCGGACCACGATGAACGACCATTCGTACCTGACCTTCGGCGTTCCACGCAGTCCGAATGTGCTCATCGAAGGCTCGCACGCCTTCCTGCCGGTGAGCCACACCGTCGACAACATCGTAACCATTGAGAAGGAGAAGCCGCTCGTGGCCGGCATCGCCTGGAACGAATCGATCGACCGGCTGAAGGGATCGATCTACCTCGTCAGCGAGCCGTACGGAAAGGGCCAGGTCATCACCTTCGCCGACGAGCCCCATTTCCGCCTCTTCTGGCGCGGCACGTTGCCGCTGTTCATGAATGCAGTGTTGTACTCGCCGAGTTTTCCGAGGGAGTGAGGTGGGGTTGCGCGGTCTCGGGGTTGCGCGGTCTCGGGGTTGCGGGGTCTCGCGGTGTGTTTGGGTGCTGAGTAGCTGAGTTGCTGGGTTGCTAGGTTGTTAGGTTGTTAGCTGGATCCGATGGCGCGTCAACGGACCAAAGCAACCCAGTAACCCAGCAACCCGAACACCGCGAGACCCCGCAACCCCGAGACCGCGCGACCTCGTCACCCCGCAACCCCGTTTCTTGCATTACCGTCGAGCATGCCTAAGCTCTTCATCCCCGAAGTCATCGAGCCGGACGAGAAACTTCCGCCGGATCTCGCCACGTTGCGGAAGTTCGCCTACCTCATGGACGAGGCCGTCCGCATTCCGGGGACGAAGAAACGGGTCGGGCTCGATGCGGGGCTCAGTCTCATCCCCGGTGTCGGCGAGGTCATCGGCGCGCTGCTTTCGGCATGGATCATCGTCGGCGCGATGCGTCATCGCGTACCGATGTTTCGCATCTTGCGCATGGTGCTCTACGTCCTGCTCGACATGACCCTCGGGTCGGTTCCCATCGCCGGCACGATCTTCGACTGGCTCTTCGAAGAGAACGTCATCAACCTCAACGCGCTCATCCTCCATCGCGACCGAACCCGTCCTCCGCGCTCCTTCGGATCGATTGCCGCGGCGGCCATCGCCATCCTGGTCCTCCTGCTCGGTTTTTCGTTCATGGTCCTGGCCGCGCTCTTTGCGGCGATCGTCTGGGTGACGTCGAAGCGCTGATGTTCCGCAAGAAGAAATCGCCTCGCTACCCGCACCGGATGCCGATGCCGATGATCCGTCGACGCCTGCCGATGCGCTACCACATGAAGCACCAGTTCGGCGTGCACGACTTCGCCTTTCTGCAGACGATGCAAGCGCTGACCGGCACGCCGATGTCGGAGGGGAACCGGATCACGATCCTGAAGAACGGGATCGAGTTTTTCCCCTCGATGCTGTCAGCCATCCGGGCGGCGAAGCGGACCATCAACCTCGAGTTCTACATCTACTGGGACGGCGAGATCGGACGCCAATTCGCCGAGGCGCTGGCGGAGAGGGCCAGGGGTGGAGTGGAGGTCAAAGTGATCCTCGACGCCGTCGGCTCCGCCACCATGAGTCAGTGGCTGATCGACTTCCTCACCCGCAACGGCATCGACGTGGAGTGGTATCACCCGTTGCGCTGGTACACCATCTCCCGCTTCAATCACCGCACGCACCGCAAGCTGCTCATCGTCGACGGAAAGGTCGGCTTCTCCGGCGGGGTCGGGATCGCCGACGACTGGCTGGGCGACGCCGACTCGAGGGACCACTGGCGCGACACCGTGGCCCGCGTCGAAGGGCCGGTGGTCACGCAGATGCAGTCGGCCTTCATGGACAACTGGGTCAAGAGCCGCGGCGAGCTGCTCACCGGTCTCGATTACTTCCCCGCGCTCCCGGCGGCGGGGACGCATCTGGCACAGGTGCTCAAGTCGTCGCCGACGGAGGGAAGCTCGACGGTGAAGCTGCTCTACATCATCTCCATCGTCAGCGCGGTCAAGTCGATCTACATCAGCAACGCCTACTTCGTTCCCGATGCCGATACCAGCCGCGCGCTGGAGGGAGCCGTCCGCCGCGGCGTCGACGTGCGCGTGATCGTGCCGGGCGAGTTCACTGACGTCCCGATCGTGCGCCAGGCCAGCCGCTGGCACTACGAGCTGCTGCTGCGCCGCGGCATCCGCATCTTCGAATACCAGCCGACGATGATGCACGCCAAGACCATGGTGGTCGACGGCGCCTGGACGACCATCGGCTCCTCGAACTTCGACGACCGCAGCTTCCGCCTCAACGACGAAGTCAACGTGAACGTCTACGACGACGGCATCGGCGCCCAGATGGAGACGATGTTCCACGCCGACCTGGCCCGCAGTGAAGAGGTCACACTCCGCAAATGGTTCCGCCGCGGATGGCTGGACAAGTTGAAGGAGAAGGCGGCGGAGGTGTTCAAGCCGCAGTTGTAGCTGCGCGTAGCGCGTTGTCTGCGGCTTTCGCCGCGTTGTCGGTTGTCTGCGCGCGGCGGCGCGCGTGGTCATTAACTTCACGGCGACGCAAGGCTGTAGATAAAAAGGACCACGCACCGTGCGCAGACAACGCGCGGAGCGCAAATAACGCGGCGAAGCCGCAGACAACGCGCTACGCGCTACATGTGTATCCAGTCCGTATGCACGAACGGCGTGTCCGCCCCCTTGTCGTTCCGCTGGTACGTGTGCGAGCCGAAGTAGTCGCGCTGCGCCTGCGTCAGGTTCTGCGGCAGCTCGGCGCTGCGATAGGCGTCGAAGTAGCTGAGGCTCGCGGACATCGACGGCACGGCGATTCCGTTCCCCTGCGCGAACGCCACAGTCCGGCGCCAGGCAGACTGCGATTGCTGCATATCGGCCGAGAACTTGTCGTCGAGCAGCAGGTTCAGCAGATCGGCCTTCCGTTCATAGGCGCTCATGATCGAGTCGAGGAACTTTGCCCGGATGATGCAGCCGGCTTTCCAGATGCGCGCCATCTCGCGCATGTCGATCGACCAGTTCCATTCACGCGAGCCGGCCTGAATCAACGCCATCCCCTGCGCGTAGGAGCAGATCTTCGAAACGTACAGCGCGTCGTGGACGTCGGCGATGAACTGCTTCCGGTCAGCGACGCTCGGCTTCCCGGTCGGTCCGTGAAGCACCTTCGATGCCGCCACGCGCTCGTCCTTCATCGACGACAGCACGCGCGCGTCGATGGCGGCGGCGATCGTCGGGATAGGCACCGCCAGATCGAGCGCGATCTGCGCCGTCCACTTGCCGGTTCCTTTCTGTCCCGCCTTGTCGAGCACTTTGTCGACCAGGGGTGCGCCGCTCTCCGGGTCTTTGACGCGGAAGATATGCGCGGTGATCTCGATCAGGAACGACTCCAGCGGGCCGTGGTTCCATTCGTCGAAGATGCCTGCCAGCTCCTCGGCATCCGCCCCCAGCCCCTTCCGCAACATCTCGTAGGCCTCGGCGATGAGCTCCATGTCGCCGTATTCGATGCCGTTGTGCACCATCTTCACGAAATGCCCTGCGCCGTCGGGACCGACGTGCGTCACGCACGGCCCCGAATCGCTCTTCGCGGAGATCGCCTCGAAGACCGGCTTGATGGCCTCCCACGATTCCTTCGAGCCGCCGGGCATGAGCGACGGGCCGTAACGCGCCCCCTCTTCACCGCCGGAGACGCCGGAGCCGACGAAGTGAAGGTTCTTCCCTTCGAGCCGCTTGGTCCGCTCCTGCGTGTCTTTGAACCAGGAGTTGCCGCCGTCGATGACGACGTCGCCTTCGTCGAGCAGCGGCGCGAGCTTGTCGATGGTCATGTCCACCGGCGCGCCGGCCTTGATCATCATCACGATCCGCCGCGGACGCTCGATGGCCTGCACGAGCTCTTCGAGCGACTTCGTGCCGGTGAATTTCTTCCCCGCATGTTTGGCCATGAAGCGGTCCGTTACCGATCCCTCGCGGTTCCAGACCGCGACGGGAAAGCCATGCTCTTCGATGTTGAGCGCGAGGTTCTCGCCCATCACGGCCAGACCGATCACGCCGAATTGCGCTTGCGTCATTTCGTCACCTTTGCCAGTGCTTCATTCACCGTCTTCGTCAACGCGCTCAGTCCGGCATCGATGTCCTCGCCGAGGTCGACGCTGATGGCGCGGCGCTTCCGGCTGGCCAGCGACTGCAGATCGCCGATGGCCTGCGCGCGTACGAGCACGCCGAACCCGAATTTCTCGTTCGGGATCGGCACGTCCTGATGACCGCCTCCGGTGAGCTGCATGAACACGCCGGTGGGTGGCCCGCCCTTGTGGAACTGGCCGGTCGAGTGGAGAAAACGAGGACCATAGCCAGTGGTCGTGGCCACGTGCAGCTCGCGTCCGATCGTCTCGCGGATGGCCGCGATCGCTTTGTCGCGCTCCGGCGACTCCGCGAAGTACTCGGTCAGAGCCACATAGTCGCCCGGCTTCACGCTGGCGAGCAGCGCACCGATGGCACCGGCGTCGTCCGGCTTCACCTGCGTCTGATCGGTGTGCATCGTACCGCTCGTTTTGTACTCTTCCAGCAGCCGCTTGGTGTTGTCCTTCGACTCCTGGACGTTCGGCTGATCGAAGGCATCGATGCCGATGAGCGCGCCGGCCACGGCAGTGGCGAACTCCCAGGTGAAGAAAATCTCGCCGATGTCGATGGCCTCATCGAGCACGAGATCAACTACCGGCTGACCGGCATCCGCCAGCCCCTTCAGAGTCGAGGTCACATCCGACCCGCGCATGCGCACGCAGACGAACAGCCGGTCGTTGCCGTAGTCGGCGGGATTGAGGAGCGGCTCGCCGGCGACGGGAAGGACGCCCTTCCCCTCCTTGCCGGTCGACTCGGCGATGAGCTGCTCGATCCAGAGGCCGAGCGTATCGAGCGGCGCGGGGGTGATCAGCGTCAGCTTGTCGCGTCCCTGCGCTGCCAGCGCTCCGATCACCGTGCCGAGCATCGCCGCCGGGTTCTTTTTCACACTCGGAACCTGGGCCACGTGGCCGGCGTGAACGGCGCGGTCGAGCAGCGTGGCCACGTCGACGCCGCAGATCGCCGCCGGCACCATCCCGAAGTACGAGAGCGCCGAGTAGCGGCCGCCGATGTCGGGCTGGTTGATGAAGATGCGGCGGAAGTTGTCGGCCTTGGCATCCTTGCCGAGCTGCGTGTCGGGATCGGTGACGGCGATGAAATTCTCGCCGGCCTTGTCGCCTTTGACCGATTTCACACGATCGTAGAAGTAGCGATGAAAGACCGCCGGCTCCGTCGTCGTCCCCGATTTCGAAGCGACCATGAAGAGCGTACGGCGCAGGTCGAGCCGCGTCTCCAGCGCATGCACCGCCTGCGGAACGGTCGAGTCGAGCACGTTCAGCCGCGGGTAGACGGCGCGTGCACCAAACAATCGCCGCGTAACCTCGGAACAAAGGCTCGAGCCGCCCATGCCGAGGACGACGATGTCATCGAAATCGCCTTTGACCGAATCGGCGAAGGCCATCAGCTCCTTCGCCACCTTGCTCATCGCCTCGGCCACCGTGAGCCAGCCGAGGGCGTTGCTGATGATCTTCTTGTGCGCGTCGTCGTTCTTCCAGAGCGTCGTGTCCTTCTTCCAGATGCGCTCGACGAACTTCTCCTTCTCCACGCGCTGCGCCGCCTGATCGACGGCCGCCTGCGCCGCGCCGAGGTGCAGCGACTGGCGGCGGGCAAGACCGCGCGTCGCCTCATCGCGCCGCGCCTCGATCGTCATCATCAGCGATGCGAACGATTCATCGAACGACTTGACGCCGTCTTTGGTGAGCTGGCCAGTGATCGCCTCGAGGCTGAAGCCCTTCGCCGCGAACGTGCGCAACACCTCGCGCGCGCCGTCGAGATCCTCCTCCAGCGTCAAGGCCACACGGCCGTGATCCTTGAAGGCCTTGTAGGTCGCCGGTGGAACGGTGTTGACCGTGTCCGGCCCGATCAGCGACTCGAGATAGAGCACGTCGCTGTACGACGGATTCTTGGTACCGGTCGATGCCCACAACGGCCGCTGTACGTTCGCGCCGTGATGGCGAAGCTTCTCCCACCGCTCGCCGCTGAAGACGCCCTTGAAAAGTTGGTAGGCAAGCTTGGCGTTGGCGATGGCCACCTTACCGAAGAGCGAGCGGACCTCGGGATCATCGTGATCCTTTAACTTAACCTCCATCTGCTTCTCGGCCAGCGCGTCGATACGGCTGACGAAGAAGCTGGCCACCGAGGAGATCTCGTTGATCGGCAGCCCCTGCGACACGCGACGCTCCAGACCGCGCAGATAGGCCTCCATCACCTGGCTGTAGACCTCGTTCGAGAAGATCAGGGTGATGTTGATGTTGATGCCGTTGGCGATCGATTCCTCGATGGCCGGGATCCCTTCCGGCGTGGCCGGGATCTTGATCATCACGTTCGGCCGCCCCATCGTGGTGAACAACCGCTTGGCCTCGGAGGCCGTATCGGCCGTGTTGTTGGCGAGGAGTGGCGAGACCTCCAGGCTGCAGAATCCGTCGCCGCCTTTGCAGCGGTCGTAGACCGGACGGAAGACGTCGGCGGCGTTGCCGATGTCTTCGATGGTGATGGCGTCGTAGATCTCCTCGCGCGACTTGTTATGCGCCGCCAGAGCGCGCAACTGCGCGTCGTAGTCGTCGCTGCCGCTGATGGCTTTCTCGAAGATGGTCGGATTCGACGTCAGCCCGCGCAGGTCGTCTTCATCGATCATCCGCTGCAGATCGCCGCTGGTGACCAGCCGCCGTTCCATCTGATCGAACCAGATGCTTTGACCTGTCTTTGCTAACTCAACAAGGGGATTGCTCATCAGAACCTCCGGAGGTTGGAAAGCATATCGCGTGCGAGGGGGTCGGGAGGCGACCCCCTATTCCTCGACTCCCGCTCTCTTGATCGCCTTCGTGGCAATCCTGCCGATGAGGACGCTGACGATGATGGCCATCACCCCTCCGGCGATGTAAACGGCCTTCGTGATCGAACTGGTCGACGTCGTTGCCGCGGTCGTCGCGGCGCTGCTGGCAAAGACGAATGCCACCGTCGCCGGCAGGATGCCGAAGAAGGTGGCGACGACGTACCGCCAGAGCGGGATTGCCGTCAATCCGAAGGCGTAGTTGATGTAGGTAAAGGGAAAGACCACCGCCAGCCGGCAGAGGACGACGATCTTGGTCCCCTCGGCGGCGATGGCGCGATCAAGTGCCCGGAACTTCGCGCTGCGCGCCGTCATCGCGTCGATCCGTTTCCGCATGACCGTCCGCGCCAGCAGGAACGACAGCGTCGCCCCGATCGTCGCCCCGATGACGACGACGATCACCCCACCGACGAATCCAAAGATCGCTCCTGCCCCAAGCGTCAGGACTGACGCCGGCACGAAGGCGACGACACAGGCAGCATAGACGACGACGTAGACGACGTATCCGAGCGCGCCGAGTCCGCGGACGTAGGTTTGGAAATGGCGTAGCCAGTCAGCAACCAGCAACACACGGAAAGCGATGATCAGCGCGGCGATGACGACGAGCGCAGCGACCATCTTCCCGACATGCTTCACTTTCGGCATCAGCACCGATTGAAGCACGATCGCAACGCTACACGCCAGGAGGGGGAACCAAGTTTACGCGGAGACGCGGAGGCGCGGAGGCGCGGAGTTTCAAAGATGAGCCTTTCTCTTCTCCGCGTCTCCGCGCCTCCGCGTGAAACTGGATTACGCTGTATAACTACACCATGATCTTCCACGTCACGATGGAGCAATCCGACGGCTGGTTCGTTGTCGAATGTCCCGCCCTTCCCGGCTGCGTGTCGCAAGGCCGCGATGAGAAGGAAGCGCTCGAGAACATCAAAGAAGCAATCGTCGGATGGCTGTGGGCAGAGGATCAGAAAGCAGCTTCGAAGCTTCCCGATGCCGGCCGCATCGTCGTAGCAATTTGACCGTGGGCACTCTCGGCAACATCTCCGGGCGCGAAGCTGCCAAGGCATTTCAGAAAGCCGGCTGGCACGTTGCGGGACAGGTGGGTAGTCATCTGGTGCTCGTCAAAGACGGCGTGCGTGCCAATCTCTCTGTTCCGCTACACAAAGAACTCGCGACCGGTACGTTGCGGTCGCTGATTAGGAGCGCCGGTCTGACTGTGGAGGCCTTCCTCGGGCTGCTTTAAATATCTCTGCGTCTACGCGTTGACCGACGCCCACGCACCAAGCAACAGTTCTGAACCGAAAGCGAAAATGCGGCCCCAGCGCTGTTCTTGCCATTTCGATCCCTGCAGCAACCACCTTTCGATTCGCGCTCGCTTGCTCACGACTCAACCTCATCCGAAGACGTCGCCTTCGCATCGGTCGAGGGAGATAGTACGTCTTCGGTAACCGTTGCGACAGCCACGTGTTGCGACAACTCCTTGGATCTGGCCTTCACCCGTTCCTGCGACTCCGGTTTCATCTTCCAGAGCAGCTCGTCGAAGTTGCGCTTCATTCCATCTCTCCTTCGCCTCTCGGCTATTCAGATGGCTCTCACACCTTCGCGAACGCGCAGCCGCGAGAACCGAATCGACGGCTCTGGTCGTCTCCTAATAGCCTTCCCTCGGCATGCCGTGAACAGTACGGTTTAACGCGACAGCAATCCTCAGTGGTTCGATGAGTATCGTTCCTTCGACAAGTGGAGCATCGCCGGCTGCGGTTGAATACTTGACAATACATGCAGGCACGCGCTCGTGATCAGCTATTTCCGCGACAATCTCTGCCACTTGGAATCGGACCTTCGGATGAATGATCGAGTCGCGATTCCCTATGAGCGCGTACGCCGGCGGCTCGGATGCTTCTGTCACGAGTTGCAAAGACGAACCTTGATCTCTCGACGTAAAACCCAGCGGATTGACACGGAAAACGGCTTCAACCTGCAGTCTCACGAATGGCGCAATCGCCGACGCGCGCCCGTCATTCACGAGTGACACGAAGATTCTCACCTGACTACTTCCGGCGCCGTATTTCCCACAAGACGGATCGCTCAGCTCGATCCGCAGCGCTGGCCGCTGGCGCCTTCCGAACATGTCAGCGACGTCAAAATGCTGAAGAGGATAGAATCCGACTGCCCCGCGTTTGAAATATCGATCGAACCCGAGGAGCGCCATGTGAGGACCTGCATCGCTTTCGGGAACATACGTCGCAGCAAACCCATCGCCACTCGGAAGCTGGAATTGGCGATGTGCTACGCCCGAGATCGGAGGCGTTACGTACAGAGAGGTGAACTCTGTCAAGCGCTGAACAAGCATCGCAACGTTAGGGATTGGCGCTCTGGAAGAGGCTACGTCGTTACCGGATACTCCCTTCTTCGTACCTATACCCCATACAACCACACCGCCCGAGGAATTTGCGAAGCCCGACAAGGCCTCGGCAAGGCTTCTCTTGTCACTGCCAGACCTCAGCTCCGGGCCTCCAAGCGTCTTGAACTCAAGCGAGAGATGCTCTTCTTGCCCCTCATCGACGAAAGACTCAATCATTTGCAACGTTAGTCCGTTGAAAAAGTCTGCGATGGACATGGGGTTCTAGAATAGCTCGGTCGCTTGTATTCGGCTAGCCGTGAAATCCTTTTCGAGGTTTGCTCCAGAGCCGGTTTCAAAACTGCTATGGGCCGAAGAATCGAGGGTTAGGCTGAAGCCCGAGAAGGGGCAGAACCCAAATGTACACCGCGACCAGTGTGATCAGCCAAGCCGCGAAACCCAACTCCTCATGGTGCCGTTCCACCCAATGAGAACGACGGCGAAGCACTTCAAGGAGCATGAGTGGTGATGCGACTACGCAGATTACTGCGGCGTTCAACAACAGGATTCTCACAGCAACGCCCGCACGTCCGTCTTGTTGAAGACGGACACCAACTCTGTCACCTTGCAATCGAGTGCCACGGAGAGACGTAGAAGCGTCGTCAGGCTCGGAACCTTCAGGCCGCGCTCCATGTCGCTCACGTATGGTCCGGCGAGGCCGGCCGCAGCGGCCAGCTCTTCCTGCGTCATCCGGCGGCGCGTTCGAAGCTCGCGCAGACGCACGCCGAATACTTCTCCCTCAGGCTGCGTAGGGCGCGTCACGTCCGTTGTTTTTCCTTGCTTTTCATCTGTCTTGGACTTAAGCTATCGATTAAATAGAAGGCACTCGATCATGCTCGATCCCGACGTCATCGACCGCATCCGGCGCATCTTCCTCAATCCTCGACCACACCTCAGTATCTTCCAGGCAACGTTACTCCTTGGGTGGACGTCGCGCCAGATGAATGAGGCGATTGAGTCGGGTAACGTCGAGCTGATGACCACTCCGCTCGGCAAGTGGTTCTGGCGTCATGAGCTGATGTCGAAGGCTCTGGAGACGTGGCCTCTGCATCAGATCGAAGAGGCGCTTGGCGCCGACGCGGATGGCGTGCTTCCGCGGGCGATCAGGACGAAGGAGCTGCGTGTCCGTCTGCCGCGCCATCATGTGGACATGCTTGAGTATCGGGCGGAGCAGGGACAGACCACGGTCAGCGGCGTTCTGGCCCGCGAGTTGGATGGCATCGCCAGCGCTCACGCGGACGAGCTCTCGGCCGCGATTCCGGGGTTCGCCGAGGCGCTGGCGTGGCCTGACGGGGAGCTGACGATGCGTCCGTGCTGAGCGGACAGCTATCGAATCAACGGACCCACGAATCGATGATACGCATCCACGAATCCTGAATGCGCATCCAAGATCGCTGGATGTGCATCCAGAAAGTCTGGATGCGTATCCAGGAAGTCTGGATGTGCATCCAAGAATCCTGGATGCGTATCCAAGAATGCTGGATGCGTATCCAGAAAGTCTGGATGCGCACTCAAGAATCGTGGATGCGCATCCAGAAAGTCTGGATGCGCATTCAAGGATCCTGGATGCGCACACAGGAATCGATGATGAGCAGAGAGGAAAGCGGTCGATGAAAGGAACTTTTGTTACTTACTTGTGACCTTTTCCTGCTCAGCTCGTCTAAGTAGATACGTATCGATATCCGCCCGGCGGCGCGTTCGCTGACGGGATACAGAACCGGTTCGCATTGGCTAACCCGCTGACCCACGCGGGGTTGTGACGAGTTTGCCCCGCGCGGTTTTTTGAGGACGATCATGCGAAAAACAAGAGAAAGCGTTGTCAAGACGACCAAAAACAGAACGGCCCGGAGTGCCGTCGCGGCCGCCCCCTCCGCCGCTGGATCGACGCAGGACGTCGCCACTCAGGTGATGGGACTGCTCGACCAGATCGAAGCCCTCATCCCAGGTTTCCTGCATCACGATACCAATGACGCCAAGCGCGTTGCCGCCGTGGCACGCTTTGCCCCTGACCTCGTGCCACAGGTCATCACCACGGTGACCGCGCTCCCACCGGTCGGCGGTGTGAACACCTTCGACGTCGAAGGGGGCAAGGCGGCGCTGGCGTTCAACGAAACCCTGCAGCCGGTCGTGCAGCGGCTGTCATCGTTGCTCGGCGGCGTCCAGTTCACCGTCGACAGCCAACTGGCCCGGGCGGCCACCCAGGCGTTGTCGACGTATGCGTGGGCCAAGAAGCACGCCAAAGGTCCCGATGGCGTCGCCCTCCGTCCGTATCTGGATGGGATGACGCGCACGATCAAGAAGGTCCTGAATCGCCGCAAACCGTCCGCATCGACGCCGGTACCTCCATCGACACCGGCGCCGCATGCACAAGGTTTCCTGGCTCCCAATCTGGCCCAGGCCGGAGCGGATATCGACGATGACCTGCCTCAGGACTTCCGGGAGGCGCTCGAAGAGGCTGTGAGGGATTAGCTTTTGTTGCTGGGTTGCCGGGTCTTGCGGTTACGCAGGATGCTGGCAACTCGGCAACCTGGCGACTTGGCCACCGCGAGACCGCGCAACCCCGCGACCGCGCGACCCCGCCTACCGCTTCACGACACGCCGCCGCTGGATCACGTTATCGAACACCCACGCTGCACCGGCGGAGCTGTTGTCTCCGAAGCCGCCGACGATCGCTGTCTGGCCGTCGCCGGAGAGGGCGACGGAGAGGCCCTGGTAGACATTCGAGCCCACGGCGTCCGCCCCGACCAGTTTGGCCGAGAGCTGCGTCCATACGCTTCCGCTCCGCCTCCAGATCCAGGCGGCACCGGCGTTCTGGTTATCGCCGTAGCCTCCGACGATGGCGGTGTTGCCGTCCGCGGAAATCGACACTGAATAGCCCTGATGGACGTTGATGCCGGTACCGGCAGCATCAGAACCGGCCAGGCGAGTGGGTTGCTGCGTCCAGACGTTTCCGCTTCTGGTCCATATCCAGGCGGATCCGGAGGCATGATCGTATTCCTCACCGATGACGGCCGTGTTGCCGTCGGCGGAGAGTGCCACGGAGACCCCGAAGTTGTTGGCACCGGCGCGAGTCAGCTTGGCGGCCTGCTGGGTCCAGACCCCTCCGTTTCGGACAAAGACCCAGGCGGCACCGCGGGCTCCGTTGACGCCGTTGTCGCCGTAACCTCCGACGATGGCCGTGTTGCCATCCGCGGAGAGGGAGACGGAGCAGCCTTGCTGTACGGGAAGATTGAAAAAGGATTGGCCGAACGCGACGTCCAGGCCGGTCAGCTTCGGTCCTTGCTGCGTCCAGACCCCTCCGGTCCTGGTCCAGACCCATGCCGCGCCGTATCCATCGATGATCCTGCCACCGAAATTGAGCCGGTCGCCGACCCCGCCGATGATGGCCGTATTGCCGTCCGCGGAAAGCGCGACGGCCGTCCCTTGTTGCGAGCCCGAGCTCGCCCCCGAACCGACCAGCTTCGGCCCCTGTTGCTTCCAGACTCCTTCGACGCGCGTCCAGACCCAAGCCGCCCCATCGTACGTGTTGTCGAGGGGAGCGCCGACGATGGCCGTATTGCCATCGGCGGAGAGGGCCACGGAAAACCCCTGCCGCGCGGTTCCGACGTTTCCTAAAACGGATCCTGACCCGATCAGCTTGGCCTGCTGGCTCCAGACTCCCGCGCTCCTCGTCCATATCCAGGCAGCCCCGTAAGGGTCGTCATTCGCTCCTCCGACGATGGCTGTATTGCCGTCCGCGGAAAGAGCGACCGCTCCTCCCTGCGACGCGTGTCCCTCGGCTCCCGAACTGATCAGCTTCGGTTGCGGCTGCGTCCAGACGCTCCCGCTTCTGTTCCAGACCCAGGCCGCTCCGACCTGACCATTGTCGAGTGGACCTCCGATGATGGCCGTGTTCCCATCCGCCGAGAGGGAGACGGAAGCGCCTTGTTGCGCCCTCGGTCCATCGACGCCCGCGCCGAGCAGTTTGGTGGACTGCTGGCTCCAGACGCCGGCGCTCCTGACCCACACCCAGCTCGCGCCAGCCTGATCCAGGTCGTAGTTTCCGCCGGCCACGATAATGTTGCCGTCGGCGGAAACAGCGACAGACGTACCCTGATACGCGAGCGCGTCAGGGGCGACCGCGCCGGCCAGCTTCTCTCCCTGCTGCGTCCAGCCCGAGGAGCTCTTCGTCCAGATCCAGATCGCACCGGCACCAAAGTTGTCGTTGGCACCCCCCACGACGAGCGTGTTGCCGTCGGCCGAAAGGGCCACCGAGGAACCTTGATGAACGGACCGGATGACGGGGCTGTTGACGAAGCCGGAACCGACGAGCTTGGAGCCCTGCACGCTCCAGCTCTCTCCGTTCCGTGTCCAGATCCAGGCAGCGCCGACCCCCTTGTCGTCGTTGATCCCTCCGATGACGGCCGTGTTGCCGTCCGAGGAAAGGCAAACGGAAGAGCCGAATTGCGTGAAGGCCGCCAGGGCCGGTATGAGAAGTTTCGGTCCCTGCTGGAACCAGACGCCTACGCTTCTTGTCCAGATCCAGGCGGCGCCGACGGACTGGTTATCGCCCGGCGCTCCGACGATGGCGGTGTTGCCGTCCGCGGAGAGGGCCACGGAAGAGCCTTGCCCTGATCGTCCCACGGTGTCGGAACCGATGAGTTTCGGTCCCTGCTGGGTCCAGACGCCGCCGCTTCGAGTCCAGATCCACGCGGCACCGAGGCCATTGCCGTCGTTGTTCCCTCCGACGATGGCCGTGTTGCCGTCGGCGGAAATGGCGACCGAAACGCCCTGGTGGCTGACCGGCCCCGAATCCGAGCCGACCAGTGGTCCCGACTGCTGCGTCCATAGGCCGCCGTTCTTCGTCCAGATCCATGCGGCTCCGACGCTCTTGCTGTAGACCGCTCCGACGATGGCGGTGTTGCCATCCGCGGAGACCGCCACCGCACTCCCCTGTTGCGCAATCTCCAACGCCCCCGTCCCCACCAGCTTCGGCGCATGCTGCACGAACTGCGCGAGAGCAGGCTGGGGCGAAAGCAGCGCGGCGGCGAGCAGGGCGATGGATGTAAGGAGAGGACGCATAGGGTGGCCATTCTACGCGGGCTAATCTCGCAATCCTCAGTCATGCCGAGAGCCGGCACAGACAAGAGTGTCTGTGCCACCGGCGGCCTCCTGCTACGAGAACAGATCCGTCTGTCTTCGCGTCGCTCCCATCGCGTAGCCGAGGTGGTCGTAGGCCAGCTTGCTGGCCACGCGTCCGCGTGGGGTCCGTTGCAGGAAGCCGATCTGGATGAGATAAGGCTCGTAGAGGTCTTCGATGGTGCCGCGATCCTCGGCGATCGACGACGCGAGTGCACCGACTCCCACGGGGCCGCCGCTGAAGCGTTCGATGATGGTGGTCAGCAGCTTGCGGTCGATCTCGTCGAGGCCGAATTCGTCGACTTCGAGCATGACCAGCGCGTCGTGGGCGATGGCGACGTCGATCTTCCCCTCGCGCTTGACCTCGGCGAAGTCGCGTACGCGGCGCAGGAGGCGGTTGGCGATTCGCGGTGTACCGCGCGAACGGCGGGCGATCTCGTGCGAGCCGTCGGCGGTCACCTCGATGCCGAGGATGTCGGAGGAACGGCGGACGATGATCTCGAGCGACTCGACGTCGTAGAAGTCGAGGCGGTGCACGATCCCGAATCGTGCCCGCAGCGGCGCGCTGAGAAGACCGGCGCGCGTGGTGGCGCCGATGAGCGTGAATGGCGGCAGCTCGACTTTCAGCGTGCGCGCGGCCGGCCCCTGGCCGATGACGACGTCGATGTAGAAGTCCTCCATCGCCGAATAGAGGACTTCCTCGACCGGTGCGGGGAGACGGTGGATCTCATCGATGAAGAGCGTGTCGCCCTTCTCGAGGTTGGTGATGATGGCCACGAGGTCGCCGGGCTTCTCGAGTGCAGGCCCCGAGGTCGAGCGCATGGCGGCATCCATCTCGTTGGCGACGATGTTGGCCAGCGTGGTCTTGCCGAGGCCGGGAGGTCCGAAGAGGAGAACGTGATCGAGCGTCTCGCGCCGTTTGCGCGCGGCGGCGATGGATATCTCCAGGTTGGCCTTGACCTTCTGCTGGCCGATGTACTCGCGAAGACGCCGCGGCCGGAGGGAAAGCTCGACCGTGGCGTCGTCTTCGACCGGTATGGCGGAGAGGAGGCGGTCGTCCATTACGCGCAGTTTACCGCGCGGCTTCGCGCGCGTTGTCTGCGGCTTCGCCGCGTTGTCGGTTGTCTGCGCGCTGCGGCGCGCGTGGTCAGTGTCAATGGATACGAGCCGACGGCGAGGGTTGGTCTGGGCGGGCACAATACGAAATGGGGTATTACCCACTTGACCTCTCTGCCCCCAAAGAGCAAAGTGACGATTGATATGTCGAAACCGGCGAAGAAAACCAGTGGCTTACGGCTCGTAGCGCGGGATGTCCGTCCCGATGGCCGCAACCGTCTCGCGCTTGGCAAAGCGCTGAAGGACCTTGAAGACGCCAGCTTCAACGTTTACCAGGACGAACGCGGCCGAATCGTGCTGGAGCCGCAGGTCTCAATCCCCGCATCCGAGGCATGGCTATACCGCAACCCCAAGGCGCTCGCCTCAGTCCGCCGCGGCCTTGCGGACGCGGCCGCTGGAAGAACGAAGTCTCTCGGCTCCTTTGCGCGATACGCCGACGAAGACGATGAATCGTGAGCTGCTCTTCTCGATCGAAGCCACGCGCGCCTTGGAGGATCTCGAATCAAGTCCGTCCAAAGCAGGACTGCTCAGGCAGGTGCACAAGACGCTCGGTTTGCTCGAAACGAATCTCCGACACCCATCATTGCAGACCCACAGCTTTCATTCGTTACATGGTCCGGAAGGGGAAGAGGTTTTCGAGGCATATGCGCAGAACAGGACGCCCGGCGCCTATCGCGTCTTCTTCTACTACGGTCCCGATCGCGTCGAGGGGAAGAAGCGCGTTCCGGTGCTGACGATCGTGGCGATTACACCGCATCCGTGAACCGCGCGGTGCGCGCGTGGTCAGGGTTCAGTAGTTGCGAGAGGCAATGAGACGTCATCAGTCAATTCGGCCCAACTGACCACGCGCGGAGCGCAGACAACCGACAACCGACAACGCGCGTAGCGCTAGTAGTACATCCCCAACTGCAGCTTGGCCGCCTCGGACATCATGCTGCGGTCCCAGACCGGATCGAAGACCACCTCGACTTCGGCTTCCTTCACGCCCGGGAGCGATTCGACCTTCGATTTCACATCCGAGGCGAGGACAGGGCCCATGCCGCAGCCGGGGGCGGTCAGGGTCATCTTGATCTTCACGTTCTTCGCGCCGTCGGCGTCTTCGAGCTCGCAGAGGTAGACCAGGCCGAGGTCGACGATGTTCACCGGGATCTCCGGGTCGTAGCAGGTCTTGAGCTGGTCCCACACCATCTCTTCCAGCTTCTCGGGGACGATGGCCTCGCCGGGAGCGAGCTCGGGGGCGTTCTCGACTGGTTTGCCGATGGCCTCGGCCTCGCGGCCGGAGATGCGGACCATCAGTCCGCGCTCGGTGATGAGCGTGTAGGAGCCGCCAAGCGACTGCGTGATCGTGGCGCGGGCGCCCTCGGGGACGAGGACTTTCTCCCCGCTCGGAATCATCACTGCTTCGGCGTTTCGGGTCAGAGTTACTTCTTCGCGCATGTTCATATCGTTCGGTTGTCCCTACGTCTCTTGGCCTGATTCGCTGACCGCATCACTCGGTTGACACCGTTTCCTTATCGCCCTCGATGGCGCTGTTCAAGGTGTGCCACGGCAGCGAGGCGCACTTTACACGCGCCGGAAACTCGGATACCCCGGAGAACGCGGCCAGGCGTCCCAATTCTGCCGTGCTGAGGCTGCCGGGCTCGCCGGTGACGAGCTTGTGGAAGACATCGAAGAGCTGGTGCGCCTCTTCGGTCGTCTTCCCTTTGAGCGTCGCGCTCATGACCGATGCCGACGCCTTCGAGATCGCGCAGCCATTGCCGGTGAAACCGATGTCTTTGATGGTGTTGCCGTCGATTTCCACGTAGATCGTGTAGTGGTCGCCGCAGAGCGGGTTGTAGCCGTCCACCTTCTTCGTGGCGTGCTCCAGCTCGTGAAAGTTTCGGGGGTTCCTGTTGTGGTCGAGGATGACCTGCTGGTAGAGCTCACGAAGTTCGGACATTAGTTACCTGAACAGCTCGATCACCTTTTGCAATCCGCCGATCAGCGCGTCCGCTTCTTCCCGCGTGTTGTACATGGCGAAGGAGGCCCGCCCGGTGGCCGGCACGTTGAAGCGCATCATCAGCGGCTGCGCGCAATGGTGGCCGGTGCGGATGGCGATCCCTTCCTGATCGAGGATCGTTCCGATGTCGTGCGGGTGCACGCCCTCCAGGACAAACGAGATGACGCTGGCCTTCTCCGCCGCGGTGCCGATGATGCGCAGGCCATCGACCGCGAGCAGGCGCCTCGTGGCGTAGTGCAACAGGTCCTGCTCGTGCGTGGCGATGGCGTCGATGCCGATGGCGCTGACGTAGTCGAGCGCCGCGGCCAGGCCGACCACTCCTTCGATGTTCGGCGTCCCCGCTTCGAACTTGTAGGGAAGGGCGTTGTAGGTCGTCTTCTCGAAGCTGACGGAGAGGATCATGTCGCCGCCGCCCTGCCACGGTGGCATGGCCTCGAGGATCGCTTCCTTGCCGTACAGGACGCCGGTCCCGGTGGGGCCGTAGACCTTGTGGCCGGAGAAGGCGTAGAAGTCGCAATCGAGGTCGCGCACGTCGACGTGAAGATGGGGAACGCCCTGCGCTCCGTCGATCAGCACGACCGCGCCGGCGGCGTGCGCAAGGCCGATCATCTTGCGGATCGGATTGATCGTTCCCAACGCGTTCGATGCGTGGCCGAAGGCGACCAGCTTCGTGCGCGGCGTCAGCAGCCTGGCGAACTCTTCGAGCACGAGATCGCCGGAATCGTTCACCGGAGCGACGCGCAGCCCCGCCCCTTTCTCTTCACACAGCAACTGCCAGGGGACGATGTTCGAGTGATGCTCGATGGCGGTGATGAGGATCTCGTCACCGGCGCCGACGTTCTTCCGTCCCCATGACTGCGCCACGAGGTTGATCCCCTCGGTGGTTCCACGCGTGAAGACGATCTCTTTCTCGTCGCGCGCGCCGATGAAGCGCTTCACGGTGGTACGGGCCTTCTCGTACGCATCCGTGGCCACTTCGCTGAGATAGTGGACGCCGCGGTGAACGTTCGAGTTTTCTTCGCTGTAGTAACGGACGATGCGGTCGATGACCTGCCGCGGCTTCTGGGTCGTGGCGGCGTTGTCGAGGTAGACGAGCGGGCGGCCGCCGCGCACCGGGTGGTGGAGGATGGGGAAGTCGCGGCGAATGCGGCTGACGTCGAGGACGTCATCGGACTGCTGCAGGACGGCGCTGCTCATCGCGGTTCTCCTCTCCGTTCCGGCATGCGCGCGGGCATCCGGCTGAATAGGGCGCGGCCGGCGTTCTCGCGCACGACGTCGATCTTCATCCGCTCGACGATCTCGCTGGCAAAGGCGTAGACGAGCAGGTTGCGCGCCTCTTCCTCGCCGATGCCACGGGCGCGGAGGTAGAAGAGCGCCTCCTCGTCGAGCTGGCCGATCGTCGAGCCGTGGTTGCACTTCACGTCGTCGTTGTGGATCTCCAGCGACGGCTTCGAATCGACGACCGCGGTCTCCGAGAGCAGCAGGTTACGGTTGGTCTGCCGCGAGCTCGTCTTCACCGCATCCGGCTCGACGATGATGCGTCCGTCGAAGATGCCGCGGGCGTTCTCGTCGAGAATGCCCTTGAACAGCTCCAGGCTGTCGCAATGCGGCGCGACGTGATCGATGATGGTGTGATTGTCGACGTGCTGGCGGCCGGAGAGGACGAAGAGCCCTTCCATCGAAAGACTGGCTCCTTCGCCGGTCAGCGCGACGTTGATCTCGTTGCGCACGAGACCACCGCCGGTGGCGATGGTGCGCGAGGTGACATTCGACGAGCGCTCCTGATGAATCTGTACCGTGCCGATGTGGAAGGCCTCGAGCGACTCGTTCTCGAATTTGTAGTGATCGACGACGGCACCGTCGCCGGCCACGATCTCGGTGACCGTGTTCGTGAAGTAGGTTCCCTTGCCGAGGAACGATTCGATCACGGTGATCTGGCTTCCGCGGCCGGCCACGATCAGGTTGCGATGATGCGACATCACCGGATGCTCGGCGTTGCCTCCACCGACATAGAGAAGGTGAATGAAGCCTTCGACCACCGTTCCCGGCGCGATCTCGATGTACGCGCCGTCCTGCCAGAGCGCGGTGTTGAGCGCGGTCAGGGCGTGTCGTTCGTAATCTGCGTAGCGCGCGAAGTGCTGCCCGAACGATTCGGTTTCCATCGCCTCACGAATCGGCAGGACGCGGATTCCGGGATGCTCGTTGGCGAGCGCCGACCGGTTCACATGCAGCCCGCCGTTGACGAACGTCAATTCGGCGATAGGCCTTTCGCCGAACGGCGGAATGGGATCCTTCCCCTCGGGCTGCCGCTCATCGGTCTTCCAATCGATGCTCGCCAGCGGCAGGAGCGAGGTGTACTTCCACGCTTCGAGCCGCGTGGTCGGCCAGCCGAGCGCCTGAAAGCGCTCTGCAGCCTGCGCGCGGATGCGGCGGACGCGCTCCGGCTCGCCGTCGATGTGCCGCGGCTCGACGCAGGCCTGGCGAATATCGGGAACGAGAACGCTGCTCATCGGGCCAGTGCTACCTCTTCTTCGATCCACTCATAACCCTTTTGCTCGAGCTCTTCGGCCAGCTCCTTCCCACCCGACTTCACGATCCTGCCGTCGGCCAGGACGTGGACGAAGTCAGGAACGAGATACCGCAGCAGCCGCTGGTAATGGGTAATGACGAGCACCGAGTGCTTTTCGCTGGCGAGCGCATTCACGCCCTCGGCGACGATGCGCAGGGCGTCGATGTCGAGCCCCGAATCGGTCTCGTCGAGGATGGCCAGCTTCGGATCGAGCACCGCCATCTGGAAGATCTCGTTCCGCTTCTTCTCGCCGCCGGAGAAGCCTTCGTTCACCGAGCGGTTCATGAATGTCTCATCCATCTCGACGAGCTTCATCTTCTCGCGGGCGAGCTGCAGGAACTCCATGGCGTCGAGCTCCTCCTGCCCCTGATGCTTGCGGACGGAGTTGAGCGCGGCCTTGAGGAAGTAGATGTTGTTGACGCCCGGAATCTCGACCGGGTACTGCATGGCCAGGAAGACTCCCTCCCGCGCCCGCTCCTCGGCCGGCAGCGCCAGCAGGTCCTTTCCGAGATACGTGACCGACCCCGAGGTTGCGACGTACTTCGGCCGTCCGGCCAGAACATTCGCCAGCGTCGATTTTCCGGAGCCGTTCGGCCCCATGATCGCGTGCACCTCGCCCATGCCGACGTGCAGCGTGAGCCCCTTGAGGATTTCTTTGCCGTCGATTCCGGCGTGCAGATTTTTGATATCGAGCATATTTTGATTTCATCCTGCCGTGAGCGAAGCGAACCGGCAGGATCTCCGGTCAGCCCGCGCTGGCGTTTGGTTTAGGCGGGCTCACCGGAGATGCTGACGTCGCTTCGCTCCGCAGCATTGGGTTTCGTACTAGCCGACTGATCCTTCCAATGACACTCCAAGCAACTTCGTCGCTTCTACAGCGAACTCCATCGGCAACTCCTTGAACACTTCCCGGCAGAAGCCGTTGACGATCATCGAAACAGCGTCCTCGGCGGAGATGCCGCGCTGCTGGCAGTAGAAGAGCTGGTCTTCGCCGATCTTCGACGTCGAGGCCTCGTGCTCCATCTGTGCCGAGGAGTTGCGCACCTCGATGTAGGGGAACGTGTGCGCGCCGCATTTGTCGCCGAGGAGCAGCGAGTCGCACTGCGAGTAATTGCGCGCCCCTTCCGCCGACTTCATGATCTTCACTTCGCCACGGTAGGTCTGCTGGCCGAAGCCGGCCGAGATCCCCTTCGAGATGATCGTCGAACGGGTGTTCTTGCCGAGGTGAATCATCTTCGTACCGGTGTCGGCTTGCTGATAGTGATTCGTCAGCGCCACCGAGTAGAACTCACCGACCGAGTTGTCGCCTTGCAGGATGCAGCTCGGATACTTCCAGGTGATGGCCGAGCCGGTCTCCACCTGCGTCCACGACAGCTTGGCATTGGTGAAGGCCTTGCCGCGCTTGGTGACGAAATTGTAGATCCCGCCGCGTCCTTCCTTGTCGCCGGGATACCAGTTCTGCACGGTCGAGTACTTGATCGATGCGTTGTCGAGCGCGACCAGCTCGACCACCGCGGCGTGGAGCTGATTCTCATCGCGCATCGGTGCCGTGCATCCCTCGAGGTAACTGACGGTGGCCCCTTCATCGGCCACGATCAGCGTCCGCTCGAACTGCCCCGTGCCGGCGGAGTTGATCCGGAAGTAGGTCGACAGCTCCATCGGGCAGCGAACGCCCTTGGGGATGTAGCAGAACGAGCCGTCGGTGAAGACCGCGGCGTTCAGCGTGGCGAAAAAGTTGTCGGTGTAGGGAACGACGCTGCCGAGGTACTTGCGGACCAGGTCCGGATGCTTCTGCACGGCGTCGGAGAAGGAACAGAAGATGACTCCCACCTTCGCCAACTCGGTGCGGAACGTCGTCGCGACGGAGACGGAGTCGAAGACCGCGTCGACGGCCACGCCGGAGAGCCGCTTCTGCTCTTCGAGCGAGATGCCGAGCTTCTCGAACGTGGCCCGCAGCTCGGGATCGACTTCATCGAGCGAGTTGAGCTTCTTTTTCTGCTTCGGCGCGGAGTAGTAGCAGATGGACTGGTAGTCGATCGGGCCGTACTTGACGTTGGCCCACGTCGGCTCCTTCATCGTCGTCCAGTGGCGAAGGGCCTTGAGGCGGAAGTCGAGCATCCACTCCGGCTCGTTCTTCTTCGCCGAGATGAGGCGGATGATGTCTTCATTCAGCCCGGGAGGAGCCTGATCGGCTTCGATGTCGGTGACGAAGCCGTACTTGTACTCCTGACTGGCAATCTGTTCGATCGTACTGGTCATGATGGATTCCCAACTCGCAACAGCGCCGGTTTGTCGACCCGCGCTACCGGCATCACACCACGCGTGAGGTCGCCGAGCGTTACCTGCTCGAATGCTCCTTTGACCGCACGGTTGATGCCGAACATGAATCGCCGTGACGGGCAGGCCACACGGATGGCGCAGGCGGCGTGACCCTGATCGTCCGTCGTTTCGCACTCGACGAGATCCCACGGACCTTCGAGCGCATCGATGAGCTGCCCGAGGGTGACGGACTCGGCGTCACCGTGAAAGGTGTAGCCGCCGCCGACGCCGCGATGGGACTCGATCACCTCGCTCTGGTGAAGCGTTTTGAGGACCTTGGTGATCATCGGCACCGGCAGGTGGTAGAACTCGGCAATCTCCCGAGCCGAGGCCACCTCGCCGTTGTGACGGGCAAGGTAGACAGCGGCTAGGAGGCCGTAATCCGTGAGTTTGGAGATCTTGAGCATCAGTACGTTCCCAAAAGGAGCGAAACAGTACCACTACGGTACGGTTTGTTCAACTGATACGCAACGTTGCTTCTTCCCGCTCGCTCGTTGGCACACATGCTGCGATTGAATCGGGTGTGATGACCCCGAAAATCCCCACCCTGGCCGCGTTAGCTCTCCTCGTTTTTGGCTGCAGCCGTTCCGCGAAAGTGGAGCGTGGTCAGCAGCAATACGACGTCGTCCAGGAGGGATCGGCGAGCGGTGTGACCTCGACCATCAACGGGCCGGGAGAGACCACACCTCCGCTCACGAACACGAACGTCGATACGACGACGAACTTCACCATTCCGAATCCGAATCCACTCGGCAACGATACGGCCGGAACGGCCATGTCCGGTTCGACGACAGCGATGACGCCGATTACGACGACCTCGACGATGGCTCCGCGTCCGCTACGCCCCCGTGTGTACACGCCGCCACCGCGACCGCAGGAATTGCGGCCGGAGCCGGCAACCGACACGACTGCGACTACCACGGACGATACGGAAACGACGGCCACCGAAACGACCACGACCTCTCCGAAGACGACCACGGCACCGAACCCGAAGAAGAAATCGGATCAGGATCAGCCGCCTCCGCCACCGCCAACCGACACGACGGGTACACGAGGCTAACGAACGGAGCGCTGGCGTCTCGCCGGCTGGCCCGGAGGCGTCTCGCCTCCGGTCTGGCAAGACTCGACACATTACTGGTAACCGCACCTGCAGCGGCGAGACGCCGCTGCGCCAGCCGGCGAGACGCCAGCGCTCCGGTAATAACGCGCCGTGCCGGTGCGGGTAGAATGCGCCCCCAATATGCCGCGCCTTGCATTCCAGGACCTCATCCTCCGCCTCCAGAACTTCTGGGCCGAGCGCGGCTGCATGATCGAGACACCGCTCGATCTCGAGGTCGGCGCGGGGACGATGCATCCCGCCACCTTCCTCCGCGTTCTTGGGCCGGAACCGTGGAACGTTGGCTACGTGCAGCCGTCGCGGCGCCCTGCGGACGGGCGTTACGGCGACAACCCGTTCCGCCTCGGCAAGCACTATCAGTTTCAGGTCATCCTCAAGCCGTCGCCGCTGGACGTGCAGGAGCTGTATCTCGACTCTCTGCGTGCGCTCGGACTCGATCTGACCCGCCACGACATCCGCTTCGAGGAGGACAACTGGGAAGCGCCGACTCTCGGTGCGTGGGGCGTCGGCTGGCAGATCCTTCTCGACGGGATGGAGATCACGCAGTTCACATACTTCCAGCAGGCCGGCGGTATCGATCTGGCTCCGATCTCCGCGGAGATCACCTACGGCCTGGAGCGCCTGACGATGTTCCTCTCCCGCCAGCCCTCGGTGTACGACATCGAATGGGGCGCCGGCTTCGGTTACGGCCCTGTTCGGAAACAGGACGAGTACGAGTTCTCGAAGTATTACTTCGAGACCGCGGACATCGACCTGCACTGGAAGCTCTTCGATGCCTACGAAGGCGAAGCGCGCCGCTGTCTGGAGGCGAAGCTCGTTCTCCCAGCGTACGACTGGACTCTGAAGTGCTCGCACGTGTTCAACACGCTCGACGCGCGCGGCGCCGTCTCGGTGACCGAGCGCGTCGGCATCACCAAGCGCGTCCGCGAACTGGCCGTCGCCTGCGCGCACCAGTATCTGGAGTCGCGTGAAGCGCTCGGATTTCCGCTGCTGAAGGCATCCAATGGCTGAGTACTTTTTCGAGCTGCTGACGGAAGAGATCCCGGCGTGGATGCATACCGCCGCGCAGGCGACGCTGCTGCAGCAATTGACGAAACTGACGCAGGACCTCGGGGAGCCGCCCGATGACCGCAATCCGGTCATCGTCAACAGCACCCCGCGCCGCATCATCTTCTTCCTCTCGCGCATCCCGCTCCGCGAAAGCGACCGCGAAGAAGAAGTGAAGGGTCCGCCCGTCAAGGCCGCGTATGACGCCGAGGGGAAGCCCACCCAGGCGCTGAACGGATTCCTGAGAAAGAACAACGCCACGTTGGCCGAGATCATCGTCGGGAGTCGGGAGTCGGGAGAAGCGCCAACCTCCGACAACCGACAACCGACAACCGACAACCGTTCTTCTGACTACATCCGCGTCAAGCGCACGATCAAAGGCCGCTCCGCGGGCGAGATCCTGCAGGAGCGCGTGCCGCTGATCATCGAATCACTGCGCTGGCCGAAGATGATGCGATGGGGCAAGGGCGAGCATTCCTACATCCGCCCGATCCATTCGGTCGTCTCCGTGCTCGACGGCGAGCATCTGCCGATCACGATCTTCGACATCCCCTCGGGGGCAACCACGCGCGGCCACCGCACGCTGGCTCCGCAACCGATCGATGTTCTCTCGTACAACGACTACGTGACGAAGCTGGAGCTGGCGCGCGTCGTCATCGACGCCGACCGCCGCCGCCATGTCATGGCCGAGCGCGCCCGCGTCCTCGGCCAGCAGGCAGGCGGCATTCCGTCGGTCGACGCCTCGATCTGGTCGCAGTGGCAATACCTCACCGAATACCCGGGCGTCGTCCGCGCCGAATTCGGCCGCGAATACCTGTCGCTACCCGATGAAGTGCTGGTCACTGTGATGCGCGTCCATCAGAAGCAGCTTCCGATCCGCACGGCCGACGGACGGCTCACCAGCTTCTTCCTGGCCGTTCTCGACAACGACGCCGATCTGGACGGCAACGCCGCCTACGGCAATTCATTCGTCACGAACGCCCGCTTCGCCGATGCGAAATTCTTCTACGAGACCGATCGGAAGCGGACACTCGAGTCGCGCCTCGATCAGCTCGAGCACCTGCAGTTTCAGGAGAAGCTCGGCAACTATCGCGACAAGACCAAACGCATCGAAGAGATCGCCGCCGCCATCTCCGACGACGCCGATACGCTCGCCGCGGCCCGGCTCTGCAAGACTGATCTCCCCACGGAGATGGTGAAAGAGTTCACCGACCTGCAGGGAAAAATCGGCGGCATCTATGCGCGCGAAGAGGGTTTGCCGGAGAGCACGTGGCAGGCCATCTACGATCACTATCTCCCGGTCAACATCGACGATGCGCTCCCGCGCACGCTCAGCGGGGCGATCGTCTCGCTCGCCGACAAGATCGACACCCTTGCCGGCTTCTTCCTCGTCGGAGCGAAACCGACCGGCTCGAAAGACCCCTTCGCCCTGCGCCGCGCAGCACAGGGCATCGTGCAGATCCTGCTCAACCGCGACAAACGCTCCGTGAAGATCGGCATCGACAAATTGATCGACATCGCCATCGCGGCTCACCAGCAACGCAGCAACCCAGCAACCCAGCAACCGAAAGACGACCTCCTCGCCTTCTTCGCCGAGCGCGTCCGCACGATCCTCGAAGCGTCGGCATACGGCTTTGCCTACGACGAGATCGCCGCGGCCATGGAGGCGGGATGGGCGTCGTCGCTCACCGACCTCGTCGACCGCATCACCGCGCTCAAGGCGATGCGTAACGAGCCGAACTTCCTCTCGATCCTCGACTCCGCCAAACGCATCGCCAACATCACCTCGGGTCAGGAGTCCGCGGCACGCGTCGATCCCTCGAAGCTCGAGAGCGACACGGAACGGCGGCTGGCCGAGCTCGTGCCGTTGATGAGCGATCAGGTCGACGAGATGATCGGCGAACGTAACTACAAGCTTGCCCTCGAGACCTTTGCCGCCATGGCCCCGGAGCTCGAGACGTTCTTCGACGAGGTGATGGTCATGGTCGAAGACGAGGGCGTGCGCCGCAACCGCATGGCGCTGCTGCGCACCGTCGGCAACGCCGTCATGAAGATCGCCGACGTGACCAAAATCGTCGTCGACAGGCGCGAGTACCGGGCGTGAACAGACGCACGCTGCTGGCGCTGCTGCTCATCGTGAGTTGCGCGCGTCCCACGCCGAAGCAGGCCTCGGTTCAGCAGGGCCCGAACGAGCCTCCCACCGACATCATCAACGAGCAGTCGAGCCTCCTCGACATCACGCGCGGCGCAACCATCGTCTCCCGCACCGGCGAGGCAATGCTGCTCACCTCCGCCATCTACACGATCGACGGCCAGATCGGCTCGTTCTGGGCGCCGCCGCCCCGCGACTATCCACAGTCGATCGTGATCGCCCTCGGCGCTCGCAGCCGCATCGACCGCGTCGGGTTTCGCACGCTCGTCAGAGAGGCGTACGAGGCGAATCATGTGACGTTCGAGCGCTCGCTCGACGGCGCGGCATGGCAACCGTTGGGGACGATGACGGCGCGGCAGGTCAACGAAGCGCAATGGCTCGACGTCGCGCCATCAGAGGCCGCGTATGTGCGCGTCACGGTTCCCGACGCCAGGCATCCCGTGCGTGACGTGCGCCTGCAATCGCTCCTCGCGCACGGCACGGAGACCGGCCCGCGGAGCGACCCGTCGCTCGACGGTTGCTGGTCGATAAACGGCGAAGCCGCCGCCTTCGTCCAGCGCGGCGGACGAGCAACCGGCATCGTGACGCGTGGCAATCTGCCCATTTTTCTCGCCGGCGGCACGAACGGCCGGATGTGGCGCTTCAACTGGATCCGCGGCAACGATTACGGTTTCACCGCCCTCACCGTGTCGCCCGACGGCAAACATCTCAGTGCCCTCGACTGGCACGAGGAAGCGATCCCGCTCTTCACCGCCATTCCCTGGTTTGGCGAGCGCGCTCCCTGCGCCGCCCTCGCGCCGCGCGACGACGTTCCGCTGGCGGTGCTCCGGCGTGCAGGCCACGTCTCGATGTTCGCGTTGCAATTTGATCCGGCAGGCGAGCTCGCCGTCGAAGCCAGCCGCGAGGAGCTGCAGTCGCTGATGAGCATCATTCACAACGCGCCGGTTCCTCTTCGCATCGTGACGCACGAGTTCCAGCAGCCCGATGCGAAACGCAACAAAGAGCTCGCCGAGCATGAGATCGCCTCGGTTCGCAAGGCGCTCGAGAGCCTCGGCGCCGGTCTCGGGCGCGTCGACTTCCTCGCCGCCGGCAGCGACTCGGCGCGCCAGACGCCGGCCAGCGACGCCGCGCGGGCGATCTACTCCAGCGTCGAGGTGGAAGTTCGGAGATAATCGCGCCGCGATGGGGCAGCCGCAATACGTCTACTACTTCGGCGATGGAAACGCCGAGGGCAACGCCAAAATGAAGGACGTCCTCGGCGGCAAAGGCGCGGGCCTGGCCGAGATGACGAACATCGGCGTTCCGGTCCCACCCGGCTTCACCATCTCCACCGCCGTCTGCACCTGGTTTTATGACCACGGCAAGACATACCCGCCGGAGCTGAAAAGCGCCGTGGAGGAGAACCTCGCACGCGTGGAGAAATCCGTCGGCCATAAATTCGGCGACCGCGACCAACCGCTCCTCGTCTCTGTCCGCTCCGGCGCGCGCGCGTCGATGCCGGGAATGATGGACACGATCCTCAACCTCGGCCTGAACGACGAGACCGTGAAGGGGCTGGCAGCTTCGTCGAAAGACGAGCGTTTCGCCCTCGATTCCTACCGGCGCTTCATCCAGATGTACTCCGGCGTCGTGCTGGAGATCGACAAGGATCACTTCGAGCACGAGCTCTTCGCGCTGCGCGATCGATCCGGCGTCAAGACCGACGCCGAGATCCCGGCCGAGGGATTGCGCGGTCTCGTCGAAACATACAAAGGCCTCGTCCGCGAGAAAAGCGGCAGCGACTTTCCGCAGGATGTGCAGCAGCAGCTCTGGGGTGCCGTTGGCGCGGTCTTCAACTCATGGAACAACCAGCGCGCCATCACCTACCGCAAGCTCAACCAGATTCCCGACGACTGGGGCACCGCCGTCAACGTGCAGTCGATGGTTTTCGGCAACATGGGAGACGACTGCGCCACCGGCGTCGCCTTCACCCGCAATCCCGCCACCGGCGAGCACCGCTTTTTCGGCGAATACCTCCCGAACGCGCAGGGCGAAGACGTGGTGGCCGGCATCCGCACACCGCTGCCGATCTCGAAAGCGCAGGCGCTCGAGCATGAAAAATCGCTCGAAGAAACCATGCCCTCGGTCTACGGCCAGCTCGAGGATGTCTACAAGAAACTCGAAAGCCACTACCGTGACATGCAGGACATCGAGTTCACCATCCAATCGGGCAGGCTCTATCTCCTGCAAACGCGCACCGGCAAGCGGACCGGTTTCGCCGCGGTGAAGATCGCCTGCGACATGGTCGACGAAGGCCTCATCAACAACGTCGAGGCCGTCTCACGCGTCGAGGCCGGCCAGATCGTGCAACTCCTCGCGCCGGTGTTCGATACGAAGGAAAAGCAGAAAGCGACCTCGGGTGGCCGTATCCTCGGGCGCGGACTTCCGGCTGGCCCGGGAGCTGCGGCGGGACGCATCGCCTTCAACGCCGATCGGGCCGTGCAGATGGCGAAGGATGATGATGATCCCGTGATCCTCGTGCGTGTCGAGACGTCCCCCGAGGACATCGCCGGCATGCACAGCGCGGCCGGCATCATCACCACCCGTGGCGGACTGACCTCGCACGCGGCCGTCGTCGCCCGCGGCATGGGGCGGCCGTGCATCGTCGGCGCCGGTGCGCTGCGCGTCGACTACAGCAAAGGGGAACTACGCAGCGAGGGGCACGAGCCGCTGGAAGAAGGCGACTGGGTGTCGATCGACGGCTCCGCCGGCGAGATCATCGGCGGCAAAGTCGAGACGCGGCCGTCCGAGGTCATCCAGGTGCTGCTCGAAGGATCGCTGCCGGCGGATCAGTCGGAAACGTTCCGCAATTTCGACCGCCTCCTCAAATGGGCCGACGAGATCCGTACCCTCGGCGTCCGCACGAATGCCGATACGCCGAACGATGCCCGCGTGGCGCGGCTTTTTGGCGCGGCCGGCATCGGTCTCTGCCGGACAGAGCACATGTTCTTTTCCGAGGATCGCATCCTGCGCGTCCGCGAAATGATCCTGGCGCGCAACGAGGCCGGACGCCGCAAGTCGCTCGAGCAGTTGCTACCGTTCCAGAAGGCCGACTTCGAAGGGATCTTCCGCGAGCTGGACGGACTGCCGGTGACGATCCGCCTCCTCGACCCGCCGCTCCACGAGTTCCTGCCGCACAGCGAGCAACAGATCTCCGCCGTGGCCCGCGATATGGGATGGGGCTTCGTCGAGTTGCGCGCCAAGGTGAACCAGCTCCACGAATCGAATCCGATGCTCGGGCACCGCGGCTGCCGGCTGGCGGTCACCTTCCCTGAGATCTACGAGATGCAGGTGCGGGCGATCTTCCAGGCCGCCTGCGACGTGAAGAAGGATGGCATCGATGCCCGTCCCGAGGTGATGATCCCGCTGGTCGGCACGGTCAAAGAGCTGGCGATGTTGAAGGAAATGGTCCAACGCGTTGCCGCCGAGGTGATCGAGGAGCGGGGAATCGAACTGCCGGTGATCGTCGGCACGATGATCGAGATTCCCCGCGCCGCGTTGATCGCGGACCAGCTCGGCCAGGTGGCGGAGTTCTTCTCATTCGGTACCAACGATCTGACACAGATGACGTTCGGCTACTCACGCGACGATGCCGGGTCGTTTCTCCCCGAATACGTCGAAAAAAAGATTCTGCCGAAGGATCCGTTCGAATCGATCGATCAGGAGGGCGTCGGCCAGTTGGTGCGCCTCGGCACGGAACGCGGCCGGAGCACGAACAAGGAGCTGAAGGTCGGCGTCTGTGGCGAGCACGGCGGCGATCCCGACTCCATCCGCTTCTTCCGAACCTGCGGTCTGAACTACGTCTCCTGCTCCCCCTACCGTGTGCCGGTGGCCCGGCTGGCGGCGGCGCAGGCGGAGCTGGAGTTCAAGCAGTACGAAGGGTGAGTCTCAAAACCGGAAATGTTGAATGTTCAATGTTCAATGTTGAATGGAAGCTGGCCTAAACCACAGCATATTCAATACTTAACATTCAACACTTAACATTCAACATTGAAATTCAACATTGCCTTTAAGCCTTCAAGCCTCCCCGCTCTCCTCCTTCTTGTCCTTCCACTTGTGATACGCCCAGAAACCGATCGCGGCGACGAGCAGCACGATCAGCCCGTACTTCTCGATATGCGCGGCACGGCCGAGAACTCGCTCGACGGCGCGGCCGAAGTAGAAACCGGCGGTGCCGATGATGATCGCCCAGACGATGCACGTAAGTGCCTCGTAAAGCAGGAACTTGATCGTCGACACTTTCGAGATGCCGATGATCACCGCGCAGGTGATGCGCAGGCCGTAGAGCCACTGGGTGATGAAGATGGCCGGCGCGCCGTAGCGCTCGAAGAGGCGGATCCCCTTGCCGAAATGACGCTTCATCCTCGGGAAGCGGTCGAGCAGTTTTACTCCCTGCGTCCGGCCGAGCCAGAACCAGAAGACGTGGCCGGAGTACGCGCCGGAGCAGGCTGTGGCGATGACGAACGGAAGCCTCAAATAGCCGCGCTCGGCAAAGAAGCCGGCCATCACCAGGATCGTCTCTCCTTCGAGGAAAGTCCCCACGAAGACAGCGAGGTATCCGAACTTCTGGAGCAGTAGCTCGGGCGTCATTCAAACCCGCAAGGTGCAAGATTCGGGGAGGGTCATGAAATTTGGTCCCTGAAGCGTAGCATTGAACACGTTACCGGAGGACCGATGAAACTGATCGCCATCAGTAGTTATCTCGCATTCGCGGCGCTGTCACTCTATGCCGCCGATCCACAGACAGCGAAAGAGACGCCAACACCGACGCCGGTGAAGCACACCCAGACGGTTCTTTCGCAGCAGGCCAGCACGATCGGCGACTCGCCGCTCGTCCGGGCAGCGAAGGCCGCCAGTCGCCCGGGAAAGAAGTCGTCGTCCCCGGTCATCACGAACGAAACACTCGTGCACGAGGGCGGTCACTTCACGACCACGAGCTCACAGCCGCCCATTCCGGCCGGCAGCAGTTCACCGTCACCCTCCTTCGAGCAGATGGCGGCGGATGTCCAGCGTGCCCGCGTCCAGGCTGCCGCCGCCGCCGAGCAATATCGGAAGACCGAGGAACAGAAGAAGTACGCTGCCAGCGTGAACGCCATGCGCACGCTGGGCGACACGCCCGAGGGCATCTACGATGATTCACCGGGGGGCGGGACGATCCCGACCGTCAAGCCGGTAACACCGCCGACAGCCCAGCCGGTGACGCCAGCGAAGCCGCCTCAATAGTTGCTTCGGGGTTCCGCGGTCTCGGGGTTGCGAGGTCTCGGGGTGTGGGGGCACAGCTACCGCGAGACCGCGAAACCTCGCGACCTCGCAACCCCCTCACGGCGCCGCCTCCGCTTTTAACGACCGCGTCATCAGCCGCTGCAGCGCCGTACGCGGCGACTGGCCCTGGTGCAGCACGCCATACATCTCCGCGGTGATCGGCATCTCGATGCCATGCTGGTCCGCCAGTTCCTTTGCTGCCTTCGACGTCCTCACCCCCTCGGCGACGGTGCGCGATTCAGCCAGGATCTCGGCGAGCGGCTTCCCTTTGCCGAGGGCCACGCCCACGCTTCGGTTGCGGGAGAGGGAGCCGGTGCAGGTCAGAACGAGATCGCCCATTCCGGCGAGGCCGGCCAGCGTCTCGCCGCGCCCGCCGAGAGCGACGGAAAGCTTCGTCACCTCGTGAAGGCCGCGGGTAATCAGCGCGGCGGTCGTGTTCGACCCCAGTCCGAGGCCTTCGATCACACCGGCGGCGATGGCGATGACGTTCTTCAGCGAGCCGGCCAGCTCGACGCCCGTGACGTCGCTCGAGTTGTAAATGCGGAACGTCGGCGAGGAGAGGGCATGCTGCACCTCTTCCGCGAGCTCCCGATCGAGCGACGCGATGACCGCGGCCGTCGGATCGCTGCGGGCCATTTCGAGCGCGAAGGTCGGTCCTGACAACACGGCGAACGAACGAAGCGAGCTGCCCAATTCGAGCGACGTCACCTCCGACATCCGTTGCAGGGTATCGTTCTCGATCCCTTTCGTCGCGCTGACGATGGCCACCTCACGCCGGAGATGCGGCCGCATCTGAGCCAGCACGCCGCGGTAATGGTGGCTCGGCACGATCATGAACAGCACATCGCTAAACTCGACGGCCTCGGCGAGCGAGCTCGTGGCACGGACGCTTTGGTCGAGTGCGATGCTCGGCAGGTAGATCGGGTTATGGCGCGTACTGCTGATCTCCGCGGCCACGCTCGGATCGTGCGCCCACAGGACGATCTCGTTGCCGCAGCGCGCCGCCACCGCGGCCACCGCCGTTCCGAACGATCCGGCGCCGATGATCGAGATCTTCATGACTCTCTTCTGCCCATCCTGCGTTCAGTCCCCTGGGCCAACCGGGAAATATTGGAGTGGTGTTTGAGGATGATGGCCAGCGCGATCAGGGTGCTGATGATGATCGTCCAGAACGGCGCATGGACCAGAAAGCGGAGAAACAGCGGGATCGACGCCGCGCTGAGAATCGAGGCCAGCGAGACGAAACGCGTGGCAAGAATGACGATGAGAAACACGAGCACACCAGCCGCCACGGCGATCGGATCGAGCGCCAGAAAGGCGCCGGTGGCCGTGGCCACCCCTTTCCCGCCATGGAATCGCAGCCAGGCGGGGTACATGTGCGCCAGCACGGCGATCAGTCCCGCCAGCGCGATCCACAGCGACATGGAGTACAGGGGCGACGTATGCGCCGCGTCCGCAACAAACGGCCAGTCCGGCCGGCTCACGATCCATCGCCCGAGGGCGACGGCGGCGTAGCCCTTGGCGATGTCGAGAAGCAGGGCAATGATCCCCGGCACTTTCCCAAAGTTCCTGGCGACGTTCGTCGCACCAACGTTCCGGCTGCCGTGATAGCGAATATCGGCCCCTGCCGCGATCTTCACCACCAGATAACTGAACGGAATCGATCCGATCAGGTAGGCAGCGATGATGAGGATGAAAGGAAGGCCAGACCCCATGTGGCGGACATTGTAGAGCGCTCAGCCGGCACGGCCGGCTGCGCTGGTTGCCCAAGGCGCGGCCACCATCGTCGCTCTGTGGTTCTGCCGCGCAGACCGCTAAGTGACGGCCAGCCGCTCGACAGCGGCACGCAGTGTGGGCGGATCGATGGCTGGATACCGGTACAGCGAAGGCGCCACCTCTTCGAAGAGCGCGCGCAGCCGATTCGGATCGACCAGACCGTCGCGCACCATCGAATCGACATCCAGAAGATCTTTGTGATGCGCGCGCTCGATCTTCGACAACGCCTGCGTGTAGAAATCGAAGTGATGAAAAGAAATCGAGCCCTCGCGAGAAATGAACGCGCTCCGCTCTTCCCATCCGGGCAGCGGCGGGACGAAGTCCGCGGGTGAGGCCAGCTCCACGTTGACTTGCAGACGTTCCTTCAGTTCCGGGATCGCGCGAAGGATGCGATCGTTCTCCGGCACGATGGTGATGTCGACGTCGATCGTACTGTCTCGCCATCCGCGCAGTACGGCGCTCGCGCCCCCGGCGATGTAGACGCGGCCCGGCTCACGCGCTTCGGCGGCGATGGCGCGCATGAAGGCGCGAAGCCGCGGTTCGGTTACGGCTTCACGCATTCCGCCGCCCGCTCGAAGCTCACCAGTTTCCGGATCAGGGCGTTGTAACGCGAATGGGCTGAGTCGGAATCCTCTTCGGCCAGCTTCGCGTAGAGCCGGTCCTCGGGGAAGTACGGCGTGTCGGCCGGAACATCGAATCCAATCCGGCGCAGGCGCGGCGCACCAATGAGGACGAGCAGTGAGGGGATCGACTCCACGCCCGACGCAAGATCGCGCAACCCTTCGCGAATCAGATCAGCACCGGGCAGAGCGTCGGAGACTTCCACGGCGGCAGTTTAGATCCCCGCGAACGCGTTCTCCACATCGGCGATGAGGTCATCGACGTCCTCGATGCCGACGGAGATGCGGACCAGGCCGGGGGTGATGCCAAGGCGGGTTCGCGTTTCCAGAGGGACAGACGCGTGCGTCATCGTCTCCGGATGCGAGATCAGCGTCTCAACGCCGCCGAGCGATTCGGCGAGGGAACAGAGACGGACGCGGTCGAGAAACTTCTTGGCGTTCTCCTTCGAGCCCAGCTCGAACGAAATCATGGAGCCGAAGCCGCGCATCTGCCGCTTCGCCAGTTCGTGCTGGGGATGATCCGGCAGGCCGGGGTAGTACGTCTTCACCACTTTCGCATGACCGGAGAGGTACTTCGCCATGGCCCGGCCGTTCTCCTCGTGCTGCTTCATCCGAACGGCAAGCGTCTTCACGCCGCGCAGGACGAGCCATGAATCGAACGGCGAAAGGATTGCGCCGACGGCGTTCTGAAGGAAGCCGATCTGTTCGGCGATGGAGTCGTCATTCGAAACCACCACGCCCCCGACTGAATCGGAATGGCCGTTGATGAACTTCGTCGTCGAGTGGACGACGATGTCCGCACCGAGCTCGATCGGCCGCTGCAGGTAGGGCGAACAGAAGGTGTTGTCCACGACCACCAGCGCCCCGCCGGCGTGCGCCACCTCCGCGCAGGCGGCGATGTCGGTCACCGTCATCATCGGATTCGTCGGCGTTTCCAGAAAAACGATCTTCGTATTCGGCCGCAGCGCGGCGCGAACGTTGGCGACGTGCGACGTGTCGACGTACGTGAACTCGAGACCGAACTTCTCGCAGACCTTGCTGAAGAGGCGATAGGAGCCGCCGTACATGTTCTCGGCCGCGACCACGTGATCGCCCGATCGCAGCAGACGGAAGACCGTGTCGGTGGCCGACATCCCGGAAGCGAAGCAGTGCGCGTGCTTCCCCCCTTCGAGCGCCGCGAGGTTCGCCTCGAGCACCGACCGCGTCGGGTTCTGGGTGCGCGCGTATTCATAACCTTTGTGTTTGCCGAGCTCCGGCTGCACGTAGGTCGAAGTCTGGAAAATCGGATAGGTCACCGAGCCGGTAACCGGCTCCGGTTCCTGCCCGGCATGAATGCAATCAGTGGAGAAGGCCATGGAGCTCCTTTCGGGGTCGGCGCTCGGTTGTCGGTTATCAGTTGTCGGTTGGTTGTCGGTTATCAGTTGGGAGAGCTGTGATACTCCGGGCTACGACAACCGATAACTGACAACCGATAACTGACAACCGTTACCGACAACCGATAACCGATAACCGACAACCAACCGACAACTCAAGTACTCTCCGTCCCCTTCGCCCACTTCGTATAGATGCCTTTCGACATGTAGCGTTCCGCGGCATCGGGGATGAGTGTTACGACGCGTTTGCCGGGGCCGAGTTTAGCGGCCACCTGCACCGCCGCTGCGACATTCGCGCCCGCGGACGACGCCCCCAGCACTCCCTCCTCGGCCGCAAGCCTGCGCACCATGACGAAGGCAGGGTCGTCGTAGATCTGGATCACTTCGTCAGCCAGCGACATGTCCAGCACGGGGGGGATGAAGGATGACGCGCCGATCCCTTCGACCTCATGCGGACCGGCCTCTCCCCCCTTCAGGATCGAGCCCTGCGGCTCGACGACGACACACCAGCAGGCCGGATTGCGCTCCTTCAGATATCTGGCCACGCCGCTGAACGTCCCGCCGGTCCCGGCGCCGGCCAGCCAGCCATCGACGCGGCCTTCCATCTGCTCCCAGATCTCGGGGCCGGTCGTGGCGTAGTGCGATTCGGTGTTGTAGGGATTGGCGAACTGTTGCGGCACGTAGGAGTTGGGAATCGTGCGCGACAACTCCTCGGCCCTGGCGATGGCGCCCTTCATCCCATCGTCTTTCGGCGTCAGAACGACCTGACCGCCGAGGGCCTTCATCACCTCGCGCTTCTCCGTGGAGAAATTCTCCGGGACGCAGAGGATGACGTGGTACCCCATGCGCGTGCCTGCCAGCGCCAGGGCGATGCCGGTGTTGCCGGCGGTCGGCTCGATGATCGTGCCGCCCTTGACGAGTTTCCCATCGCGCTCGGCGCGCTCGATCATACCGACGCCGATCCGGTCTTTGACGGAGAACGCGGGATTGAGAAACTCCAGCTTCACGAAGAGGTCGGCCATCTCCGGACCGGGGATGTTCACGAGCTGGAGCATCGGCGTATTGCCGACAAGATCGAGGATACTGCGGACAGGTTTGGAAAGTGGGCGGGTCAAGCGGGGCGGGATTGTATACGGGGTTGCTTGTGCGGTTGCGCGGTCGCGCGGTTGCGGGGTCGCGCGGTGGAGAGAGTTGCTGAGTTGCTGAGTTGCTGAGTTGCTCGACGATAGGCTACTCAGCAACCTTGCAACCAAGCAACCTTGCAACCAAGCAACCTTGCAACCAAGCAACCCTGCAACCAAGCAACCCTGCAACCCCCCACCGCGAGACCGCGCAACCTCGAGACCGCGAGACCGCGTAAAACAAAACGGCGGGCCCGAGAGCCCGCCGTCGGTTGAAGTTGCTGAATACGTCTCTACGCCCAGCTCGAGGACCGGGTAGTCGACCGGCGCTGGTTGTAGCAATCGCGGCAATAGACAGGCTTACCGCTGACGGGGGTGAACGGCACTTCGGTCGCGACTCCGCAGCTATCGCACGTCACACTCACCATCGAACGCTCACGGCCACCGCCGCCGTTTCCGTCGCGCGCGACCTTCCGCTTGTCGCGGCAGTTCTTGCAGCGCTTCGGCTCGTTCGTGAAACCACGCTCTGAGTAGAAGGCCTGCTCGTTCTTGCTGAACACGAACTCCTGTCCGCAATCGGCGCAGTTGAGAGACTTATCGTTGAAAGTGTCCATGAACCTTGATCTCCTAAGTTGTTCCTTGTTCGTACAATCAGATGATGATGATGCCGCAGCTCAGAGTGTGCGCGGGGTGCCGCGACCTCGCCCCCGCTTTGGTGCTTCACAAGCGAAATCGGATAGGTCGACCAGCCTCCCTTCGGTAACGAACACAGCACGCCCCCCGAACGCTCTATCGCGGTTCATGGAAGTGTTTTCGCCCTGGATTCGTTGGTCCGCCTTTTAGCATAGAACTCCAGTCCAGGCAACGAATTAGGCCTTGCTCAAAATAAGTTGATCAACGTATTGACCAGTGATCATGGAACATCAGATCCGCATCGGACCAGCCGGATGGAGCTACAAGGATTGGGAGGGGGTCGTCTATCCGCCTCATCGCTCGAAGTTCGATCAACTCGCCTATCTGGCGTCGTTCTTCAACACCATCGAGATCAATTCCCCGTTCTATCGAATCCCGCCGCCGACCCATGCGAAGTCGTGGGTTCGCCGCGTGGCCGCCAATCCCGATTTCAAGTTCACGACAAAAGTCTTCCGCGGCTTCACCCACGACTCCTCGGAGCTCGCGCCCGGAGACGTGAAGGCGTTCCGTGACTATCTCGATCCCCTGGCCGAAGCGAGCCGCCTCGGTGCCGTTCTGCTGCAGTACCCCTGGAGTTTCCGGAACAGCGACGAATCGCGCGACAGGCTGGCGAAGCTCTTCGCTGATTTCGATGGCTATCCGCTCGCTCTGGAAGTGCGGCACTCCACATTTCAAAACGACGAGTTCTTTCAATTCCTGAACGAGCACAACGTGGCCTGGGTGAACGTCGACCAACCGCTCTTTCACGATTCCGTAAAGCCTGCCGGCGTCACCACCGGACCGATTGGCTACGCGCGCTTGCACGGACGCAATTACGAGAAGTGGTTCGCGCACGGCGAGAGCTGGGAGCGCTACAACTATCTCTACTCGAAGGAAGAGCTCGCGCCGTGGGTCGATCGCATCCAGACGATGGCGCAGTCAAAGGAGACGTATGTCGTGACGAATAACCACTTCCGCGGCCAGGCCATCGTCAACGCCGTGGAGTTGGAGGCAGCGGTTGGGGTGGAGGCGAAGATGCCTCCGCAGTTGAGGGAGATTTATCCCGAGAGGGTGTAGCTCTCAAGGGCTAGGACTGCGCGGTAGAAACGTTCTTGCGATACTGCTGGCGGAGCCTTGGGCAACCAACGCTGCCGGCCGTGCCGGCCTACCGCGCGACGAACACCGGCATCGGGGCCAGCGCTCGCGAAAGGCTCACGTGCCCGGCGAGCGTCTCGGCGGGCTCGTCGTTCACCAGAATCCGCACCCGCTTCGCTTCGGGAAAATTCGTGGTGACCGTCTGCACGACCGAATAGACAGCCATCAGCTCCTCGTGACTCCCCGTGCCCCAGCCATGCGACAAGGTAGTGCCGCCGAGGTCGACGAAGGCGGTGCCGTCGGGGAGGAGGAAGGCGGCGCGGACGACGGTGTCACGTGGAAAAATCGGCGGAACGCCGGCGTTGGCCGACCCTTTGATCAACTCGCGCGCGACGATCGACAGCGCCCCCCCGTGGTTCTCCGGAAGGGCCACGTTGCGTGTCTCGCGCACGAGGAGCATCTCCGGCCCCTCGAAGAAAAGTGTCACGGGACGGACCTCGACTTTGTTCTCGACGTTGAGGTTCTGCGTGAGCGCCCTCTTCTTGCATCCGCCCGCGATCGCCAGAATCGCCAGCGACAGCACCACCGCCCGGCGCACTACGTCCCCGTCCTCGTCGTCGCCGCTTTTGTGGTGGTGGTCGGAGCCGTGGGGGCGGTCGTGGTCGGTGCGGCGGGGGCCGGCGGTGGCTGGGCGATGCCGATGCGTGTCTCGTAGTCGATCTTGTAGCGCTCAACCGCTTTCGTCAGCGCCTCGACGACCGTGGCCTGGAACGCGTCCGACTTGATCTTCAACTCTTCATCGGGATTGGTGATGAAGGCCACTTCGACCAGCGCGGCCGGCATGGTGGCGCCGACCAGCACCTTGAACGGCGCCTGCTTCACCCCTCGGCTCTGGATGCCGGTGATGCGGTTCATCTCCTCCTGAACGGCCTGGGCCAGTCGGTTCGACTCGTTGAGGTACTCCTGCTGCGCCAGGTCCCAGAGCATCAGCTTCAGATCGCTCGACGACGCCGGTGCGGCACTGTTCTTGGCCGCGTTCTCCACCTCGGCCGCCTTCTCGGCCAGCTTGTCCGAGGCATCCAGGGACAGGAAATACGTCTCCGCGCCGTGTGCTCCCTTGACGAGGGCCGCGTTCATGTGCACGGAAAGGAACAGATCGGCGTGGTACTGATTGGCGATCGCCGTTCGCTGATCCAGCGGGACGACGACGTCGTCGTTCCGTGTCAGGATCACCCGCGTCTTCAGCTTTGCCTCGAGCGCGGCGGCGAGCCGGCGGCAGAGCGTCAGCGTCGCGTCTTTCTCCATCAGCCCGGCCGGACCGATGGCACCGACCTCCTTGCCGCCGTGGCCGGGGTCGATGACGATGGTGTGGATGCCCGGTGATTCGACCGGCTTCGTCGACGTGAGCGGCTGCGGCGTCCCCGGGCCCGATGCCGCTCCCTTGCGAAGATCGAGAACGATCCGGAACGGATTCTCGAGCCGATAGGCATCGCCGACGACGTCGGGCGCGGTGAGCTGGATGCGCAGGTCGTTGCCGATGAACGAGGTCTTGGCAACGTACGGATCGTCGTGAGCCTGCTCGACATAGGGGGCGCGAATGCCGCTCCGGAACCGGACCGTGTACGCGCCCGTCTCCTTGACGATGGTGTAGTCGGCAGGCGCGGTGAGCGTCAGGACGACTTTCGAAATGCCCTGCACGTTGGCGACGGAGACCTGCACGGCGACCGCGGTCGTCTGCGCCGGATGCACCTGGAGAACGCGCCCGGCCGGGTCCCACGTCACGTCGAGCGCCGAGGCGCGGATCAGGAATCCCTGGAAGAACTGCCACGGCACGAACGGCCGGTTGTCGATCGTGACCGGTGCCACCGGCATTTCGATCAGCTCGTCCTTGACCACCCCGAACCGGCTGTCGGTCCCGAAAGCCGCCACGGTGTTGCTGAGCGAGGCCTTGAAGCCGTTGCCCTCGTGCGTGATCGATCCGCCGAGGGCGGCCATCACCTCGTCAGCGGCAAAGTAGGTCTGTCCGTTTTGGTGCGCGACGGTGATGACGTGGTCGCCGTTCGCCGCGCGCAGGGTGGCCTGATTGGCCGGGTTCGGAGGAGGGGCGGCCGGGGTCGGGGCCTGCGCGAGGAGGAGCAGTGCGGAAAAGAGGGCGATCGCCAGGAGACCGAGGGAGCGAGTCATAGAACGGGTCATAGGGACCGCGGGATTATCGCACGGAGGATTCGCCTGGCCCGTGCGCTCGGCGCTTCTCCTTCGGCGCGAACGTACGTCTCCGGGTGATCTTCGCCGAGAAGCACCTCACGCGTTCGCAGATAGCCGATACGCGTCAGCACGTCGAGCACTTCCCAACGGCGCTCGGTAAACCCGAACGGCAGACGATGACGGGGACGGATGACGACAACGCGCGGATCGGTGACGACGTGTTCGTAGTCGCCTTTCTTCTTGAAGAGTCCCCCCTCCGATTCCCCTTTCTGCGTCACCACGACCACAGCGTCGCATCCCTCGGCGAGCGCTTTTTCGTACGGGGCATTGTCGGAGATGCCTCCGTCGCCATACGCCACCCCATCGATCAGGGGGCGATGCGTGTAGAACGGCGGCAGGTAGTTGGTGGCCAGGAGGAGCTGGAGCGGATCGTCGACGTCGCGCGCGTCGAAGATGACGTTGGCACCGTCGCCAAAACGGGTGACGGAGACGAAGAGCGGAAGCGCGTCCGGCTGGCGAAAGCGATCCGATCCGATGAACCGATCGAAGTTGCGCTTGTGCATGTGGCGGAAGCGCCACGGCGAATGGTCGACCAGCAGGTTGCGCAGATCGATGTGCGGCATGCGCATGAACGACCGCCAGTAGTAGCGGATCCGCGACTCGGAGCGGGCGGCGACGAGGGCGGCGTTCCACGCGCCGGCCGAGACGCCGATCGCCAGTGACGGCTTGACTCCGAGCTCGGCCAGAGCCTCGATGACGCCGATCTGAAAGGCACAGCGGGAGGAGCCGCCCGAGAAGACATAGCCGACTTTTCCGGCGCTACGAAGCAGAGCGAGGCGATCCAAGGACTTCAGCTTATCCTTTTGCGGTGAACGCAAAACGATTCATCCTCCTCCTCGCTCTGCTTGCGGCCGCGTGCGGCGGCGGGAAGGAACCTGCCGGCCCCCATGTGGCGAGAGATCCGATCAGCGTCCGCGGCTGGATCGTCGACGTCGACACCGGCCCCAATAACGCCTATCACACCATCGAAACGGAAGCGGCGCGCAAGCAGAATCTCTTCCGCGGAACGAATGTCTGGATCGAGAACGCGCCGTACGTCTCCGGCGGCGTGGCGGAGACGGGAGCATTCCTCCTTCTCGACGTGCCGCCGGGCAATGTGACGATCACCTTCTCGGCCCCCGGCGCCCCAGCCGCGCGTCTGGTCCTGGCCAACATCCCCGGCAATGCCGACGTCTTCGTCCCGGCCATGATGTTGAAACGGGATGGCGTTGCTCTCCTCGATCCCGCCAGCGTCAAGGTGCGTCTCGCCGACAACATCGTCAAAGCCACACCCACCGGCGCCTTCGCCACGGTAGCCGGTCAGCGGATCCCGGTGATGCGCACGCCGATCAACCAGATGATCGACCGCCTCGACTATCCCAATCCGCCCGCGACACAGGCTCCGTTAGCTGTCGTGAAGTAAGAGACGGTTTCCCATCAGCGAACTCGGGTGCCGACGAAGAATCCGTTCACGTTCAGTCCCGGGTTTCGTCCGGTGAAGCCGCCGTTGGAGATGTGAAAGAACCGATAGCCGATGAAAAGGGGTGTCCTTGCGTTCGGAAAAAGGGCAACTCCAAGACCGGCCTGCGAATTGAAATTGAGCTTCGAAGTCGCTGCGGGGATGCGGCGGTTCGACCACATCGGGCCGGTGCCGAGGTCGACGTACGGCCGCAGAGTGTTCGATGACGACCGCCAATACTGCCGGAGGAAGAAGTGCGCCCACTCCGCGCGCACCGAGTCGTCGGGATCGCCGTAGGTGTAACCGAACCAGCTCCGCGGCTGGCGCACGTCGGAATAGTCGATGTCGACGCCGGCCCGGGCATTGGGCAGATAGCGATCGATGAGTCTCAGAAGCTTCGGGCTGCCGGTCAGTTCGAAGCTGATCATCCGGAAGCGAGACTGGCCGTGCCGGTTCGTCTCACTCTTCGCGTTGGCGAGGTAGATGTTGAAATCCCCGGCGAACGCGGGAGAGCAAAGCACGAGCAGGAGCACTGCCGACCGGACGATAGAACGGACCATTGCCGCGCATTCTAAACGCGGCTGGCACCCGGCGTGAACAAGCGCTGCCCAGAGGTACCTATGTCCGATCGAAGGCAAAAAGCCAGCGGCAACATCCTGTCGCGCTTCGCGACGGTGGCGACGAACTGGACCGGCTCCACCGGCGCGTTCGTCACCGCGGCGACGATCATCGTCGTCTGGGGGATCACCGGCCCGATCTTCCACTACTCCGACACGTGGCAGCTCGTCATCAACACCGGCACCACGATCGTCACGTTCCTGATGGTCTTCCTCATTCAGCGCGCCCAGAACCGTGACGCGCTGGCGGTCCAGCTCAAGCTCGACGAGATCGTGGCCGCCCTCGAAGGGGCAAGCAATCGCCTCATCTCGGTCGAAGACCTCTCCGAGGCCGAGCTGAAAGTCCTGCGCATCCACTTCCAGCGCCTCGCCGAAATGGCCAAACGCGATGAAACGATCACCGAGTCGCACTCGGTCGAAGAAGCCGAGGCGAGGCATAACTTCAAGGTGGATCGGAGGAAGGCCAGGATGGTGGGGAAGTAGGGTTGCTGGGTTGCTCGGTTGTCAGTTGTCGGTTGTCGGTTGTCGGTTGTCGGTTGTCGAGATCGGTAACCCAGCAACTCAGCAACCTAGCAACCCCGTCACACCGCCCCAATCAACTCCGCGAACTTCTTCAGATCGATATTCCCGCCGGAGATGACGGCGACGATCGGTCCTTCGCCTGCCCTTCCGCTGAGCGCCGCCGCAACGGACAGCGCTCCTGCCCCCTCGGCGATGACGCGCACTTTCTCGGCGACGAGGCGCATGGCCCGCTTCGTTTCGTCGAGGGTGACCACGACCGATCCATCGACGATCCCCTGCATCCGCTCCCACATGCGCGGGAAGACGCTCTTGCCGCCGGCGCCGTCGACGAACGAGGGCTGGAAGTCGTCGAACTTCTGCGGGGATCCGGCTTCGAACGATTTCGCGCCCGGCGAGGCGGTCTCCGGCTCCGCGCCGAGAATCCTCACCGAGGGCGCGAGCTGACGGATGGCGCTGCCGATGCCGGAGACCAGTCCGCCGCCGCCGATGGCTGCGATCACCGTCCTCACCTCCGGCAGATCTTCGAGAATCTCCAGCCCGAGCGACGCATTGCCGGCGATGAAGTTGTGGTCATCGAAGGGATGGATGAACGATCCCTCCACTCCTTCGAACGCCCGATCGTCCATGGCGCGCCACGCGGCATCGAAGGGCACTTTCACAATGCGCGCGCCGAGGTTGCGCATCCGCTCGATCTTCGTCTCCGGAGCGGTCTCGATCGTGACCACCGTGCACGGGATGCCGTACGCGCGCGCCGCGAACGCCACTCCCTGCCCCGCGTTTCCCGCGCTGATGGTCCACACCCCTTTGGCCCGCTCTTCGGGCGTGAGCATGGCCACGGCGTTCGCCGCGCCGCGGATCTTGAATGCATTGATCGGCTGCAGGTTGTCGAGCTTGAGCCAGATATCCGGCACCGGCGCGTCATGCCGCAGTTTGATCAACGGCGTGCGCGTGATGACCCCGCGTATCCGCTCGCGCGCGGCGTAGATTTCATCGAGCGTGACGGGACGGACGGGCGGGGCGGCGGTCGGCATGGGGGGACATTGTAAGAGACGTCGCCCGTGTCATACTGACGCTCGTGAGCTCGGTCAAGATCATCGTCGAGAAACATGATGACGGCTACGTCGCCTATCCTGTCGGAATGCGGGGCGTCGTCATCGGCGAAGGCGACACGTACGATCAGGCGTTGGCTGACGTCCGGTCGGCGATTCAGTTTCACATCGAGACGTTTGGCGTGTGATTTTGTGGAATGCCACACATTGGTCACGGCTCGCCTCTGCGGAGTTCGATGATCCGGGGCTAATGTCGGGCTAATGTGGCACAGACACTCTTGTCTGTGCCGGCGCTTGCAAGAACTGAAAATCGCAAGCTCCCATCGCAGGTGGCTCGGGCCAAGGCACAGACAAGAGTGTCTGTGCCCACAGTTGTCCAAATTAGGTAGCGGAGAGTTGGCCGATCGGTAGAAACGCCGGGCGCTGTAGAGTCAGTCAGTTCGACCAGGAACGACGATTCGACAGGAGGCCCGACGTTGAGCGCATTTTCTAG